>Ga0335081_10004440_pt1 | contig 22124 bp, 15 predicted proteins | sample Lox_Sample_35_FD_206713 | JGI IMG/M metagenome (GOLD analysis project Ga0335081, IMG submission 206713) | Soil microbial communities from Loxahatchee National Wildlife Refuge, Florida, United States - Lox_Sample_3.5 | ecosystem: Environmental > Terrestrial > Soil > Wetlands | place: USA... | reverse complement strand
GTTCTTCTCCGGTGATGGCCCCACCTTCCTTTGTGGCGACGATCTTCGAGCGCAGACCATCCGCCTGCTCGGCCAATTGTTGAAGCTGGCCATGGAGCGAGTCCTTGGCATTGACCTTGGCTGCGGCGGCGGTGGCCGAATCCCGCACTGACTCGATCGCGTCCACCGCGTAGCTCATGTGCGAGAAAAGACGGTAGATCCTCATGATCAGGTCATATTGTGCCTGCCTGTCTGCAAGAGAAAACTTGGCTCGCGGGTCAAGCACCGCGTTGATCGTTCCGGTATAAACCTGATCTCCTTTCGTCATTTTGACGGTGTAGGTTCCCGGCAGCACACGGGGACCCTGGGCGGCCTCGAACAACGCGGACGCCGCAGGAGGAACAGGCGGGGGCGCGAGTCGCATCGACCAGGTTGCCCGGTTGATTCCGCGATGTTTCGTGCCCGCAATCGTATCGAGCAAAGTCCCGTCAGGACTGAAGATTTCGATTTTCAAATCGCCAAAGATATGGCGACGTTTTTGATAGTAAGTAATGAAAGCATCCGTCGGACGGCTCGGCCCAATGAATGTCTCATCGCCTTCCGGCCAGCCACCGTGCGCATTGAAGTACTGGATCGAGGGCGGCTCGGGAATGAGGGCCGCATCCTTTTCCATTAGGTCTGGTTTCAGCGCGCGCAGCGGAGTGATGTCATCGATGATCCAGATTCCGCGCCCGTGGGTCCCCAGCACCAGATCGGAGGTCCGTGGCTGGATCGCAATGTCCCGCACTGCCACAGCAGGGAAATCGGTGCCCTTGTATTGCGCCCAGCGCTGCCCCCCGTTGGTTGAGATCCACAAGCCGAACTCTGTGCCCAGAAACAACAGGTCAGGATCAACCGTATCTTGCTTAATCACGTGGGCATAACCGTGCACTCCGTTCTCTTGCAGAGCGAACGCGGTCCAGGTTTTCCCGTAGTCAGTAGTTTTGTAAGCGTAGGGATTCATATCGCCAAAGGTGTGGCGATCAAAGGTGGCATAGGCCGTCGCTTCGTCGAAACGGCTCGCCTCCACCGTAGAAACCCAGGAAAACTTGGGGAGGTTCGGAACGTTCCCAACTACATTGGTCCAGGTTTTCCCGTCATCACGTGTGATCTGCACGTTGCCATCATCTGTTCCGACCCAAATAATCTGCCCGTTCTTCGGCGACTCGGAAATCGAGTAGATCGTGGTATGCATCTCCGCCGCCGAGTTGTCTACGGTAATGCCGCCTGATTCTTCCTGCTTTTGTTTCTCTGGATCGTTGGTCGTCAGATCAGGTGAGATTCGGTCCCAGGTCTGTCCATGGTCGCGCGAACGAAACAAAAACTGCGCGCCGATGTAGATCGTGCCCTGCTCATTGGGGCTCATGTGAATCGGCGTGTTCCAGTTGAAACGCAACTTCTTTTCGCCGTATTCGGGAAGCGGTTTGATAAAACGGATTTCGTGTGTGTAACGATTGACTCGCCCAATCTCTCCACCCTGTGCCTCTGTGTAGATGTAGGCGGAATCGGCGGGGTCTTCGAACATCCAGAACCCATCCCCCATATACATGTTTTCCCATCGCGAATTGCTTACACCGCCCGGATATGACGAATCGCCAACCCAGTCGCTGTTGTCCTGCAGGCCGCCATAAACGTGATAGGGGTCGGCATTGTCTACGCTGACATGGTAAAACTGCGAAACTGGCAGGTTCAGTTGGTGTTTCCAGCGCGTGCCCCCGTCTGAGCTGCGCCACAGCCCGCCGTCATCGGCAGCGTAGACGATATTCGGATCCAGCGGACTGATCCAGACATCGTGAAAGTCCCCATGCGCCGTCTGCGAGACATCGCTGAAACTGCGGCCGCCGTTCACGCTGAGCAAAAGCATGGCGTCGGGTTTAAAAATTTTGTTCTCGTCCTTGGGATCGACAATCAGGTTGCCGAAATAGAACGGCCGCCAGACCATGAACTGGCTGGCATCCAGGCGGGCCCAGGTTTTGCCTCCGTCGTCGGAGCGGTAGAGCGCGCTGCTCTTCGATTCGATATTGGCGTAGACCACTTTCGGATTTGACGGCGCTACCGCCACAGCAATGCGGCCCCATGGCTTGTCGGGCAATCCCTTGGCGTTCTGGTCGTTGATTTCAGTCCAGTGCTCGCCGCCATCGTCCGAACGATAAAGGCCGCTACCGGGGCCTCCTGAGCGAAAAGTCCAACCCTGACGGCGGAAGTCCCAAAGCGAAGCGAAAATCGTATTGGGCTCCTTCACGCTGCGGGCAATCAGGCCGCATCCGGTCGAAGCATTGGCGCCGCCCAGAACTTTGCGCCACGTCTTGCCGCCGTCTGAAGTTTTGTAAACTCCACGCTCGTCGCTGTCGCTCCATAATGGGCCCAAAGCGCAGACCAGGACTGAATTGCCGTCTCTCGGGTCGACCAGAATCTTTGAAATATGCTCCGATCTGTGCAGCCCCACGTTGGTCCAGTTTTCGCCGCCGTCGGTCGACTTGTAGACTCCGTCGCCAACGGAAACGCTGTTACGTACCCATGACTCGCCCGTTCCCACCCAGACTTTTTTCGAGTCCGAAGGATCGATCGCGATCGCTCCGACCGACTGCGCCGTCTCCCGGTCAAAAACTGGCTTGAACGTGGTGCCTCCGTTGATCGACTTCCACACCCCGCCGCTCGCGGAGCCCGCGAAAACGGTGATCCGGCCATTCTCATTCACCGCATCGACGGCCGCCACGCGGCCGCTCATGGTCGCGGAACCGATATTGCGGGCGGGAAGCCCCGAAATGGTCGCGGCATCGAACTTGACCGGCTGCTCGGCAAACGCCGCTAAGGCCAAAAGGATCAGCAAGGCACAATATTGCAATAATGCGAGAGGAGAAGTACGGCGAGCGCGAGCGTTCATCATCAAGTCCTCTTTCACAGATGAGATCCAAGGTTGCGAATCAACTTTGACTTCAGAAGAATCGAAAGATATTCAGTTCTTTTTTTCCGCTTGCTTCAGCGAAGCTGGAACTGCAAAGTCGGAATCGGGCAACGGCACATTCACTTCGATCTTGTCGTAAGTCACGTCTTGCCATTGCGTAGGGTCGTTCTTCGGGCCGCTGCTGACTGAGAACGGAAACATGACTCCGCCCACGGCTTTGTACGAGCCGAGGTTGGCCACCGTTTCCCGCACTGATCCACGGATAAACTCCTGACGCTCCGTACGGATTTCCAGGAATGCATCGGGATCCAGGTAGTAGTAAATGATGTCTCCGTTCTTCAGCGTAACCTTCAGGCGCAACGCGTCATCACCGTCGACGATGTCGTGCCCCAGATACTCCACGGTGTTGCCTTTGGCCTTGTAATCCACCAGCGGCCCGTCAAAATCTGCGTCAATCAGCAGGTCGGGCAGGTCGTCTTCTCCCATCAGTTCGGGGTCTTTCCGTCCGTTGAAAGGCTGGATCTGCCAGCCCGCGGTACCGTCATACGCCTGCACCGCCGTCAGGCCCTGCAGAGTGAACGTCTCGCGCACCAGATTGGGGCGCTTGTTCTCCTGGCTGACCTGGCCCACGAAGCCTCCCTGCAGCTCCACCCGGCCAGTCATACGGATGGTGTTAAGCGCCTTGATCTTGTCCATGCCGCCTTTGGCCTCGATGTTCTTGGCCACCAGTTCATCAGCGGTTTGGGAGAGAGCAGGCAGGGCGCAAAGAAAAACCGCGAACAGCACCACAAGAGAGCGACGCATTCGCACAGCTCCTTTTGCAGAATTAGAAGAGAAACCGGGAGCGATAATCAGAAGACAGAACAAGGTACGCGGGTTTGACGTTCTTGCCAAGCGTTTGGGGAAGCAAAGAAAAATCGGCTACAGCTTATTTCCCCATCACCAGTTTGGCAATCGTTGCCAGCTGCATGTTGGATGTGCCTTCGTAGATTTTCCCGATCTTTGAATCACGCCAGTATTTCTCCACGGGATAATCTTTCGTGAACCCGTAACCGCCGAAAATCTCGATCGCCAGCGACGTCACCCGCTCCGCCACCTGCGAGCAGAATAGCTTGGCCATGGCGGCTTCTTTCACAAAGGGCATGCCAGCATCCTTCATGCGCGCCGCGTTGTATACCATGAGCCGCGCCGCCTCAATTTCCGTCGCCATCTGGGCGATCTGAAACTGAATTCCCTGGAATTCGCCAATCGCTTTCCCGAACTGTTTGCGCTCCTGAGCATACTTGGCGGCATATTCCCATGCACCGCGTGCAACGCCCGCCATCTGTGCCCCAATGCCGATTCGGCCTTCGTTCAACGTTTCAATGGCAATCTTGTATCCCTTGCCTGCCTCGCCCAAAACGTTGTTCTTCTGCACGAAGCAGTCTTCCAGAATCAGCTCGCACGTGGAAGAGGCGCGTATTCCCAGCTTGTCTTCCTTTTTGCCTACGCTGAATCCGGGGAACTTCTTTTCAATGATGAAAGCCGTAATGCCCTTGTATCCCGCCGCAGGATCCACGGTCGCGAACAAAATGAAAATGCCTGCTTCCTTGCCATTCGTGATCCACAGCTTGCGCCCGTTCAGCACATAGTCGCTGCCCTTCAGTTCGGCCCGGGTTTGCAGGGCAAACGCATCTGACCCTGAACCAGCCTCGCTCAACGCATATGCGCCGCAAGTGTCCGCTGCCATATGTGGCAAGTAGCGTTTCTTTTGCTCTTCGCTGCCCCATCGCAGCAGGGCATTGTTGACCAGAGTGTTTTGCACATCCACCACTACGCCCGCTGAAGCATCGACCCGTGACAATTCTTCCACTGCCAAAATTGCCTCGAAAAACTTTCCTCCCGCACCGCCATATTGCTCGGGAACCTCAATTCCCATGAGTCCGAGCTGAAAAAACTGATCGATCAGTCCGTGATCGAACACGCCATTTTCATCCATCTCCTTCACTAGCGGGCGGACTTTCTCGTCGGCAAATTGGCGGACGTTGTCGCGGAAAAGGATTTCATCTTCGCTTAAAGCAGTGAGAGGAGCGGCAGTGGGAAGTTGCAAAGTCGTCTCAGCCATTTCGCACCTGGTGAAAAGTCCGGAACGATTCTAGCACTCAGAGAGAGCGAGGCGAGGGGACGCACAGATTATTTCGAGGAACGAGAAGAGTGCGAAGGCTGCATCACTCCTGCTTCTTCGCGCTGTGTACCAGCTTCAACCCGTCCGCCATGAGGATTCGCTGGATCTGATTGCGAGCATGCACCGCCCACGGGCCGGTCGTGTCCAGCTTCACGTAAGCCCGCCAGTGCTTCAGCGCTTTCCGGGGTTCTCTGATCTTCTCGAAAGCCAGCGCGAGGTTATAGTGCGCGTCGGCGTAGGTGGGCGCCAGTTGCAACGCAGTCTGATATGCCTGGATGGCTTCTTGCACGCGTCCGGTTTCGTCGAGCACGTTTCCTAGATCGAAGTATGCCAGCGCGTATCGCGGGTCTACTTCAATCGCCTTCCGGTAATGACGCTCGGCCTGCGTATACTCCTGCCTGTTATAGTGCAGCGTGCCAACGTTGATATGCGCGGCCGCGTGATTCGGGTCAAGTTCCAAAACCCGCTGATAGACAATAATGGCTTCCGTCTGCCTGCTCGGGTCTTCTTCCAGCGCAATTCCACGCGCAAACAACTCGGCAACGTCGCGTGAAGCGGCCTCTGGATGCGATCCCGCCACAGGAGTGCTGGCTACGACTTTTTCTCCCGGAGAGAAGTCAAACATAAACTGTCCGGCAATCGGTTCGAGCACCTTGCCTTGGTGCCGGAACGCCACCCGATGCCCAGCCGTGACCGCGCCTGCTTCGAGCAGCGGATTTTCCATCCCCGCCACCTGTTTTTGCATGGCTTGCAGCGACTGCCGGATCATCGCCGGCCGCACCTTACGCGCGCACAGGTCGCGGACTTTCTTGATTTGCAGGAGATCAAAAAACGAATAGCTCCCGGCGGCGGCCACCAGTCCGGCTTTTTCCCATCCTGCCAACTGACGCGCCGTGAGCCGCAGTATGCGAAGCAAATCCGCTCGACTGTATCGGTACACGGTGTGTACGAACTCTCTAACTATTATGGGCAACTCCGCGTTCCATTTACAAGCCAATATCAGTCAAAATCCTGTGGAGAACCTGGAAGATTCACATGCAACTGAAGTGGTGCAATGAATTGCGCGTCGTTTCAAACAGGCGATCGTCTTCTGTACTTTCTCCAGTTCTTCGCTGTACCTTCGTCATCAACACTGTAACTTTGTTTTAACCATACGTTCATCAATTTGCAACATGGATTAGCTATAAGCGGATCATGCCCCTATCTGGCTTAATGGCCGGCCACAGTGGGGCCGGTCCCTCGGTCCCGGATCCCGATCTTTTTCCTTTTCGCAATTTACTGAAGCCGCTGTTGCCCTTGGAGCGCGTCCGCGAACTATACCGCCGCGCACTGCAGCCCATTAACCGTTCGCTGCTGGAGAACCTGCTCAAAGAAATGCAGGTAACTTATAACGTTACCTCGGAGGACCTTGCGCGCGTTCCGGCCGAAGGCCCAGTGCTTGTCACCGCGAACCATCCGTTGGGAATTCTCGATGGTGCGTTGCTGGGTGCGCTGCTCCTTCAGGTCCGTACGGACGTAAAAATCCTGACGAACTTTCTGCTTTCCGGCGTGCCCGAGTTGCAGGAGTACTGCATCTTCGTCGATCCCTACGCCGAAGAGGAATATGCGGGGCTCAATCGCCGCGGCATGCGCCAGGCCCTGGAGTGGCTTTCTTCTGGCGGCATGCTGATCACATTTCCCGCGGGCGAAGTGTCCTATTTGCGCTTCCCTCAATTCGAAGTGTCGGATCCCAATTGGCATCCAGCGACCGCTCGTCTCATCCGGACAAGCGGCGCCTCAGCCTTGCCGGTATTTCTCCACGGACAAAACCGAGCCGCCATGCGCATGCTCAGCCGGATCCATCCCAGCCTCCGCACCGCCTGGCTGTTGACGGAATTCCTGCAACAAAAAAACCGGACCATCGAAGTCCGGATCGGTACGCCCGTTCCCGCCAAAAACATCGCGAAAATTGGCGCCGGCCGCGAAGCCACCGATTACATGCGCTGGCGCACTTACTTGCTGGCGCAACGCGGAGCTTCACAATGGCAGTTTCCGAATCCACTGCCCGCGATCTTGCCGAAGAAAAAGCAGGATCCAATCGCCGAGTCGTTGCCCGCACAATCTTTATTGCAGGACATCGGGAACCTCGGCCCCTGCGTCGCCGAAAACCGCGAATTTCAGGTTTTTATCGCGGAAGCGAAACAAATTCCTCATCTCATGCAGGAACTTGGCCGCTTGCGCGAAGTCACGTTCCGCGCCGCCGGCGAAGGCACCGGCCGCCGCAGCGACCTCGACCATTTCGACCTCTACTATCGCCACGTGCTCCTGTGGAGCAAGGCCAACCGCGAACTGGTCGGCTCGTACCGCATGGCCCTGACCTCTGAAGTTTTGCCCACGCGCGGCATCGGCGGCCTCTATACCAGCACGGTATTCCGCTACGACCACCGCGTCTTCGAGCAACTCGGCCCCGCGCTCGAGCTTGGACGCTCCTTCGTCCGGCTGGAATATCAGCGCCAGTTCGCGCCGCTGCTCATGTTATGGAAAGGTATCGGCCACTTCCTTTCGCTACATCTCGATGTTGCGGTTGTGTTCGGCGCGGTCAGCGTGAGCAACTGCTATAACCGCACATCGCGCGAACTGATCGTGCGCTTCTTCCGCGCCCAGCAGAAGAAAGACGAATTCGCCAAACTGATCCGTCCCCGCCGGCCTTTCCGCGGCACCTGGATTCGCCCCGGCGACTGCCTTGCCACCTGCAATCGGCTGCGCGATCTGAACGAACTCGCCGATCCTATCTCCGACGTCGAAAGCGACGGCAAAAGCATTCCCATCCTGCTCAAACATTACGCCAAGCTTGGCGGCCGCTTGCTTAGCTTCAACGTCGACCGTAAATTCTCTGATGCGCTCGATGGCCTGGTCCTCGTCGACCTCCGCCAAACTGACCCGCTTGTGCTCGAACGCTATATGGGAAAAGAGGGCGTGGCCAACTTCAGAAAACAGCACAACTTGACCAGTTGATCTGAGCCCTCAGCGACTGGTCTACCACTAACGATTTCCGCCGCATAACACGCTCAATGGTATCTTGGGAAAGCCCAGACAAGTGAACCCATGGATGTTCTCAAGACACTCTTTGAGCGGCACTTTCACGCGCCGGTCGTCCAAACGCAGCCTCTGCAGGGCGACCTCAGCGGCTCGGGGCGCAAGATTATCCGCCTCGCCGGCGACAAAGCCACCGCCATTGGCGTTCTCTACGAGGTTCGGGAGGAGAACGTCGCCTTCCTGGAATTTTCCAGGCATTTTCGCCGCCACGGCCTGCCCGTGCCTGAGATTTATGCCGAGGATTTGGGCCACGGGGCATATCTGGAAGAAGACCTGGGCGACACAACGCTTTTTGAGTTTCTGAGCAAAAACCGCCGAGGCGAAAATATTTCTCCGGAAGTTATCGAGGCCTATCGCAAAGTGGTTGCCGAGTTACCGCGATTTCAAGTCGAGGCCGGACGGGACCTGAATTACAAAGTCTGCTATCCGCGCGAGAAATTTGATCGCCAGTCAATTTCCTGGGACCTGAATTATTTCAAGTACTATTTCCTCCGGCTTGCCGGAATTCCCTTCAACGAGCAGGCGCTTGAGGACGATTTCGCCCGCCTGACCAAATTCCTTTTGACTGCGGAGCACGATTATTTTCTTTATCGCGATTTCCAGTCCCGTAATGTCATGCTGCCCGGCGGCCGGCCGTTCTTCGTGGACTATCAGGGCGGCCGCAAAGGCGCTCTGCAATACGATATCGCTTCTATTTTGTACGACGCCAAGGCCGATCTGCCGCCTGCGCTGCGCCAGCAACTGCTCGAGCATTACCTGGATGCGCTCGCCGGTTTCACCAGGCTCGACCGTCAGGCTTTCATGCAGCACTACTACGCATTCGTTTACATCCGCATCATGCAGGCGCTGGGGGCCTACGGATTTCGCGGTTTCTATGAGCGCAAAACTCATTTTCTGCAAAGCGTGCCTTATGCCCTGAACAACGTGCGCTGGCTGCTCAGCCACATCGAACTGCCAATCGGTTTGCCGACACTCATGAGCGCTTTGCAGAGCATGTTGAACTCGGAGAAGTTGCTGGGCCTGAATTTAGCCGGGGAGAGTTCGGCTCCGGGTCTAGAGAACCTGGCGGTGCGCATCTTCAGTTTTTCCTTTCACCGCGGCTGGCCTGGCGATGACACCGGCCACGGCGGAGGCCACGTTTTTGATGCGCGCAGCCTTCCCAACCCCGGCCGCGAGGAACGCTTCAAAGCCCTTACCGGCAAAGACGAAGCCGTGATCGAATACTTAAACGGGCAGGAAAGTGTGCATCAGTTTCTCGCCAGCGCGATGTCTCTCGTGGACGCCAGCGTGAGCGAATATCAGCGCCGCGGCTTCACGAACCTGATGGTGTCTTTCGGATGCACCGGTGGGCAGCATCGTTCGGTGTACCTTGCCGAGCAATTGGCAAAGCATTTGCGAGAGCGAAGCGGAGTGGAAGTGATCGTGCGGCACCGCGAACTGGGGGACGCAGGGCAATGAAAGCGATGGTTCTCGCGGCAGGTCTCGGAACACGCCTACGCCCGCTCACCAACGATCGTCCCAAGGCGCTGGTTGAGGTCGGCGGGCGCACTCTGCTCGAGATCACTCTTTCCCGTTTGCACAGCTTCGGTGTCACCGATGTGATCGTCAACGCCCATCATTTTGCCGACATGATTACGCAATACTTGCAAGCCAACAACAATTTCGGCATGCATATTGACATCTCGCGCGAGGATGTTCTTCTCGATACCGGTGGGGGCCTGAAAAAAGCCGCTTATTTCTTCGCCGGAAAATCTGTTGATGAGCCCTTCATTCTGCACAACGTCGATGTCATCAGCGACATCGATCTCCAGCGCATGCTGCAATTCCACACCGAAAATGAATCTCTGGCTACGCTCGCCGTGCAGAAACGAACCACTTCACGCTATCTCCTCTTCGATCAGGCTGGCTGGCTTTGCGGCCGCCAATTCGGCGAGAACGGGAAAAGCGAGCCGGCGAGGCCTTCACAGCCAGGCCATGCGCTCGCATTCTGTGGCATACACGTCATCTCTCCTCGCATCTTCCCCCTGCTGACCGAAAAAGGCATTTTCTCCATCATTACCTCTTACCTGCGCCTGGCGCGTGAGGGCGAGAAAATCCTCGCCTTCCGCGCTGATGAATATGATTGGCGTGACCTCGGCACGCCCGGGAACGTGGATCGAGCTGCTGAGGCTTTGAAGGAGGCTGGAGCCGACGATCGGACTTGAACCGATGACCTGTCGATTACGAATCGACTGCTCTACCAACTGAGCTACGTCGGCCCGTCATCGATTTTAAATGCGCTCACCCGGATGCGCCAAGTTGCCCTTCCGACCTAGGCTCACGCTGCCTTGGCCATTCCGTCATACTCTTTTTCCGATGGTCCCGGCAACAACACCCACAGCGAGTAAATCCCCAAGGCCGTCCCAAACGGAACATGGAACAACGCAAAGAAAGACAATACCAGCGTGAGCATTCGCGCCCAGGATTCGCGTTGCAGCAAACCCCATCCAGCGCCAAATCCCAGCGCCGCTTTAACCAAAATGTAAATGCCAAGAATGTTGACGATCGGCCGCAGGAATCCCTCCGGCACCGGCGGCCCTCCCATTTCGCCGAGATGTGGCAGGATCGCGTTGGCAAATAGCAAAATCGCAAATCCCGCCACCGCGTTGAGCGCCGACATCGCCAGCCACAGAATTCCCAGCAACCGGATATGCTCCTGCACGCGGCCCGGCCGCGGATAGGCCAAGCTCGTGCCTCCCACCACTTTTTTCCCGCAGCGGCTGCAAAACTGTTGTTGTGATGCCAGCTCAGCTCCGCATGCATCGCAGAACATGGATCCTCCTCAAATTTTCACTTCAAATCTCCCCATCCGATCCTACGCAGGCCAAGCTGACTCTGTTCCAGATTTCGGCCGAGGCCGTAAGAGGCGAAAAATCGAACCAAAACGAAAAGGCCACCCGGCACAGGCGGCCTCTTCTTTAAGGGAGAATAGTTCCAACGGAAGTTCAAACCGCCGAAACTTTCTGGCGAAAATCTTATTGGCCGAAAAAGCGGGGTGTCAAGGATTTTTTGGGAAATAAATATCTTTATTTTCAATTAGTTAGAAGAATCGTTAACACTGCCAGCGAAAGGCTCATTTTGAGACTTTAGGGACTCCGCCAGCCCTAACCTTTTTCGATTGAGGAGGTTATGTTTCTTTCGGCGCTCACTTCGCCCTCAGAAAGGTGCAGGGAGATGAATTCGATTTCCTCCCGCCGGTCAAATACCTTATCGGGCCAAAACCGCTTCACCACCAGCCTGAGCCCCCCAAAAGCCAGACCCGCAACCGCCGAAAATGCGATCAGGATGCCGCATAGGATGATGATATTCATCAGCAGATTTGCCAGATTGTCGCGACGGGTGAAATAAGTGTTCTCGTTCCACGTGACGTCCGCTTCATAGTTCACCGCGCCCAACAGAGATTTACCCTCGCTCTCCGAAAGGGGGCCTGTCGCGATCACCAGGATTGGTCCAGTTCGCTTGTCGAAAAAAGGACCTTGGGGGAACGAGTTTGAAGCGGCCTGGCCTCCGGACGTAGCGTTTGCCTGCCGGGCAGCTTCAATTCTTCGCAGCCGCTCAGCCGCAATTTGCGGAGTCGGATACGCAATCAGCATCAGCGTGGCTTCCCCACCCGATGTCTGATAATTGCCCAGCACGACTTCCGCCCCTGCGTCAAAATCTACCAATGTCGACTGCAACGGCGCGCCAACCTTTGCCAGACCCTCCGGCCCAACAATATATTTTGCCGTGTTCTTCACATATCCTGGCTGGGGCAAATAACCTGGCAGCCCGGGCAGATTGCCGCTCGCTCCGCCGACAATCGGTAAATCCGCCGCCAGTTCTCGCAACTCGGCTGCCGACATGGCGGTGAGCCTGTCGAAAACCGCATCCACCAGAATGTTGGCGCGATAGAAGAGCACGCGCTCGTTCAGCGACGCTCCCTGATCGCCAATTTTTTCCGTTAGCATCTGCGGCGTCTTGTAATAGGTGAAGGCGCCATAGGCCCCGCTCGCGTCGGCGAACCGGGCGGCTTTGATCGTGAGCTTGCGGCCGTCGTCGCGGGTATAGGCCGCTGATTCGAAATCGGTGAAACCGTATTCTTTGAGCAACGCGGCATTCACCGGATCTCCGATCAAAGGATCGGTGCTTTTCCGGATAGTTGTAGTTTGCCATCCCGCGAATTGCCGGGGAAGAATCGGCTGGGTGGCGCGGGCGCCCCCGCCGGCGAGAGTTGCATTGTTATTGCTCTTCTCAGCCGGAGGACCGCCCGCAGCCGAAATTGCCGTACAGGCCGCGACACTCAGAACGATCGCGAAAATGAACCGGGAAACCTTCATGGCCGGCAAACTACCACCCTTAATTAGACCATAGTAGGGCACAAAAAGTTTCTTCACGGCCCGCTCAAAGAGGGCCGTTTTTGCCGCATTTGCGTCCCGGTCAGACTCGCTGGGCCCATGCATCAGGCCGCAAGCTTCTTTTTGCCTGCGGGGAAGAGAAGCTCACGGAGCTTCAACCTGGCCTTGTGAAGCTGCGATTTGGAATTGCCCGCCGAACACCCCAGAAGCTGCGCAATCTCCGCGTGCTCGAACCCCTCAACCTCGTGCAAAATGAAAATGGTGCGACAGCCCTTTGGAAGTTGTTTAAGCGCTTCCATCAAAGCGACTTGCTCAGGCACTCCTTTGAGTTCGAAATCCTGGCAAGCCAGGTCGCGCTGCACCACCGACGCTTCCAGGCAGACTGGTTCATCGAGGGACACCTGCTTCGGCTTGCGTTTTCGGCGGTCCATCAAGACTGTATTGACCGCAATCCGGTGGAGCCAGGTGGAAAAGGCTGCCTCGTTACGAAACCCCCCGATTTTCCGGAAAACCTGAATGAAGACTTCTTGCGTCAAATCTTCGGCTAGAGCCGCGTCGCTGGTCATGAACAAGCAAAGCGAATACACGCGTCTCTTGTGAATTTCAAACAGTGCGGCAAATGCTTCCTCGTCTCCCTCTTGGGCGCGCAAGACAAGACTGCTGACTGAGGAGTCGCGCCCGCTTGCGGCCAGAGCAGCAGGCATTACATAGACACCAGCGTTCATTCGAAACCTCCTCTCCAATAAGATGTCCCATGTTTGCTGCATTCACCTGTTGCACTGTTCATGCCAATTCACAAATCCCTGATCTTCAGTCCATTCTTGCGAAAGGATTTGTGTTGCAGCGTGTAATTTTTCCCAGCCTTGGAGCCGTCCCCTTTATATTTCGCGGTGTGTAGATTTTCCCGAGGACGGCTTCCTGAAAATTTTTCCTGGCAGGCGCATGAGATAGAAAAGCAAGGCGAATGGAACTTTGGCACACCTCTTGCTCTTCTGAAATGCAGGCCTTTCCCCGGAGGAGATGATGCTGAACATACACGTCGAAGACTTCGGTGAGCTGGTGATCCTCGGATGTCAAGGAAGAATCTCAAATAGCGACGCAGCTTTTGCCCTACGCGACGCCGTCACCTGCCAAACTTCCCGCTTGATCGTCATTGATCTTTCACAGGTGGATGCCATTGGAGGCGGAGGCGTGGGAATGCTCGTGTTCTTACAACGATGGGCTCAGGCCCACGATGTTCGCCTGAAATTGTTTAATCCGTCACGGTCCCTGTCCCAACGATTAGAAAATCATGCGGTCATTCCAGCATTTGAGTTTGCCACTGTGGATGAAATTACCGCGTATTTGCACCACGGAGCGCGGGCAGCCTGAAATCCGCCTGATTATGTCGGAAGAAAGCCATGAGTGACCGAAAAACAGCGGAGCTTTCCTCGAGCGGCGATTTACCGCTTAAGAAGCGTTTGCCCTTTTTTGAGGTGTGGTTCGAACGCTGGAAGGAAGATCGCCGGCGCGCGTCGACGAAGCAGGCATCACCCCTGGAACCAAAATCGTCGTCTGACGCGCACACTCGAAGCAGAGATAAACTCCGATGAAATCAGCACCGCTCGAGGACAAACCTATTGCGCTTCACCCTTTTCGATCTTGCCCGCGACTTTGACGCCGCTGAGCCCGCTCACATACTTGGCAATGCCGCGGTAGAGCGATTCGGCGATGCGCTGCCGGTACTCAGGAGTCCTCAGCCGGCGCTCGTCGCCGGGATTGCTGACGAATGAAATCTCTGCCAGGATCGATGGCATGTTCGCCCCGATCAGCACAATAAAGGGCGCTTTCTTCACGCCGCGGTCACGAACTCCGGGGTTCTTGGCCGCAAGTCCGCTGTGTAATGAACGCTCCACATCGGAAGCGAACTCGCGTGATTCGTCAATCTTTTCCTTCAGTGCGATTGTCTTCACCAGGTCCTGCAGCTCGTGGATCGATTTCTCCGAGACCGCATTCTCGCGCGCCGCAACTTCCAAAGCGTCCGGAGATGATGTGAAGTTCAGGTAATAAGTTTCCACTCCGCGTGCTTCGGGATCGCGGCTGGAATTGGCGTGAACGGAAACAAACAGATCGGCCTGCTCCTGATTGGCAATGGCGGTGCGCGTTTCCAGAGGAACGAATGTGTCGTCCTTGCGGGTGTAGACGACTTCCGCTCCCAGTCGCGTTTCCAGCAGTTTCCCCAGTCTTCGGCTAACATCGAGCACCAGATCTTTTTCTTCCAATCCGTTCGGTCCAATGGTGCCGGTGTCGTGGCCTCCGTGGCCGGGATCAATCACGATCTTGCCGATTTTCAGTCCCAGAGCCCGTATCAGCGAGCGGTCGCCATCAGCGGTAGGCTGCGCCTCCCGGGTAACAGCTTCAACCGCGGTTGAGCGACGTTTTCGGCGATTCGTGCTTTTCTCTCGCGTATCTGTTTTCGCGGCAACCGACATTTGTGGCGACGGAATTGTGGATGACGATTTGCCTGCCGGCTTGACCGGCGCCGGTTCCAGCTTCGTCGACGCACTGTCGTCGTCTTCAACGACAGTTCTTTTTACACCGGGACCCTTGGCAGTCAGATCGGTCTCGGTTTGCCCAGAGTCTTTGCCCCTACTCTTCGAGTTCTCTACCGGGGCCTGCTCCGCTTCCGCCTGGCTGGCAGCCTCTTGCTTCTTGGCCGCAGTTTGCTTGCCGTGAATATCAACGATCAGCCGCGGCGGGTTGGGCAAAAGAAACGCGTGATAGTCGGAAATATCCTGTAACTCAAGCACCACACGCGTCTTGTTCCGCTTGAACTGGGCGACTCGGATCTTCTTTAGTAACCCGTCATCCACATCGAAAGTCTTGCCCACAAGGGCGGAGGCCAGGCGCGTGTCATCGAGATCAAAGACAATTCGGTCAGGCGCGTCGATCCGTTGCGACTGGAATGCCACGTCGTCTTCAAGATCAACCGCAACCCGGGTGTAATTCGGCGTCGACCAGTGCCGGATGCTGGTCACCCGCGCCAGCTTCCCTTCGTGTTCCTTTGTGTCCTTTGTGGCGCTAACTTTCTCGCTCTTATCCGGAACCTGGTCCGGGGCCTGGGCGGCTTCTTCATCTTTTGCTCTCAGCGCCGCCTGCTGCACCGGTTCAGCCAGCGCTGCCCGCGCCTGGTCGGCAAGATGATGATGAGGGTAGCGCCGCAGAAACTCCTCGAAGGTTGCTCGCGCATGATCGGAATCGCCCAGATCATCTTTGTAAATTTCGCCGATCGTGAACAACGCCTCGAAGCGATACCGGCTGCCTGGATACTCCCGCCGCAAGAATTCGTACTGCCCAATCGCCGAGTGCAGGGCTTTGAGATCGTCAAAACGCCGGCCCATTTCGACTAGAAGCTCAGCCACGGCCTCAACGCTGGCGGCGGCCTTGGTCGAGGCAGGCGCTCCGTAATACACCTCGCGATACGCATCAATGACGCGTTGATATTCCTGGCTGGCGCGCTCGTCCGTGGGGCGTCCGTTCAGCGACTCCCGCATCCGCTCAGCGTTGGAAAACTCGTTTCGCGCCCATGCTTCAGAATGGTGACCATTTGCCAAGGCTGGCAAGGCAAGCAGGGCAGGCAGAAGGAGAGACACGACAGTCCACAAACGCCGCATGCGCTGGCTTTGCTCAGAATTCTTCAATTTTGCGGCCCGTAATCGCTGTTTACAGCCTGGGAAAAACCACTGCCGTTTCGTGCCTAATGCGTTATTCCGTGTTGCTGATGTACAGGACTCCGTTCCCATCCCGTTGCACACGCACCGGGTCGTGCACCGGGCTGCCCAGGACCTGATACGCCGGCGCGTTCTTGCCGTAGTACAGCTGGGTGATCCGTTTCACATAGTTGCGGGTTTCTGCAATGTGCGGCACTCCCGCGCTTCGCGCCACCGCACCCGGCCCGGCGTTATAAGCCGCCAGGCTCAAGCGCACATCGCCGCCGAAGCTCTCCATCAGCTGCTTCAGATGACGAACCCCGGCGTCCACATTTTGTTGCGGATCAAACGGATTTGTTACATTCAACTGCTTCGCGGTTTGCGGCATAAGCTGCATCAGCCCCATCGCGCCTTTGCGCGAGACGGCGTTGGGATTGAAGTTTGACTCCACCTGGATCAGTGCCCGCACCAGGTTGGGGTCAACGTTGTGCCGGGCCGCCGCCCGCTCGATCGCCGTATCTACTTCCTGTTGCGTGAAGGGCTTTCCCCGTTCCGAGCTGTAAGCTTGCTGCGACAGGCTTACTTCCTGGGCCGCCGAACGCGCCGCTCGCATGTTGGCCGTGGGCACGGCTTTCCAGCGATGCGCCGTCGGGCTCCAATAAACCAGCCCCGACGAAACAAACGCCGGCGCTTGCTTTTTCCGGACCACTGGGACCGAGTCGTTCACGTAAACGGTACGTCCGTCTTCATCGGTCGTGGCGGTGATGGGAGCGCTTCTGCCCGGCTCCGCTTGTGCCTGTACCTGTGGCGTAGTGATAGAAAGGATGGTCGCGATTACGGGACTAGCCATCAGGGCGATTTGCAGGCGTCTTCGCATAGCCGGGTTGCTCGTTCAGCGCGTTTGTCTTGCTTCCCCTGTGAGCCTCTGTGTCCTCTGTGGTTAAAGGTCTTAGCCCGCAGAGCCACAAACCCACTTAGACGCAAATACTCCCGCGCCCCCTACCCGGGAACCTGACGGAGAATCCCTACCAGAGTGAGGCAATTATAGGCCGCCGGGGAGGGCCGGGCAATCTGACAAAGGGCCATAGAACCAACGAAGGTAATCCGTGCAATCGCCTGATAAACAGATACTTAACAAGGATCGATGTTACTTCGAAACGGTGCCCACCTTGGGTTTTTCTGTGCTGCTCTGTGTCCTCTGTGGTTAAAATCTTCAGTTCCCATGACTGAACTCTCCTCACCTCAGGTCGAAGCGCCTGATTCCCAGATGCTTTACAGCTTCTGGTATCGCGCCCTTCCCAGTGGGCAACTGCATCAGGGCCAATTGCAAAAGGTCACCCTGCTCGAAACTCCGTTGGCCTTGGGTCGAGACGCCGAGGGCCGTCCCTTTGCGCTGCACGATGCCTGCCCTCATCGCGGCATGCCGCTTTCCTGCGGACAATTCGACGGCGCACAAGTGGAATGCAGCTACCACGGCTGGAAATTCGATGCACATTCCGGCCAGTGCCAGCTCATCCCGTCGCTCACCGCTGATCAGAATCTAAAGATCGACCGCATTTACGCCGGAAGCTATGCCTGCGAAGAACGCGACGGCTACATCTGGGTCTTCATTCCCGAACCCAAACCTGCCGCCGCCGGATTCTCAAAACCAGTTGAGCCACCATTCCCTGCGCCGCAAGTCCCGAAGTTCAGCGGCAAATACAACCTCGCTTATCTCACCGCCGACATGCCGGTGAGCGTTGACCACGGCATCATCGGCCTCATGGACCCTGCCCACGGACCGTTCGTGCATCAGGCATGGTGGTGGCGAACGCGGCACAGCATCCACGAGAAACAGAAAAATTTTGAACCGATTCCCAACGGCTTCCGCATGAGCGCACACACGCCCAGCTCGAACAGCGCGCCGTATAAAATCCTGCGCTTCTATGCCGACGCCGACTCAATCACGACGACCATCGACTTCGTTCTCCCGAATCTGCGTTATGAGACGATCCAGGCAGGAAAATACTGGTTTGCTTCGCTCACCACGGTCACTCCGATAACACGCAATCAATGCCGCATCGATGTCGTTGCCTGCTGGAACATTTTTCGCTGGATGCCCTTCGGCGCGGGCCTGCTGAAATTTGTCTTTGCGAAATTCGTCGAGCAGGACCGCCGTACGATGGAGCTGCAAAGTGAGGGACTCAAGCACAATCCGCATCTGATGTTGATCGACGATGCCGATCGCCCCGCCAAATGGTATTTCGCGCTGAAAGCTGCCCACCTCGAAGCCAAACGCACAGGCGGCGAGTTGAAGCATCCCATGACTGGGCCAGTCACTCTAAAGTGGAGAAGCTAGGTTTTGTCTGTGAAACTCTGTGCCCTCTGTGGTTAAAGGGGGTTTTTATACTCTCAGAAGACATAGAGGTTCACAGGGGAGAACGGAAAATGGCGGAGCGGAGAATCGAAATCCCGCTTAGCGAAGGAAGCTGCGATGCAGTAATTTGCTATCCAGACGGGACCGGAGAATGGCCGGGCGTAGTTTTTTTCACTGACATCGGCGGCGTCCGTGCCGCGAACATCGATTTGGCCAAGCGTCTTGCTGCCCAGGGATATTCCGTTCTCATTCCCAACGTTTTCTATCGCACTGCCCAAACTCCGCTCACGCCCCTGCGAAGCTTGGGCGAGGAAGCCCAGAAGAAGCGCATGGCCGAGTTGACTCAGCCCTTGACGCCCGAAGCGATGGAGCGCGATGCATCGGCCTATGTTGACTTTCTCGCCGGACAGGATTCTTTGCAGTCAGGCATGATGGGAGTTGTTGGTTATTGCTTTACCGGGAAAATGGCGATGCACGCCGCTGCAGCTCGATCCGAAAAAGTCACAGCTATGGCTTCATTTCACGGTGGTGGCCTGTATACCGATACGCCTGCCAGTCCCCATCTTCTCTTGCCCCGCATCAAAGCCCGCCTTTACTTTGCCCACGCCACGAAAGATCGCAGCATGCCGGAAGAGGCCATCGCCAAGCTGGAGGCTGCACTGAAAGCTGGGGCGGCCGCTATGAAAGCGAAACTTATGAAGACGCATTTCACAGCTGGACAGCCTCGGACAGTCCGGTCTACAACCCGGCGCAGGCCGAGCGCGCGTTCGAGAAGCTGGTCGCGCTGTTTGCGGAAACGCTGCAGTAGAAATTCAGCCGCGCGTCACGAGGACTTGGAGTCAGTCTTTTCGTCCTCGGCGAGCCACTCCAGCGCTTCTTCTCTTGTTTTAAACGTGGGCAGGTCGCGTTGGGAAAACGACTTGAGATGCTCATAGAAAACTTTTGGTAAGCCGTCGATGCCCACCCACGCCGAACGCTTCAGATAGGGACGGTCGAGAACGACGCTTTCTTTCACCGCATCCATGATTCGCTTGTGAAACTTGGCCCCGGTGAAATCGGCAAGAAGAAGCAGCGACCCTTTCGGGTTCTTCGTAACGTATTGCGGAATGATGCGCGCGATTTTCTCCAGTTCGTCGACGGAACAATCCGTACAGTCCAGCAGCAGAATTTTCTTGCCCTTGTGGCTGATGTAGCGGATGCGGTCTTTCATACGAAGTTCCTCAATGATGGCGGAACTGGAGACCGGGGTTTGCCTTGGAAGCCGGGTGCATTTTAGTCGCCACTGCGGTCAACTGAGCAAGGAATCGACCACGCCGTAGGCTTCGTCCAGGGCAGCATCCAGCGCCCCCGGGTCTTTCCCACCCGCTTCAGCCAGATCGGGCCGCCCGCCGCCTTTGCCACCGACTTTCTGCGCCACGGGGCCGATCACTTTGCCCGCCTGTATGCGGCTCGTGAGGTCTTTGGTGACGCCAACGATGAGCGAAACATTGCCATTGTTCGCCGAGCCGAGCACGACCACGCCAGAGCCGAGTTTGTCGCGCAGTTGATCGACCAGTGTGCGCATTTGCGGGCGTTCGAGATTATCGACGCGATGGGCCAGCACTTTTACGCCTCTTACTTCCTTGACCCGTTCACCGATGTTTGCGGTCGAAGAAGATGCCGACTTCATCCGCGCCTGATCGAGTTCACGCGTGAGCCGCTTGATCTCGGCGTCTTTCTTTTCGAGCTCGAGTTTCAGCGCTTCGGCCGGAGAAACAATCTCGGGTGCCCCATCCTTGCGCGGTTTTTGCGCAAGGGTGGGACCAACGAAGCCTGACACCACTTCTTCCAGTTCATGATCCTTCTGAAAGTGATGCAGTGATCCCTCGCCCGTCACAGCTTCCACCCGTCGCACTCCCGAAGACACGCTGCCTTCTTTCAGAATCTTGATCAGCCCAATTTCGCCCGTCTGATTGGTGTGCGTGCCACCGCAGAGTTCGGTGGAAAAATCGCCGATCTTGATCACGCGCACTTTGTCGCCATACTTTTCGCCGAACAGCGCCATCGCGTGGTATTCGTTGATGGCCACATCGAGCGGCACATTCTCGATGACTTCGATCTTCTGGTTGCGCAGGACCTCTTTGTTGATAAGGTCTTCGATGTCCTGCAGCTCTTCGTCAGCGACTGCGGTGAAGTGGGAAAAATCAAAGCGCAGATGATTGGGCGCAACCAGCGATCCCGCCTGCTTCACGTGCTTGCCCAGAACCTCGCGCAGCCCAGCATGAAGCAGATGCGTCGCCGTGTGATTGCGCATGGTGGCAAGGCGGATGTCGGTGTTGACGACCGCGTCGATTTTATCTCCAACCCGTAGGGTGCCCCACCCAACGCGGTTTTCGTTGGGTGGGGATTTCATCGTCACCTGATGCGCTCTCACTCCCTGAATCGGGTAGTAGCAATTCGTTACTTCGGCGATGATTGTGTTGTGATCGCTGCTGTAGAACCATCCGCGATCGCCGACCTGGCCACCGGATTCCGCATAGAACGGCGTGTGATCGAGAATGACTTCGCCTTTCTCGCCGGACTTGAGTTCCTGCGCGCCCTGTCCGTTCTTGATGATCGCGAGCACTTCGCAGTTCTGCGATGAAGTCTGGCGATAGCCCTCGAAGATGGTTGGAGGATGCTGATTATAGACCGGGCTCGCGCTCTGCTTCGCTGCTGCTCTCCACGACGACTTAGTCCGCTCTCTCTGTTCTAGGAGCGCCTGCTCAAATTCCGGCTCATTAAGGATCACACCACGATCTCGGCAAGCATCCTTTATGAAATCTAATGGCAGTCCGAAGGTATCGTAAAGTTTGAAAGCGTCCCTACCGCTCAAATAAGGCGGAGAAGCAGGCATAAAAGAGACCGCCTTGTCCTGCGTCTGGTGTCGGGCAAAGCTCTCGTCAATCAGTGTCTCGAGTCTCTTCAGCCCTTCGCCCAAAGTGTGTTCAAAACGATTTTCCTCCGCGAGCACAACCTTCGAAGCGTGCCCCGCAGATTCGTTCAACTCCGGATATGCATCGTTCATGAGATCCCGAACGGCAGACACCATCTCGTGAAGAAAGGGCTTGGTTTGGCCGAGCAAACGCCCATGCGTGATAGCGCGACGAATGATCTTGCGCAGGACGTATCCGCGACCTTCGTTCAAGGGCACAACGCCGTCGGAGATCAGGAATGTTGCCGCGCGTGCGTGATCTGCAATAACCCTCAAAGATGCAGCTCCATGTTCGTAACCGTAACCAGATAGGGTGTGCCCTTTCGCGTCGCCAGCTAGCTCGACCGTTCTCTTAATGATTGTTCTGTCTGTTAGAATCGGTAGCGAAGTTGGAACGCCGCATAACTCCGCCGCTCTCTTGATCAGCGGCACAAACAAATCCGTCTCGTAATTCGAAATCACGCCCTGCACCACGGCCGTGATTCGTTCCAGGCCCATACCCGTATCAATCGAAGGTTTGGGCAGCGGCTCAAGTCGTGCACATGAATAGCCATAAGAGTGCGGAGGCTGGAATTCCCCTTTCTCGTCTCT
>Ga0335081_10004439_pt1 | contig 22127 bp, 24 predicted proteins | sample Lox_Sample_35_FD_206713 | JGI IMG/M metagenome (GOLD analysis project Ga0335081, IMG submission 206713) | Soil microbial communities from Loxahatchee National Wildlife Refuge, Florida, United States - Lox_Sample_3.5 | ecosystem: Environmental > Terrestrial > Soil > Wetlands | place: USA... | reverse complement strand
CCGCCTCCGCGATCGCCGACGCAACATCAACGCTCGTCATCCGATCAAGCACCACGAACCAGGGCGCTACGATCCATTCCGCAAACCGGCTGTGTTGCGACGACCGGTTGAACTCGGGCAGTACACGAGCATCACCTACACCGACCGGCTCGCCGAGCTCGACGTCGCGGCGAGCATCGGCTCCGTCGGCGACGCCTTCGACAACGCGATGGCCGAGGCGGTGATCAACACCTACAAGCACGAGCTCGTCCGCAACCCGCACGCGATCCCCGACGTGCGCCGCTGGCGCTCCCTCGACCAGCTCACCCTCGCCACGACGGCCTGGGTGGGGTGGTACAACCACGAACGCTTCCACTCCGCCCTCGACGACCTGCCGCCGGCACACTTCGAGGAGATCAATATCAAGACAGACAACACCCCAACACTGTCCGCCAGATAACAGAGCCTCTACACAACCCAGGACGGCTCAAAGTGCGACGAGTTGTTTGCGGGTCAGTCCCGCCCTTGCTGGTTGGCGAAGAACCGTTGCAGTTCTTCCGCGACGACTTCAGGCTTGCCGTCGTTGGCGGCGCTCAGGTGGTCGAGCCCATCCAGCGTCTTGCGCTGGACGCTGGGCAACTCGTGTTCGAGTGCATCGAGGGATGTCTTGAGAAACAATGGGCTCTTGTTGCCACCGAGCAACAAGACGTCTGCCTCGACTGACTTGTAGTCCTCCATGCTGTCGCTGGTTTCCCGGACGATCATCATGTCGTACTGTTGGGTAGGTACCAGAGCTTTGATGGGGATGTCATCCCCTTCGGGATTGTCGACAAATCGTGTCGCGAGTGCGAGGACAGGTGCGAGGATGAAGCGCGGCGATCGCACAATGAGTGGCGGTCCGACCGGGATTCCTTTGAAAACGGTGACCAGTGCTTGCGTGATCTTGCCTTGCGCGATCTCCCGTTCGTATCGAGGCAACCACGATACGGGGACTGATCCATCGATGGAGAGGGGCGGTTCGTAGAGCGCTGCATTGCGAAGATTCGGCACGGCCAGGCTGGCACGCAAAGCGATGATGGCACCTGAGCTCAAACCGAAAATGTTCTGAGCTCCCGTCGTCTCTACCAGCGCGGCAACGTCCTCGCACTCTTTGATCACAGAATAGTTGTCGCCGAACGGTCCGCTCAAGCCGCGACCTCGGCGGTCGGGTACATAGATCGTGAACTGGCCCGACAGTTCGGTCGCCAGCTTCATGAGGTCCTGCGATGCTTGCATGCCCCCGTGGACCAAGATGACACCGGGACCGTGACCGAGCTGTCGGTAGCCGATTGACGTCCCATCGGCAGATCGCACAGAGCCCTTCGTGTAGGAGAACTCCTCATGCCGAGGCACGAATCAGCTCACCTTCGTCATCGGGAGCAGGTTGAGATTTGCTCCAGTCACAGCAGTTCGTGCCTTCCGGCTCGCATTGCGTACCTAGCGACACGGACGCTACCGCACCTCTTGAGTCAGTGACATGAGATGACGGAGGATCAGGAGTACGCGTTTAACAGCTCGGAGGTGCTGGTCGAGTCTATGTTGGGGCGGTTGCTGATTCCAGGCGAGGAGTACGCCTTAGTATCCGCCGCTCGCCAGTGGCTGAGAGGGAACGGATGACCGAGAGAGCCGCACACGAGGGGTCGTGGGCGCTACCTGGTGCCTGCTGAGCTCGCGGGGCGGTTCCCGTCCGACTGTTGGCTGCATATCAAGTACCTGCGTCGTCGTTGACGAGGCCCGCTCTAGGGGTCCAGATTGCCAGATCGGCAAACACAAGAGCCCGATTTAAGAACTTTCGGAAGGGCGGTTCAGCGCGGTTTCGAAGCTGACTGCTCCACAACGTGCTCCACACCCACCGCAAACACGACAAACCGCAAGTCGAACGTCACACGAAATCGCGCTGAGCAGGTATTTTGTAGAGCCCTCTGACGGACTCGAACCGTCGACCCCCTCCTTACCATCAAGAGGTGGTCTGTTGCCGTGGGCTGCCAGTGGTTGCCGAATCGCCTACTTGAGCGGTTCTCGCGTAAGCGGCGTTTGCGGCGGGTTGCCACCCGTTGCGCCCGCTTGGCTCCATTAATGCTCCATGCTTGGGCGCCCGCGGCCGGTTCAGGCTGCGGTTTCGGAGGGAGAGGCTGCAGAGAGCCTCCAGGCATTCGATCTCCTCATGGTGCGCGTTGAGGTTGCGTGACGCGCTGCTCTGAGCGTGGATTCGCTTCGTCTCGTCTCCATTCCACGACCACACATTCGATCGGCGGCCGACTTCACCATGAATAGGAAACTCGCGCCGACAGATGATCTATTTCTCGGAAACGATTGGGCAACGGTTGAGGGGAGGACGCGATGAGGTATCTGCTTTTGATCCAGCATGGTGATTCGCCGCTGCCGGGGTCGGCGGAGTGGGAGGCGCTTTCCGCGGGCGAGCAGGAGAGGATCGCTGCCGACTACCAGGCTGTCAGCCAGACGGCTGGCGTGACGCCCGGCGTGTGGATGGAGTCTCCGCAGACGGCGACGACGGTCCGGGTCGAAAACGGTAAGACGTTGACGACGGACGGTCCGTTCGTGGCGGTGAAGGAGGCGCTCGGCGGCTACCTCTTCTTGGAGGCGGAGAACCTCGACGCGGCGATCGAACTGGCGGCGTGCATCCCGGCTGCGCGGCTCGGCGGCGCGGTGGAGATCCGGCCGGTCAAGGAGGGCCGGTAGCCGCGTGCCCGCCGGCGGAGTCCGCCCGGGCCTCGGCGCCGATGCCGTCGCCTGCGCCGTCGGCCCGTGCGCGGGCCCGGAGCAGAAGACAAAAAGGATCGACGTGTCCTCTGGCATGGCGGCCGTTCGTCTTTGCTGAAACGGCCCAAAGGAGGACGGCAATGAAGTACATGCTCTTGATCCAGCACGGTGAGATGCCGAAGCCAGGCTCGCCGGAGTGGGCGGTGCTTTCCGAGGAGGAGCAGCAGGCGATCGGCGCCGGCTACCAGGCTGTGAACGAGACGGCGGGTGTCACGCCGGGCGCGTGGCTGGAGTTGTCGGAGACGGCGACGACGGTTCGGGTCGAAAATGGTGAGACGTTGACGACCGACGGTCCGTTCGTGGCGGTGAAGGAGGCGCTCGGCGGCTATCTGTTCTTCGAGGCCGAGAACCTCGACACGGCGATCGATCTGGCAGCGCGCATTCCCGCGGCGCAGTACGGCGGGGCGGTGGAGATCCGCCCGGTCAAGGAGGGCTACTGAGCCTCGAGCAGGTCTTCCGGGAGGAGTGGGGCCGCGTCGTCGCGGCGATGGTCGGCTTCCTCGGCGACTTCACACTCGCCGAGGAAGCCGCCCAGGACGCGTTTGCGATCGCGGCCGAGCACTGGCCGCGCGAGGGTGAGCCGGAACACCCTCGCTCCTGGCTTGTGACGACGGCGCGCAACCGGGCCATCGACCGGATCCGCCGTGACCGCACACTGGCCGCCAAGACCCGGTTGCTCGAGGTGCCGCAGCTGGTGGAGGAGGAGATGGACGAGACGACGATTCGTGACGAGCGGCTGGAGCTGATCTTCACCTGCTGCCACCCCGCGCTCGCACTCGACGCCCAGGTTGCGCTCACGCTCCGCACCTTGGGTGGTCTGGACGCGGAGGAGATCGCCAGGGCATTCCTCGTTCCCGAGCAGACGATGGCGAAGCGGCTGGTGCGGGCGCGGGTGAAGATCAAGGCGGCCGGGATCCCGTTTCGGGTGCCGCCGGCACACCTGCTTCCCGACCGGCTCGCGGCTGTGCTCGCGGTCGTCTACCTGATCTTCAACGAGGGCTACGGCGGCCGCGGCGAGCTCGCCGACGAGGCGATCCGGCTCGGGCGCGCGCTCGCCGAGCTGATGCCCGACGAGGCCGAGGTGCACGGGCTGCTGGCGCTGATGCTGCTGAACGACTCCCGCCGCGCGGCCCGCTTCGCCGACGGCCAGCTGGTGCTGTTGCGCGACCAGGACCGCACGCTCTGGAACCGGGAACAGATCGCAGTCGGGAGGGCGGTACTCGAGCAGGCGCTCGCGCTCGGCGGCCGCGGGCCGTACGTGTTGCAGGCCGCGATCGCCTCGCTCCATCTGGACGAGCCGCAGGACTGGCCACAACTCGCAGCGCTGTACGGCGAGCTCGCACGCCGCACCGGCTCGTCGGTTGTCGAGCTCAACCGGGCAGCCGCGCTCGCCGAGGCGGGAGAGGTCGAGGCCGCGCTCGCGCTCGCCGACCGGCTCGAGCTGGACCACTACCACTACCTGCACGCGACGCGCGGCGAGCTTCTCAGCCGGATGGGCCGCACCGACGACGCTCGCGCCGCGTACGCACGCGCGCTCGAGCTTGTCCACTCCGACGCTGAGCGGCGCTTCCTCGAGCAGCGATTGGCCGACCTCGAACAAGGCTAGAAAGGAGGAGCAGACGATGAAGTTCAACGCCCAGGTCGAGCCGCCGGAGCCGATGCGCGGGCTCGAGATGCCGCCTGAGGTGGTGGAGGCGCTCGGTGGAGGCAAACGGCCACCGGTGGTGATCACGATCAACGGCCACACCTGGCGGAGCAGGGTGGCGATCATGCGCGGCCGCTTCTTGCTCGGCCTCAGCAAGGCCAACCGGCAAGCCGCCGGCGTCGCAACCGGCGACCGAATTGAGGTCGACGTCAAACTCGACGCCGAGCCGCGGGTCGTCGTCGTGCCCGCCGACCTCGCCAGCGCCCTCGCGTGCGATGCGGTCGCACGTGCCGCCTACGAGAGCCTCTCTTTCAGCCGCAAGCGCGAGCTCGTGCTCGGGGTCGAGAGTGCGAAGAGACCCGAGACGCGCGCCCGGCGAATCGAGAAGGCGCTGGCCGTGCTGCGGGAACCGGGATCGGCCACGAGTCGAGGCCGCGTCACCCGGCCGAAGAGGTCGACGGGGCCGCGCAGCTAGCCGGCTCGTGGATTCCGGATCGGACCGGCAGGAACGCGGGCGAGGCTCAACGACCGACGCCGGAGCGCAGCCGTCGGACCTGCGACCGGGCGGCGAGGGCTTCGCCGTCCTCGCCAATCCGACACGGCGCGCCGTCCTCGCGTGGCTCGCACCCGGCAGCGCATCGATCAGCGAACTCGCCGACACCTTCGGCATGTCTCTGACCGGGATGCGCAAACACGTCCGCCTGCTCGAGCAGGCGGATCTCGTTATGACGGAGAAGGTCGGCCGTGTGCGCCGCTGCAGGCTCGTCCCCGACGCGCTCGAACGCCCGAGCGGTTGGCTGCACCAATTTCGGACATGCGCAACAAGAGCGTCGTCGAGCTGCAACGAGGCGGATTCGATCGTGTGACAGCACTCGATTGGCCAGGGCGGGAGCGTCCGCATGTCGCCCGCGTCCGCCGAGATCCCCATACGCACTTCGGGGGCGAGTTCGTAACGCGAGCGGTTCAACGGCTGCAAGGCGAGAAGAGCGCGAGCCGAGGCGCATCGTCGTTTGATCCGTCGGTGGCTGGTTTCCCGTGCGGCAGGTCAGACGCGGCCAGCCGCGACCGGCTCGGGGCAAAGCGCGGATGCTCGGCTGCGGCCCGGCCGCCAGAGGGGGATCGCGACGGCTGCGAGGAGGACGGTGGCGACTCCTGAGGCGGTGAGCGTCCAGCCGGCGCCGAGGCCGGCCACGATCGGCCCGCCGACCGCCGTGCCGAGTGGGCTGGCGACGATGATCGCAGCGCTGCGGGCGGCAAGTACGCTCGGCAGGCTCGCCGTTGTCGCGATCGACTGGAAGAGCGCGAAGGTGAGCGCGGTGAACGGCCCGTAGATCAGACCGCCCAGGGCGAAGCAGGCGAGCGTGACGGCGGTAGGGGAGAAGGCGAAGGGCACGAGACAGCCACCCCAGCCGGCGACGATCAGCAGAACGACCCGGCGGGTGGCACGGCCGCGGAGCGCCCCGATGAGGAGGGTCGAGACGAGCGCACCGACCCCGAAGCTTGTCCAGTAGGCGCCAAGCAGCCCGGCATGTGCGTGCAAGTCGTGCGCGACGTAGACCGGAAGTGCGTCCTCGACCGGCCCATAGAGAAAGAAGAACAACCAGGTAAGGACGATCAGGCCGACGAGGCCGTGCCGGCGTAGGACGCGGAAACCGGACTCCGCAGCTTCCGGGTCGGCCGGCCGCCGAGTCGGTTGCGTGGTAGCCGGCGTGCGCCAGGCTTGCAGGCCAAGGAAGGCGAACGAGACAGCGTCGAAGGCGAGCAGCCAGCCGGGCGCGATCCGGGCGAGGAGCAGGCTGGCGAGTGCAGGCCCGACGATCGTCGCGAGCGAGGCTTGCGCGCTCGCAAGCGAGTTGGCGGCGAGCCTCCCGCTCTCGCCGCCGATCACCGCCAGCATTGTGTACTGGCCCGCGCTGCCCCAGCTCGCCAGCAGCGACGAGCCGGCAAGCAGCGCGACATACGCCGCGGGTGAGAGTGCTCCGGCCGTTGCGAGCACGGCGACCGCGCCGAGGAAGCCGGCACGGAGCAAACAGTGGAAGAGAACCAGGGCTCGGGCCGGCCGGTGGCGGAGCCAGCTTCCGAGCGTGAGCGCGCCGACCGCGCCCGGCAGCGTGTAGGCCGCCAAGGCGAGCCCGACATAGAGGCCGAGCTCGCCGGCAGGCGCGGTGCGGACGGCGAGCCAGGCGATCGTGACGGTGCTCATCCCGTCTCCGAGCGAGGAGACGCCGAGCCCGGACAAAAGCCGCCGGGCTCGACGTTCTCGCAGCAACACCCGATAGGCGTGCGGGATCAGCGGACTGCCTTCCGCACGAGGGCGGCGATCTTCTTCTCGTCTGCCGCGGTCAGCTTCGTGAGCGCGTAGACGACCGGCCACATCGAGCCGTTGTCGAGCTTGGCGCTGTCGTTGAAGCCGAAGGTCGCGTACCGCTCCTTGAACTTGCTCGCGTTGCGGAAGTAGCAGACGACCTTTCCGTCCTTGTTCGCGTACGCGGGCATCCCGTACCAGGTCCTCGGCACGAGCTGCGGCGCGACCTCGGTGACGAGCTTGTGCAGCCGCTCGCCGAGCTTGCGATCCTGCGGCCCCATCGCCGCCAGCGACTCGCGCAGGACGCTCTCCCCCTCCGCGGCCGCCTTCAGCTCCTTCGCGCGCGCCCTCACCGCCGCCCGCTCCTCCGCGCTGAACCGCTTCGACGACGTGCCTGGGGCTGTCTTGGTCTGGGCCATGACGCTCCTTTCCTCCGTCCGACCTCGTTGGAAATCGCCGACGTGTCGAACGCGTCTTTGCTTACCGGTCGCCATGGAGACGAACGGCAGCGAGCGGAGAGGACAGCGCGATCGCGACTCTCTCGAGTGCCATCTACCGGCCGCGCCGGAACCCCTGACCGACGTGAGAGTTGACCGTGCGAATGCGTGCCGACTGTACGAACGCGCTCGCCTCAGCCGAGGCGTTGCGCGAAGCCCTGCGGCCAGCTCGCGTACGTGGCTGCCAGCCCGAGTTGCTGATTCTCGTTCGAGGGCGCTGTGGATGTCGGCATCGCGACGGCGGCCATTTCACAGGGCGCCAACTGCGCCAGCCAGCGCCGATCCGCCTCGGCGGTTTCGCGCCAGCGCGCTCGCCCTGCGACGACATGCCACCGCGGCCGCCGAGAATCAGCTGCCGGCGCTTTGCGCGCCGGCGCCGCGACCACCGCGCCGGAGCCATGCTGATCGCGGTTCCGGGACCCCACAAAACGCCGTACCGGAAGACGAGACCCTCGGTCGGGAGAGCGTCTTGGGTGTATCTGGTCGGCGTAGTGTTTGCGGGTGTGATTGCAGTTCTTTTCATGCGGGGTTGCGAATGGGATGCGGGGCGCCCGCTTTCGGAGCAGGCGGGCTTTTCGGAGCATGTCGAGTTTGTGACTGGGTTGCGGGAGTGCGGGTCGATCGTCGAGGTGGGGCCTCTGGTCGACCTCTCGGCTGTGACGGACGAGGATCCGGTTGGGCTCGCGCTGCTCGATGTTGACTCGGTCGAGGCGGCTGCGAGTGTGCTCGCGGATGATCCGATGGTCAGGACCGGGGTCCTGATTGCGCGCGCGCGGCCGTGGGGAGGCGAGCTGTTGAGCCGCGCCGGTTAGGCGCGGCTCGCGAGCTGGTCGCAACCAGGAGTGGCCTGCCACGGCCGCTGCCGCGTGCTCGGCCCGGGTAGGGAGCGCGAGGCAAGGTGGCCGGCAAGTTGTCGCAGCCGGCGCAGGCGGGGCTCGGTCGAGATGATGGTCGGGTTGTCGTAGATGCGGCGCAGCGTGCCGGGGCGCTGCAGGTCGAGCAGGATCGAGACGGGTGGATACATCACGCTGGGGCTCCTTTCGCTGCACTCGGAATGGCTGACCTGGCGGACCATAGCACAGTTGGTTCCCTAAAGAAACTATGCTAGGCTGCAAGCTATGCAAAGGACCGACTTCGGTGAGATGGCCTGTTCGATCGCCCGCACGCTCGAGGTCGCCGGGGAGCCGTGGTCGCCGCTGATCCTGCGCGACGTCTTCGTTGGCATCCGCCGCTTCGACGCAATCCGGAACGAGCTCGGCATCTCGAAGAAGGTGCTGGCCGAGCGGCTCGCTTGGCTCGTTGACCATGGATTGCTGGAGCGCCGCGCCTACTCGACACGGCCGCCGCGAGACGAATACCACCTCACCGAGAAGGGCTGGGAGCTGTGCGACGTCTTGCTCGCGATCACAGCCTGGGGCGACCGCTGGACCGCTGGCAGGGAGGGGCCGCCGGTGCTGATCCGCCATCACGGCTGCGGTGAGCACACCCACGCCGACATCCGCTGCGCCGCCTGCGGCAAGCCGCTGCACGCCAGCGAGGTGACCGTCGAGCCGGGCCCCGGCCAGGGCGCCGCCGTCCACCACCACGCAGAGGAGGCACCATGATCGAGTCGACCAACCTCGACCCCGAAAGCAGCGAACCGCTGCCCTGGCAGCGGGCCCTCGACCAACTCGAGCAGCTACGACCGGCCGGCGGCAGCCGCGGCCCCACCTGCTGGCTGTCGACCATCCGGTCGGACGGCCGACCGCACCTCGCCGGCGTCGTCGGCCACTGGCTCGACGACACGCTCTACTTCGTCAGCGGGCCGGCTACCCGCAAAGCCCGGAACCTCGTCGCCGACCAACGCTGCAGCTTCGCCATCTCGCTCCACGATCTCGACCTTGTTCTCGACGGCACCGCCGGCCGCGTCACCGATCCGCAAACGCTCGCCCGTGTCGCTCGCGGCTTCTCCGAGCGCGGCTGGCCGCTCGAGGTGGCGGGCGACCTCGTCACCGCCTCCTTCCGGGCGCCGACCGCGCCGCCGCCGCCGTGGCACCTCCACGCCTTCACCCCCACTACCGCCCTCGGCGTCGCGACCGCCCCACCCAGCGGCGCGACCCGCTGGCACTTCCGTCCATAAACCACGCCCGAGCGGCCCCGAACCTCATAACCACCGACCCCCTCTCGAGCTGAGAGGTGGTCTGGGCGAGATTCCTCGGTCCCGTTGTTCGATTGAGGAGGCTCGTGATGATCCAGCAGGGTCAGGTGTTTAAGTTGAAGGCGAAGGGTCCCGACGGTCAGCCGTTGTGGGCGTATCGGTACCGGATTGAGGGTCGCGGTTCGGAGCGGCCGCAGGTGGGTGGGTTCGCTACCCGGGCGGAGGCGGAGAAGGCGCTTCGGAAGGTGCTCGACCGGCTCGGCCCGGGAGGCGGGCGGGCGACGATCACACTTGCCGAGTTCGTGGACGAGTACCTGGAGATGCATCAGGCGGCGCCCGTGACGATCGCGAAGCTGCGCTGGCTGCTCGGCAAGGCGACCGCTGTGCTCGGGGCGGAGCGGCTGGCCGATCTGTCGCCGCGGGAGGTGTACGCGTGGCGGATGACCGTGCCGGAGGGACATCGCTTTGAGGCGACGCAGGCGTTGCGCCAGGTTCTCAATCGTGCGGTCGCCTGGGGCCTCTTGGACTACAACCCGGCGAAGCTCGGCGTCCCCAACCCAGCCCGGCGAGCGCGCGAGAAGCGGCCGTTCGAGACCTGGCAGGAGGTCGAAGCCGGTGCCGCGCATCTCGGGCCGGTGTACGGGCCGATGGTGATCTTCGCCGCCGCAACCGGACTGCGACCGTCGGAGCTGTTCGGGCTCGACCGCCGAGACGTCGACCGCCAACTCGGCGTCGTCTACGTCCGACGCGCCTACGCCAACGGCCGGCTCAAGCACACGAAGACCCGGCTCAGCACGCGCGCGGTGCCGCTGCAGGCGAAGGCGGTGGAAGCGCTCGACCAGCTGCCGGCATCGGACAACCCGATCCTGTTTTCGAACATGCGTGGCGGCAGGATCGACTTCCGGATCTTCGGCCGCAAGCACTGGCGGCCGGCACAGCACAAAGCCGGGATCGACCCGGTCCGGGGTCTCTACGACCTGCGTCACACCTACGCCACCTTCGCGCTCCGGGCCGGCGTTCCGGTGTTCGCGGTCTCACGCTTCATGGGCACGAGCATCGCGATGATCGACCGCCACTACGGCCACCTCGCCAACGACAGCCGAGACCACGCCGTCGCCCTAATGGACGCGCTCGCGCTCGAGCGGGCCGTGGACGCTGCGTGGACGTCGACCCAGATGCCCCGGAAGCCAGTCAGGAAGACGGTAGCGGCCTCGCGAACGCACCGCCCGCGCCGTCGCGTGGACGCTCGGTGGACGCCGCGCCTCGTTTCTGTCGCCTCAACAGACGACTAAAAGAGCTGGTGAGCAGGGGGTTCGTGAAGCCCTCTCGCGGACTCGAACCGCGGACCCCCTCCTTACCATGCGAAATGGCTTGTTTGAGCGGCTGTTGGGGCGGGTCGCTTAGCGACCGGTTGCCGCCGGTTGCGTCCGCTCTGCTCCATAAATGCTCCACGATCACACGTTCGCTACGGGCACGTCTGAAGCCGGTCTGGTGCTCTTGCGGGCCGGAGTAACCTCGCCGCATGGACAGCAATGAGGTTTGTGCGATCTGCGGATGCTCTGTGCACCGCACGGTCGGCACCTACGGCACGCTAACCGTGGAGGGACGTAGCCACGCCACTCGCCATCACTTCGTGGCCGACCGCTTCTTTGGCCGCTCGAGCAATCGTCCAGGGCAGCGGGAGGGAATCTTCCGGCTGTGTCCCTGGGATCATGAGCGGAAGACAGGTGTCTTCTGCTACGAGTGCCATGAGGAGCTCCTGCATAACCCGGTGTTGCTGCCTCAAGACGTCGAGCGGTTCGCCGAGCTCGTCAAGCTTAATAGCCTCTCAGAGCGGAACAAAGGTGCACAGCGGCACCGGATCGCCGGCCGTGTCCGCCTCTTTCACGAGGTGATCGACCGCGGACTTGATGTTCTTCTCGAGGAAGCTGGGGGCAAGAGGTAGGCCTTCCGACGGACCGTTGCGAAGGCTGCGGATGGCTCGTTGAGTGCTTTCCGCGCCGGCCGGTTCGCTACCGGTTATCGCCGGTTGCGTCCGCTCTGCTCCATACCCTCGGCCGTCGGCGGCTCCGTCCGATGCTGTTACTATGGTGATCGTACGGGCGTGCCTCTGGCAGCCCGGCTAGCCTTAGGGCCCCACCGAGTGGGGCCCTTTGTGCGTCTAGGGATACCAACACCATTCGTGATGGATCCTTGGTTGGACGACGCCCCATAGGGCATCGTTTGCTGCCTGCGCACGGGGGTCAGTTTCCGTATGGGTTGCTCTGCGGAGCGCTAGGAATGCGATTAGGTCGGCTCCCTGAACGAGCCAGTTCGTCGCCGATCGGACGAAGTGGATCGTGTCCACGACGTTCCCGATCCGGTGGCCGCGATAGCCCCATGTTCCAATCTCCTGATACGCGATCAAGTCCCGAAGGAGTGTGCTCTGTGTCTCGTGGTGTTCGTCCGCGATGAGTAGGGCATGGTCGCCGGGGCCGACGAACTCGTCGACGCGTTCGATCAGATGCGTCATCGCGACCCGATGCGGGTGTTCGGGATAGGCGTAGCGACGGACCAGGTGAGGTTTGGACACGCCGCGCAGGACGATCGAGCATCCGGCGTCGACCAGGCATCGGAAGACGTTGGCGTATATGCCGATCCGCGCCCGGACGAGCTCCTTCATCGGAGCGAAATCTCCCTCGCCGTGGAAGATCTGGTGTCCATGGAGCTCCGCTTCCTCCCCGATGCCGAATGCGTCCGCGGCCTCGGCCACGACAGCACGGATCGCCCGCTGAGCGTCGTTCACATGCGTGTGCTCGATCAGCACGGCCACGACCCAGTGCTGGGCGTCGTTGTACGACTCGTCAACGTAGGCGAACCACACGGATGCAGTCTCGCGTCACGCAAGGACGGAGGGCAACGCCGCTTCCGGCTACGCGTAGGGGGCGCTCTAAGGTCTGCTTGCCGTACACGTGCCGTGTCCGATTGGGACATGACTGCGACCGCACCTGGTCGTAGGCTTCGGCACGATGAGAGGGTTCATCGGCCATACCGATGCCGGTTGGTGGCGACTCCTAAGCGCGGCGCCCGCGCTCAGCGAGGTCAACTTCTGGCGTGAAGGGCGCCGATATCGGTGTCGCGGTGGTAGAGCGAGCGGGTTGGGAGGATCGGCGGCATGGCCTTCTCCTTCCTCTATCTCGCCGTCCGGGCTGTGCTGGGCGCGCTGGTTCGTAGTCGCCGCGGCCTGGACGTGAAAGACATCGAGCTGCTCGTGCTCCCGCGTGAGCTGGCGATCCTGCGCCGCCAGGTCGGGCGGCCGAGGCTCGGGATGACTGATCGGGCACTGCTGGCTGCCGCGGCCGTGCACCTGCCGCGGCCCCAGCGGAGCCTCTTGTTGGTGTCGCCGCGGACGTTGCTGCGTTGGCATCGGGCGCTGGTCCGGCGAAAGTGGCGGCAGCCCTCGGGTCGAGTCGGCCGGCCGCCGCTGGCGTCGGAGATCCGCGAGTTGGTGCTCCGGCTTGCGCGGGATAACCCGCGCTGGGGGCACCGTCGGATCTGCGGCGAGCTACGCAAGTTGGGCTTCGTCGTCTCCGCGACGAGCGTCCGCCGCCTGCTTGCCCAGGCGCGGCTGGAGCCGGCGCCGCGTCGGAGCGGCTCAAGCTGGCGCGAGTTCCTGAGATCGCAGGCCGCCAGCATCGTCGCCTGCGATTTCCTCACCGTGGAGACGATCCTGCTGCGCCGCTTCTACGTGTTCTTCTTCATCGCGCACGCGGACCGCCGCGTGTGGCTCGCCGGCTGCACGAGGAATCCGACCGGCGAGTGGGTGACCCAACAGGCGCGCAACCTCGGCCTCGCCTTCAGCGAGAGCGGCGTCCGCTTCCTGATCCGCGACCGGGACAGCAAGTACAGCGGCCCCTTCGACGAGGTCTTCCGCAGCGGAGGCATCCGGATCGTGAAGACATCGGTGCGCGCGCCGAAAGCGAACGCGATCGCCGAACGCTTCGTCCGCACTGTCCGCTCCGAGTGCCTCGACTGGCTGTTGATCCTCAACCGCCACCACCTCGAGCACGTCCTCCGCGTCTACGTCGACCACTACAACCGCGAGAGGCCGCACCGCTCTCTCGACCTGAGGGCACCCAGACCCAGATCTGAGGTATCAGTGGTGGGGAGAAGCGGCACAGTCGGTGAGATTCGCCGCCGCGACCAGCTCGGTGGCCTCATCCACGAGTACTACCGAGCCGCCGCATGAGCTGCGACACCGATATTGGCGCCCTTCACCCCAACGGCCCCAGTTCTTCACGGACTCGAAGATCTCCTCGAACTCGGCGACGGTTACGTCGGCCATCTCAGATCATCGCGATTCCGCCGTCTCCAGCCCAGGCCACGCCGGTCGTGGGCCGCAGAGACATCTCGCTCATCAGCCGACAAGGCTGCGCCGCCGCTGTTCTTTGGGCGCTTGCGCAGCAGGCCCCAAGATGAGGAACATGCCCCGTGAGGTTCGCATCGACCGGCCGTCGCTAGACCTCAATCGCGAACCGGTCGGCGCGGATGTCCTCGCCGGCGAGCTGGATGCCGGCGCGCAGGCGGCGATGCAGTCGAGCTCGCGGAAATGTCTCCGCTGGGCACCTCACGGCAGCCTCCACCGCCGCCTCGACCTCCTCGACCGTGCGTTCGGTCGCCTCCGCGTCGCGGTCGAGAACGCCTGCGAGCGCGGCCTGGCGGCCGATTCCGTTGCCCGCGCCGACCACGACGGCACGCCGTCCCTCGAGCAGAGTCATGGCCCGTCCTCCTCGTACACGGCGAGCGGCTGCGTCGCGGCCGCCGCGGACCCCGTTGCTTGGATGTCGATCTTTGTCCTGTCCGTGCGCAGCCACGCCCGGTAGCAGTCGAACGGGCGCATGCTCGCGTCCCACGCCACCGACTCGATGAAGGCAACCGGCGCCCCCGGCTCGAGCTCGAGCTGCGTGGCGACCTCGCCCAGCGCTGCCACGGCCTCGAGGGTGCGGCGTCCGCCGTGGGGGAGGATGCCTGCGCGCTCGTTCAGCCGCTGGTACAGCGACTCGTTCGGATTCCCGATCTCGAGCGCGGCGTCGGCGAGTTCCTCGACGAGGTGGTTGACGACGTAGAGGGCGACGTGCCCGTCGAGGGAGCGCCGCCGCTCAAGGGTAACGCCGGTCGAGTCCGCAGGGAGCTCGAGCGCCTGGCAAGCCCAGGAGGGAAGCGGCGCGCGCTCGGCACGCAGAATCTCCGAGGTAACCGTCCGGCCGAGGCGGTCGACCGCCTCCTGGAAGAAGCCTTCCGAGGACTGCAGCAGCCAGAGACCGGACTCCCCGGTGCGGACGAAGGTGCCTTGGCCCTTCCGGCGGGCGATGAGGCCGCGCTGCTCGAGCCGGCCGAGCGCCTGCCGAACCGTTGTGCGGGAGAGGCCGTACTCTTCGCAAAGCTCGGGCTCTGACGGAAGCCGGGCACCCGGGGCGAGGCGCCCCTCAGCGATCTCGCTCTCGAGGAGCTCGGCGAGCTGGAAATAGAATGGAACGGGCGAGCTGCGATCGATCGTCACGGCGCCTCCCGGCGAGGCTTGTTGTCCGGACAGGACGACGTTATGCTCAAGATACGAGCACTGTCAAGAACATCGTACGTCCGTGAGGATTCTCGCCGTCGGCGATCCGTATATGCCTTTGCGCTATTTCCGCGAGGGGTTTTCGGACGTCGAGGCGCAGCACACCGTCGACTACATCCAGATCGATCCCGATCGGCCCTTCACGCCGTCGACTCCGTCCGAATTGACGCTGGCGGAATACCAGGGCGCGCCGGCGGAGGTGGCCGAGCACATGGCCGGCGTAGAGGTCCTCGTCGTCCAGGGCGCGCCTGTCACCGATGCGGTTCTCGCCGCTTCCGCTGAGCTGCGTCTGATCGGCTGCGCCCGCGGCGGGCCGGTCAACATCGACGTCGACGCGGTGAGCGCGTGCGGGCTGCCACTCGTAAACACGCCGGGCAAAAATGCCGAGGCGGTCGCCGACCAGACGCTCGCCTTCCTCGTCATGCTCGCCCGCGGCTTCCCGAAGGCGCAGCGCTTCCTTGACGAGGGGCACCAGTTGAAGGACAACTGGGAGGGGGCGAAGTTCATGGGGAGCGACCTGCGACGGCACACGCTCGGACTCGTCGGCTACGGGAACGTCGGCCACCGGGTCGCGCTGCGCGCGCTCTCGTTCGGGATGAGGGTCATCGCCTTCGACCCGTTTCTCGACGTCGACACACACGACGAGGTCGTGCTCGTCGAGACTCTGGACGACCTGCTCGCGGAGGCCGACTTCGTCTCGCTCCACGCCAGGGCGACGAAGGAGAACTCGAAACTCTTCGACGGGGCGACCTTCGAGAAGATGAAGCCCGGCGCGTTCTTCGTGAACACCGCGAGGGAGACCCTCGTCGACGAGGACGCGCTCGACGCGGCGCTCGAGTCCGGCCACGTCGCCGGTGCGGCGCTCGACGTCGTCCAGACGGGACAGGAGGGAGGGAGGCATCGGCTGCTACGGCATGAGAATGTCGTGATGACGCCGCACATCGGCGGCGCGACGCACGAGACGCTGCTCCAGGGGGCGGAGATGATCGCGGCCGAGATCGCGCGCTTTGCCGCCGGCGAGCCGCTGCTCAACGTCGTCAACCGGGCCGCCGTCACGGCATGAACGACGAGCTCCTGCTCGCGATCGACGCGGGCACGGGAAGCTGCCGCGCGATCCTCTTCGACCTGACCGGACGCCAGGTCGCGATCGGCCAGCGCGAGTACTCGCACGCCGAGCTTCCGGGCGCGCCGGGGTCGCAGGTGTTCGACACCGACACGAACTGGGCCCTGATCTGTGCCTGCGTGCGCGAGGCGCTCGCGGCCGTCGACCCGACGCGCATTCAGGCGGTGAGCGCGACGAGCATGCGCGAGGGGATGGTGCTCTACGACGGGAGCGGCCACGAGATCTGGGCCTGCCCGAACGTCGACTCGCGCGCGGGTGAGGAGGCGGCCGAGCTCGTCTCTTCGGGGGCCGCGGAGGATATCTTCGAGCGGGCCGGCGACTGGGTCTCGATAACTGCGCCCGCCCGCTTCCGCTGGATCGCGAAGCACGAGCCGGACGTGCTCGCGGCCGCGGCGCACGTCGGCACGCTCGGGGACTGGATCCTCACGAAGCTCTCCGGCGAGTTCGTCACCGACCCGTCGCTCGGGTCGAGCCTCGGGATGTTCGAGCTCGCCTCGCGCGACTGGTCCGACCGCATCCTCGAGATCTGCGGGCTCGAGCGGTCGCTCTTCCCACCGATCGTCGGCTGCGGCACGGTGATCGGCGAGGTCTCGGCCGCCGCGGCAGCCGAGACGGGCCTGCGTTCGGGGACTCCCGTCGTCGCCGGCGGGGCCGACACCCAGCTCGGCCTGCTCGGGATCGGCGTCACGCAGCCCGGCCGCGTCACCCTCGTGGGCGGCTCGTTCTGGCAGTGCACCGTCGTCCTCGACGAGCCGCTCATCGACCCCGAGAAGCGTCTCCGTACCCTGTGCCACACGGTTCCCGGCCGCTGGATGATGGAGGGGATCGGGTTCTACTGCGGCATCGTCATGCGCTGGTTCCGCGACGCCTTCTGCGAGCTCGAGGCTCAGGAGGCGCAACGGACGGGCGAGGACGTCTACGCGATCATGGAGCGCAAGGCAGCCTCGATCCCTCCCGGCGCGAACGGGATCGTCGGCATCTTCTCGAACGTCATGCAGGCGAGTCGCTGGGTGCACGCCTCCCCGGCCTTCGTCGGCTTCGACGTCGCCAACCCCGGCAGCGCGGGGCGCCTCGAGTGCTTCCGGGCGGTGGAGGAGAGTGCCGCGTACGCGACACGGGGCCATCTGCGAATCGTCGAGGAGATCGCCGGCATCGAGGTGCACGACGCCGTCCTCACCGGCGGCGCGGCCAACGGCGCGCTGTGGCCGCAGATTGTCGCCGACGTGCTCGGCGTCGAGGTCGCGGTGCCGGAGGTGAAGGAGTCGACCGCCCTCGGCGCCGCGCTCTACGCCGGGGTCGGCGCCGGTCTCTTCGACGACGCCGGAGCGGCTGCCGAGCGGCTGGTGCGCTTCGAGCGCCGACTGTCCCCCGACCCGGCGGCGAGCGTCGCCTACGACTCTCTGTACGAGCAGTGGCTCGAGCTGTACCGACGGTCGCTCGAGATCTCCGAAGCCGGCATCGTGCGCCCGCTGTGGCGACCGGCCGGCGCCTGACGAAAGGACAAGACATGCCAGAGGCCGACAGCAGAGACGACAAGAGCTTCTACGAGGACATCCCGGCTCCCGACCAGGGCTTCTTCCTCAAGGGCTCGGGCGCGTACGACTGGGGGATGAAGAACCGCCTCGCGCGGATCTTCCGTCCCGACAGCGGGCACACAGTGATGCTCGCGATCGACCACGGCTACTTCCAGGGGCCGACGACGGGCCTCGAGCGGGTCGACCTGAACATCGTCCCGATCGCCCAGTACGCGGACGCGCTGATGCTGACCCGCGGGATCCTTCGGTCGACCATCCCGGCGACGCATCGCGGCGGCATCGTCATGCGGGCGAGCGGCGGGCCGAGCATCCTCCGGGAGCTCTCGAACGAGCGCATCGCGGTCGACATGGAGGATGCGGCTCGGATGAACGTGCACGGCGTCGCCGTGCAGGTGTTCGTCGGCGGGGAGTACGAGACCCAGTCGATCGAGAACATGACGCGCCTCGTCGACGCCGGCTACCGCTACGGCATCCCCGTGCTCGGCGTCACGGCGGTGGGCAAGGAGCTCACCCGCGACGCCCGGTACCTCGGCCTCGCGACCCGGATCTGCGCCGAGCTCGGCGCGCAGGTCGTGAAGACCTACTACGTCGAGGAGGGCTTCGAGAAGGTCACCGCCGGCTGTCCCGTCCCCATCGTCATGGCGGGCGGGAAGAAGCTGCCGGAGCTCGACGCGCTCGAGATGGCGTATCGCGCCGTCCAGGAGGGCGCGGCCGGGGTCGACATGGGCCGCAACATCTTCCAGTCCGAGTCGCCTGGGGCGATGATCCAGGCGGTCGGCAAGGTTGTGCACGAGGACGTGAAGCCCGCCGAGGCATACGAGCTGTTCCAGGAGCTCGCGCGCACGGCGGTGCACGCCTGATGAACGCTACCGCGAAGAAGCTGATCGAGCAGGGCCCCAGCCTCAGCGTCGGGGTTCTCACCGCCGATCTGCTCCGCCTCGGGGAGGAGCTCGCGGCGCTCGACGCCGCCGGCGTCCGGCTCGCGCACGTCGACGTGATGGACGGCGTGTTCTGCCCGCAGACGACGGTCGGGCCGCCGCTCGTGAAGGCGCTCCCCGACCGGTTCGTGAAGGACGTCCACCTGATGATCGACGAGCCGCTCGAGAAGGTGCACGCCTACGTCGAGGCCGGAGCCGGGATCGTCACCTTCCACGTCGAGTCGACGATCCACCCGCATCGCGTGCTGCAGAGCCTCGCCGGCTCGGGGGTCGTCCGCGGCGTCGCCCTCAACCCCGGCACGCCGGTGGCGGCGCTCGAGCCGCTGCTCGACGAGCTCGAGCTCGTGCTCGTGCTCGCGGTCAACCCCGGCTGGGGCGGGCAGTCCTTCATTCCCGCGACCGAGGGCCGCATCGCCGACGTGCGGTTGCTCGTCGACGGGCGGGAGATCGTCGTCGCCGTCGACGGCGGGATCACGAAGGCGAACGTCGAGCACGTCGCGTCGCTCGGCGTCGACCTCATCGTCACCGGCAGCGCCGTCTACGACGGCAAGGCGCCGGCCGAGAACGCGCGCGAGATGCTGGCAGCCGTCGGCCGCGCGCGGACAGGAGCATCCGCATGCTGAATCAGATCGAGGGTAAGGGCGTCGTCGTCGCAGGCGCCACTCAGAGCACTGGCCTCGACATCATCCGAGGCGTCGTCGTAGCGTTTGCTTGATCGTCGGTGGCAAGACGCTCGGCATACTGGCGACTTCGGCGAGGCCGCCGGAGTGACCGGATGCGAGGGAAGTTGAGCGTGCTCGAGGACGTTCACGAGCACGTGCGCGAAGCGTATGGCGAGGCGATCGGCCGGCACCGCCACGAGGTCGTGACCCCGGCGCTCCTGCTCGACCTGCCAGCCGCCCGGCGAAACATCGAGAAGATGGGCGAACGGATGCGGGCGCTGCCGGCCGACCTCCGCCCGCACATCAAGGTGCACAAGAGCCCGGAGCTCGCGCGGATGCAGGTCGACGCCGGCGCGATCGGCGTCTCCACGGCCACAGTCTGGGAGCGATTGTCATGGTCCGCTCCGGCATCGACGGCGTGTTCGTCGTCAACACGGTCGCAGGCCCCGACAAGCTCGCCGCGCTCGCCGTCCTCGCCAGCGACGCGGACGTGATGGTCGCGGTCGACGACGCAGACAACGCTGCCCGGATCGCCGCCGCGGCGCGGGAGGCAGGCAGCATCATCGGCGTCCTGGTCGAGCTCGACACCGGGATGGACCGGGCCGGAGTCGACACGACCGAGGAGGCAGTCGCGCTCGCGGCGAAGCTCGTCGAACTCGAGGGCGTGAACCTGCTCGGCCTCACGGGCTACGAGGGACATTGCTCGCTCACTCCTGAGCGCGAGCTTCGCCACAAGCGCGAGCAGAAGGCGATGAGCTTCCTCGTCGAGACGGCGGAGGCGCTCCGCTCGGCGGGCCTGCCGTGCCCGATCGTCTCCGCCGCGGGCACGGCGACCTGGGAGTGGACGGCCTCATTCCCCGGCATCACCGAGAGCCAGGCCGGCTCGTACGTCGTCATGGACAACTTCCACGGCGCGATGGTTCCCGAGTTCGAGCACGCCATCACGGTCGTGACCACGGTGATCAGCCGGCCGCCCGACCGTGTGATCGTCGATGCGGGCAACAAGTCCATGGGCGCGCCGGCGCTGGCCTCCATCGTCGGGCGCGACGACCTCCCTAACTTCCGCTTCGACGAAGAGCACGGAATCTTCGCCGCCGCGCGCGAGGCGGGGTTGCGCGTCGGCGACGTGGTCGAGCTGGTCCCGGGCTACGCACCCGGAACCATCAACCCAGAAGCAGCCGTGCCAGAACGTGACCACCCGCTTCGGGAAACGGGGGGCTCGCGGACTGAGAGTCACAGGCGGCCAGGACACCCAATCCGCGCCAAGACACCGACCCGCATGCCGGACGCAGTGCTGGACCACGCCAGCGGTCTGATGCGGCCAGGCTGCCGCGACGTGTGTGGCTATCGTTGGAGGGGCCGGAGGCCCGCAGTACTTGTCGCTGTCTCAAGTACTGGGTAGACCGTCTGCCACTGTGCGAACAGGTCTGCGTATCGGTCAGCGTTCTCCCGCTTTGGCTCGAATATCCGGCCGATGTTCGAGGTCGCCGCTGCAAAATCCTCAATCGAATCCATGCAGCCAAGCCCGAATGCCGCCAAGCGCGCTGCTCCGATGGCGGTTGCCTCGGGAATCGGAGTTGCCCGAACGGGTAGATCGAGCACATCAGCTATCACCGAGGGCCATAGCACCGCACGCGCCGCGCCGCCGCTTAGGACGACCTCCTGAGACTTGATGCCGGTCGCATGTTCGAGCGCACCACGATGCGCTTGCACAACATACGCAGCAGCCTCTTCGATCGCACGAATACATTCCTTGCGGCCGCTACACGCGGGAGCCAAGACATCAAACTGGAGGAAGCCGGCACTCGCATGCCGCCAGTCGCGGGCGTTCATTGCATTTGCGAGCACAGCGAGCACGCCATTGGATCCCGGCGGCACAGCGAAGGCCGACTGCTCCATCAACTCATATGGGTCCCTGCCTAACCGCGCACCTTCGAGGACGTAATCCGGGCAGAATCCGTCTCGGAACCACCGCATCGCTGCTCCGGAGCAATAGCCAATCCCTTCCATGAGCCAGCGGCCGGGCAAGACGTGGCACATCGTTCGAAGTCGTCTTTCAGGATCCGCCAGGTGAGGCTGGAAGATCACACCAGTTTTCCAGAACGATCCTCCAACGACATGGAGTTGACCCCGCTTTGGAAGTTCCGCCCCAAGATGCGCCACGGCTGTATCCCATCCGCCTAGGACAACGGCACACATGGGGCTTAGCTCGGTATCCACTGCAGCTCGGGCCTCGACTGTGCCGACCATGGTGCCGCTACGGTCGAGCCCTGGCAGCAGCTCTGGGCCGATCTGCGCTCTTGAGAGCAGGGCCGTACTCCATGTCCGCGAACGGACGTCGACTAACCCCATGCTCGCCGCGAGGGACGGCTCGGTTACAAGGACTCCCGTGAGCTTAAAGACCAGCCAGTCAGAGACACTCAGAACGCACCGCAAAGTGCGATACACGTTCGGCTCATGGCTCGCTAGCCACGCAAGTCGTGGGATCGCCGAAAGCGCAACTCCGTCTCCAGTGATGTCGTAGATCCACTCACTGTCGCCGGATTGGATCAGCTCGCGCACCTCGCTAACGGGCCGCTCATCGCTATGCGCGGATGTCCAAGCAATCTCGCCGTTTGCATCTAGGCAAACGAGCGCCCCGCCGAAACTAGCGCAGCACACTGCGCGAATAGCATCTGCGCTGTGGACGCGTCGGCAGAGACGACGTGTCACCTCGCAGACTTTCACCCACAATTCCTCGACATTGAGATCACGGGCATTCGCATGCACTACGGTCGAGTCGACGGCTTCAATCGCTACAACGCTAAGGCTCTCAAGATCCAACAGCGCGCCGCGACAACCTCCCGTGCCTATGTCGATCCCGAGAGCATACGTCGACGACATCACA
>Ga0335081_10004438_pt1 | contig 22128 bp, 17 predicted proteins | sample Lox_Sample_35_FD_206713 | JGI IMG/M metagenome (GOLD analysis project Ga0335081, IMG submission 206713) | Soil microbial communities from Loxahatchee National Wildlife Refuge, Florida, United States - Lox_Sample_3.5 | ecosystem: Environmental > Terrestrial > Soil > Wetlands | place: USA... | reverse complement strand
ATTCATTCTTGGCACTATAAAGGGCCGCGAGAATCATGATGACCCGAACGAGAGAAGATGCCCCACCCAATCGGATCACCGTCTCGCCGGGCCCGAAAAGGCGGCTCTGCGCGAGAATTCGTGGGCGACCACATTTCAGGCCAGCTTCTTCAAGGTGATGCATTCGTCCTTAAACCCGCGCCTATTCCCGCTTTCACTGATTGTGGCGCAGAGCCGAGGTCGGAATACGCTTGATCTGCAGGGCGCAAGAGGCAGCTATCCTCGCACTCGGGACAGCGTCGAGTGCTAAGTACCGGCCGAGGCGACTCACTGCTTCCTCGCTGCGAATGCACTATTTCCGGGTGTCGGCACCATTTTCCCGGTCACGCGGCCATACCCCCGAATGCGGTTCATCGGCTCGGCTATGCTCGGTGACCGGGCAATGGTCCAGATGATGGCCCTGTTGACGAGAGAAAACGGGAAGAGGAGCGGTCGAACCACATCGACGAACAGCACCACGCGAAACGAATCGCAGTCGTTCCAGACCTCGTGCGGATGGCTGTCATCGAAAATCATGCTCTTCCCTTCCTCCCAAAAGCGAATATCCCTCCCCACCCGAATCCTCGAACTGCCCTTCGGTTGAGGAACAATCAATCCAAGATGGTAACGCAGTACACCCTTCCACATTCCGCGATGCTCTGGGATGTGCTTTCGTGCCGCCAGAATGGAAAACATTGCCGATTTCATTCCAGGAATCCGCTGCAGGACCTTCACCGTCGCGGGACATCGGGCACAGTTCTCCTCGGCTTTCTCGCCGTAAGCGTAAAGCCAGAATGTCTTCCACTGGTCGCCCTCGGTCAGAACCTTCTGCGCTTCCGAGACGTCCTGAAAATTCGGAATCGCTTCACGGTGCACAAGAAGCGAGTCGAGCTCTTCGCGGACCGCCACCCACTCTGCTTCGACGGAGGCGACCCACGGAAACGACTCCGGCTCGAAAAATGTCTTATCTCCGTCCCGAAAAAACATCACTTTTTCTACGAGCCTACGCACGATGTTAACCATTTGCTATGCTCCCACCTGAACGTGCCGTTCGTCGCCGTTCAGAAGAGTTGAATCGTAGTGCAGGGGTATCGCACGGCAGGCCACGCTCGGATTGAGTGGTCTCTTAGTGGCGGCGCAACAATGCCAACGCCGCGACGCCGAGCATCAACGGCGACTGGGCCGTCAGCCCCGTCATCCGGAGCAGCTTTTTCCACAGCTTTAGGCCAAGGCCTAGCGGACGCCATATAGTCTCCCGCAGGACGCCGACCTTCCTGATGTGCTCAGTGACACGCCATGTACAGGTGCTGCCGGCGGGAAAAAATCCGAGATCGCCAGCACCGAACCGGCGCTCCTCGCCGCTCCCGTTGGTCATGAAAGCCTCGCCAGAGACGAAGATCACGACTTCATCCATGCTGTAATGCCAACTGAACGTACCTGGAGTGCAATCCCAGATCACAATGTGCGACGTCCAGTCATGGCTTCGCGCCAGTTTCCTGCTCCTGGCCTCGGGCGCGCCGCTTAAGATCCAGTCGCGAGGGATCGGTTCAGGATCGAGGTCGATGGTGGCTGCCGTAGCCATTACAATAGACTTTGCCATTCACTTCTCCAGGTGTTTCTTGGCGGCCTTCCGTCACGGAAGCGTCGAGCAACCGCCGTGTCTTCCGGTGTGCGGGCGTTTCCGGGATCTGCCTCACCATCGACTCTCGGCACGTTCTGGTTCTCAAGAGTCTCAGCGTCCCCGACTAGATCGCCTGAGCGCTTCAATTCCTAGCTCGGCGGGGCACTCCATCCCGCCCCCGGGCATCGGCCTCACGGCCACCGAGGCACCCTTGGCGCGCCGCCACTGGAGGATTGCGCAACTCCCCACTCGCGCATCGCGTCGTCAATCGAACGCCTGAGCGCCTCCGCCAAGTGCTTGACGAATGGCTCGACCAGCATGCCTGCAGGATAAACCGGCAGGGTCACGGTTCTTTGGCCCGCGCCTGCCAGCTTGTCCCACTTCGCCTCAGGCCGATCGAACATTCGATACTCGCGGATGGGACGAATATCCACGAGAGCGCCCGCGTACGGTTTGGCGACGTAGGTTGAGAAGGCCCGGTCATTCGCCTGCCAGATCCGCCCCAACAGCCGAGATTCCGAACGGGTCGTCCGCGAACGCCTGGCGAACCTCCCAAGTAACTGGCCCCTCCAGACAGGAATCCGGCTTCGAAAGATTCGCGCCTTCTCTGAGAGAAACTTTGCCTTGCCCGCAGAATCGAGACCGAAGAAATTGGCAGCATGGAACGCGAGGCGTTGGCCGGCCTGATAGGCCCCGGCCCAAAACGACGGCGGAGGGATCTTGGCCCAGTTGCTCGTCTCGAGTAGCGCGAGTAAAGCGATCTCCTCTCCCTCGGCCTTGAGCAACTGAGCCACTTCGTAAGCTATAGTTCCACCGCCGCAATATCCGCCGAGATAGTACGGTCCATTTCGCTGCACCGTCCTGATCTCCTTCACGTAAAGCCCAGCCATCTCCTCAACCGTTGTGAGCGGCTCACAACTGCCGTCCAGGCCTTGCGACTGCAAACCGTAAAACGGCTGATCAGGGCCCAGGTGCTGGGAAAGGGCGCGATAGATCAGCACCGTTCCGCCGGCTCCATGCATACAGAAGAAAGGAGGGCGCGAACCACCGGGCCGGATCGCCACTAGCGGCGACCGGCCGGACGCCGTCGCCTGGCCGCAAATAATCCGGGCAAGCTCCTCGATGGTTGGGGCTTCGTAAAGCGATGCCACGGGCATCCTTACTTTGAAGACCTTGTCGATTTCTGCGAACAGATGAACAGCCAGGATTGAGTCCCCACCCAGATCGAAGTAGTTTTGATCGACGCCGATGGACCCGATGCCCAGAAGCTCTTCCCATATGCGAGTCAGCTGCCGTGCGGCAGCATCGTGCGCAATCGTAGTCCTGGCGGCCAACGGCTCGGCCATCGGAACTTGTCCGACCGATGAGTCTGCGGTTAGTGCTTTCAACGATGATCCTGCCTGCCCCCTGAAGTACACGCTCTTAGTCAAATGCAAATTCGAGGGCAATCCCGTGGCTTCTCACAAGCAACGTTGCGTGGCTTCAGCCGTGACATTCCCGGGGTTCTCTCAAGTGGGTCTCGGCGGTTATCAGGTCGGGTTCCGGGCCTTCGCTGCTTGCTGCGCGCGACTTGAGCTGGCCGGCAACCGTACGGCCAACGATCTCTGCGGCAGTCACGCTTTCAACACAACGTTCTAATGACAGCTTACGGCAGCTACATTCGATGCCGTTCGTTCTCGGTCAGCGCCAGCACGGCATATGCCGTGGCCGCATCGCTCATGAAGTGCCCTGTACCCGAAGACGGGTCGCGTCGGCCGTTTACGGAGTAGGCGGGCCATCGCCCTTCCGTCTTGTTCTGGTTTCGCACGAGCCAGGCAAGCCCTTGTTTCAAGTGCGCATCCACGCGGGGGAGGTCCGCCTTCTCAAGCGCAAACGTGATCAGGCCCGTGGCGTATCCGTCGCTTTTCGGCTCCAGAGGTGTAGCGTCCGATCGCAGCCACAGTTTCACAAGCGACATCGCGCTCCAGTCTTTCCGCGTCCAGCAAAGCGACGCAAGGCTCCAGCCTCCATCGGCCCGCTGATCACGTACGACCTCATCGATGATCGCCTCCTGTTGGTTCCGCGTAAGAAGTCCTGGCAATTCCTCGGAAGCCCAGAGCAGGACGACGTGATTGATGGGCGACTGATTAGGGTATTCGCGGCCCAGATATTCGCGGAGGAGCTTGAGGTTGTTCTGGATTTCGGGGGCGGCGCGATAATTGTCAGGTGCCTCACCGGCCGCGACCGCGGCCACAGCAGCCCCGTAATACTCTGAGTCGTGCGCTTCCCACGGCTCATTATTGAACTGAAGCCACCCCCACGCGCCCTTCCCTTCCCCTGTCATCTCCTGCAGGGCCCACATCTCCTGAAAGGCCAAAAGCGTATCACTGCCGAGCTTCCCGCTTTGGCTGTCATAACTGGCAAGAATCAGCGCATTCAGCACTGCCTCGGTGCCGCGGGACTGGGCGCTCTTGTGGGTCCCGTCGCCCTGGTCGGTGTAAAACGGTTTCACATCGTTCCAGAGCCTTACGCGCTTCGTGACATCGTCCACAAGTTCGCGTTCGTCAGGAGTAGCGGTCTGCTCCCCGAGCGCAGCGCGAAGAGCAGGCCGCGAAAGCGCGTAAGGAACGGCGGTATGACACGAGATGCAGAAGGTGTGGTGATCGCGAGCCGCCACCGGCCATGCCATCCACCACGACTCTCGTTGATCGAGATAAGCGACAGCCGCCTTGGGATTCCAGGTATCGGCGGGTGGAGTTGCAGGCAGCCGACTCGCTGCGCCAAGCGTCGCCGCGAGCAAAGCGCCTAGGCCGGCCATTCTCGGTATGATGGAATTCGTCAACCGGGTCCCCGCAGTTCCCGAGGAAATCTATCAGCTTGAACGCGGCTTGCTATGAATCGCGGTGTGAAGGCCGATCAGCCAGACTATATGTTTTGGGCCAAAAAGATTCCTGAGCTGATCGAAAAGAGCGTACCGCTGCGCGCAAGTTCGGCCAGATCCGGGAACATCGGTATACATAAGTTGTGCCCCGCTGCAGCACTTGCCTGATGAGCAGTACGCACCAGGCCACTCGTCCAATCGGCATCCGTCCGGATCTCTCCCACATGGAGACCAACATGCGCAACCGCTCCCGATGACTCACTCGAATTCTCAGCCCCTTTGAAGCGATGATGTCGAAGGTCCTGCCTTCCAAAAACGCGGATCGGATATCCTTACGAAGGCACTCCAACAACGAGAGTCGTATAGCATGGCAGACCATGGCCTTTGCAGCGAAGAAGGGGAGTTCACCGCGTTGCATCAGGTGGGCCAGCAAAAGAGTGTCTTCCGCCCTGGTTGCGGCGGGGTCGAACACGCCTTTTTCGACGTCCACACTCTCCCGGCGAATGGCAAACCCGGAGGTGTTCAGGTATCGAATGCATCCATCTGGCTCGAGCAGATGCGTTTGGATAGCCATGAGCCGCAGATCTTCCGCTCTGCCAACGATTCCTCGGTCATCCCCAACCAATTGAAGCTGAAAACAAGCGTGTTGCGGGGAGTTGGCGACAGCTGAATCGAGGGCCGAAAGACATTCTACTTCAAGTCTGCAGTCTGCATCGACGAACAGAATTACGGAGCCTTTTGAAACCTGGATGCCCCGGTTTCTGGCCGCAGCGATTCCCGCATGAGGCTGCCGGACGATGGTCAGCGGGTAACGGCAGCTCCAGCGGTAAACGAGGTCGTCGCCACCCTGTCGGCTACCGTCGTCGACGACGATGACTTCGAAGCTCGGCGCCTCCCTCTGCCGGGCCACGGATGCCAAGCACTCATCGAGCGATGGCCAGTCGTTGTAAACAGGTATGATGACGCTGAGATGCGGGGTTGGGATTGGCGTCAAGCTGTTAATGGCCATGGCCTTTCAGGCTGAGGGCCGGACCTAGATCGCGTCGCAGGCCTGTGCCATCGAAGTCGGACGGGATGTATCTCCCAAATCGGCGCCACCCAGTTCAAACTCCATATGGCCCGTAACGACTGCCCGCTGCATATCGCTTTCTGCCACTACAACGGAGACGTTGGTGCCCGACGGGCATCGGGTTATCGCGATGATGTTCACGTTCTCCCGGCCCAGCGCTCCGGTGAAACGTTTAACGACCCCAGACCTGGCGCGCATGCCCTGACCCACCACGGTAACCATAGCGAGCTTTCGCTCTAGGGTGACTTCCTCTACCTCAACGTCCGGCAGGTCAGGCGCGAAATTGCTCCGTAGCGCATCGACCGTCCGCTTCGCGAATGAGGAGGAAACGGCCAGGCAAATCTCCTTGGGTGACGATGATCGCGATACCTGGACGACATCAACCCGATGGGCTGCGGCCGTGGCGGCGGCGCGGTCCCACACATCGGGAATCTCGCCGGGCGACCGGCTGGCGACGGTAATCAGTGCCACGTCACTGATCGCCGTGAGCGCCTTCACGCCAACACGATCCGGCAGGCCTGCCGGCGTGATCATCGTTCCGCGGCGCTCGGGCGCGAAGGTGTTGCGGATCCAGAGGGGTATGCCAAAATGCATCACCGCGCGAAGAGTTTTCGGATGCAGAACCTTGGCTCCGAAAGATGACAGCTCGGCCGCCTCGCGATACGAAATCTCGGGGATCGTGCGCGCGCACGGCACCATGTCAGGATCGGCAGTTAACAAGCCATCGACGTCTGTCCAGATGGTGACCTCGTCTGCCTCGAGTGCCGCGCCCAGAATCGTCGCGGAGTAGTCTGAGCCACCGCGACCCAGTGTCGTGAGCACGCCTTCGGGTGTGGCGCCGATGAAGCCGGTCACGACAGGCACGACGCCCTGCCGCAATAGCGGGTGCAGCCGTGCGTGGCTGCGCTTTTGGGTAGATTCCATGAAGGGCTCGGCAGCGCCGTGCCACGCGTCGGTCACCACGACTTCGGTGGCGTCGACGGCATTGCTGCGAACGCCACGTTCAGCAAGCGCGGTCGCGAGGAGAAGAGCGGCCAGACGTTCTCCGAAACTCGAAACCGCGTCGTTCATCTGCGGGGTCAAGTTGCGGCGGAGTGTCGTGGCTCGGCACAGACGCTCGCATTCTCGGAACAGCTCGTGCAGCCGGCGGGCGATGCGCAACCGCTCGGTTACCGAACAAATCAGCGCGCTCACCACGGCCTCGTGTTGGTTGCGCAGTCCCTTGAGGATCGCCTCGACGCCCTCGCGATCTCCCATCTCCGATCGCTTGGCGGCCTCGATCAATTTGTTAGTGACCCCGCTCATCGCAGAGACGACCACCAGGAGATCACCCTCGCCAGAGGCGGCTCGAACGATCTCGACCACTCGTGCGATGCAGAACGCATCGCCCACCGACGTGCCGCCAAATTTCATGACGCGAAGCGGATTCCTGGCCACCTTGCGAGCTCGACCCTTATGCCACGAGGCGCATTCAGAAGTGGGCGGAGTTTTATCCCCAGTCGGCGCCGGCTTTGCAGCACGGCATCTGTCAAAATAAGGAGCTGACGGCATGCTGAGAAGCTCCGCCGCACCAGGAGAAGAAATGGCCTTACACCGACAGGCGTCCGACAATCCGGGGCTAGGCGCGGATTGGGCAAACCGCCAGAGAACGTTTTCGCTGGTCATACCAGAATTCACACTGCATTTCGAACCGGGCCTAACGGCGCTCTTGGGTGAAACAGTCATGCGGGAGGGAGGCGAACAGGCGAAACCGTTTGGATCAGGTTCTGCGGGGAATGTCGGGCACTTCGGCGGCGGCGCTTCCGGACGCAACCCAGAACGAGGCTGGGTTCCTCCCAAGGGACGTCGTGGTAGGCCGACCGTAGAAACACGCTATCGGGATCCCTTGTCCATTCTTGCGGGAACAGCGCGATCGTGTCGTTCTCAGTAGTTTTAGGAGCTACGTTCAGATCCTCTCCTGAGACGGCTGCGTACAATGCCGCAGGGAGATCGCGCCCGGGACCAAATGTGAGGTGTCCAACCTGTGTCGCCCTGGGGTTCATCTCGATCAAGTGCGCGTTCCCGGTGCATTCCTCCCGCACGAAATCAAACCCGTGCATGCCCGAAAGATTGAGCCGCCGGGCAATCCTCGCGACGGCCGACGACATTTCCGCGCTCTCGATTGACCGCAGAACGGTGGCCGGTCCAGCCGGATACGCCCGGTGGACGACCTCAAAATGGAGGTTAGCCAGGACAGCCCCCTTCCAACAAACGGTTGCGCTGGTCGCTTCGCGGCCGGGGACAAAGACCTGGGCATTCACTGCGGAACGGCGACGTAGCAGCGACGGCCAAACCAATCTGGCGTCTTGGTCCAGCAGGGTCCACTTCGCAGCTCGCAACACGTTGGGAGGAGCTTGCAGTGTTTGAAAGGCACTCGCGGCCTCTTCCGCCGAGTGGACGATTCTTACGCCGAGCCCGCCAGAACTGCCGTCCGCCTTCAAAACAGTCGGAAAACCAGCTTGGGCAATCCAGCGTCTCAGGTCACCGATGCTCCCGATCCTCTGAGTTTTTGGAACACGAAGGCCCACATCCTGGGCCAGCTCCATGAACCGGGTCCTCGCATAAACAAGCGGAAAGCTCTCAGGGGCACCGAGCGAGCGTTCGATCAATGCACAGATCATCCCTCCTGCGTTCCCGTCGCGGCTCTCGCGAGCATGCACTTCATGAAGGTGCTGAACCGCAAGATCATCACCGGGAACGACGAGATCCGGTGCTGTGGCTGTGATCGCCCGCCGGAATGAGATCAATGGCGCTAAGAAGCGGTATGGATGGGTTTCGCGCACAGAGTGCGCCCCGCGAAGCGGGTGCCGAGAGGGACAGACAGCTTTAACATCAAACCCGGCGTTACCCAGAGCCATCGCCAGCCGAGCCGTCGGGAACCAGCAACATGTGGTGGCCACCAAGAGTCTCGGCTTCACGCGTGCTTAGGCCTCCGAATATCGACAGGACAGCACATTAGGATCGGCCTGCGGAACGCGGGCGAATGTCTGCTTCGACGGCCGGAAACGCAATCCGTATCAATCAGAGTGAGGCGAACGTTAAGTCCTTGCCTGGTAAATTCAGCGATGTTACTTAAGAAACAGAGATCAATGGAGAGGCTACGACGGCTCGCTTTCGCAGAGCTCCGCGCAGTGTTACTCTGGACGGCCGCGCGATCCTGACTTTTCCTCATGGAAATGGCACTGGGGCAGTCGTGGTCTCGGGGACACGGATCGAGTGCTAGGGTTTTGCTTGTCTGGAGCCACGACCTCATGATTGATACCGGATCGGACATCCCAGTTTGGTCAACTGCGCCCTCGTCTCTCGAACTTCCGGCAAACGCGATTCACATCTGGCGCGCTTCTTTCGACATTGAGCCGGACACCCTGAGTCGGCTTCGCGAGACACTAGCGCCTGACGAAAAAGCAAGGGCGTCACGCTTCGCCTTTCCGCGAGACCGTGACCACTTCACTGCGGGACGTGGAGTTCTGCGTGATTTGCTCAGCCGCTATCTCGGCCAGCCTCCGGCCGCGGCCGTATTCGAGTACGGTCCCCGCGCGAAACCCGCTCTTCGCTCGGTTCACTCCGGCTTGCCGCTCCGTTTTAATCTGTCGCATTCCCATGGTCTTGCGCTGTACGCCTTCACATACGGACGCGAGGTAGGAATCGATCTCGAACTGATCCGGACTGATTTCGGCGGGGATGCGCTAGCGCAACGCTACTTCTCCAAGCGGGAAGTGGCAGAATTGCTCGCTCTGCCGCCGGGACTGCGGCCCATGAGCTTTTTCGTGTGCTGGACGCAGAAGGAAGCTTTTGTCAAGGCCCTCGGCGAAGGTCTTCAGATCCCGCTTGACAGCTTTGACGTTCCCCTCATGCCACGAGGTCGGGGAACCTTAAGAAGCCCCGACGGCCGGCGATGGAGCCTCTTGTCGTTTCGGCCGGCAGAGCGATTTGTTGCCGCCGTCGCAGGCGAAGGTGTCGGCACAGAAATCGGATACTGGCAATGGACGCCCTGAACGCGCACGGGCCAGAACCCCCGTGCATCCTTCTGTTCGTTGCGAGGGACTTGTGATCGTCGGGCCACAGCGAATCACGAAGATGTCGATGAGCGCCGCCTGTGCGCACCTCAGTACCCCCGCTTGAAGGACAAATAGGGGAGAAGCGCCAACTCAATGAGGCCAGGCAAGGGATCCTGTCGGCTGAACACTGCCTCAACGTTCGACCCTAAAAGAGAGCGCACGTAGGCCCTCAACTTCTGGCGGCCGCTAAACATCTCGAGAATGCCCGTCGGAACGTCGGTGATCAATCGGACCCAGCTGATTCCGGCTCGACCTCGGCAGGGCTGCACCTTCTCGCCGATCTGGTCGGCAAACAGCATATAAGGGAAATCTACACCGGCGCTCGAGCCGAGCGTGTGGTAGCCCCACGTGCGTCCGTTGACGTCGAGGAGCTTGTACTCCCCGTCACGCGGGTCTAGTTTGTACTCCAGCTCCACCAGCCCGTAGTAATTGATTGCCCGCAGGAAGCGCTCCGACAAAACCTCTAGCCTTGGAAGGTCTACCGTTTCGACGAAAGTGCTCGCGCGTCCAAATTCCGGCGGGTGCTGGCGAGTTCTCCGAACGATCATACTCCCGAGCGCACGGCCTTCCTTGAAAAACGCACAATAGGCAAACTGCTGACAGCCGTCACCGGGAATCAAATCCTGAACCATCACTTCACCCGGTCCAACTTGCGCCGCCGCTCGCCGGAACATGTCGCGCAGTTCGGCAAGATTGTTGGCGCGCCACGCTTTGGCTTTTGTCGCGTAGAAGAAGTGTTCCTTGATTGCGGGCTTGACGACGAAAGGAGGAGCTGCGTCGAAGTGGTCCAGGTCGCCGATGCCTGTCGGATACCACGTCCGAGGGGTGGAAATACCGAGCTCATTCGCGAGGGTATAGGTGTTGCGCTTGTCCCAGACCCAGCGTATCGTGTCCCAATCCGGCGTGGGTACGCGGAAGAATTCCGTCAACGCCGATCGATGGTGCGAAAAAGCAGCGACAATTTCGTCTCGCGTCGGGTAGAGCACCCAGCCACCGAGACCCAGCCGACGCCCCACGTCCAGGAGCGCATCCACAGTATTCCTCTCGTCGCGAAGATTGGGTATCGCCACGGAGTGGGTAGCGTATCTTGAGAAGCGGGCAATTGAGCGCTCGTCGTCGATGACGCAGACTGGCACCTTATGTTGTCCGAGACTGCGAACGATGCCGAGACCCTGGTAATCTCCTCCCACCACGACTGCACCGAGCGCTTCCTTCGAACGGCCAACAGCCGGTGCAGTGGACACTTCAGCGGCGCTCGGGGCAGCGGCTCTAATGAGCGTCGCCGATTCCCCTCGCGCCGGTGCACTTCCCGCGATAGCGCGGCACAATGCTTGCGAGGCGTAGCCCGCGCCGGAGACAAATTGCATCAACGGCCCAAAGCTCCAGGCAGCTGGGGCACCGAGAATGTGCAGGCCCGGCACGGACGTTTCAAGCCCTTCCTTGAGCCACGGGTAACCATTGAAGCGACGGATGGACTGCACGAGCTCCGGCGCCAAAAAGTCGTACTTGGAAACGTCCACGCGGAAACCGGTGCCCAGAATGACGTGGTCGGCGATTCGCTCGCTCCCGCCGTCTAGCCGGACCTTCACTTGCTCGCCCGCCAGACCAGCCGAAACAACCGAGCGTCCCAGGTTGATCGGCACGTTCCGGAGCCGCTCCACCAGCCAGCGCGCCCCGGCGGGCCGAACGGACCGCTTCCTGAGCTTGTCCTGAAGGCCGCGGGGCAGCCGCCTCAGTAAGTCCGGCCGCGCCATAAGGTGGCTCAGGCCCGCGGGTCCAACGTCTGTGGGCGCGTAAAGGAGCTGTTTGGTGAATTTGCCCAATCGGAAGTGGAGGGTCTTGGAGACCCACCCCTGAAGCCAGTGAATTCGCGACGATCGAGCGATGATCTCGACTTCGGCGCCGCCTTCATGAAGTAGAGCGCCGGATTCGAGCGCACTCTGGCCGCCGCCGACCACAAGCACTCGCTTGCCGGCGAACTGCCGGAAGTCACGGTGTTCGGAAGTGTGGGTGACCAGAGAAGATGGGAGCGCCTCAAATTCAGGTGGACGCCAGGCGAAAGAACCTATGCCGCCGGCGACGACCACGCGGCGCGAACAGACGACCTCGCCATCTTGGAGCCTCAGCTGGAAGCCCTTCGGGTCAGACTCGACGCGGACCGCTCTCCGCTGGTCGACGTCAGGCACCGCCTGGCGTTGATACCACAGGCCATATCGCACGAACTGATCGAGCGGCACTGGAGCCGAAAAGCGATCCCCGCTCGCCGCCTGGTACGCTTCCAGCGTCAGGGATTTGTTCGGGTCCGCAATCTCCGTGGCAGTCCAGGCGGAACGGAGAAGCATGCCGATCGGCATGTTGCGGTGCCAGAAGGACATGGGCTCGCCAAACACACGAAGTTCCAGGCCCTTGACCGCGCGTAAGTGGGCGGCCGCAGACAGCCCGTACGGGCCGGCGCCGATGATAACCACATCGCACGTTGTCATCGCTGCGCCGCCTTCAAGTCCCAGTCTTCCACTCGTCTGCTGTAGGGCGACGCTGTCCTCCTGCCCGCGAGTTTTCTCAAAAGAGTTCTCATCTGGCCAGCACCAGTAGGCTATATCCACCCAAAATACGAACCGCCAAGTCCTGATGAATCGCGAAGCAGATCTTCCTGGGCAGCACTGCGACCTTCTGGACCGTTTCCTTTGCGAGTTCGATGCATCGAGGGGTATAGAAGTAGTCCAACAGCTCGTAGCCCACGTCCTTGAGTGTTTCCAGAGCTGTCTCCTTGGTGAAATAGTGGATGTGCCCGTACAGTTCCCGGCGTCTCAGCAGGCCTCGCTCGCGAAGCACCGCTTGGACACTCAAATCCAGGGGAAAGTGAAAAATCTTCAAATCACTCTTAGGGCGGATCCCATTCAGGAATCCGAAGTAGTCTTCAACATGCTCGACCACGTCGAGCACCAGCATCAAATCGAAGAACATGCCTTCGGCCCGGCTGACGTCTGCCAGTCTGAACTGAAGCCGTTCGTTTGCCTTAGCTCGGCACATTTCCATCGCCTGCGGCGATATGTCGTAGCCCCAGAAACGGCAGGCCGTGTCCATCCTCTCCTGCAACAGCTTGAGCACTTCCCCAGCGCCACATCCGACTTCACAAATGGCCTTCGGCTGCAAGCGCTCTTTCTGTAACATTCGCAGGATTTGCGTGACCTTGAACGGAGATTCGTCGGCGTGCCACAGGGGATTCTTTTCCAGGTATCCCCCGTCCTGGTACATATTGCGATCCAGCACGCTGCCGTAGCTCTTCGCCATCTCGTCTCCCTCAGCCGCGGCAGTTTCTTTCAGCCCGCAAAGCTGTAGGTGACCCTGTCGCCCGCCAATGAAGCATACGCCACGCGAGCCCGTTCTTTGCCTGGGCCATCCACCCGCCAATTGCCGTCTTTATGCACCAGCGACATTTTGCTTCGCTCTCTCCACCAGTTGGCCACGTCCCTCGGCAACGCAGTCCAGATGCCGTCCTGCGCCCGCAACCGGGCCAAATGGCCGAGTAAGGCCTTGTAGGCCTCCTGCGCCCGGCGCTCCATGACATAATCCGGATGAATAATGAGGCTGATCAGCCCGTGTTGTTCGCGGACCAAGGCAATCTGCTTTTTCCACAACTCGATGGAGTAGTCACCCAAGATGTGGAACAGGGTGTAGTCCTGCGTGCAGGTGACCGGAAGCTCGGCGAGCTTTCCGATGAAGAAGGGCATCACGGTACAGCAGCCGCCGCGCTGCGGGTCGAGATGCGCCACATTGGGAAGCGACATGTCGTAGGAGAACTCGAAAGCGCTGTACCAGTCCGCGTTGCGATAGAGGATGCCGGAGCGAAAGCCTTGGGCGGCGTACTCCCTGGCGTAATCGTTGATGCGTCTCGCCCGGCGCAGAAACTCCCCGTGGTCGGCATAAAGGCGGCCATCGTGTTTAAGGTCGTGAACGTTTACTTCGAATCCCCGGCTCGTAATGCTCTCCCGAAAGCTTTTGGAAACCGAATAGCGGTTCTCGGGCACAAGCTGGAAGGCACTGGGAATGCCAAAGGATTGGTCCAGGTCCATCAAACGGGCACAAAAGTCCCTGCCGGATTCCGCCTCAACGTCGTGCGTCATGATGGCGCAGCTTGAGAATCCCTCCGGCCAGAACCAAATGAAAGGTGCCTTTTCCAGGCCCAGCGCCCGCATTTGCAGCGCCAGAAGTTTCTGGTGAATGCGGTCCACCGTGGCGTCCACGGGCCACGCCGGAAACCTGATTCGGTCCCAGCGCCGCAGGTGCATTTTCTGAAGATGCCGCCGTGCTGAAACTCCCAGCAGCGGCCGCAACAGGTAGTACGCCTTTCGCAAGACTGCGTTCACCGCCCGTCCCTCTTCGCGGAAGTGGGCGGCGTAGCGCTCGCGACGCAAATCGTCAATCACCTCGCTGGCATCGAACGGGAGCTCGATACCACCCTGTCTCACCTCGATATGCTCGAAGGCGTTATCCAGCTTGTCCGATGGTCTCCGGGAGACCTGCCCGCTAGAAAGCCGCCCGTGGCAGATCGTATCGTCACCCAGTCGGAAGTAGCCTCGGCGCCCGTCCAAACGGCTTGTCGGAACGAAACGTACTAGGTTTACGCCGCAGCGGTAATAGTCAGCCAGTACTTCACTGGAGAAATCCTGCCCCTTCCTGGCGACTTGGCCTGACTCATTTAGAACGGCGAGACGATCCACTGGGTTAAGAATTGGAGGACACCACGTCCGGCCGGCGGTGCGATCCCGAGCGCCGTCCGCCAAAGAGACGCAGCCGGCCCACTTGCTCGTTCCTTAGGAACTCGACGAACTCATCCGATACGGGCCGCTCCAGCCGCCTGATTGAGGCAAGGGTGAACGCCGAAAGCCTGACCAGAGCGCCCACAATGGGGGGACGAGCCCGCAGCCTTCGGCCCATCTTGGCGACTTCGAACAAGGGATGGCTGCCCAGCGAATAGTCCATCAGTCCCATGCGGTACCAGAATCGCAGGCTTCCTTCAGCGGCCCCGGTGGGCCGATGGTGGAAGACCCATAAATCGGGAAAGGATCTAGCTGTCCATCCGTTCATTCGGGCTGTGACCTCGGCATGCCAGTCTGGTCCGCCGTAGGGGAGCGGCAGGTAACCGCCAAAGGCGTCGAAACACTCGCGGCGGAACAACTGCACAGCGTGCGGCACTGAGTTCGCTTCGTTCAGGCGGCGCGGCTTAAATTCCCCGTCTTGCTCTTCGCAAATGTAGCCCCCCGCAAGCCCAAGGTTCGAGTCTTCTTCAAATCGATGCAATATTGTCTCGAAGTACCCCGCTTCAAAAGACACATCGGCATCGAGGTTGCCGATATGGCTATACTTCAGCCCTCCGAGCAGGGACATGCCGGTGTTAATGGCATGCACTTGCGCGGCAAAGTTGCGCGGGTGGTCTTCCGTGATCCGATGCAGCCGGATGAATTCGTGCCCCCGCGCGTAATCGCTGACGATCTCATCGGTACGATCCGTCGAAGCGTCACTCACGATCACCCAGCAGAGCGGCACAAGCGTCTGCGATATCATCGATCGGATCGTCAGCTCGATGGTCGCCTCTTCATTGCGGGCTGCCGTAACCACAACGTAGGCTTCTCGGACTCTGCTGGGAGCCAAGGTCTGCTTCATCGCACTTGCGCCGCGGTTGAGCGCGCCCCTAACAGCCAGGACATGCAAGCCAGGCTGCGCCCGATCTTGAACGCCTCCTGAGGGCGTTCTGACCGCCTGAGTAAATACAAGGCCCCGTGCCCCAGCACTCGCACTACCTCGTGCAGCCACAAGATGACGAGGTAGGCGGGAGTGGTGATGCCGGCGTGGTGCTTTCTCCAGAGCTGCAGGTTGGCGCGCCGCATTTCGATATAGAACTGCCTTGGAGCGTTGGCGGAGCTCGCGCCGCCGTAATGAAGGGCCGCCGCCGCGGCAAAGTACACTCGCTTCCAGCCGGCTTTGTAAAACCGGTACGACCAGTCGATGTCCTCGCCGTACATGAAAAACCGTTCGTCCAGCAGGCCCACCTCGTTCAGCGCGTCGCGCCTGATCATCAGAAACCAACCGTTGAGCACGTCTACCTCGCCGGTGTTCCGGTTGTCAAAGTCCGTCATCATGGTGCCACCGAAAAGCCTCGACCCCTTGAAGAGCTGATCCAGCGCAAGAGAATTGCACAGACAGTTCCAAACGCTCGGAAATCTCATATACGAGCGCAACGCCAGCCCTCTCCTGTCCATCATGCGCGGACCAAGAACCCCGACCTTAGGATTTTGCTCCATGTAGGTATGCATCTTTCGCAGGCATTCGCCCGGCACATTGACATCGGAGTTGACCAGGCAAACATATTTTCCCCGGCTGGACCGAATCCCGATATTGTTGGCTTTGGCGAACCCCAGGTTCGAGCTGTTTCTCAGCAACCGCACGTGCGGAAACTCTTCGCCAATCATTTCCGGCGTGCCATCGGCCGAGGCATTGTCCACCACGATGGTTTCCATCGTCAGGACGGCGCTCTGCTGCGCCAGAGATTCCAGGCACTCCCGCGTATACTCCCTGGCATTCCAGGTCACAATGACGATTGATAAGTCGATCGCTGCCACGCCTGTCGCCTGTTCATCTCCCGCCAGCGCCGGTGTGGTCCGGCCAGCTTTATACACCGGACAAGCCACCTGCGAAGTTCTCCCATTCCGGCAGATCGGGGCTTCCGACCGTCACTTCCGCCAGTGGCGGCTCGGATTCTTCTGCGGCGGCCGCTGGCCGCTTCACAAGGGCCGCCGTCGCCGCCGAGACCATCGCCAGGAAGGCCAGCCACCACATTTCAGTCTGATCAAAGTAGCTCACGCCAAAATAGGAGGTAATGTGGGCAAACATCACCGCGCAAAGACTCCAGCACAGCCACTCCAGCGTCTGGTCACCTTCCACCTGCTTTCTCATTTTGCCCAGCCGGCCGAAGCTTTTGGAAATGATGGCGATGAAGCAGACAAATGCGACCAAGCCGCCGATCTCCCCCTGGTCCACAAACGTGTTGGAGAGGTCCCACATATCCCATCCCCAGCCACCCGTCTGATTGGTTCCAATCAGCCACCAGTCCTTGAAGTGCCGGAGGAAGGTGTCAATCAACATAGCCCGGTGGTATCCTGAAGATGCCCCGGTGAGATCAATATGGCTGATAACGAACCACACCGGCGCCTTCATCACCAACTGCAGCCCGACCAAAGTCAGGACGATGCCCCACCGCACCAGCCGCATGGAACCGCGCATGGGCCACAGGAATAGCGCCCCGATGCCGCCCACGCAGGCCAAGTACGAGGTGCTTGAGGCGGCAAATACGACCATCGCGAGCGCGGCCGCCGCCGCGAGTACGGCCAGCCACCTGCCTTTTCCGGATTTGAATAACCAACACATCAGAGGAAGGAGAGTGGCCCCAAAGCAACCTGCAAGTAGCGGGTGGGCGAAAGCTGCGTTCGCGCGGATCACTCCATCGCGCACCTCAGGCGCGATCGACATGCCTCCCAAGTAACCGAAAATGTTGATCCCGTGGACTCGCTCGTTTGCCATGCACAGGCCCATGATCAACACCACAAGCGCAAGGGTCTTCGCCACCCGCCCTATGTCCTCAACGTCCTGAATGAGGTGGCGCAAAAGGAAGTAGCCGCCGATTTCCTGGAGCCAGACGGCTATCTGGAGGGGGACCGCCGCGCCGGTGTGAAATAACAGGATCGGTGCCACGCCGCGGCTAATCGCCCAGACAAGGAAGACCTTGTCGATCGTGTTCAGGCCGCCCGGAAAGAGCTTCTCATTTGCACTCAGCTTCTCCCAAAGCAACCTCGAGCACCCAAACAAAACCACAATACGCAATACCACCCAGTGCATGCCGCCAATGTCAATTTCCTGACTCATCGGCAGCAGGAACGTGACCAGCAGGAAAGGAACGATCGCTTGCCTGCGAGGCAGGGCCAGGATCAGCAGGACGGCCAGCAACATCGCCACTGCTGCCAAGGGGTGCAGAATGGTTCCGGAAGCCCCACCGCCGAAGCTCAAATGTTCAGGCTTCATGGCCTCTGGGATTCCCGGACGGGCCGCCGGTCGGCGGCTTTCTCCACAACGCAATCAAGTTGTGCGTAAGCAATTCATCCAGGGTGTAACCGTCAAGCTCGCCCGCGTCCTTCAGGCGACGCGCGGCCTCCACGATGCCAGGAGCTTCCGTACGGTTATGAACAAATTGCACGCCCGGCATGGCTCCGCCAAAGAGATGGTGCCACTCGGCCAGTCGAAGCTTGTTCAAGTACAAATTTGGTCGAACCCACTCAGAAAGCTGCGGCCGGAGGTGCGGCCATAGGGCGCGCTCGTTTCCTTCCACATTGACCAGCCTTGGATCGCGCGAGCCGTTTACGCTCGTCCACAGTTGGAGCCAGATGCACGCCACCCCGCCGGGCCGCAGCACGTCTGCCACCCGGTTGGCACCCTTCCCTGGGTCAGGCAGAGATTGGAAGACGGAGTTGGAGTACACGAAGTCAAATGAGGCCGGTGGGAAAGCCATCCTGCACGCGTCCATCTGCAGAACCGCCATTCGCGGCAACTCGCTGAGGCCAAGCTGCCTTCGTTGCTCGTCCCGATGCGCGCGGTCGATCCCCGCACACTTGCGAACCGCCGTCTTGAGGAGGCGACGTGCCCCGTTTTGGCGCAGCATCCGGACGTACTGGGCTGGCTGCCAGCCGAGGGCGATCACGTCGAGGTCAATACCGGTAACGCGATTGGACCGCGCGAAGTAAGCCATTTGCTCCAGCCACGGGCCCGGCCCGATCTCCAGCATGTCCGGATTCTCGATGGAGATGGAAAAGCGCTCTCTTATTTCCCGCTCCACCTCCTGTGCACAGTTGAACGAATACCGCACCCGCGCTGCTATGTCCTTGTTATGGAGGCGGTAAAGGCCTATCGCCTCCTGAACGAGCCCGAAAAGACTGGCAGGCTGTGAGGTGTAAGAGCGTAAACGGCCGGTGCCGACATGATTCATGGCGTTGCCTGCCTTAGCGAAGCTCCCAAAAAGGTGTACGAGGGTCACGCCGCGAAGCCATGGCCCTCTCCCTCGGGCCAGTCGGGATTCCGGCTCATCAGGTACCCCGGGCCCACGAGGGGCTGCCGGATGGAGCGCCCCTGGCCCTCCCAGGCTTGTGTTGGGGCTAAACCTTCTTGAAAACTGCGTTGATAATCTCCCCCTCGCCCGCGAGCCCGGCGGTGTATTCGAGAATTGGGAGGACGGTCAGCCGGAAACCTTTGCGTGCTACTCTCCAGGGAAGCGTGGGGGATTTGGATTGGGCAAGCGGAGTCCGGTTGATTCCGAGCTTCGTGAAGATGCCATCCAGAATGTAACGTACGCTCGACCCGATAAAGACCTCTCTGTGGGTGGTGATTGAGACCTCGTGAAGCCGTGCAGAACCAGCGAGGTTCCTTAGCGACGCTGGGGAAAAATGATAGAGATGGCGAGGCAGCTCCAAAGGAAACCAGTAAGACCCGAAGATGCGCGCCCCGGCCGAATCGATGTTGGGCATCTCGGTATAGAAGATACCACCGGGCTTGAGCCATTCGTAAACTTTCGCAAGCACTTCCCCGGGCTCGTAGAGATGCTCGAAAACGTGGAAGCAGGTGATGGCATCGAAGCTCGCGGGTGGAAACGGTGCATCGAGGATATCACCCACAAACACCTCGGCCCCCGTGAATGTCCGAGCCTGCTTCGCCACCCGTTCCGACATCTCGATACCACAAAGTTCCCAGGACATGCCGCTCAGACACTCGAGAAATCCACCGGAGCTGCATCCCAGGTCTAGGATCCGCCCAGCGGACTTGTAGCGTAGTAAGGTTGCCCGCCGGGCAACCCACTGACGCGGATCGCTGCCGGCACGGGCGACAGCCCGATCATAGTCCTCTCCGTAGTGCCGGGCCATATCTGACGGCGGCGGCGGATTCTCAAGCCAGACCAGTGAGCAGGAGGGGCAGCGGAGAAGTTGGTAAAGACGCGCACGCCCGTGGAACCTGTCTGGCGCTTTGAGGTACGCTTGGCCGCCCATGGAGCCGCAGCACGGACATCGCGCCCCCTCTGTCCCGTCGCAGCGCAAGCGCGAAACTAGGGCCTCCGCCGTTGCAGACGACACGCAGCGCTCAAGGGCTACGGCCGGCGACACCTGAGGAATTCCGCTTACCCGGAACGGGAGCTGGAAATGCGGGCGGATAGATTCAGACACCGGTTGAATGTCCCTTTCGTAACATACCTCTCACGGATTGACGCGTGCCCAGGGGCAGCAAGGCCGCCAAGGCTCGCGCCAGCATGACCGGCTCTCTGGTTTCCTTGAAGCCCCGGACGTAGACCCGTACAGCCTCTGCCCGTCGCCCGGAAGAGAGATAGATGAACCCCAGGTTGTTGCAGTGGTCCGATATTCCGCGATTGACACGCCGCAAGGCTTCCATATCACGCGCCAGCAGCTTTTTTTCTTCTAGAAACAGACTAAGGAGACAAGACTTGTCTTGCTCTCGGTATAGCTTGTGGGTGGCGTCGGGCATCCTTCTGATTCTGGCCAAAGGGAGATTGGTGTACCCGAAGGAACTGGACGGGGCAAGCCTCAGGAGATGTTCCCAGTCCTCCCCCGATCGCCAGCCTTCATTGAAAAGGCCAACCCTGTCGAACACAGTCCGTCTAATGAGCACTGTCGGTCGCTTGATCGGGATGTCCTCCAGCAAACAGAGGTACACGTCGCGACCCGTGAAGAAATATTCCTTGTCATTGCTCTGAGACCCCACCAGATCCCGAAATCCGCGCGCCAGGCCAACCGCAGAGGGGAAAACTCTCGACCCGTCAAGTATCTCCGCATCCGCGAAGAGGAAGTCCGCCGCGGGGTGACGAAACATGAGTTCCACCTGCCGGTCCAATTTTTGGCGGTGCCAGAGGTCGTCAGAATCCAAGAGCCCGATCCACTCGCCAGTGGACGCCTGGACGCCGGTGTTTAGGGCGGCGCTCACCCCACGGTTCTCCGGGTGCCTGATGTAGCGGATCTTTCGGTTGCAGAGCCCTCGAACGACCGTCTCTGTCCCGTCGGTGGAACCGTCGTCGACGACGATGAGCTCGAAAACGGCGTAGGTCTGCTCGAGGACGCTCTGGATCGCATCGCCCAGGACCCTGGCCCTGTTATAGGTTGGGATGATGACCGAAACAGTTATTTGATCTTTTTCACACACGGAAGCCACCGCCAACGAAGGAGATTACTGCCCCCCAGTGGCGGCCTGGACTGGGAGGAAGCCGCGTATGACGTGGCGGGCAGCCGAGCGCATTTCGGTATCCAAAGTTAGCAGGGTGAGCGCTCCAATTAGCCCGCCCCCCACGACCTGGGAGGCGAGAAAAAGGGAGGGTGTGACACCTGCGAGGCATCCCGATAGCCTGAGAATCCCCAAGGCCGCCGCCACGCTAGCCGCGGACCCCGCAGCGGGCATAATCGCCCGGAGAAGATCCCGAGGGCGAATGGCGCACACGCGAAGCAGGATGTACAGAAAGACCGGCATCACAACCAGTCCTCCGATCGCGAGCCGGGATAGCGCGATGGCCATGAGCTGAGCCTCGACGCGGGCCTGCCGTACGAGAAGTCCTGCGGTTATCAGTGACGCTACCACCAAAATGGTGCGCCCCCACTCCAGCAGCGCCAGGTGATGAGGCCGGGAGACGGCCTGCAAAAGCGGCCCAGTATAGATGGAAACGGTCGAAACCATACCGACCGCACACAACACGTCCAGGGCATCACGCGCGGGAAGCCACTTGGAGCCGATCAGAGCCAGCAGTGGGGCGCTTACGCACGCGAGACCTGCCATGGCCGGAAGCGTCACCGTCGTACTGAGCCGAATGCAGGTAAGCGCACTGTTTCTCAGTTGATCGGGCCGGTTCTGAAAACGCGAGAATTCAGGTAAGGACGCGGCGTGGATCGCGCTTGTAGTCACGTTCATGATTGTGCCGACCACCTTGTCCGCGATACCGTACAGTCCCACGGCAGCCGGCCCAAACAAAGTCGCCATGACCACCGCCCCCGCCTGAGCGTTAGCGTAGATGCCGAGCATCGCCCCGAAATTGGATATCGAGAAACCCATGAGCTCACGAAGGCGGCGCAGGGAGAACTGGAACGCAGGGCGCCAAGCGCTGCTCCGCCAGAGCAAGAGAAGCGAAGTCAGGGCGCGCACCACCTGCTGCCCCACAAGCGCCCACACCCCAAGACCCCCGTAGGCCATTGCGACTCCTGCGCCTCCCCCAACCAGCACCGCAGCGCTGTTGCAAATCGACAAGCTTTTGAAGTCCATCTGCCTTTGCAACAAGGCGCGCTGCACAACCGCGAGAGCCTCGATCGGGATACAAACGGATAGAACAGTGATGATAGTCGGCAGCTCCAGAAGGTGGTTCCTAACAGCCCAC
>Ga0335081_10004437_pt1 | contig 22130 bp, 15 predicted proteins | sample Lox_Sample_35_FD_206713 | JGI IMG/M metagenome (GOLD analysis project Ga0335081, IMG submission 206713) | Soil microbial communities from Loxahatchee National Wildlife Refuge, Florida, United States - Lox_Sample_3.5 | ecosystem: Environmental > Terrestrial > Soil > Wetlands | place: USA... | reverse complement strand
GCCGCCGAATTCGTCGGCGATGACCGCCAATTGCTCCACCTGCCGGGAGGTGAGCAGGCCGCTCGGAATTTTACAACGCACCATCTGCACGCCGCTCTGCCTCTGGCCGTAAATTCCGTGTTTGAGTCGGAAAGGCCGGAACTCATCTTCCGTTATCTGGCCTTCCAGGAATAGCCGGGCGCGGTCACGGAAGGTCTCGATTTCCTTTCGGACGAGGCGATCATGTTCAATTTCAAAGAGATCCGCTTCGCCGAGGTTTTGTTCGATGACGGCTGCCATAATCTCCCTCATTCAAGTAGGGAATACATCCCAAATCCCTACTTCTTAATAGAGATTAGCCGCTTTCGTAGGAAAATGCAACTGCGGAGACACACCGGCAGCAGGACTGCCGGCGTTACTGTTTGCTCTTGCTCAACTTGCGGAAGTAATCGGCCACGGCATCGGCGTAGCCTTGCGGTACCGGTTCGCTGCCGGGGCTGCGGATGCTGCCGCCGCCGGTGGCGTCGTCCACTTTGCGCCGCAGCTCCATTTCCACCTGCTCCACACCCGCCAGCGCGGATCGGATGCGCTCGTTGAGCAACGGGTCGTTAGTGTAGTGGGCCGGGTCGAACTGCCGCAGGTCGCGCATCAGGTTCTGGATGTCGCGGGCGGTGTTCGGGTCGTCCTTCATCTGCTGCTGGAGCTGGTTGAGGCTTTGCAGCGCGTCGCGGTACGTGTTCTGGAGCTGTTCGGGCCGCACCGGACCGTCCATATAGTATCCGCGCGGGTCCCAGGCGCCATTCGGATTCCAGTTGCCGCCATAATATTGGCCGTCGTGATATCCGCCCGGGCCGTTAGTCCATTGGCCGCCGCGCGGACCGTTGGCGCCGCCTTGCGGGCCGCCGCCCTGCTGCTGCCCGCCGCCGGCTTGCTGGCCGCCTTGTTGACCGCCGCCTTGCTGCTGCCCGCCGGCCTGTTGCTGGCCCCCTTGCTGCTGACCACCCTGCTGTTGTCCGCCGGCCTGCTGGCCGCCTTGTTGCTGTCCGCCTTGTTGCTGGCCGTTGCGGTTCAACTGCCCCTGCCCGTTCCGGCCTTGCTGCGGCGAAGCCAATTGCTGCATCTGGCGGCGAAGCTGCTCCATGTTGTTGAGCGCTTGCGCCATGGCCTTATCCTCTTGGCCGGATTTGCCGTCCTTGCCTTGGTTAAGCGCCTGCTGCACACCCTTTAAGCGATCGCGCAACTGGTTCAGACCGGCCGTTATCTGCGCTTCCTGGAGGGCCACTAGCTCGCCCATCCCCTGGCGGATGTAATCGGCGTTGCGCTGCATGTCGCGCTGGAATTCCATCTGCTGCATTTCGCCCAAGGCTTCGCGCAGCTTGGTGGAGGCCTGGCGTTGGGTAGTCATCAGGTCGCGCACGGCATTCTGCATACCCTGTTCGAGGCCCTTCAGATCCTTCGCCTCGGCTTCTTTCTGCTGGGCAAGATTCTCCGCCTGCTCGCGGCTAACGCCTTTACCCTGGCCATAGGCGCTGCGCATCTGGCCTTCGAAGTTCTGCTGCCGCTGGGCGAGTTCCTCGGCCTGCCGCGCCAGCTCATCCACCTGGTTGGTGGATTGGGCGCTGCGTAAGCCTTGCAGCATCTGCTGCGCTTCCTGCAAGCGCTCGGCCGCGCGGCGCGCCTCGGCTTCGCCGTTGGGCGTGCCGGCCTGCTGCGAGGAGGCCGCGTTGCGCATGTCCTGCAGGGCCTGTTCCAAACGGTCGAGCGTCTGGCGCAACTGCTGCGAGTCGGCATTGCGCAGGCGCGGATCGTTCGTCTGGTTCTGGCCCGGTTGAGGCTTGGCCTGCTGTTGCGATTGCTGCCCTTGCTGCCCTGGCTGTCCCTGCTGGCCCTGGCTCTGGCTCATCTGCCCCTGCTGGCCCGATTGGGCGGACTGTCCCGATTGTCCGGACTGGCTCTGCTGCCCTTGCTGTTGCTGCCCCTGCTGGCCGTTGCGGCTCAACTGGCCCCCTTGGGTAAACTGGCGCATCTGCTGCTGAAGCTGCTCCGCTTCGCGCCGCAGCATTTCCTGCTCCCAGCGCTGCTGCGCCGTCTGCTGTCCGCGGCGCGCCTGATCGGCGAGTTCCTGCTGCCGCCTGGCCAGTTGCTCCAGCTTTTGCAGCATGTCGTCCACGTCGCGTTGGCGGGCATCGGCCGACTGCGTCTGCCGCCCGCTTTCGTATTGGTTCTTTTCGGTATCGAGCTCGAGGTCGAACAGGCCTTGCATATCGCGCGTGGCGCCGCTCATACCGCCGCCCCCGCCTCCGCCGCCGCGGCTTCCGAACGCCACCTGGATATCGCGGAAGGTGGCGAAAGCGCGTTGCAGATATTGCAGCGCCTTCTGTTCGGGCGCCAGCGCGTCCTGCCACTTCTGACCCTTCAGCTTGTCGGCGGCTGGAGCCATCTGCTCCACCGCTTTATCCATGTCGTCCACGAAACTCTTGAAAGCGTCGCCGGCCTCTTCAATCTGCCGCGCCTTCATGCGGTCGGACATGGACTTGGCCTGGTCGCGCAGCTTGCTCTGCACACTAGACAGGAAGTTGGCGTTTTCCGCGTCGGTCCCGCGGGCGCCGTTGCCCTTCACCTGGTTCCAGGTAGCAGTGATGATCTCCTTCTGGCGCTCGGCGATCTGGTTCTGCTGATCGCTGTCATCGCCTCCGCCGCCGCCCCCTCCACCGCCGCCATCCTGCTGCGACTGTGAGTAGTTCCGCTCGAAAGGCTGGGCCTCGATGAAGAACATGTCGGTATTGGTGGTCTGGCGCGCGCCCTTGGCGCTGGCATAGACGCTCACCAGGTCACCCGGAATCACCTTGAAATCTTCCAGCGAAATAGTCGTGCTGCCGTTGGCCGACTTGGCGCCTTTGTTGGGCAGCAGCGACACCATCTTTTCCGGGCCGCCATTCACGGAATAGTGCAGTTCCACGTCGCGCAAACCGAAATCGTCCTTGGCGTTGACGGCCACGGTGACTTCCTCAATGGGGCTGGCCTTGAAATCGTGGCCCGGCCGCGTGATGGCGATCTCGGGCGGACTGTCCTTCTGCGCTTCGATGAAATAATCTTCGCTGAGCCGCACGTCCTCGCCGCCTTCGTTGGCGGCCAGGTGGTACATGCCGTCTTTCTGGATGGGAACGCGCGCCGCCAGCGCATTACCGCCGTTATCGCGCAGGCTGATTTTCGAGCCATCGTCCAGCAGCAGCGTTCCGTTGGCGAGCGGCCGGTCGGTCTGAATGACCACCTCGGCCACCGTGCCCTGGACGGCACGCAGGTCGCCGCCCGGGTCTTCCACCGCGTCCTTCAGGCCGGTCCATTCGGGAAAATGATACGTTACCCGGATGTTCTTCACCGAAGGCAGATCCACCACGTTCAGCTTGTAAGTCTGGGAGCGCACGCCGCCGGCTTCCACGTAATACTCCAGGCTTTCGGGCACGCCCGCGATGAGGAACTGAAAACCGGAGCCGCCGGTTTCAGACCGCATCTCAGCCTGCTCCCACTGCGAAGAACTGGTGTAGCGGGCGAAGAAGCGCACCTTGGGCGCGGTGAAGCCCATCAGCACTGCCGTGACCACCTGGTCAGCGCGTTTGCGGATGGTGCGATTGCCGGGGTCCACCTGGATGGAATAAAACGGTTGGACATTTCCTTTGGGCAGTCCGCCCCACAGCAGCGAAGTACCGTAACCCAGAAAGCCCGTGCCGGAACCGAGCCATAGCAGCACCAGCAGCGCGGTGACGGCGAGGGACGAGAAGCTGAAAATCCAGGCCGTGCGCGCGACATGCTGCGGTTGGGCCTGTTGTGCCACGGGGAGGGTATCGGCGGCCAGCAGCGGCAGAAACGGGTCGCCCGAGTTCTGCTCCATGCGTTCGGTGAACGTCAGCAGGCGTTCCTGAAATTGCGGGTATTTGCTTTCGGCGGTACGCGCCGCCTTGCGCCGGTTGAGGCGAAGCAGCGGCAACACCAGCGCCGCCGCAATGGCGGATGCCAGGCCGAGGAAGAGCAGCACGCGTGCCGTCAAGACGCTGGGTTTGGAAAACGAATAGTGATTCGCCATCAGCACGGCCGCAAGCGTGAGGCCGAGTGCCGCGGCGGCAATCACCGCCGCGCCGCGCGACACCACCAGCAACCGCAGCCGCCGCTCAATGGCGCCCAAATATTCCGACAAGCGATCCAAAGGTTTCATGCCGCCTCTTTATCCACGGAAAGATGTCGATTCCCCAATAACGATTCGGCGAGGGCCAAGGCTAACACGGCCAGCATCACATACCACCACAGCGAGAGCGGCTTTTCCTGGCTTACCGCCGCGCCTCCCGCTCCCGGAGCACCGCTGGCTGTATTCTGCCACAAACTGAGGGTCTCCGGCGGCACTGGTGTGAGATCGCTCTCATGGCGATCGGTATTTACGGCCACCAGTTCGTTGCGCCCGTTGGGGCGGCGAATATCGTAGAACCCGGCCTGGGTGAACTGAATGTTCTGCGCGCTTACGGCCTCGGCGAGCGAAAGCACGCGCTCGCCCCTGGGGTCAAGCACGTCCACGGCCGCACCCTTTTCCTTGGCATCGCGAAGCTCCGCAAACGCGCCCACAATTACGCTGGCCGGTCCGTTTTCCACGCGCCCCAGATAGCGCGCCGTCTGGCTGACGAAGGGCACGAACGAAGCGTGCACCGGAAAATCGTTGTCGATGTTATCGAAGGTAGAGGCGAAGATCAGAATGTGGCCGGCGCCTTCCGCCTGGTCGATCAGCAGCGGCGTTTCGTCCGATAGCCGCGCCACCACGTGCGCGCTCCCCGGCTCCACGCGAATGGCGCGATAAAATTTTACATCTCCCCAGCGGCTGTCGTGCTGGATGGAGGGATGGGAGGCATCCAGGTATCCGGCGGTCTGGAACAGGTCGCCCTCGCGGCCCGCATAACGCGTTCCGGCGACTGCCAGGCCCGCCACGGGCACGCGCTGCCGCAGCACCGCGTTGTGGCCCAGCGCAACCATCACCGCGCCGCCGTTGCGCACGTACGAACGCAACTGGTCTTCAAACGCCGGCGGGACCGCGCCCACGTCCGAAAGCACCACGAAGGCATATTTTGCGGGCGAGACGTTGGCAAGCTGCTCCGGCGTAGCGGCGTCGATGGCGAAGGCGGACTGCCCCGATGCCTCCAACGCGTCCTTGAAGTACAGCAGCCCGCGGGTGTTGTCGGCTTCGTGCACGAACAGGGCGTGGCGCGGATCGGCGCGCTCCACGGAGAAGTAGAACGTGTCGTCGGCCGTCAGCGGATCGCCGCCGTCGATTTTAATGGCGCCCTTGTTCCGCCCATAGGGCACTTCAAGCGAGAAAAACTCCACCGAAGCGCGCCCGCCCTCCGGCACTTCGACGGGCTTGGTTTCGATCGCGCGGTCATTGAGCACCAGTGAAACGTTGCGGACGGATTTCGAAGTGCCGAAGCCGGCGATGGTGGCCAGCACCCGCTGCTTGCTGCCATCGTAAACGCGCCGCGGCGCCACCACGTTCTCCACCGCGAAATTAGGCGTCTCTTTGGTGGCCAGCGCATGCGGCTCCAGGCGAATGTCGGCGTTCAGCCGCAGGTCGTTAAAATTGGCGGGCATGCCGGTCTGCTGCATGTCGGAATAAAGGCGCACGTGCAGCGGCAGGCGCAGCGATTGCGCAATGGAACGCAGCGAGCGCGCCAGTTCGGCGTAAGACGTGCGCGCGTCGGAAGGCTTGATGGCATCGATGCCGGCGTTGAGCGGCACGTGGTCGTCGGTGACTTCGCTCATCGCCTCCACGCGCGAGCCGAACGCCAGAATTTCCGCGCGTTCTCCGGGATGCAGGCCGCCCACCACCGACTTGGCCATCTGCCTGGCTTCGGTCAGGCGGTCGCCCGCCAGCATGCTGAGGGAATTATCGATGGCCAGCACGGTGACTTCGTCAGTGCGGCTGGTGGGCAGAATGCGCCGCGTGACATAAGGGTGAGCGAAAGCCAGCGCGAGCAGCACGAGAAGCAGCGTACGCAGCGCGAACAGCACCAGGTAGCGCAAGCGGCGATGCTTGATGGAACTTTGCGTGCGCCGCTCGAAAAACATCAGCGAGCTGAAGGGCTGCGGAGTGGAACGATGTTTGCGCAGCAGATGCAGCCACACCGGCAGCCCCACCGCCGCCAGACCGGCCAGAAACCAGGGAGAAAGCAAACCCATTTAGAGCATCCCCCTCCGTACACTGAGATATTCGCGCAATCCTTCGTCGAGCGGGCGGTTGGTGTTCATGAGGAAATAATCCAGGCCCACGCCGCGCGCCTTGGAGCGGAGCGCCTCGATGTGCGCGTCGATTTTCTGGCGGTACTCATGGCGGGCGTATTCGGGCGAAACCTCCATGGCCTCGCGCGCGTCCTCCATGTCCACCAGCAGCACCGGCTCGCGGAAGCGCGGCTGGATTTCCTGCGGATCGAGCACGTGAAACAATATGACCTCGTTGCCGCGCCAGCGCAGCGGCTCAACCGTCTTGACGATCAGGTCGGGATCGGCGTAAAAATCCGACAGCACCACCACGATGCCGCGGCGGTGCAGGAAATTTTGAAAATGGATGAAGGGCTTGGCGAAATCGGTGCGCGTGCCCGGCTGCGCGTTTTCGATGGCGTGCAGCAGGCGGAACAGTTGGCCTTGCCGCGTGGAAGGCGAAACATAGTTGGCAACGTCTTCATCGAAAACGATCAGACCGGCCGCGTCGCGCTGCACACTGGCAAGGTAGCAGAGCGAAGCCGCCACGAAGCGCGAGTAGTCCAGCTTATTGACCGCTTGCGAGCCATAGTTCATGGAAGCCGAGGTATCGAGCAGCACCAGCAATTGCGTGTTGGTCTCGCCGCGGTAGCGTTTCAGGTAGCAGCGATCGGTGCGGGCGAAGACGTTCCAATCCACGTGGCGCAGGTCGTCGCCCTGTGTATAGGCGCGATACTCGGCAAATTCCTGGGAAAAGCCGAAATCCGGAGATCTATGCAACCCCGCTACAAACCCATCCACCACGGTTTTGGCGATGAGATCGAGGCCGGCGATGGAGTTGAGAACGGCGGGATCGAGGAAGCGTTGGAGCATTAGTGGACCTCCTCTTTCAGCGCGGAGACGCGGAGGAGCGGAGATGTGAGAGGAGGCCCGGCATAACGGTTCACAACGCGCCGGAGACCGTTTTTGAGAACCGCAACGTCGAAATTGATCAAAAGGCCGACTTGTTTACCCGACAGCCTCAAGTAGGTAGTCAGTTGGGCGGCATGCACGGGGAGCAGGGCAGCGACAGCCTTGATCTCGATTACTACGCTGTCTTCCACAAGCAAATCCATTACATACCCGCAATCCAGCTTGATGCCCTTGTAGGCAACCGGAAGCCGAACCTGTCTGCAAAACGCAAGACCGGCCCTGCTCAACTCATAACAGAGGCACTCTTCATAAGCGGACTCCAGCAGTCCCGGACCAAGAACCTTGTGAACCTCAATTGCGGCTCCGATGATCCTCTCCGTCAGCTCATTCTCCTCAGCCATCCTCTATAATCTCCGCTCCTCCGCGTCTCCGCGATGAAAAACACGCCCCTTCAATCCCGCGGCGCCCCCTTCCACTCCAGCAATCTCTTCAAGATGTCGTCCTGCTTCAACCGGTCCGATTCGGCGTGGAAGTTCAGCAGGATTCTATGCCGCAGCACCGGAATGTATAGCGCGCGCACGTCTTCGTAGGTGACGTGATAGCGGCCCTTCATCAATGCCCGGGCCTTGGCGGAGAGCACCAGGAATTGAGCGGCACGCACGCTGGCGCCGTAGTTCACATACTTTTGGACGAAATCCGGGGCGGCTTCGTCACGCGGCCGGCTGCAGCGCACCATGTCGACGGCATGCCGCGCCACGCTTTCGCCGATCGGCACCATGCGCACCAACTGCTGGAAGTCCAGAATCTCCTGTGCGTTGGTGACGGGGTCGGCGGTCGGAATGGTAGTAACGGTGGTCAGGTCCACCACCTTCAGCTCTTCGTCGGCGCTCAGGTAGTCCAGCACGGTGTTGAACAGGAAGCGGTCGAGCTGCGCTTCGGGCAGCGGATAGGTGCCTTCCAGCTCGATGGGGTTCTGTGTGGCCAGCACGAAGAACGGCGCGGGCAGCGCGTAGTTGTGGCCGCGGACCGTGCAGGCTCGCTCCTGCATCGCCTCCAGCAGCGCGCTCTGCGTTTTGGGCGGCGTGCGGTTGATTTCATCGGCCAGCAGCACGTTGCCGAAAATCGGCCCCTGCACGAACGTCCAGGTGCGGTGGCCGCTCTTCGGATCCTCTTCGATGATGTCGGTGCCGGTGATGTCGCTGGGCATCAGGTCGGGGGTGAACTGGATGCGTTTGAACACCAGCCCGAGCGTCTGCGCCATGGTTCGCACCAGCAACGTTTTGGCCGTGCCGGGGAGGCCGGTGATGAGACAGTGGCCGCCCACGAAGAGCGCGATCATGACCTGCTCCAGAACCTCCTGCTGGCCCACGATCACGCGCCGCACCTGCTGCACGATCTCCGATTCCACCTGCCGGAAGCGCTCGATGCGCGACTTCAATATCTCTGGTTCTATCTGCTGCGTCACGGTAGTTGACATTTCGGTTCCATTCCTATTTCTTGACAGGCACTGCGGATGTTCCGTTCTTTTCTTCGCCGCTCAATTCCAGCAAAAGCTTTTGCGCGGGACGAAACCCCGGGGCGATTTCGAGCGCCGCCAGAGATTCGTCGCGCGCCGGGTCGGGCTGATGGTTCTCGCGATAGGCGCGCGCCAGGTCGTAGTGCGCCTGCGCGGCGTCCTGCGGGTTGCGGGCCAGCAGCACCTTAAATTCGCGGATGGCGCCGGCGGCATCGCCCTGTTCGAGCCACAGCTCGCCTAGCTGCTTGTGCAGCTCCTGGTCCATCGGATAAATATAATTCAAACGGTCGAGCACCGCGGCGGCCTCCTTCTTTTTGCCGGCCTCCACCAGCAGATTCGCCAATTGCATGATGGTGTCCGGATTGCGCCCGCCGATGTGGACGTAGCGATCCAACTGCGCCATGGCCGCGGCTTTATCCCCCTTGGCTACGTACGCCTTGGCGAGGCACTCGTAGAGGTTGCCCGCTTCCACAAAGTCCGGATAGAGGTCGCGCGCCGCCGTTCCCTCTCTAATTACGCCGTCGTAATCCTTCTTTCGCAAGAGCTCGTTGGTGCTCTTGAGCGCGTCTCTCCAGCGGCTGAAATTCTCCACCGTGGTTTTGGTTTCCGCTTCCACGGAAGCAAGAAACTGCTTGTCGAACTCGTCCGGCTCCATCTTCAATTCTTTGCGAATCACGGCCGGAGTGCTTTCGCCCGCGCCGAAATCGTGCAGCATGGCCAGGAGCGTGTCCCATCCAAACTTCTGGTTAATGAAGTCGCAGATTTTGCCTGCCTGAAAGTAGCTCACCACCACCTGTCCCGGGCTCACCGGGTGCACGAAGCCGCGGTCCAGCTCGGCGATGGACAGGAGCTGATGATTCTTGATGGCCATGATCTCTTCCGGCCCCAGCCGGTCGCCCCACTCGGGCGAAGATGCGGTCTCTTCGTGGACCGCCAGGCCTTCGGTGAACCAGCGGGGCACGTGGAAGTTGGTCATGGTCAGGGTGAACACATGGCTCATTTCGTGCCGCAGTGTGGAGGCCCAATGAAATTCGCCGGGAGGGCGGCCGGAAGGGCTGTCGATGGCGATGGCATATCCGAACGTCACGCCCAGCGCGCCCAAGCCCGGCAGGCCGAGCGTGCGCACGGCGAAATCCTCGTGGTCGGGGTAAACCTGCACTTCGACGGGCTGCGACAGCTTGAAGCGGTACTTCTTTTCGTAGTCGGCGATGTCGCGCCGCATTTCGGCTTCAAAATACGGGTGCAGGGCGTCGGCTTCCTTCTTGTTCACTTTGAGAACGGTCTGCGGCGTGGTGAAAGCGACGTAGTTCTTTTCTTTATCCAGCAGGCGCAGCGAGTTCACCGTGGAGGCGTCTTTGAAATTGGCGTTGTAGCAGGTCTCCAAATCCTTGAAAGCTTCTTCGGACCGTCCCAGCCGCATCAACGTAATGCCAAGCTGAGAAAGCGCGCTGTAAAGGTTGGGATCGAGCGCCACCGCCTTACGGTAAAGCTGAATGGCCTCCTCGTAGCGGCGGTTGAGGATGAAGAAGTGAGCCGACAGCTCGTAACCGCGCGCGTCGTGCGGATCCCATTGGCTTTCCTTCTTGTCCGCCAGCCAGTCGAGGCTGGCGAGGACGGCCTTCGCCGCCGCCGAATTCGCATCGAGTGCCAGCGCCTTGTGCGCTTCTTCGGCGGCGCGGGAACGGTTGTCGTCTTCCAGCGCCAGCCGCGCCAACAGTTCCTGCGCCTCCACCAGCTTCGGGTCGGCGTCGAGCGCCTTGTGCGCGAGGGCAGCGGCATTGCCGCCGTAGTCGTCGGCCGCGATCAGCGCTTTGCCCAGCATGGCGGGGCCGTTATTGGGATCGATTTTCAGCGCTTCGTCAAAAAGACCGTTGGCCACGCCTACGTCGTCGCCCTGCGCGTGGTCGAGATACATACGGCCCCAACGCACGCGGTAGAGCGCGTTATCGGGATAGCGCGCCACAAGTTGCCGGAAAACTTCGTTGGCTCCCTGGTAATCGCGCGCCTTCCACAGGCGCTCGGCTTGATCGAGAGTTTGGGCGGAGAGAAGCGAGACGGTGAGGAACAGGAAAACGCCGAGCCTCACCGGCGGCAAGACCGCCGGCGTTACCTTACTTGCCACTGTCCAGGGCCTCCTGTGTTCTGGCGAGTTCCAGTAAGAGTTCGGTGAGCTGCTTCTTATATTGGTCGGCGGGCATGGCCGCTTTCTCGTATTTCAATTTCTCGATGGCCTGCTCCAGGCTCTCTTTTTTATCCAGCAGAGCGCGCTTGGCCGGATCGGCCGCCGCGGCGGCGTTGGCTCCCAGCCGCGCCACGGTGAACGCCCCGGCGAGTTTGCCTTCACCGTTCTCGGGCGACGGATTCCTTTCGCCCTCGCCCTTGCCCGTGTCTTCCAGCAGCGCGTGCTCGGTAGCGAGGCGCTTTTGCGTTTCGAAATAGTCGGTGACTTTGCGCTCCGCGTAGCGGAATGCTTCCAGCGCCGATATGCTGTCGTTCTTGTCGGTGTCCGCGGCAGGGTCGCGCAGGGCCTCCGCCCAATAGCGCGCAAAAACGGTGGCATTCTTCTCCGTGCCGGTCTTGGTGGCAGTAATGACGATGCGGGTGGGCCCGCGCAGTACCTCGATCGCGCCGCCGCTCGAGCTGGTCATATCCACCACGCACTGCCGCGTAGCCGGAACGCGATCCATCATCGCCGCCAATTCGGCTCCGCTCAGATCGGGGCCGGTGAGGTTGAACTTGTACTCCGTGCCGTCGTAGGTGCCGTGGCCGATCAGCATCACCACCAGCGCGTCGTCGGCTTTCACCGCACGGCTGAGGTCGGCAAAGCGCGCCCGAACCTGTTCGCGGGAAGGATTCACCAACGTGGCCACTTCCGCTCCGCCGCCCGCCTTCTTGAGCGAGGAATCGATGTCCTCGGCCCACATCTTGAACCGCTGTTCGTAGTCCGGCTCGCCGCCCAGACCGGAGATGGTGACGTAGTAGGTGGCAGCAGGCGCGGCCGCGGCGAGCAGCAAGGCCAGGAATAAACACCTCATACCACACCCCACTTCCTGCGCAGCAGCCACTCCGATCCTCTCAAACCCAGCGCCAGCAGAAATACGATCGGCATGTCCCACAGATCCCTGGTTTCGCGGCTGGTGATGCCCGCTTCGGAATACGAAATCTCGTTCGCCAGTTTGGACGCATCCTGGGGCCGATAGTAACGGCCGCCGGTCTGTTCGGAAAGCTTCTCCAGCAGTTCGCGGTTCTGCGAGGTATGGAAGTTTTCGGCTACGCCGTCCTCGCGGCGGAACACCAGAACGTCTTTGCCGATCTCTTCCTGCTCGCGTCCGGCGATGATTTCGGTCACGTAGGAGCCTGGTTTTTCCGCCGTCCACTCGCCCGTATAGACACCCTCTTCGAGCGGCTGCGGGGCGAGTTCCAGGGTGGCGCTCGATCCGTCCGGCGCCAGGAAGCGCGCCTGCACCTTGGCGTTGGCCACCGGCTTAAACGCTTTGTCGCGCACTTCCACGCGAATAGGCACGTGCGTATCGTCGCTCAGCATCTGGTGGGGCGTGGAGGATACCACCTGCCCGGGGGTATCGGTCACCAGGTAGCGATACATCTGTTGCCAGAAAGTTTCCTGCGTGTGATTGTCGTGCGGCAGCCACATCTTCCAGCGCCAGCTTCCTTCGGTGGCGAACAAAACGGTGCGCCCGCGGCCGTAGTTTTCGGTGACCAGCAGAGGCTCCTTGCGTTTGCCCGCGGGCGCGGAAACCAGCAGGGTGGTGGCGCCCGGCTTGGCATCGCCCACATCCTGGTAATTGGCCATCTGCGGCATCTTCGCCCAGATCCCGGCATTCCGCTTGGGGTCGTCGTCCAGCCGGCAGATGCTGCTCTCGGCGCCCTGCTGCGTCAATTCCTGGCCGGTGAAATCGCGGTGGAAAGTGCCTTTGTTCGGCTCCAATTGCACGGGAATCAGGTCGGCCATGGGCGAACTTTGGTAGCCGCCGTCGGAAAGCGAAGCGCGGCCGCCCATGAACAGCAGCCCGCCGCCGCGCCGGTCCACGAAATCGTGAATCAACTGCTGCTGGGTGGGCGTGAGGTAATTGGCTTCCACGCTGCCGATGATCAGCCCCTCGAAGGCAAACAGCTCCTCGGGCTTGGAGGGGAAACCATCGGCCAGCTCCTTTTCGTCTTTGAAGCCCTGGCGATAGGTTTTGTTGGGCGTGGTGCGGAGGATGCTTGCCATCTCTTCGTCGGGATGCTGGTCATTGGGCAGAAACGGCAGCGCGCGCCGCATGAACTTGTATTCCCAGCGCGGCTCGCCTTCCATATAAAGGATTCGCGGCTGGCGCGCTTCCACGTTCACGACGCGGTTCACCTTATTGTTCGCGGTGTTCTCTTCGCCCTGGATGGGGTCGATGGCGATTTCGAGCGTCCGCGCGCCGGCGTCGCCGCAGTTGAAAACCAGCGATTCGCTGCCCAGCACGCCATCGCCTTTGAGCGCCACGTCCTGCGCTGCCAAAACCTTGCCGTTGTCGCGCACGGTCAGCTTGGCCTTGGTGCCGGAAAGTCCGAAGCTCTGGTACGTCACCACCGCGGTGAGGCGCGACTGAGGCAGCGCGCGGGCAGGAACAACGGCGTCCGTGATCTCCACGTCGCGGTTCGGGTGTTCGCGGCCGAAGCCGATGGTGTGGATGGGAATTCGCTGCCGGCGGATGGCTGCGATGGTGGCCAGATCGATGCCGCCGGCGTTATCCGCCCCGTCGCTCAGCATCACGATGGCGCCAAGCGGCAGGGAAGACGACTCGGCCATCACCCGCTCCAGCGTTTCGCCGATGCGCGTGGCGGGCTCGGAGGCGTTCAGCGCGTCGGGCTTTTGAATACGGTCCGGTTCCTTGCCGAATTTGTAAAGCCGGACCTGGAAGCGGCCCCCCAGAGCTTTCAGCAGGCCGCCGTCGAGCACCTTTTGCGCGGCCGCTTCGCGCGTTCCGTCCGCATCCGCAATCGCCATGCTGCGCGAATTGTCCACCAGCACTGCCACCACGTTCTGCTGCGGGCGCAGCGTGGCCACGCTCAGAGCGGGATGCCAGAGCAGAAACAGGATCAGGGCGACCATGGCGGTTTCCAGCAGCCAGATGCCGATGGGCCGCAAACCGCTCAGCATGCCGTGGTTGCTGCGCACGTGCCAGAGCAGCAGCCCGGCGGCTACCGCAATGGCCAAACCCAGCGCCCACAGCGGCCACGGCGTCAGCAGAACGAACTGCCCCTTGTGAAAAATAGCGGCCGGATATTTGAAAAGAAGTTCAAACATGTTGTCTGCTTTTAAGGACGCGCCATCAGACTGTAGACGCAGGTTTCGGGAGAAGGGTGTACACACAACCCTGTGGTGGGGTAGAAGTCAACAGGCGGATTCACCGCGCAGCCCTCGTATGTGGTTCAGGATAGCACGCGCGCTGCGGCGCGCCTGCCCGGTGCTACCATGGCACTTCCATGCTCGGCCTGCTTTACCGCGCCGCCGACGCTCTCCGGCGCCGCGCGGCCGGCGGCGACCACGGCCGCACCGGCGAAGATCTGGCACATCGCTACCTGCGCAGCCACGGCTGCACCATTGTGGCGCGCAATTACCGTCCCCGATCGGGCTTCGGGGAAATCGACCTGGTGGCGTGGCACGGCCCGACATTGGCGTTCATCGAGGTCAAGACGCGCGCGAGCGAGGATTTCGGGGCGCCGGAGACGGCCGTCGATACCGAAAAGCGGGATCGGCTCGCCCGCGCGGCCCGCGACTACGCCCGCCGTGCCGGCATCGAATGGCAGCGGACCCGATTCGATGTGGTCAGCGTGGTGCTCTCCCGGCGGCCGCGGATCGACTGGCAGCGCGATGCGTTCGGGTCTTCCGGCTCCTGATGCCTCAGATCATGCTGTTACGATAAGCACCATGTTGTCCCCCAACCGCCGCGGCTTCCTGCGCGCACTCACGGCTTCCGCCTGCCGGCTCTCAGAGCGGCTTCGCCCGAAGCCCGCATAGACGTGCTGATGGAAGAAACCATCGGCACGATTGCGCCCGAGATCTACAGCCACTTCGTGGAAAACTTAGGTGGCGTGGTGTACGACGGCATCTGGGTAGGCGAGCGTTCGCCGGTGGCCCACGTGAACGGCATCCGCAAGCAACTGGTGGATTCGCTGCGGCGCGTGAAAACCGGTGTTATCCGCTGGCCGGGAGGGTGCTTCGCCGATCAATACGACTGGCGGGACGGCACCGGCCCGCGTGATAAGCGTCCCCGGCGCACCAACTTCTGGGTGGACGCGGCCGAGTGGCCCAAGGACGCGAAAGCCAATGGCCCGCAGCGCTACGATCCGAACGAGTTCGGCACGGTGGAGTTCGCGCGCTTTTGCAGGCTGGCGGGCGCGCAGCCGTACTTCGCGGCTAATCTGCGCAGTCTTCCGGCGCAGGAGTTGTGGCGGTGGGTGGAATATTGCGACTCGCCGGCCCACAGCACCACGCTGGGCGATCCGCGCGCTTCCGATGGCGAAGCCGGGCCGCTCGACGTGCGCTTCTGGGGCGTGGGAAACGAATCGTGGGGCTGCGGCGGCAATTTCGACCCGGAAGACTACGCCGTCGAGTTCGCCCGCTACACCGCCTGGGTTCCTTCGTATGGAGTGCGCCTCGGTTCGTGGCGTCCGGGCCCAACGGCGACAGCGTGGATTGGACGCGGCGCTTCTGCGCCAAGGCGGCGAAGAACGGTGTTCTGGGCCGCGCCTGGGGGTTGGCGCTGCATCATTATGCCTGGAACGCCAGCGGCGGACGCACCAGCGACTGGGGCGCCGGCAAGGGCGACGCTTTGACACCCTTGGGGCCGGATTCCTCGAGAAGGTGTATCAACGCGCCCTGCAGAGAGAACTCAGCCTTCGCGGCCTCCCGGCTGCCGCAGAAGTTTCCTTTGCTATAAGCTACAAGGGCTACTCCGTAGGTGAATATTTTGCCGATCTCCTGGTCGAAGATCTGCTGGTGGTGGAGTTAAAGTGTGCGGAACGCCTGGCAAACGAACACACGGCGCAGTGTCTCAACTATCTGCGAGCCTCCGGCCGGACCCTCTGTCTTTTAGTCAATTTCCAGAAGCCTAAGGTCAAATGGAAGCGTATCGTTCATCAGTTTCCCAGCAGCATGCCTGAGTAAACGGACGTTACTCTTCCAGTATCGCCACTGCTCTCACCGGCGCTGCCGTGGTGTTCACCCACTTCACGGGGAACAGGCTCAACTTGAAACCATGCGGCGGAAGCTGGTCGAAGTTGCCCATGTTCTCCAGATGATAATATTCGCGCTCCAGCATCACGCGGTGGGCCTCCCAGAATTGCTTCCGCTCGAACATGGCCCAGACGGGCGGATCGAAAGTCACCGCATCGATGCCCATCAGCTTGATTCCTTGATCGAGCAGCCAATGCGTGGCTTCGGCCGTCATGCCGACGTGATCCGTCAGGTACGCTTCCGTATGCTGGATCTTTCCCGCTCCGGTGTGGATCAGGACGATATCGAGGGGCTTCAGAGCGTAGTCGATCTTGGCGAGCGCGCACTTCACATCGTTGACGCTGATGCCGGCGCCTTTCGGCAGGTGGCGGAAATCCAGGCAGACGCCATCGCCGTAGCAGTATTCCAGCGGGATGCCTTCCGGCCCGGGCGCGTCATCGCGCATGTGGCGCAACGAATCCATGTGGGTGCCGATGTGATCGCCCAGCACGATCAGGCAATGAGCGGTGAGCCAGTCCACGCCATACTTGGCCGCGCCCACGCGCTCCGCAAACTGCTGCCACGTTTCATACATCACCAGCGCGGGCCGCACCACGCGCGGGAAGCTGACCATATCGTTATGGACGGGCATGCTCAGGTCGATCAGCTTACGTGCCATTTTCGCTCCTATTGAGTGGCGGTGATGCCGCCATCGAGATACAAGGTCTGGCCGGTTATGAAATCTGATGCGGGGGAAGCAAAGAAGAGTACGGCGTTGCGTACGTCCTCCGGCTCGGCGATGCGGCCCAGCGGGATGCGCGCCACCAGCGGGTTGTAGAAGTTGGCATCCGCGAGCATGCCGGCCACCAGGTCGGTGCGGGTGAAAGTCGGGGCCACTACGTTGACGTTGACCCGGTGCGGCGCCCATTCGGCCGCCAGTTGTTTGCACAGAATCCCCAGCCCGCCCTTGGAGGCGCAATAGGCGGCGTAGCCCCGGCCGCGCAGCGCGAGCCCGGTCCGCACCGAACCGATATGCACCTGTTTGCCCCCGTGCCCCTGGCGGATCATATGGCGCGCGGCCGCCTGCGCCTGGAACATGGCGCCCTTCAGGTTGACATCCATCACGAGGTCGTACTGCGCCTCGGGGAACTCCTCGGCTTTGGCCTCGCGGTTCAGGCCAACGCAGTTCACCAGAATGTCCAGCGCTCCGAAATGTTGCGCCACCTCATCGGTCATGCGCTCGATCTCCGAAACCGAGCGCACGTCGAACCCCGCGGCGTACGCATCGCATCCCCGCCCTCGCAGCGCTGCCGCGGCGGCGCAGGCCCGTTCGCGATTGTGCCCGGCAATAGCCACCTTGGCGCCGGCCTCGGCCAGGCCGCGACTCACCGCTTCGCCAATCCCGCCGTAGCCGCCAGTCACCAGGGCGGCCTTGCCGTCCATGCGGAAGATCTCCTCCAGCATCGGCATGTTTACTTGCCCACCCAGCCGCCATCCACGTGGATGGATTGGCCGGTGAGATAGCTGGAATCGTCGGATGCGAAGAACGCCACCACCCTACCGATCTCGCGCGGCTCGCCGGCGCGGCCCAGCGAGATCTGCGCCAGGATTCCCGGCAGCAGATCGGGCCGCTTCATCACCCACGCCGTCATATCGGTATCGATCAATCCCGGGTGCACGCAATTGACGCGGATGCCGAGCGGCGTCATCTCCGCCGACATGTTGCGCGTGAGGGCCTCGAGCCCGAGTTTGGTGGGGGCATAATGCGTGCGGCCGGGAAGCACTTTGCCCGCCTGAATGGAGCCGATCATCACTATGTTGCCCTTCCGCTTATCCGCCAGCACGCGCCGGCAGTACACCTGTGAGCACAGCCATTCTCCGCGCAGGTTCACGTCCACCAGGCGCGTCCACTGCTCGTCGGTAAGTTCGAGAAACGGCACGATGGTTTCGATGCCGGCATTGTTCACCAGGACGTCGATCGGGCCCAGTTCCTCCCACACCTGGTCGATCATCGCCTCGACTTCACTCCGGCAGGCCACGTCGGCCTTCACCGTCATCGCCCGCCGGCCTTTGCAGCGGATCCAGGCCGCCACGTCTTCGGCCGCCTGGCCGCAGGCTACAAAATTTACGGCGACGTCCGCGCCCTCTTCCGCGAATACCTCGGCAATGCCCTTCCCGATTCCCCGGCTGGCGCCGGTGATCAGCGCCACTTTCCCTTTCAGTCTCACTCTGCCCTCCTAAGCTTCGATCCAATACGCGCTGTGCATCGACACGCGTCCCACAAACTCGATATAACCATTTTTCCACTGAAAGCCCACCGCTTCACGTTCCGGAATGGCGCTGATGCGCCGCGGGCGGGCCGCCGATTCCAGACGAATGCGAATCCCTTCCACCGGAATAAACTCCTGAGCGCGCGAAACCAGGTGAACCAACCGCTCCTCGCCGCGCGCGTGGCAGGTGGCTTCCACGCCGGTTGGCACATTTTCGAGCGAAAGCACGCGCCGCTCCGCCGGATGGACGCGATCGAGCATCCACCACGCCAGCGAACGCAGCGCGGGCGTGCCGAACTGTTGATACGCGCCGAACAGCGGCGCCGCGCAATATAACGCCTGCCCTTTGCCGAAACGGTTGATGGTGATGCCCGGCCCTTCCGGCGCGGCGGCGGGTGCCTGTTTGCCGCCCACGGGCGCCACCAGCGGAAGCAGCACGGCGGCCGTGGTGGTTTGAATCCGCTGGTAAGCGCCGCTCACCTGCACGTCCATCCCGGATCTTAGAAACGCCCGCCGTGCATCGGCGCGCCCCAGGTTGCGGACGCCGAGCATATCCGCCAGCGCGAAATCGTCCAGCGGCCGGTTCTGGGAATCGCGCGTGCCCGTGTCCCCGGTAGCGATAAGCGCACCTCCGCTCTCTACGAAACGGCGGATCGCATCGCATTCCCGCGCGCTGAGGATTGTCTGCTCCGCCAGCACCAGCGCGCGGTACTCCGCCAGTGTTTCGGCCAGCAGGTCGCTATTCAGGATGGCGAATTGCGTGTGCCCTTCGGCCAGCGCTTTGTGGGCGCCGCCGGTTCCGGGCGAAGACGGACCGTTCATCCAATCGCGCGGCGGATTGAGGGGCAGCCTCGACCAGATCGAATCGGCCGACAGCAGCACCGCGATGTCCTTCACCGGCGCAAAACCAGTCAGGAAAGGTTCGAGCGCCGCGGTGCGGCGGTTTACGTCGCCATAGACCTTATAAACAGCGGGATCGGGATTGCCCGAGGGGTAGCTGTCGTCCCCGAAGTAGGGCCTGCCGCCGCCGGCCAGCAGCACCGCCGCTTCATGCCGGAAGGTTGCCGTGTCGCGCAGCGAGTAATCGCCCCAGCCGTTGCCGCGCGTGGTCATGCAGCTCCAGTTGGCAATGCCGGGCTGCGATGACAGGTAGCGCGCCTCCAGGGAAAAGTCGAGGCTCAGCGTGCCCGTGTACGGAGGCGCCGGTTCCCAAACCAGTTGCGTAACAGCGGCGGGCGGCGTCACCGGGTTGCGCGTAACCCAGATGTGGTTGAACACGATAGCCAGCCCGGGTTTGGCGGGCTGCAATGCTCCGATTACCCGTTCGGCGTACCGTGCGCCGCTGCGGCTCAGGAATTGATAATGGGCGAACACCTTGGGATCGTTATCGGCCGTGGGGATTTCCGCGCCGAACGCTTCGCGGCAATAGCGGCAATAGCAAGCCCCGCGGATGAACTTCGCGATCAGGCCATCAAGAAAGAAGCCGTCCACATCGTAAAGCGACACGATCTCCTGAAGCTGCGGGATGTGGACCTGCTCCACCCACGGCGAGTTGAGGCACATCTGGGCCGCGCCTCCACGGCCCGTTGCGGCCGGCGCCTGCGCCGCGCGCAGCCATTCAGGATGCTCGCTCCCATGGCGGCGGTCGGGCCCGGCGGAAACGTAGGCCAGCACGCGGATGCCGCGCTTCTTCAAGGCCGCCGTCATCTCGCCCGTGAAATCGCGTTTCAGCCCCGGATGCTCTACGCCGATTTTGGTCGGGTAATACGAATAGCCGGCATTGCAGACGGCGAAATAGCTGACCATCTGGAAGCCCGCATCTTTGAAAATGGCGGCCGCCGCTTCGGCATCGAAGTCTTCATAAGGCTGCGGCACCTGGCCGAAATGCGCGTCCACGTGCAATTCGCGGTAGATGCCGGCCAGCCAGCCGTCCTCACGCGGAGCGGCCTGCGCCGGCCGCACGCGAGCCGCCATCGACGCCGCGGCAGTCGCCAGCATCTGTCTCCGCGTGAGTGCCCCAGTGCCGGTCATCTTTTTGGGAGTGCGAAGACGTAGTAGCCTTGTCCTTCCGGCTTCCCGGCCTTCCAGGCGATTCCTTCGTAAGAGCGCCCCACGCCCGCAAAGAATGCCAGGTATTCGCGTCCGTTCACTTCATAGACCGCCGGGATGCCATCGGGATTCGCATCCACTTCGTGTTCCCACAGCAGGTTGCCGTTGTCCTTATCGTAGGCGTGAACCATGCGGTCGCCCGCCGTGGCAATCACAATCAACCCTCCGGCCGTAACCACCGGACCGTTGCGCGTGGGGCGATAGCTTCCGGTGTTCTTGATTCCTTTCTCGGCTAGAGACGCCACCGTGCCCAGCGGCACGCGCCACTTGATGCTGCCTTCGTTCAGGTCGTAAGCCACCAGCTCCGACCACGGCGGCGAGATGATAGGAAGGCCGTTGCTGGTGTGCATCAGGCTGCCGAATTGGCCGAAGTATGTCGCCTTGCGTCCATCCGGCATGGGCGCCGTGCTGCCGCGGAGCGGCGCAGCGGCCGCCGGGTTCGCGGAGTAAGCCACAATCGCATCCAGGTTCTCATCCGAGACCCTCTCGGTGGAGAACGGCGGCATTTCTCCCTGGCCTTTTCGCACTACGCTGCGGATACGCGCGGGAGTCGCGTCCTTAGGCGGCGCCACGCCATGGCAGGTGGCGCAATTCTGGCTGAAGATGGCGAAGCCGCGCTGTTCGGGTGTGGCATTGGCCGGGATGCGCACGCGTGTCCGCTCCGAAAGCGTGGAGCTCGATGGCCCGTCGATGGTGCGCACATAGAGCATGCCGGTTTTGGGATCGGCAGCGGTGCCACACCAGTTGCTGCCGCCCAGTTGTCCGGGCGTTTCGATGGTGACCCGGTTGAGCGCCTGCGGCGTGAATAAGCCTTCGTTGCGCGCGCTCAGCAGAAGCTTCCTGATTTCCGCTCGTTCCGCTTCGTCCACAAACGGGTTGATGTCGTCCACCGTCAACTTCTGCCGCGCGAACGGCGGCGGCTTCGTAGGGAACGGCTGCGTGGGCCAGGCTTCTTCGCCGGGAACGTCGCTGGCGGGAACCGGCCGCTCCTCGATGGGCCAGAGCGGTTCGCCGGTTACGCGGTCGAATACGAAAAGAAATCCGAATTTGGTGACCTCGGCCACCACATCGACGTTCTTCCCGTTGTGCCGCACCGTGAGCAGCTTGGGAGCCGTCGTCGGATCGTAGTCCCACAGGTCGTGGTGAACCAGTTGGTAATGCCAGATGCGTTTGCCGGTGCGCGCGTCGAGCGCCAGCAGGCAGTCGCCGTAGATGCCCTTGCCCCTGCGGTCGGCGCCGTAGAGATCGTAGGTGGGCGAGCCGAGCGGGAAGTAAACGATGCCGCGCTTCTCATCCACCGAAATTTCACCCCACGCATTCACGCCGCCGATATACTTCCACGCGTCTTTGGGCCACGTCTCATAGCCATATTCGCCGGGGTGCGGAACGGTGTGAAACGTCCACGCCATCTTGCCGGTCAGAACGTCATAGGCGCGCAGGTCGCCCGGCGGATCGCCGTAACCTTCGCCCGTTGCCGAGCCCAGAATAATCAGGTTTTCGAAAACGCGTCCGGGCGTGCCGCTCTGGATATTGCGAATGGTTTTCGGGTCGCGGCCCAGGCCTTCCCTCAGGTCCACGCGCCCGTCTTTCCCGAACGAAGGAATGGTCACGCCGGTTTTGAGGTCGATCTCCTGAAGGTAGCTGTCGGCGGCAAAGATGAGCCGCCGGTTGCGGTGGTCCTTGCTCTCCCAGTAGTTGAAGCCTCGATCCGTGGGGCGGCCTTCCACCGGGTGAATCCAGAGCTGTTTGCCGGTCGCGGCATCGAGCGCGGTGATGGCGCTGTCCTTGCCCACCACATACATCGCGCCATCCACAATCAGCGGGCTGAAGGCGAAGCGTCCGCCCGGCCCGGGAGCGGGATGGAACCACGCCAGCTCAAGCTGATTCACGTTGCCCTTGTTGATCA
>Ga0335081_10004436_pt1 | contig 22135 bp, 19 predicted proteins | sample Lox_Sample_35_FD_206713 | JGI IMG/M metagenome (GOLD analysis project Ga0335081, IMG submission 206713) | Soil microbial communities from Loxahatchee National Wildlife Refuge, Florida, United States - Lox_Sample_3.5 | ecosystem: Environmental > Terrestrial > Soil > Wetlands | place: USA... | reverse complement strand
CCGGGAGCCGATGCCCCCGGCGCCGAGGACGAATAACCACAGCGGCGGTGGACTGGATCGGCCCCTGCAATTTACGCAGGGATCAGCGCTCCGGGTTTGATCCTTTCTTTTTCCCCTCCTTTGCGCAGAAGCCACGCATCGCCGGATACAAGCTGCGTTTTCCTTCCCTCGCTTTTGACAAATGAGCCGTCGGCCATCATGATCACGGGGTTATCATGGAAGACATGATAATCCATCAACCAGTTATCCCTCGCAAGATCTCCGGTGTAATGCACATGGAAATTGAACGGCGTGACGTTCAGCCCCTCAAAGTGCGGCGTCGCAACCGAGTTGAGATCATGGGAGGTCAGGATATTCGGTCCGCACAGCACCGTCCCGGCGCCGAATGCAATCAGCGGCAAACCGGCCTGCACCTTTTTGGATAGATACGACATCAAGCGGCTGATATGCAGACGATGATTGAGAAGGAAGGTGTTGCCGCCCGGAATATAAACCAATTGGGCGCGGCGCAGGACCGCTTCCATTTCCGGAAGCTCCATCATTTCAGTGTTGAGCATTTCCAGGCGCGCCAGGCCCTCAAAGGATTTTTCGGCCCGCGCCAGCCACTCCTCGCCATAGAGCGAAGCCATCGGCAGATATGCCACCCTCGCATCGGGCCGGCCGGCGAGATGAGGCCGCGCCGCCTCCAGGATGTAGCGGATGTCGTCCCGCTCGCCCGGGCTGGAAAACAGAGCCAGGTTCATGTTTAAAGCGTCAGGATGATCGGGTCGTTCTTCGTCACAATGATGGTGTGCTCGAACTGTGCCGCGATGGCGTTATCGGCCGTGCGCAATGACCAGCCGTCCCGCTCCTGCTTGATGCGCCCCTGGCCCGTTGTCAGGAACGGCTCGATGGCAATCACGAGTCCCTCCTTCAAAATGCGATGATCGCGGGGGTTGTAGAAATTCCAAATCTCGCCCGGTTCTTCATGCAGGCCGCGTCCAATGCCGTGACCGGTCAGTTCATAGATGACGTTATAGCCGCGCCGGTGCGCTTCCTGCTGCACCGTTCGGCCGATCCCGTTCAACGGGCTTCCGGCGCGTGCCACGTTGATCGCTTTGTTCAAAGTCGCTTTGGTTGCTTCAAGCAATTTATGTATCTCGGACGTCCGATTCGATACCCACAGCGAGGCGCCGGTATCCGCAAAATAGCCTTCCAATTCAGCAGAGACATCAATGTGCAGCAGGTCGCCCGCCTGCAAGGCATACTTGCCGGGAATCCCGTGGGCGATGACGGGTGAAACGCTGATGCAGGTTGCGCCGGGGTAGTGATAAGCCAGGATCGGCGCCGAACGCGCACCCTGGGCCCCCAGCAGGCCGCGGCCGAGATCGTCCAGCTCGCCGGTCGTGATGCCCGGCCGAACGGCTTGCATCATTTTCCGCAGCACCTGCCCACAGATGCGTCCGATGGCCTTCAGTGATGTGATGTCTTTTTCAGAATCGGCGGTCATCATTTCCTCTTTTCCATGGGCCATCCACTGGCCTTCGCTCCGCTGGGTCACCAGAAGCAGAGTGTGCATGCCATTCGGCATACACACTCTCGGGAAGACCGCTTATTGCCGGCCGTGAGTTCTAATAGCGCTTGCCGCCTCCGCGTTGCGGACGATGCCCGCCTCGGTTGCCGCCGCGATTATCAAAGCCGCCGCGCTCCTCGCGCGGACGAGCCAAACTGACCTTCAGTTCGCGCTCGCCCAGGTGATAACCATTCAAGGTGCTGATGGCCTTCTCCGCTTCGACTTGATTGCTCATCTCCACAAAGGCAAAGCCTTTTGACCGACCGCTGTCACGATCCTTGATCAACGTCACTGAAGCGACGGTGCCTGCCTGCATGAAGAGGGTCCGCAAATCGTCTTCCGTGGTCGAATACGACAGATTGCCGACGTACAACTTGGATTCCATTTTTCTCCTAACGCCCACCGTGGCCGCGGGCATAAATCAGGTGTGAGACGACCTCAGAAGAGAATCACCAGACCCTGTTGACAACGAGTTCAGTATATCACAAGCGACTCTTGATCGCCTTCCTTAACTCCTCCTGCACTTCATCCCAGTTCTGACTTGCGTCCACCGTCACCCATCGCGTCGGTTCGCCCCTGGCCATCTCCAAATATCCGGCGCGCACGCGGCGGTGAAAATTCATGTCATATGCATCGAGTCGATTCCACTCGGAGGCGTTTTGCGTTTTGCGTTTGAGTCCGGCCTCCACCGCGATGTCCAGCAGAAGCGTTAGATCGGGGGTCAATCCGCCCGTGGCATATTTGACCAACAGGCGTACTTCATCCAGATTCTGCTGATGGCCATAGCCCTGATACGCGACGGTCGAGTCGGAATAGCGATCCGATATGACAATCGTTCCCTCGGCCAGTTTCGGCCGGATGACTTGCTGCACGATCTGGGCGCGCGCGGCTTGATAAAGAAGCGTTTCCGTGCGCGGATGCATCTCGGTGTTCTTCAAATCATGGATGACGGCCCGGATCTGCTCGCCGATCTCCGTACCGCCCGGCTCACGCGTCGCGCAGACGCGCCGGCCCTGTGCCGTGAGCCACTCCGTCAGCGGCTTGATGTGCGAGGTCTTGCCGGAACCTTCCGGGCCTTCAAGGGTGATGAACATCCGTTTTCACCTTACGATCAAATATCCGCCTGCGATCAACAAGCCAGCACCGGCCAGGCGCACCAGATCCACGTGCCGGACGGAAACGCCGAACAGGCCGAAGTGGTCAATGAGGAGGCCCATCGTCAGTTGCCCGATGATGATCAGCGCCAAGGCGGTGGTCGCGCCCAGCCGCGGCATGGTGTGATTCAGCGTCAGATACAAAACGACGCCAAAACTGCCGGAGAGGAACATGTACCAGGACAGGCTGCGCCAACTCCGAATGTTCTCGCCGCCGAGCGCCAGCAGCAACAGGCCGGACAAAAACGCGCCGCTGACGTGCACGACAAAACTGCCGGCCACCGTGCCAACCCGCTGACTCATCTGGGATACAATCGGCCCCTGCAGGCCGACCGCAATCCCGCCCAGAACGCCGATCAAAACCGTCACGATCAGATTCGCCATTTGGTTTCTTCCTCTTCGTTCACAGAGAATCCATGCAGAGTCAGTTCCGTTTCTTTCTCATTATACGTTCATCTTTGAGTAATTCGATTGTCATTTTTATGGGCTACAATGGAATGGATAAAACAGCAAGGAGTTCCATATGACATTCAAACGCATTCTCTATATTTTACTGGTTGTGGTTGTTGCCGGGTTGTCCGGCCTGGGCGGAGCCGTGGCCGGCGGATACGGCGTTTATGAAGTTTTGAAAAATTCCGCCGCCCTGCCTGCGCCGGTCCAAGCGGCACTGCCCGCCAGCAGCGCCAGCCCGGCCACCACGCTGACCCTCAACGCGACCGATATTCAAACGGCGATCACCCAGGCCGTTCAAAAAGTCGGCCCCGCCGTGGTCACGGTGGTCGGCACCATCCCCGGACAAAACACGTTCTTCGGTTCCACCGGCGATCAAACCGTCAGCGGAAGCGGACTGTTCATTTCCAATCAAGGCTACATCCTCACCAACAATCATGTTGTTGAAGGCACACAGGACGTCAATATTGTTTTGGCGGATGGCACGCAGCAGAAAGCCAGCATCGTCGGCACCGATCCCTACTCCGACATTGCCGTCTTGAAGACGGGCGGAAAAGTCCCGGCGGTGGCAACGCTTGGAAATTCCGATTTGCTCAAACCCGGTGAGACCAGCATTGCCATCGGCTCGCCGCTCGGGGACTTCAAGAACACCGTGACCGTCGGCGTGGTCAGCGCGACCGGACGTTCCATCGACACCGGCAACGGATACCAGATCGAAGGTCTGATCCAGACCGATGCCGCCATCAATCAGGGCAATTCCGGCGGACCGTTGGTTGATCTGGCCGGAGAAGTGATCGGCATCAACACGTTGATCGTCCGCAATACCGGAACGGGTACCGTCGCGGAGGGCCTGGGGTTCTCGATCCCGATCAACACCGCGCAGGCCGTCGCCACGCAGATCATCCAAAAAGGATATGTATCGCATCCCTATCTCGGAATCAGCTACCAGCCCATCACGCCGGATATTGCCGCCGCCTACAACCTGCCGATCCAATGGGGAATCTATGTGACCCGGGTGGCCGTGGGCAGCCCTGCCGCCGGGGCCGGATTGCAGGCCGGAGACATGATCAGTCAAATTGACAATGTGCCGCTCGACGCCACCCACTCCTATCTCAACACATTATTCACCTACAAGGCCGGCGATCAAATCTCGCTTTCGGTGGTCCGCAACGGACAGACTTTTCAAGCGAAGGTTACGCTCGGAGAGGCACAGCATAGTTAAATTTGCCAGGGCGGATTCCGATCCGCCCTGGCATGCCCTGCCGGTCTGCTCCATGTCGCGGGGAACATGAAAATATAGGATTTCAGCGCTGTCTTGAGCCCCTGCCCCTTGCAGGATGATCATTCCAGGCTGGTCGGCGAAACCCGATCCTGAATGGTCACCTTGACTGACGGACCGGCAGGTTCCTGGTGGTGGCAGCGTGGACAACGTGGCACATTTTCAAAAGGAAAAAGATCGATACCCGCGATAAGGCACGGGCATCGATCTTTTCGCGGACGCAGATTGTGATTGAGGTGCGAGACCGCAAGGATGCGTCCTGCCAGCGATCTGTTCAGCATCAGGATCTGCAGAACTCCGGATCCAGGTGAGATCGCCCTCCCCACGACAAAGAAAACCGGGGTTGAAAAGCCGGCCCGATCGGCAGGCCGCCGCGCGAACATGTTTTCGTGGCCGCCCGATTTGCAGATGACATCGAAATTTCAGCCCGGCCGGGCCGGGAACGGCCGGGGCTTATTCCCGAAATATCCTCACATGCCGGCGCGGCTCCTTGCCGTAGGAATGACTCACCAGCTCGGCATTGCGCGCCATCTCGTGTTGCAAACGCCGCACCAAGGATGGGCCGGGCGGCAGGTCCACCCAGCGTTCACCGTTCAACACGGCCTGGATGGCTTGTTGAGTTTGTTCCTTCACGCCGTCAATATCGGACGAAGCACTCTGTTCCGCTTTCACATTGAACAGGTCGCCCAAAAACTGTTCCATCTGGCCCACCGTGCTCGAACGCAATACATAGATTGGCAGACCGCGGTGCTCGGCATCCAGGATCGTCTGCTGCCGGTCGCGGTAATACGTCCGCAGAGTCACCAGCGTGTCGGCTTCGTTCGGTTCCTTCACCACGATCACCGGTACGCCGAGCCGTTTCGCGGCCTGCATCAAACGATTGCGCGCCACGCCATACGGATAGATCTTAACGCTCTGCCTCACGCCGCGCCTCGGCTCGAAGCGCGGACCGGGTGCCATTACCGACTCGTCCAGGGCCGCGACCGGCTTGCCCTGAGTGACATCAAAAGGCTGGCGGCCGCGCCGGGGCGTTTTGGTCTCCTTCGCATCCATTCTCGATGTGGAAACAGGCGCGGCCTTCTCGATTTGAATCCTGCCTTCGGCATCGCGCGTGCGGATCTCCGGCACGAGCGGGTACCCGCGCAGCAGCGCATCCACCGAGGCCATCACATCCGGATGAACCGCAAAACGATCGCGGGTTTGAATCTCGATCAGCACCTCGAACGTGGGCGGGGCACGTCGTTCGAGGACTGTTTTTTGGGTGCCGCGCCGGCGCGCTTCCTCATCCGATAATGTCACTGCCTCGATCCCGCCCACCAGATCGCTCAGGGTGGGATTCAACAAAAGATTATCAAGCGTTTGTCCGTGCGCCGTTCCGATCAGCTGGACCCCGCGCTCGGCGATGGTGCGGGCCGCCGCGGCTTCGAGTTCACGCCCGATCTCATCAATCACAATCACTTCAGGATTATGATTCTCCACCGCCTCGATCATCACTTCATGTTGAAGCATCGGCTCGCGCACCTGCATCCGGCGCGCCTTGCCCACCGCCGGATGCGGCACATCGCCGTCGCCGCCGATCTCGTTCGAGGTATCCACAATGACAACACGTTTTGATTCAGCCAGGATACGCGCCGCTTCGCGCAGAAGGGTCGTTTTGCCCACCCCGGGCCGCCCAAGGATCAGAACGGACATGCCCGACTCGATAATATCCTGAATGATATCGACCGTGCCGTATACCGCGCGTCCGACTCGCAGGGTCAGCCCGACGATGTGCGTGCGCCGGTTGCGGAGGGCGGAGATCCGGTGCAGGGTGCGCTCGATGCCGGCGCGATTGTCCGCGTCGAATTCGCCGGTGCGCTCATCCACGTAATCAATTTCGGCGCGCGTCACCTCCGATTCCCGCAGGACGATCTCACGATCCACGAAGCGCGCCGTAGGCACGCGGCCCAAATCCAAGATGATCTCGAGCAGGTTCTCGCTGTCGTCTGCTTTCTCCACGGCGCGGCGGATATCGGCAGGCAAAACATCGAGAAGGGCCTCGAGATCATCGGTGATCTTTAATTGTGTCATTTTGATTCTCTTTCAAGCACGGTTTTTCCGGGCCTGCCCAATTATACGATAAGTCATGACCCTCCAATGCTTGACCGGCTCGATCTCATCGGGCGGCCGTCCCGTTTTTGTAAGGAGGGCACGGCTTGCCCGGCGGGTCCGCGCTCCCCCGCGATTCCGACCTGCCGGCTGCTCCACCAAAGCGGCTCCTGGCAGCGGCCCGGTTCATCCTTCCTTCATTTCCTCCAGATAAATGACGGCGCGGTCATCATCGTAGGCGATCAATTCGGCGTAGCGTCCCCAATTGACGGCGATCTCGATCTGCTTTTCGGCCTCTTCGGCGGGAAAGTCCAACTCGAGCGCGGATTGAAGCACATCCCATTCGAGTTCATGTTTATCCGCCTTATTCAGCATGTTCAGCAGCCAGCGGAACATCGGCAGCCTGCGAATGCGGGTCGCAAAGATCTCCTTGCGCGCCAGGATGGAGGCGTCCGCAAAGGTTTGTCCCAACGGGTTGAGGGCAATATCGCCGTGTTCGATATTGGCCAGGCCGAGCAGTTCGGCAGTTTCGGTAAGGCGCAGCAGGTGATCCGAATCCACTTTCAGCTCTTCAACCAGCTGATAAATGTCGGCGCGGTCAGCGGGCTTTTCCGCCAGCGCTTCCAGCAGCCCGGCCAGGTTGCTTACCGAAACATCCGGCAGGGTGCGCATGTGCCCGCCCGCTTCACCAGGCATGGAACCGAGCTCAAGCGACTCGGGCTGGGTCTGACCGGCCAGCGTGGCATAGATCAGATCCACTTTGCTGGTAAACTCCGGCGATTTCTTTTGGCGCGGTTGAGGCAATTCGATGGGCAAATCGGCAACAATGCGTCCCGGCTCCTTCTCCATCACCACCACGCGCGAAGCCATCTGGGTGGCCTCCTCGATGTTATGCGTCACCATCAAAATCGCTTTCGTGGGAATCGCGCCCGCCATCCAGAGTTCGAGCAGTTCATTGCGCAGGGCGTCCGCCGAAAGCACGTCCAGCGCCGAGAAAGGTTCATCGAGGCAAAGCAATTCGGGTTCCACTGCCATCGCCCGCGCAAAGCCGACCTTCTGCCTCATCCCGCCGGACAGTTCGCGCGGATAGGCATTCTCGAATCCGTCCAGACCCACCTTATCGAGCAGGGCGACCGCCCGTTTCGTGCGTTCCTCGGGCACGACGCCGCGCACCTTGAGCGCGATCTCCACATTCTCCTGCACCGTCAGCCATGGAAACAGGGCAAAGGTTTGAAACACGATGGTCGCATGCGGATTGACGCCCATCAAAACGTTATCACGATACAACACCACGCCAGAAGCGGGCTTGTTCAAACCCGTAATGATGCGCAACAGTGTGCTCTTGCCGCAGCCCGATGGACCGACGAGAGTCACGAACTCGCCCTCGCGCAGCGTCAAATTGATCTTCTCGATGGCGGTAAAACGGCGTTCGCCGCTGCCGTACATCTGGGTCACATTGCGGACTTCCAAGAGGGTTTCGCTCGACATGGTCACTCCATCCTGTATTGTTCTTCGGCAACGCGATACAGCCGCCGCCACAATAAACGATTGATCGTTACAACGGTGAGGATCATGGCGAGCGTGGATACAAACAACAAGGCATAGTTTCCGCTGGAGGTCGCACCGGCGATCACCGAACCGATGCCGGTCACGCGCAGGGTCCGCCCGCCGAATTGGATATATTCGGCGACGATGCTGGCGTTCCAGGCGCCGCCGCTGGCGGTAATCGCACCCGTGATGATAAAAGGAAACAGCGAAGGAAGGATCAACGTGCGCCAGCGTTCCCACCCTTTGATGCCGATCAAGGCGCTGGTATATTTCAAATCCTGCGGGATCGCGGCCGCACCCGCGATAATGTTGAACAACAGATACCACTGCGTGCCCATCAACATCAACAACACGGCCGCCAGATCCAAACCGCCTCGCAAGGTGATCAAGGCCGCGACGAACGCCGGGAACAGGGCGGTCGCGGGAAGAGACGCCACCACCTGGACCACCGGCTGGAGCCAGGCCGCCACGCGCGGACTCGACCCGATGGCATAACCGAGCGGGATCGTCCACAACAGGGCGATCGCCAGGGCAATGAAGACTCTCAACATCGTGCCAAGCACACCCCCGAACACCGAGACCCAATCGCTCCACGGGAGCAGCACGAGAGTCGCCCCGCCCGCCAAAATTCGATAAACTCCATAGACCAGTGCCGCAGCGACCAAGAACGCCATCCAGTTCATCCCGCCTTTTGATTTTTGTGGCCCTTCCTGCATTTCCTCCTCGACCGGATGAGCACGAATGATATTCTCGTCGAATCGTTCCATGAGGGGCGCGGCCAGACGTTCCTCCAACCATGCCACCAGACGGGAGTTGTGCCAAAGGTCGTAGAACCATGAGGTTGGCGGATTGTCGCTTTCGACCATCTCGATTTTGAAACGATCTGCCCAGGCCAACAGCGGACGCCACACCCATTGATCCATCACAACGATCACAAAAATCAATGTGGCCAGGCCCCAGCCAATGGCGCTCAGGTTGCCCTGCAGCGCCGCGGTCTGCAGATACGCTCCCAGGCCGGGCAACCGAAACGATTGTTGACCGACTGTAAATATTTCCGCGGCCATCAGGAAGAACCAGCCGCCCGCCCATGACATCATGCTGTTCCATATCAAGGGGATGGCGGCGAATGGCACCTCCAGGGTTTTGAATTGCATCCAGGTATTGAGCCGAAAGATCGAAGTGGCCTCGCGGAGTTCCTGTGGGATCGTTTTGAGCGATTGATACCAGGCAAATGTCATGTTCCAGGCCTGGCTGGTAAAGATGAGGACCACCGATGCAATCTCGGCCGCCGTGCGATGAGGCATCACCGTGCTCAAACTGAGCAGCACCACCGGCAGAAAGGAAAGGATCGGAACCGATTGAAGCACATCCAGCAGCGGCAATAGAACGCGTTCCGCGCGGCGGTTATAGGCAGCGAGGCGGCCGTAGAACATTGTGAACAGAATGGACAGGATGTAGGCGGCCAGCATGCGCCCCAGTGAATATAGAGCGTAGCCAGGCAGGGCGCGGGGGGAAAGCGAGATCTGTTCGGTATTGGCGGGCTGCGTGATGAATTGCGTCGCCAAAGTCAACCCCGCATACATCAACACGACAATGCTGAGCAGGATAACGCCATCCGCCAGGGTGGCGCGGCGCTGGGCGGGGACATTGGTTTGAAAGATCGTTTGAGTTGTCATAGAAGGATTTGCGCCGCCGCAAGGGATTGCGCCGTTTATATCATACTTCCGGCCAGAATGTTACAAAGCCACTCTGATCTCAAAAAGGGTTCGCGGCTGAATACTCACTTCTGGATCCGGCTGAGGCGCGAGGGCTGGATGCTTACTCCCGAGGGCTGCGCAGCCAGGACCGCCTGTTCATCCCTCACCAGCCGCGTCAGATGCTTGACCATCACCGCCTGCCGTTCACCGGCGCGCGCCCCCAAATCTTCCAGGGCCGGTTCCAGCCACGCTTGATACGAACGGACGCATAAATACACCGGCCGATTGCGGCGGTCGGACAAATGACTGACCAGAGAAATTATTTTCGCGCTCACGTCCGCAACTTCAGGATGAATGAGCGGCATGAGAACAATCCCATACACACCCTGCGTCACATTCACATAGCACTTGATGCCTGTGTCAATCAGCCAGCCGGCGCCACGCGGCGGAATCGGCTCAAGGGGATGAAGCAGGGGCGGAACGATCTGTTGATACAGACTCTGGATGGCATTCCAATGAATGGACTCAGCCCGCCTCCACTCGGACCTCGAATCCGCTTCCGTCACCTGACTGATATTCCACATCCTCTGCCATGCGTACACCGAGAAGCCCGCCTTACGCAAGCCGTCAAATCCGTTGCCGGCTTCATCCACCTCGGCGAGCACGTGAAAGGCGCCCCAGCTTCCGGCCTCGGCCGACAGGTCCTCGATCAAGGCAGGCAGACCCGGGTGATCGAGACGAGAGGAGGGCGCGAGATACAGCAGTTTTGCAAATGATTCGCCGCGGGTGTGGATGATGCCTCCCAGCAATGACACGCCATCCCCGTCGGCGATGGAAGCGTAGACATGCCGCGCCGGATTGACGTAAGCCATCAAGCCCACCGCACCCAGCGGGTTGCCGCGCGTAAGCGTCCGGGTGGCGTCCAGGCCCACGGCATCGCCACGCAAGCGATACAAATGAGGCAGATCCCTGAGGTCAAGTGAGCGAATAGTCATAAGGCCGCCGGTTCAGCATTTCACCTGATTTTACATCTTTCTCCGCACAAATTTCGAAATTCTTGCAAATCAAGCCCCTTTTATGACGGATTTAAGCACATTCTCAGAATTGGGGCATTGACCTGAGAACCATTATCGGGTATTTTAAGATACATATGGTTGGTCCCGCGGGTTTTTTCCATCATCCCTTCCGTGGAACGATCCCGCCGCTAGTTTTGAATCGAGCAGAAAGGTTCATCATGAAACTTCTAAAATTTATCGCTTTGTCCGCCGCCGTTCTGATTTCTACAGTCGGCGCTTCGCATGGGGCACCGGCGAGAGCACCGGCCGCGGTCCTGGCTGCCTCTCCGGGGAAGCCCGGTGCAATATGTCCATCCGCCGGTTCCATCATCTCACTCGTAACACCGCCGGCTAATTGTACTCCGTGGCCGACCTTCATGTGGAGCGACAACGCGCCGGCGGGCGGGTCTTACGATATTGAGATCGCCTCTGATCCGGGCTTTTCCCACTTCGTCGATGACAGCGACTCGGATCACACCAGCGGCTGCAGCATCAGTGCCGGGACGAACACCTTCAACAGTACATTCACATATCTGCCCGCCACAACCTACTACTGGCGTGTTCAGAGTTATGACTCCACCTGCAATGGTGACTTCAGTACCGGTGGATCAGGATGGGCAACCTACACATTCTACACGGCAATCCCGGCAACTTCCGACACGACGCCCAGTCCGCGTCTGCCGGCCAACGGCAATTACCTGTTCAACAATTTGACAAACGATTTCACCAACTACCCGCCCCAACCAATGTTCCAATGGAATCCGGTCATAAATGCCACGGGTTATGTTTTGCAGGTGTCTCTGTCTCCATCCTTCAATTCCACCGTCGTGAACGTGAAACTCCCCTATACGACGACCAGCTTCAGCCCGAAGACAGACATCCCCAAGAATAATACGACCTACTCCTGGCGCGTGGAGACGCTGGGTGGAATATACGGAAACACCTGGTCCGACATCTGGTCCTTCACCACGGCCAATCAAACCAGCACGCCGGTCCTGGTGCAGCCGGCGACCAACAACCTGGATACCGACTATACCCCCGGCTTGCTGTGGAATGCCGTGGCGGTGCCCGGTGGAACGAGTTTTACGTCGTACGAAGTGCAGGCGTGGACCGACAAGAATTTCACCAACCCACTAAATACACTATGTTTCGACGTGGATATGTCCACGGTCTCGTATCTGCAATATCCAAACGATACGAATCTGACCACGGCCCATCTCGATGTGGAAGACGCCCTGAGCGGCATCGCTCCTCCCGGACCGGCCAGCAACTGCGTGCTTTGGACGGATCCGTCCAACAGCGCCACCAGCCTGCCATCCAACACGACCTTCTACTGGCGGGTGCGGGGCGAAAACACCGACGGGACCAATAATTTTTACAGCGACTGGTCAAGCGCCTTCGTTCTGCGCACGGCCTACCAGCCCGTGGCTTGCGACAGCACGTTAACCTTGAACAATGCCTCATCATATATTACGGCTCCGGGGCCAGGAACCCTGTTCAACAATCAGCCTACATTCAGCTGGGAGCCGGTACCGGGCAACCCCTACTATACGGTACAGGTTTCCCAAAATTCGAACTTCGGCAGTTTCGTGATCAATGCCACCGTGGTGCCAAAAGGAGATCCGGTGACTTACACCCCTGCTACATCCCTGCCACCCGGCATTACCCTCTACTGGCGTGTGAGAGCCTCCAGTCCCTCCTACGGTCCGGGCCCGTGGTCGTGCCCGCCGCCACCCTTCTCGTTCACCACCGCCAATCAGCCGAGCACGCCCAAGCCAAAATTGCCGGCGCTGAACGCTTTGGTGACTGCCCAGACGCCGACCGCGCCCACGCTGACCTGGAGCGCCTCCTCCATTTCCCCCCTCACCACCTTCGGCTATTACGAAGTGATGGTTGGAACGGATGCCAGTTTTGTCAGCCCGCTCATCGATGATACTACGGACGCCACCGATCAATACGCGCCCTTCCTGACCCTGAGCGGCATCCCGGGGACGCCCCTCAATTCGGCGACCAAATATTACTGGCGCGTGCGGGCGTTTGACTTCCCCGGGGATTACAGCAGTTGGTCGACCGTCGACACGTTCAGAACGGTCGTGGATCAGCCCACCGGGCTTGCAAGCAGCGTCTCGACCCCCATGATATTAACCTGGAATACGGTCACGAGCGCCGGAGGATACACGGTGCAGATCACGTATGATCCCACCTTCAAAAGAGGCGTCAGCTCCTACAGCGTGGCCATACCGATGTTCACCATCACAAAGAAGAGCGGCACGACCTGGTATTGGCGTGTGCGTGCCACCAGCAAGTACTTCGGCAACAGCCCCTATACAGACGGGAGCGACACTTTTACCATGCCATAACGTCCAGACCGCCTGCTTGTTTGAACAGGACGGCTCCGAGGCAGTTGCTTCGGAGTCGTCCTTTCATAATGACGTATTTTGAATTCAGGGTACGGTAGAATCAAGCACCACCGGCTCCATCTGCTCCGCATCATCCGTTCACCCCGATCAGGAGAGATCATGTCCAACGCAGATCAGGACCATTTTCACATGCTGTTTCAATACGCGCCGATTTCATTGTGGGAGGAAGATTACAGCCTCATCCGGCATTTCTTCGACGAACTGCGGACGGGCGGCGTAACCGATTTCGCCAGCTATATCAGCGAACATCCTGGGGACGTTGAAGCCTGCATGCAATCCATCCGAGTCATTGACGTCAATCTGCGAACGATGACGATGCTGGGCGCCCGCTCGCAGGAGGAATTGCTGGACAATCTGCAGGGCGTCTTCCGCGACGAGATGCGGATCCACTTTCACAGCGAATTGGCTGCGCTTTGGAATGGGGAGATGGAATGGTCTGGCGAAGGCATCAATTATACGCTGGCCGATGAACCAATTGACATTCTTCTGCACTGGCGCATCCTGCCCGGCTCGGAAAGATCATGGGACCACGTCCTGGTCACCGTGGAGGACATCACAGGGCAAAAGCAGGCGGAACGGGATCTCGCATCCAGTCAGGCGCGCTTTCATAACCTGTTCGAAGCCTCGCCGATCTCTTTGTGGGAAGAAGATTACAGCGCTCTGAAAACCCATTTCAATTCTCTGCGGGCAGGGGGGATTACAGATCTAAGCTCATACCTCCGGGAACATCCGGAAACCGTTTTACAGTGCGCCCAATTAATCAGGGTGTTAAATGTCAATCAGAAGACCTTGCAGCTGTTTGATGCGGATACCAAGGAACAATTGATCTCCAACACGGACAAGATCTTCCGCAACCATATGAGCGAGCATTTTGCCCAGGAACTGGTTGACTTGTGGAACAACAAGCTGACGTACGAACGCGAAGGAGTCAACTATTCTCTCAACGGTGAGGCGATCCAAATCCATCTCGATTTTCGTGTGATGCCGGGCCATGAGCGGGACTTTGACTGGGTCATGGTTGCCGTCCAGGATATTACGGCGCGCAAAAAAGCGGAGGACTATCTGCGCTACCTGGGCACCCATGACGTGATGACCGGATTGTATAACCGCGCCTATTTCGATGAGACGCTGACCCGAATGGAAATCACTCGCCGCGAACCAACGAGCGTCCTGATCGTGGATCTGAACGGTCTGAAGGCCACGAACGATACCCTGGGTCATCAGGCCGGGGACAATCTAATTCGCCGGGCCTCCGAGGTGATCAAGGCTGGATTGGACGAATCCCATCTTCCGGCCCGCATCGGAGGCGATGAGTTCGCCCTCCTCATGCCGGATGCCGATGCACAGGCAGCGGACGATATGGCGGAGCGCATCCGGTCGCTCGTGGCGGTGAACAACAAATTCTATCGAGATCCCGAATTAAGCCTCTCGATCGGGGCTGCCACCAGCCGGCCCGGCGTTTCGCTGGAAAAGGTGGTGAGCCTGGCTGACAACTCCATGTACGACAACAAGGCGCAATATTATCATCGCCGCCAGACGGACCGGCCAGGGGGTGGTTTGCAATTATGAAATCAGGGTGAGTCCGGGCCGGGCGCGTCTTGACAAATCCCGAAATACCGGTAAAATACTTCCGCTTTGGAAATATATCAACATGAAAATAAAATCACCCCCGCACACCGAGCTGGTCGCCAGACGGCTTATTGATCTGCTCCAGACCTTTATCCGTTTGCATCCGAACCTGGTCATGCCCGAGCATATCGTCCGCTTTAAACAGCAAATGGAAAAATTGAGGGGATCGGGCAATTCGGAAGATGGCACCTTCTTGATGCGGGTCTTCATCGTTTTGGCGAATTCCGAGTCTCCCCTTACCATGGGCGAATTGAGCGCCGCGCTCAAAATCCCATTGAGTTCTGCGACCAGGATCGTGGATTGGCTGGTACGCGGAAGATTCTTGGAGCGCAGCTACGACCCGAACGATCGCCGGGTGGTCCTGGTAAAGATGACCCGGAACGGGGAGCAATTCTTCCAAACCGCGATGGAATACAACAAGCAACGAATAGCGCACCTGATGGAAAAATTCTCGTCGGAAGAACAGGATCAATTATTGCATCTTATGAGCAAATTACTGAACAAATTACAGGAAGAAAGCTCGCGTTAAATGCACTTTCTCCCGCCCAGCTTCACATCCAATTCACGATCGACCCTTATACTTCTGCCCAGCCTCTAGGAGAAAATCTTATGCGACGATTTAGAGCATTGATCCGGAAAGAGATCACCCACATGCTGCGCGATCCGCGCACGCTGATCTTCATTTTCATCATGCCCATCCTGCAGTTGGTGTTATTGGGCTATGCCAATAGCACAGATGTTAAAAATATCCCGACGGTGATCTTCAATCAGGATAACAGTCCGGCCAGCCGGGAATTGCTCGACTCATTTCAGGCCACCGGTTATTTCTCTTTTGACTACTCCGTCTACAGCCAGACCGAAGTGGATAATCTAATTGGCGGCGGGCAGGCCAAGGTGGGCATCGTGATTCCGCCAGATTATGGTGCGAATCTGGCCACCGGACAGGATTCCCAGGCACTGGTCCTGATCGACGGCTCCGATCCGACCATTGCCAGCGCGGCTCTTTCTGCCGCGGAATTGGCGGGGCAGGCTCATGGGGTGAGCGTCAAGGCCCAGCAATTGTCCCTGCAGAGCGCGTCCATCGGAGCCGGTGCCAATCCGGTGGATGTGCGTACCGATGTCCTCTATAACCCGGATTTGCTTGGAAGTTATAACATCGTCCCGGGCTTGATCGCGGTCATTCTATTTCAGACCGGCGCCAGTCTGACCGGGCTGGCGATCGTCCGCGAACGGGAGCGCGGAACGATGGAGCAGCTGATCGTTACCCCCATTCGTTCCTGGGAATTGATACTGGCCAAGATCATTCCTTACATTTTGGTTTCTTTTGCAGACACCATTTTGATCCTGGTGCTGGGGACGATCATGTTCGGCGTTCCGATTCGGGGCAGCCTCATGATCCTCTTTGCCATGACGGGTCTTTACCTATTGCCCACGCTGGGCTATGGACTGGTCATATCCACGGTGGCGCGCAACCAGCAGCAGGCCCAATTGATGGTCATGCCGATCATGTTGCCGGCCATGATGCTTTCGGGGTTCATTTTCCCGATCTCGTCTCTGCCCGTGATTCTTCAGTTTGTGGCAGACCTGCTTCCGACCACCTATTTCATCTATATTATGCGGGCCGTGGTCATCAAAGGCGTCGGTCTCGACCTGATCGTCCCTCAAACCATTGCCTTGATCATTTTCGCCATCGCTTTGCTTGGACTTGCGACATGGCGTTTTCAAAAAAACCTGGAATAAGAAAAATTGTACAACAAGGAGTAACAGGATATGGAGAACAGAAGGCGCTCGCCCATCATTATCGTTGTGATCATCCTGATCGTGGGGGCGATCGGATATTTTGCGTATGAAACCTGGAGCCAGAATAAGGCGGCTTCGCAGCTGACGGCTTCGGGCACGATCGAGGCGACGAATGTGAACGTGGCCCCGGAGGAGGCGGGCAAGGTCAGGGACGTGCTGGTGGAGGAGGGGCAGAGCGTGCAGGCGGGGGAGGCGCTGATGCACCTGGACGATGCGCTGCTGCAGGCCCAGAAAGAGCAGGCGGTGGCGGCGCTGGACGTGGCCAAGGCTGCGGCGGCCACCTCGGATGCTGGCCTGGCCTCGGCCCAGAACCAATACGATCTGGCTTTGAATGCCAGCCTGGCGACGGATGACAGCCTGGCGGCGGAGTGGCTGACGAACCGGCCCTCGGATTTCAACCTGCCGCTGTGGTATTACAGCCAGACGGAACAGATGAGTTCCGCCCAGGCCGAAGTGACGGCGGCCCAACAGGCGCTCAATGCGGCGCAGACCAATCTGGCCTCGGTGGAGGCTTCGGCGGGGGGCAGCGGCTTCCTGAAGATCGAAGGCGAGCTGGCCGATGCCGAAGCCAGCTACAACGTGGCCAACGATCTGAACAACCGCATCCAGAACGGGGTCAACGTGGACCAGCTGACCCGTTTCGGTCTCTACCAACTGGCCAAGCAGCAGAATGCGCCGCCCACCAAGAGCGACTATCTGATCAACGCCAACAACATCGATCAGAACATCAAGGATTATTCCAAACAGCTCTTCGATGATGCCAAATCCAATCTGCGGGATGCCCAGAATGCCTATAACGATGCCCTGACCTCCCAGGGCGCCAAGGATGTCCTCAAAGCCCGGGCGGCGGTCAGCCTGGAACAGGAACGCTATAACACCGCCATGGATTACGTGAGTGCGATCCAGACCGGCCGCCTCTCGCCCGCCGTCTCCACCGCCCAGTCCGCCCTGGGGCAGGCCAAAGCCGCCGACGACCAGGCCAACACCGCCGTTCAGCAGGCCCAGGCCAACCTGGACCTGATCGACACCCAGCTCGCCAAGCTCACCATCTATGCTCCCCTCGACGGCATCATCCTGACCCGCAACGTCGAGCCCGGCGAGTTCGTCCAGCCCGGAGCCAATGCCTTGACCATGGCCGACATCGCCCACCTCACCATCACGGTCTATGTCCCCGAGGACCTCTATGGCCGCATCAGCCTCGGCATGCAGGCCACCATGAAGGTCGACTCCTTCCCCGGCCAGACCTTCAACGCCCAGGTCAGCTACATCTCCGATCAGGCCGAGTTCACCCCACGCAATGTCCAGACCGTCGAAGGTCGCAGTTCCACCGTCTATGCCATCAAGCTCACCGTCCGCGATCCCCAGGCCAAACTCAAACCCGGCATGCCCGCCGATGTCACCTTCCAATAAGCGTTCATGACCATGGAATCTGAGATCCTGCTGGAAACAGAAAATCTGGTCCGGGCCTTTGGCACCTACCGTGCCGTGGATGGACTCGATCTGAAAGTCCGCGCCGGGGAAATGGTCGGTCTGGTCGGCCCGGACGGCGCCGGCAAGACCACCACCATGCGTCTGCTGTGCGGCGCGCTTCAACAAAGCAGCGGCGTCATCCGCGTGGCCGGCTATGCCATCCCGGCGCAGGTGGAAAGGGCCCGCGAGGAGATCGGGTACCTCGCCCAACGATTCAGTCTTTACGGCGACCTGACAGTCCAGGAAAACCTTGAATTCTTTGCGGAGGTCTTTGATATGCCGGACGCGGAGCGCAAGCAGCGTTCGCAGGATTTGTTGCGCTTTGCCGGCCTGGAGGAATTTGCCAACCGTCCCGCCATTGCGCTCTCGGGCGGGATGCAGAAAAAGCTTGGATTGGCCTGCGCACTGGTGCATCGTCCCAAAGTTCTTTTGCTGGACGAACCCACGGGGGGTGTGGATCCGGTCGCGCGTCAGGAATTCTGGCATCTGCTGATCGGATTACTGCGCGAAGGCTCGGCGGTGCTGGTCAGTACCCCCTACATGGATGAAGCCATGCGTTTCAATCGCGTGATCTTTATGGATCACGGCCGGGCGCTGACGCAGGGCGCGCCGCGCGAACTTATCGGACGCATCAACGGACGCGTTCTTGAACTCGCCGCGGATCCGCAGATGGCCGCGCGCCAGATCGCCAGCGAAGATCCGGAGGTGGAAGATGTACACACTTTTGGAGAATATGTGCACCTGCGCGTGCGTTCCGCGCAGGGCCCACTGAGCCGCATCCCGCAGAGGCTGGCCGAGGCAGGCATTACCCTGCATCATCTTGATGCCGTGGTCCCCACGCTGGAGGATGTATTCATCCAGCTGCTCGAGACCGAGAGCGTGGCCGATGGCAACTGAAATCATTCCGCTCGATGTGCAGGGATTGACCAAACGCTTCGGAAGTTTTACCGCCGTGGATCATGTTGCTTTTACGGTACAGCCCGGCGAGGTGATCGGCTATCTCGGTCCGAATGGGAGCGGCAAGACCACCACGATTCGAATGCTTTGCGGATTATTGATCCCCACCGCAGGCACCGCCAAGATCATGGGGATTGACGTGGTGCAGGACCCGGAAGGCATCAAGCCGCACATCGGGTATATGTCACAAAAATTCTCGCTCTATGACGATTTAACCGTGCTGGAAAACCTTGAGTTCTATGCGGGTGTTTACGATATTCCAAAAGAAAACGAAAAGGCGCGTATTGAAGAGATCATTCACATGGCCGGATTGGAATCCCGCACCAAACGGCTCACCGCCGAATTATCGGGCGGATGGCGCCAGCGCCTGGCCCTGGGTTGCGCGCTGATCCATAAGCCGCCGCTCCTTTTCCTCGACGAGCCGACCTCGGGGGTCGATCCGGTGGCGCGCCGCATATTCTGGGATCTGATCTACCAAATGGCCTCGCAGGGCACGACGGTCTTTATCACCACCCATTACATGGATGAAGCGGAGCATTGCAACCGGGTCGGGTTCATGTATCGCAGCAAACTCCTGGCCTTCGACACGCCGAGCGCGCTCAAGTCTGCCTATCTGCACGGCGCGGCGTGGGATCTGGCGGCGAACCCTCTGCTTGAAACCGTTGAAGAATTGAGCGGCATGGAGGGAGTGGCCCAAGCCAGCCTGCACGGCGACCGGGCCCACGTGATCATTGATCCCGAGGTTTGGACGGTGGACAGCCTGACGAGAAAATTGTTGGACAAGGGCATCAGCGTTCAAAGCATCGAAACGGTTCAATCCACGTTGGAAGACGTGTTTACGCTGCTGGCACATCGCGGCCGGACTTCCGCGGATTTGGATTAGCCGGAAATGGGCGGCCGGCGTCCAGGGGGCATCTCCAGCGCGCCGCCCGAGGGGTTCAGGAACAAACCGGGGCGAATTAGAATCTGGAAAGACCTCGATCGCTGCAGCATCCCGATCCTTGCACCCTTGGATCTCCAGTCGGACGGGCCCGCTCTGCGCCGCAAGAGACGTCCAGGATGGAAATCCTGTCTTTTGCCTCCTGGGTCAGGGCGCATTCGACATTCGCAATATCTCCCGCCGGAGGAGCCAAAGCGGGATCAGGCCGAAGACGCCGAAGGCCATGTCGATCAGCATCCAGAAGAACGGCACGCCGCGCAGCGGCGCAAAAATTGCGGTCCATGGAATGATGAGAATGCAGGCGATCATGCCGAACTCGATCACCCACAGATTCTTCACCGGGTCGCGCAGCGGACCGATGAACAGGACCGCGATGGCCACATGGGCAAAGGCCAGCCAGTCGGTACCGTAAGCAAGAAACGGATACTGACCGTAGCCGTTCTGGACGCCGGAATTGACGCGTCCAATCCACTCTGCAAAGGCGGGCCAGAGCGCTGCGACCAAGGACTGCCCTCCAAGAAGACGATTGAGGGTGAACAATTCCCATTGCAAAGGAATTGCCGTTAATCCGCTGACGGCAAGGGCGATCATGAAAAAGATGATCAGCAAACGGACGCGCCCGGCCGAGGGAGTAGATCTCTTTCTCAAGGGGGCCTCCTTTCTCTGGCCCCATCATACCAATCCGGAAGTCTCAATTGCTCTCAAAAGACCTCCCCCCTCTATCACCAAAATCACATGAACTTCGAGGCCTTCCACTGCGCTTCCAGCTTCTCTGCCGTTTCCCGGAACGCGGCCAGCTTTTCACGTTCCTTGCCCACGAGGGCTGCGGGCGCTTTGTTCGCGAAATCACCTGACAAGAGTTGTTCCAGCCGTTCGATCTGGGCCCTTGCATCTTTCAGCTCTTTTGCGAGCCGCGACTTCTCCTGGGCGGGATCAACCATGCCCGCCAACGGGATATAGACCTCGAGGGTGCCAATGACCAGGGCAATGCTGTCGCCAGGTTTGCTGGAAAGTGACTCTCGAATCGTCAGTTGAGATTCATCCACCCCCCCCAGCGATGCAATGACTGGTTTCTGGGCCTGCAAAAGCGCTGTCTGTGCGCCCGCGGCAATAACTGCCGCAATGCGTTTGGAGGGCGCAACCGATTTTTCTGCGCGCACGTTGCGGATCGAGCGCACAATCTCCTGGATCAAGGCAAAATCATTTAATATGGCTTCCCCGCATCGCGGGCCTCGGGCCAGCGCGCCACAATCAACGCATCCGGCCAATCCGCTGCCATATTCGCGATCGGCGAATCGAGGATCGTTCGGCGCAGATGCCCCCACAACTCTTCCGTTACGAAGGGCGTGAACGGGTGAAGCAGGCGCAGCGACATCTCCAGGGTGCGCGCCAGCGTAATGACCGTTTGCTCTTGGGCCGCCTGATTTTGCATCTGTTGTTTGGCGATTTCCACGTACCAGTCCGCAAAGTCAGACCAGAAAAATTCGTGGATCTGTCGTCCGGCCTCGCCGTATTGGAAAGCCTGAAAGAGTCGTCCCACCTCGCGGACCAGCTGCTGCGACTTGGCCCGGATCCACGAGTCGGCCAATGTGGGCTCAGCCGCTGAAAGCCCGGGCTGGAGCGAATCGATCGCGCCGATCACAAATCGCCCTGCGTTCCAAATCTTGTTGGCGAAGTTGCGATTCGCCTCCACCTTCTTCACAGACAGATTCATATCGTTGCCGGGGGTCGCGCCGACCAGCAGCGTAAAACGCAGGGCATCCGTGCCGAAATCATCCATGACGGTGAGCGGATCAATCACATTGCCATAGGTCTTCGACATCTTGCGGCCGTGCTCATCGCGGATCAAACCATGCAGGTACACCGTCTGGAACGGCACTTGTCCCGTGAACTCCAGCCCAGCCATGATCATGCGCGCCACCCAGAAGAACAAAATGTCGTAACCCGTTTCCATGTACGAGGTCGGATAGAAGTATTTGTAGTCCGGCGTTTGGTCGGGCCAGCCCAACGTGGAGAAGGGCCAGAGGCCCGAGGAGAACCAGGTGTCCAGCACATCGTCATCCTGATGAATGTCTTTGGAATGACATGTCGCGCAC
>Ga0335081_10004433_pt1 | contig 22141 bp, 12 predicted proteins | sample Lox_Sample_35_FD_206713 | JGI IMG/M metagenome (GOLD analysis project Ga0335081, IMG submission 206713) | Soil microbial communities from Loxahatchee National Wildlife Refuge, Florida, United States - Lox_Sample_3.5 | ecosystem: Environmental > Terrestrial > Soil > Wetlands | place: USA... | reverse complement strand
ACCCCCACCCCCAGCCCCTCCCCACAAGGGGGAGGGGAGCGCACCGAGCCCGCGGCGCGCTGGTGCTCCGGCTAGCCACTTTTCTTGCGATAATTCTCCTGGCGCTCACCCCCGCCGCCGCACAACCCCTCGACATCGCCGCCGCCCAGCAGCACTTCCAGCAGCTCTACACCGCCGGCCGCTATGCCGACGCCTTCGCGGCCGCGCGCGACACCGAGGCCGCCGCCAAGCGCGCCGGCACCAACAACATCGCTTACGTCGGCGCGCTCAACGACCTCGCCCGCGCCCACCAGGCGCTCGGCCACTATGCCGACGCGGCCGCCCTGTTCACCCGCGTGCTCGACGCGTTGAAGAAAAATCTCCCGCCCGCCGATCCGCGCATCGCGCAGGCGCTCGCCAACCTCGCCACCGCCGACCTGCTCCAGCACCGCGGCGCCGACGCCGAAAAACTCTACCGGCAGGCGCTGGAGATCGCCGAAAAGGCGCTCGGCCCGAACGCTCCCGCGGTGATCACGCTGATCGGCAATCTCGGCGATGCCTTTAAAGAAGAGGGGCGCTTCACCGACGCCGAGGCGCAGTACCGGCAGGCGCTCGACCTTGCCGAGAAGGCGAGCGGCCCCGACAGCCTGGCCGTCGCGCTCGTGCTCAACAACCTGAGCCAGGTCTATGAGGATGAAAGCCGCTTCGCCGAGGTCGAGGACGCCACCAAGCGCGCGCTGGCGATCCGCGAGCAAAAACTCGGGCCCGATCATCCCGACGTCGCCGCCAGCCTCAACAACCTCGCCCACGTGGACGAGCGGCTCGGCCGCTATGCGGACGCCGACCGCCTGTTTGGGCGCGCCATCGCGATCTGGGAAAAGGCGCTCGGCCAGAATCATCCGCTGCTCGCCACCTCGCTCCTCAACCTCGCGAGCGTGTATGCGGACGAGGGCCGGCTCGACGAGGCCGAGGCCCTCTATCGGCGCGCGCTCGCGATCCGCGAGACGGTCTTCGGCGCGAGCAGCCTCCCGGTCGCGACCGTGCTCAACAATCTCGCCGCCGTCTACGAAAGCGAGGAGCGCTGGGCCGACACCGAAAGCTTTTCCAAGCGCGCGCTCGCGATCGTCGAGGTCGCGGACGGCCCGCAACATCCCGACACCGCAAAAGTGCTGCGCAAGCTCGGCGTCGCCTATGACGGCGAGCGCCGCTATGCCGATGCCGAGACGCAATTCAAACGCGCCGGCGAGATCCTCACAAAAGCGCTCGGGCCGGACAACCGCTTCCTCGCCACCGTGCTGGTGAGCGAGGGCCGGCTCTTTGAGCACGCCGGCCGCGCCGCCGACGCAGAGGCGGCCTATCGGCGCGCCCTTGCCATCAACGAGAAGGCGCGCGGAAAAACCCATCCGGACACGGTGCGCGTGCTCGAGCGTCTCGCTCGCCTGCGCCTCGCGCGCGGCGATGCGCCGGGCGCGCTCGACTATGCGCGCGCGGCGGCGGCCGCGACCCTGGCGCATGCGGAAGGCGCGGGCGGCGGGCTCGTCGGCGACGACGGCGAGATCGAGCGGCGGCAGGACGTCTTTTTGACCCAGGTCGCAAGCGCGGCGGCGGCCGCCAAGGCCGCGCCCGGCTCCGCGCGCGCGCTCGGCGCCGAGGCATTCGAGGCCGCGCAATGGGCGAACCAGTCGTCGGCCGCGGCCGCGCTGGCGCAACTCGGCGCGCGGTTCGGCGCCCGCAACGACGCGCTCGCCGCGGCCGTGCGGAGCGAGCAGGATCTGTCCGCCGCGCTGCGCGAGCGCAACAAGGCGCTGGTCGCCGCGCTGTCGCAGCCGAACGGGGCGGCGGACACGGGCCGCATCGACGCCTTGCGCAAGCAGATCGCCGACACCGAAAGCCGGATCGCCGCCACCGCGGCGCAGCTGCAGAAGGATTTTCCCGGCTTTGCGCTGCTCGATCACCCGAAACCGCTGCGGGTCGAGGAGGTGCAAAAGCTGCTCGGGCCCGACGAGGCGCTCGTCTTCCTGCTGACCGGCGAGACCGAGAGCTTTGTCTTCGCGGTGACGCAAGCCGATTTCGCCTGGAACACGATCCCGGCCGGCGCCGAGCTTTTGGCCGCCAAGGTCAAGCGCCTGCGCGACGGCCTCGACGTCGACCATCTGCAGGACTTCGATCTCGAACTCGCCTACGGGCTCTACGGCCAGCTGATCGCGCCGGTGGACGCGCAGGTCGCCGGCAAGCGGCATCTCATCATCGTGCCGTCGGGCGCGCTCACGGCGCTGCCGTTCCATCTCCTGGTGTCGAAACCGCCCGCAACCGCGATCGCGAACGGACGCAACGCCGAGGAGGGTGCCGCCGCCGCCTTCCGCGACGCCGCATGGCTGATCAAGCGCCAGGCCTTCAGCGTGCTGCCCTCGGTGACGAGTCTGGCGGCGCTGCGCGCGTTCGCGCACCGGCACGAGGGCCGCAAGCCGATGATCGGCTTCGGCGACCCGGTGTTCAGTGCCGGCCCGACGCCGGCGCCGGCCCCGGGCAGCGCCCCGCGCGCGGCGCGCGGCGGCGTGCGCGCCTATGGCGACTACTGGCGCGGCGCCGGTATCGATCGCAGCATGCTCGCCTCGGCGCTGCCGCGCCTCCCCGACACCGCCGACGAGCTCGAGGACGTGGCGAAGAAGCTCGGGGCGCCGGCGGCCGACATCCATCTCGGCCGCGACGCCAGCGTCACCGCCGTAAAACAGGCGCCGCTCGCCGATTTCCACGTCGTCTACTTTGCGACCCACGCGCTGGTCGCCGGCGACATCAAGGGCCTGGCCGAGCCGGCCCTCGTCTTCACCCTGCCGGCGCAGCCGACCGCGGACGACAATGGTCTGCTGACGGCGAGCGAGGTGGCGCAGCTCAAGCTCGATGCCGACTTCGTCGTGCTGTCGGCCTGCAACACCGCCGCCGGCGGCCGGCCCGGTGCCGAGGCCCTGTCGGGTCTCGCCCGTGCCTTCTTCTATGCCGGCGCGCGCGCGCTCCTGGTCTCGCACTGGTCGGTCGACAGCGAGGCGGCGGTGCGGCTGACCACATCGACCTTCGCGGGCCTCGAAGCCGATCCGGAGCTCGGCCGCGCCGAAGCGCTGCGGCGCGCCATGCTCGCGTTCCTCGATGACAAGTCGTCGCCGGACAACGCCTACCCGGCGCTGTGGGGACCGTTCTCGATCGTCGGCGAGGGGGCGCGGCGGTGATCGGCCGACCGGCGGCAGCGTGCGCGTTCAGGGCAGATCGAAGCCGATGCCGACACGAAACGTGTGAAACGATTCGTTGAGCGCAATCGTCGCCGCGCTCGACGGCGCGCTGCAGCCGATATTGCCGAGGCACGTCGTGAGCACCGGAACGGTCTTGGTATAGTGACCGAAATCGGTGAAACGGTATTCGGCCCGCGCCTTCCATCCGTCCGCAATGACGAACTCGACGCCGGCGCCCACGGTCCCGCCGACCTTGATGTCGGACCAGCTCGAACCGCTGGCCGCCGTGCCGTTCGTGATGCAGAAGGCGGCGCCGACCGTGGTGCAGGTAAAGGCGGTGGCGCTGTAGTTGAACGAGCCGTCGATCTGTTCGAACGCGACGCCCGCCGTGCCATAGAGCAGGGTCCATGGATTCGCGAGCCAGCCGTAACGCAGGCGCAGCGAGCTGTCCCAGTTCTGCGACACCGTGCCGGTCTTCGCATCCGTGCGGTAATTGAGACATTGCGCGTCGAAGCAGACGCGCGGAATGCCCTGGGCGTAGCTCGTCTCGCCGTGCTTCCACGACCAGTCGCCCTCGACGCCGATCACCGAATTGCCGACTTGCCAGCGGTATCCCAGAAATGGGCCGACCGTATAGGTCAGCGGGTGACCACTGGTCGAGAATGGCGTCTCGAAGCAGGAGACCCCGTATGGGAAGTTTCCCGGACACAGATAGGCGCCCGGCTCGACGAAGTTGTTGTTGACCGAGCTCACGCCGTTCGAGCCGCCGATCTGTCCGCCGCTCCAATTGGTGCTCGCGGTCTGCTGCGGCGCGGGCGCCGGCGCGGCGCGAACCGGCCGCGGAACGCCCAGGTCGGCGGCGCGCGCCGGCGCGGCCAGCGCGACAACCGAAAAAGCTAGGAATATGAGCCTGTTCACGACCGTTCAGCCCCCACGTCGCTTACCCGGCACGCCGGTAACATTTAGGCTCGGGAACCGGCGCAGATCAAGCGCCGCAACCCGAGCCGGTGCACATGACAGCAATTTGCCTGAGAATTGTGGAGTTACGGCAACACGTCGCCGGTTACCCACACTTGCGACCCCGATCAGCGCGCGCGGGCGGCGCGCGCGCCCGGAACGGGTTAGATGTCGACGCGTACCGATGCGTTGGTGCCGCAGTTAGAAACCGGCAAAATCAACTGCGTCCATCTTCCCCATTATGGCCGGTTGCCACCGGGCGCGCCGGACATCAATGCGCGGACCATGCAGTTGGTTTCCACCTCACGACGAGGCCGGGGCGAGGGGTGCGAGGTGCGAGCCACAAGCTCTCCCTCATGGGTGAGCGTCGCGCAGCGACGCGTCTCGAACCATGGGCCAAAACCATCGGCCAAGCAGGACACCGCGCCCGCCTGCATGCCTGGCCCATCCTTCGAGACGCCCTCGCTGCGCGAGGGCTTCTCAGGATGAGGTTTTCGCGAGGAATCACCCCATCACCTTGTCGAGCGTGATCGGCAAATCCCGCACCCGCTTGCCGGTGGCGTGAAACACCGCATTGGCGATCGCCGCCGCGGTGCCGACGATGCCGATCTCGCCGACGCCCTTCACGCCCAGCGGATTGATCGTGTCGTCCTTCTCGGGCACGAAGATCACGTCGATGGCGTGCACGTCGGCGTTCACCGGCACGTGGTACTCGGCGAGATTGTGGTTCATGAAGCGGCCGAACGCCTGATCGGTCACGGTCTCCTCGTGCAGCGCCATGCCGATGCCGCCCACCACCGCGCCGACGATCTGGCTCCGCGCCGTCACCGGATTGAGGATGCGGCCGGCCGCGACCGCGCTCACCACCCGGGTGACCCGGATCAGCCCGATCTCCTCGTCGACCTTGACCTCGGCGAACACCGCCGAATGGGTGAAGTGCGCGTGCTTCTCGTCCTTGGTCGGCTCCGCCTTCGCCTCCCGCACGATCCGCCCGGCCTCGCCGGCGCGCATCGCGTCGGCGAGCGACACCGCGCGGCCCGCATCGTCCTTGCGGCGGATCTGCCCCTCGGCAAAGACCACGTCGTCGAGCGTCGCGCCGGCGAGCGGCGAGCCCGGCAGCTTCTGCGCAAAGCCGAGCAGCGCCGTCTGGATCTCGCGGCAGGCGGCCGCAATCGCCGAGCCGACCGAGGAGGTGGTGAACGAGCCGCCCTCGACCGGCGCCTGCGGCAGATCGGAATCGCCGAGCTTCGCCGTCACATTGTAGAGCTCGACGCCGAGCATCTCGGCCGCGATCTGCGTCATCATCGTGTAGGTGCCGGGCCCGATGTCGGCGGTCGCGCTCGCGACCTCGACGCCGCCGTTGCCGGTGAGGACCACGCGCGCCGCGGCCGGCAGCTGCATGGCTTCCCAGATGCCGGTCGCCATGCCCCAGCCGACCAGTTCCCTGCCGTCGCGCATCGAGCGCGGCGCGCGGCTGCGGCGCGACCAGCCGAAGCGTTCGGCGGCTTCGCGATAGCACGCGCGCAGCTCCTTGCTGCTGTACGGCTTGTCCTCGTCCTGGTCGACCTCGGAATAGTTGATCAGCCGCAACTCGAGCGGATCGATGCCCGCCGTATGGGCGAGCTCGTCCATCGTGCATTCGATCGCGAAGAGCCCCTCGGCGCCGCCCGGGGCGCGCATGTCGCACGAGGTGTTGTGGTCGAGCTTGACCAGCTTCTGGGCGCGCGCGCTGTTGGCGCAGCCGTAGAGCTGGCTCGACCAGCCGACCAAATTCCGCTGGAAATCCTCGAACTGCGACGTCATGCCGATCGCCTCGTGGCGGAACGACACGAGGCGGCCGTCGCGCTCGGCGCCGAGCGCGAGCGTCTGCACGTTGGCGGGGCGATAGCCGAGCGTGAACATCTGCTGGCGCGTCAAGGTCACGCGCACCGCGCGCTTGAGCATGCGCGCCGCCATCGCGGCGAGCGGAAGCTGATATTGCGGCCGCAGGCCGGAGCCGAAGGCGCCGCCGACGAACGGCGAGAGCACGCGCACCTTCTTCTCCGGCATGCCGAGCACCTTGGCGAGGTAGTTGCGGCTGTTGGGCGCGCCCTGCGTCTTGTCGAACACGGTGATCTGGTCGTCGCCCTCCCACACCGCCGTCGCCGCATAGGTCTCCATCGGATTGTGGTGCTCGACCGGCATGCGGTACTCGCATTCGATCTTCACCGGCGCCTGGGCGAACGCCGCGGCCGCGTCGCCGCGCGGCTCGAATGCGTATTCCTCGTTCGGCCTGGCGCCGCGCGCGACCTGCGCCAGGAAATCGGTGACGTGCTCCTGCGGCTCGTAGTCGATGCGCACCAGCGAGGCCGCATAGCGCGCGATCTCGAATTCCTCGGCCACCACCAGCGCCACCGGCTGGCCGCTGAAGCGGACCTTGTCGTCGTAGAGCGGGCGGAACGGCGAGCCGGGCGGGGCGACCTCGTCCTTGTATTTCTCGTCCGACGTGGCGAGCTTCGGCCGATGCTCGTGCGTGAGCACGTCGAGCACGCCGTCGACCGCGAGCGCGTCGCGCGTATCGATGCGCTTGATCCGGCCCTTGGCGACGGTCGCCGACACCACGAAGCCGTAGGCGAGGTCGGCGGGGCGCATCTCGGCCGCATACTTGGCGGCGCCGGTCACCTTGAGGCGGCCGTCGACGCGCGCAGTCGGAACGCCGAGATAGGTCGTCCTGGTCGTGCCGTTTGCCATCACCGCCTCCCGCTCACGCGATCCGCTTGTCCGATTGCGATTGCGGCGTGGCGCCGGCCGCCTGGCCGAGCGCGCGCACGATCGCCCGCTTGGCCAAGCCGATCTTGAAATCGTTGTGACCGAAGCCGCGCGCACCGCGCAGCAGGCGGTCCGCGGCGCGGGCGAAGTTGTCCGCCGTCGCCGGCTTGCCGGCGAGCAGCGACTCCGCTTCCGGCAGGCGCCACGGCCTGTGCGCGACGCCGCCGAGCGCGATGCGCGCCTGCGCGATTTTTTCGCGCTCGAGCCGCAGCCCGACCGCGACCGACACCAGGGCGAACGCATAGGAGAGCCGGTCGCGGATCTTCAGGTAGGTGTAATTCTCGGCAAAGCCCTGCGGCGGCAGCTCGATGCCGGTGATGATCTCGTCGGGCGCGAGCGTCGTGTCGCGCTCGGGCGCGTCGCCCGGCAGCCGGTGGAAATCCGCAAACGCGATCCGCCGCTCGCCGCCGCCGCCGACCGCGACCACGGTCGCGTCGAGCGCCGCGAGCGCGACGCACATGTCGGACGGATGCGTCGCGATGCAGGCTTCGCTCGCGCCGAGAATCGCGTGCATGCGATTGTGGCCCGTGAGCGCGCCGCAGCCGCTGCCCGGCGCGCGCTTGTTGCACGGCGTCGCGGTGTCGTAGAAGTAGAGGCAGCGCGTGCGCTGCAGCAGGTTGCCGCCGGTCGACGCCATGTTGCGCAGCTGCGCCGAGGCGCCGGCGAGGATCGCGCTCGACAACAGCGGATAGCGCTGCTCCACGTCGGGGAAATAGGCGACGTCGGTATTGGGGACGAGCGCGCCGATGCGCAGGCCGCCGTCGCGCGTCTCCTCGATCTTGTGCAGCGGCAGCCGCGAGATGTCGATCAGCCGGGTCGGCCGCTCGACGTTCTCCTTCATCAGGTCGATCAGGTTGGTGCCGCCGGCGATGAATTTGGCGCCCTGATCGGCCGCGATCTGGCGCACCGCGTCGGCGACGTCGGTCGCGCGCGAATAGGCGAACTGGTTCATCGCTGCGCCCGGCCGCCGTTGGCGATCACCTGCTCGATCGCGGCGAGGATATTGGGATAGGCGCCGCAACGGCAAATATTCCCGCTCATCAGCTCGCGAATGTCGTCCGCCGTCCTGGCGCGCCCCTCGGCGATCAGCCCGGCCGCCGAGCAGATCTGGCCCGGCGTGCAATAGCCGCACTGGAACGCGTCGTGCTCGATGAAGGCGCGCTGCAGCGCATGCAGCACCGGGCCGTCGGCCAGCCCCTCGATGGTGGTGACCTGGGCGCCATCCTTCATCACCGCGAGCGTGAGGCAGGAGTTGATGCGCCGGCCGTCGAGCAGCACCGTGCAGGCGCCGCACTGGCCGTGGTCGCAGCCTTTCTTGGTGCCGGTGAGGTCGAGATGCTCGCGCAGCGCGTCGAGCAGGGTGGTCCACGGCGCGAGCGCGAGCTTGTGGGCGACGCCGTTCACCGTGAGCGTGACGGCGATCGTGGCCGGCGCGGGAAATTTCTCGGTCCGTTGCGCTGCCGCGCTTTTCGGGGCCATACGGGTACTCCACACATGAGCGGATCGGGGGTTGGAGCGCGCGGGCGCTCGGCCTGCTGACGGTCAACTAAAGCCGCGCCGCTCGGGTTCCGAGGCGCGGAGGATTGGCGGAAGATACCCCGGCTCGGCGCGCCGCGGCGGCCTTATGGCACCACCGGACAGCCGTGATTCACGTGTCATTCCAGTGTCATGTTACGCGATGCGCAACCGGCGCCGCAGGATCACTCCGGCTCGAAATTCATCGCCGGGCCGTCCGTGCGGTGACCACATATGGGCAACACAATTCGACGTGTCGGACGCGGCGAGCGCCGGCCAAGACGGTGGATAGCGGGGACAACGCAATCAAAGATTTAGGAGCATATTGATTCGTCCTTTGCGCGTACCTGAGCATTCTCTCCAAGCCATTCTGCCTGGGGGGATGGGATGCTCACCGCGACGGCAATGATCCGATTGGCGCTGGCGGTCGGGGTGGTGTGTCTCACCGGATGCGCCGCAGTCGATCGCTATTCCGGCCGCGCCGTGCTCTACAATCTGCAGGCCGAGGAAGCGCAAAACCAGGAAATGCTGCTGAACATCGTCCGGGCCTATTTGCGCCGGCCGATGCAGTTCACGACGCTGTCCTCGATCACCGGCACGGCGACCGCCTCGGGCAGCGTCGGATACACCCTCCCGGTCCGGGTCCCGTTCAGGCCGACCACCAACGGCGCCAGCATCGCGGCCTTTCCTCCGGTGCCCAGCTGGAGCTTCTCCAGCTCGATGAGCGGCGGCCCCGCCTTCACGGTGCCGGTGCTGGACACGCAGGAGTTCTATCAGGGCATTTTGAAGCCGATCCCGGGATCCATGTACGATCTGTACATTCAGGCCGGCTACCCGCGTGAGCTCCTATTCAATTTGTTCATTCAGAAGATCGTGATGACGCGCACCGACGGGGAGTGCAACACCAACAAGCATCTCCTACGATGCGAACACACGTTCGGCAACTCTGTGGCGCACGATAAAGATTTCGATTCGTTCGAAGCGCTGGTGGAATATCTGATCGATGACCTCGGATTGACAACTCAGGGGACGGAGCCGCCGAAGGTCGATATCTCCGGGCCCGTGCAAAACATAAACGTTCGATATATTGGCGCTCCCGATGCGCACAACGCTCACAAGGCGCAGGTCGTCGCGCCGCCCGGCGGCGCCGCATCAACGCCCGGCGAGGCGCCCGGGAAGCAATACGGTTTTTGTTTCGCCCCGCAAGCAACTCGGATGACGGGTTGCGTCGGAGGTGAGGATGCATCGCAAATTTGCGGGCATAAGTCGCCTGACGACGACAGGTCGGAAGACGGACATAAACCTGGTGAACAGCCACGCGAAACAGCGAAACCTCGCCTGAACCAATCCTCTCTGCGTTGTGACGGCGACACCGTCAATCCTCGGACCGCTGCTGCATTTTCGCCCGCGAAAAGCAGCGATCTCCACCTGACGGACACCTCGAAGGCGTCTGCCATCATATCGAAAAAGTTAGCGGCTAAGCTCAGACTATTCGCGCGTGGCGGTTGTTCGGAACTCTCCTTGCTCCGGGATGACGAGGACGTTCTGTGCAATCTCGCTGATAAGCCGGTCACTCTGACCTTCTACGTACGATCGACCGAGTCGATGATCTACTATCTGGGCGAGGTTGCCCGGCGCCAGCTGAACCCCGAATTCGAGCCGCCCCGCCCCATAACAGTGAAATATGGGCCTGACCGATACGATCTTTTCGTCCTGCACGAAGGACTGCCGGCGTCGGACGATTTCCTCTCCGTGTTCTACGACGGCCGCCTCTATTCGGTCGCCGGCACCCGCGGCCCGGAGCGAAACGAGCTCTCCTCGCAGGTGCTCAGCATTCTGCGCGAGCAGATCGCGCTCAACAGCTCGGCAAAATCCCTGCCCCAGTCGAACGTGATCTCGGTGGTCGGGCAGTAGGGCGCGCAGCTCACTCCGGCGTGAAGTTCATCGCCACGCCGTTGATGCAGTAGCGCAGGTGGGTCGGCGGCGGGCCGTCGTCGAACACGTGGCCGAGATGGCTGCCGCAGCGGCCGCAGTGCACCTCGGTGCGCACCATGCCGTAGCTGGTGTCCTGCGAGGTCTCGACCGCGTCGGGCTCGGGATCGTTGAAGCTCGGCCAGCCGGTGCCGCTGTCGAATTTCTTCTTCGAGCGAAACAGCACCTGACCGCAGCCGGCGCACGTGAAGGTGCCGGCGCGCTTCTCGTAGTTCAGGGCGCAGCTTCCCGGCGCCTCGGTGGCGTGCCCGCGCAGCACCGCGTACTGCTCGGGGGTGAGCAGGCGGCGCCATTCCGCATCCGTGTGGGTGACGGCATATTGCTTGGTCTGCATGGCGGGGACTCCTGCGCGACGACGCGTCGGGCATAATATCGTGTTCCGGGTGGGTGTTGCGCAAGTCATTGCACGTCATCGTGCGAGCGATCGTGCAACCTATCGTGATTGCCTTTCGGCAGGCCGCCCCGGCATAAATCCGAAAATCCGTCGCGTTGGCCCGCCGGAGGGGCCCCCCAATGTCCGACCAGCCATCCGACCAGCCGTCCATCCTCGTCGAGCGCCGTGCCGGCTATCGCGTCGTCACCCTCAACCGGCCGGCGCGGCTCAACGCCTTCAACGAGGACATGCACCATGCGCTGCGGGCCGCGCTCGCCGATGCGCAGGCCGATCCGGCCTGCGGCGCGCTGCTCCTGACCGGGGCCGGCCGCGCCTTTTGCGCCGGCCAGGATCTGAGCGACCGGGCGCCCGGCAGCGGGCCGCCGCGCGATCTCGGCGGGTCGCTGGAAAATTTCTACAATCCGCTGGTCCGGCAGTTGCGCGCGTTGCCGTTTCCGGTGGTCGCCGCCGTCAACGGCACCGCCGCCGGGGCGGGCGCCAGCCTGGCGCTTCACTGCGACATCGTGCTCGCCGCCCATTCGGCGAAATTCATCCAGGCTTTTGCCAAGATCGGCCTCGTGCCGGATTCCGGTAGCACCTGGCTGCTGCCGCGCCTGGTCGGCGCCGCGCGGGCGCGCGGCCTCGCCCTGCTCGGCGAGCCGCTCGTGGCGGCCACGGCCGCCGAATGGGGCCTGATCTGGAAGGCCGTCGCGGACGAGGCGTTGATGGGCGAGGCCGAGGCGATTTGCGAACGGCTCGCCAAGGGCGCCACCATCGGGCTCGGCCTGATCAAGCGCGCGCTCGATGCGGCCGAGCGCAACGACCTCGATACCCAGCTCGCTCTCGAGCGCGACCTGCAGCGCGAGGCCGGCTTCACGCCCGACTACGCCGAAGGGGTGCGCGCCTTCCTGGACAAGCGGGCGCCGGTCTTTTCCGGCCGCCGCGGCCGTTGAACGCCATTTCGGCCAATGGGCCGATCGGTCGCCCTTTTGGGCAAGAAAGCGGTAGAGTTCGGAAACCGGTTGCCCCCTCCGGGCGTTAAGGTCTGAACGGGCGGGTCTGGCTGGCGGCGCCATGCGCCCAATTCTCGTGGGTCCGGTCGCGTGAGGCAGGTCGGAAGACGCATGCCCATCGATAAGACCCGAGCCACGGTCACGCCATTGTTCAAGGCATAGTGCAAGCCATGTTGACGTCAGCCATCGCCCGGACCGTCGGCTTCTGCACCCGGCACATCCGTGCCGTGATCCTGCTCGCGGTCGTGATCGCGGCGGCCGCGGCCGTCTACACCGTGCGCAATTTCTCCATCAACGCCAATATCGACGACCTGCTGTCCTCCCGGCTCGACTGGCGCCAGCGCGAGATCGCCTATCACAACGCGTTTCCCGAAAGCATGCAGCTCATTCTGGTGGTGGTCGACGGCCCGACCCCGGAGCTCGCCGCGGCGGCGACCCGCGCGCTCACCGAGGATCTCGCCAAGAAGACCGATCTCTTCCGTTCGGTCGATGAGCAGGGCGGGGGTGAGTTCTTCCGCCGCAACGGGCTGCTCTACGCGCCGACCGACCAGCTCGAGCGCATGACCGGGGCGCTGACGCGCGCCAACCCGCTCGTCGGCACGCTGGCGAGCGATCCGAGCCTGCGCGGCCTGGTGCAGACCCTGTCCTTCGCCACCATGGGCGTCCAGCAGCAGGAATTGCCGCTCGACGCCATGGCGCGGCCGCTCGACATGGCGGCGGAGCCGATCGAAAAAGTTCTCGCCGGCAAGCCCGCGGATTTTTCCTGGAAGGTGCTGCTGCAGGGCGAGGCGCAGCCGACCGACTTGCGGCATTTCATTGCGGTGTGGCCCTATCTCAATCCGAGCGAGCTCGAGCCCGCGAAGCACGCGATCGCCGCCATCCGCCAGTCCGCCGCCGATCTCAAGCTCGCCGATGCGGATCGCGCGCAGGTGCGCATCACCGGGCCGGCGCCGATCGCCGACGAGGAGCTCGCGAGCGCCAACGAGGGCGTGCTGCTCAACGGCATTCTCACCGCCGTCATCATCATCGTCATCCTGTGGCTCGCGCTGCGCTCATGGCGTCTCGTGCTCGCGGTCTGCGTCACCCTCGCGGTCGGCCTCGTCGCGACCGCGGCGGTCGGTCTCCTGATCGCCGGCGCGCTCAATCCGATCTCGATCGCCTTCGCGGTGCTGTTTCTCGGCCTCGGCGCCGACTTCGCCATTCAATACACCGTGCGCTATCGCGCCGAGCGGCACGAGAAGAGCGATCTCTGTCCGGCGCTGGTCGGTGCGGCCGATCGGGTCGGCGCGCCGCTCACGCTGGCGGCCGGCGCCGCGGCGGCCGGGTTCTTCTCGTTCTGGCCGACGCCCTATACGGGCCTCGCCCAGCTCGGCACCATCGCGGGCGTCGGCATGGCGATCGCCTATCTGGCGAGCCTGACCTTGCTTCCGGCGCTGGTCGCGGCGCTCGGGGCCGCGCCCGAGCCGCACCGGCTGCGCCTGCCCGGGATGGCGCCGGTCGACCGCTGGCTCAAGCGCCACCGCATCCTGATCGTGACGGTTACCGCCGCCGTCGCGCTCGCCGGCCTGCCGGCGCTCCTCAAGCTGCAGTTCGATTTCGATCCGCTGCATCTGCGCAACGCCACCTCGGAGCCGATCGCCGCCATCCGCGAGCTGGCCAAGGACCCGAATTCCGGCGTCAATGCCGCGCAGGTGCTCACCCGATCGCCCCAGGAGGCGACCGCGACGGCGAAAAAGCTCGCCGCGCTGCCCGAGGTCGCGCAGACCCGCACGCTCGACAGCTTCGTGCCGAGCGACCAGGAGCGCAAGCTCGGGTTCATCCGGCGCGCCGCCCAGGCGCTCGGGCCGGCGCTCGGTCGCCCGGAGCGGCCCGCGCCGAGCGACGACGAGAACGTCGCGGCGCTGCGCCGCGGCGCCGCCAACCTGCGCCAGACCGCCGGCGACGCCAAAGGTCCGGGCGCCGATGCGGCCCGCCGCCTCGCCCACGATCTCGATGCGCTGGCCCAGTCGGATCAGGCGCATCGCGCCGAGGTCGCAACGGCGTTCGTGACGCCGCTCGGACCCGACCTCGCCGATCTGCGCGAGAACCTCGAGGCCGAGCAGATCACCCGCGCGAATCTTCCCCAGTCGATCGTGCACAACTGGGTCAGCGCCGACGGGACCAACCGGGTCGAGGCCGATCCCAAGGGCGACAGCAACGACGAGGCGACGATGCGCCGCTTCTCGACCGCGGTGCTCGGCGCCGCGCCCAACGCCACCGGGCAGGCGATCGCGACGCTGGAATGGGGCGACACCATCGTGCGCAGCTTCGAGGAGGCCGCCGCCGTCGCGCTCGTCTCGATCGCGCTGCTCTTGTGGATCGTGCTGCGGCGGTTCGGCGACGTGCTGCTCACGCTCGTTCCGCTGATGGTGGCGGCGGTCGTGACGCTCGAGATCTGCGGTCTGACCGGCTTTCCGCTCAACTACGCCAACATCATCGCGCTGCCGGTCCTGCTCGGCGTCGGCGTCGCGTTCAAGATCTACTACATCCTGGCCTGGCGGCGCGGCCAGACCGACTTTTTGCAGTCGGCGCTCACCCGCGCGGTCTTCTTCAGCGCGCTGCTCACCGCCACCGCATTCGGCAGCCTGTGGCTCTCCGCCCATCCGGGCACGTCGAGCATGGGCAAGCTGCTCGCGCTCTCGCTCGCCTGCACGCTGGTCTCGGCCGTGCTTTTTCAGCCCGCCCTGATGGGCGAGCCGCGCGTCAAAACGACGCCCGAGACGCGCAAGCTGCCGCGCCCGCCCGACGAGGTGCAGCGCGAAGCCGCGCAGTGACGCGTCACTGACGCATCACCAGAGCATGATCCCGAAAAGTGGATACCGGTTTTCGGAAAGGATCATGCTCCAACAAGCATGATCCCGAAAAGTGGATACCGGTTTTCGGGAAAAGATCATGCTCCATCAAAGAGCCAAAGCGTGATGACGACCGGCATCACGCGTTGGCGCGTCACTGCGGCGTGATGTGCGCCTCGGTGATGACCTTACCCCACAGCGCGGTCTCGTCGGCGATGAAGCGGTCGGCGTCCGCGGCGCTGCCCGGCATCGGCTCGAGACGGATCGCGGTGAGCTTGTCGGCGAGATCATGCAGCGCCGTGTTGACGTCGCGGTTGACCTTGTCGACGATCGCGGCCGGCGTGCCGGGCGGCGCGACCATCGCGAACCAGGTGATCGAGCGGAAGCCGGGCACGCCCGATTCGGCGATGGTCGGCAGCTCCGGCACCGCCGGCGTGCGCTCCGGGCTCGCCACAGCGAGAATGCGCAGCTTGCCGCCGCGCCACAGCGGCACCGAGGTGGTGAGCGTGTCGAAGAACATGTCGATCCGGCCGGCCATCACGTCGTTGAGCGCCGGCACGGCGCCGTGATAGGGCACGTGCACCATCTTGATCCCGGCGAGCACCTCGAGCTGGCTGCCCGACAGATGCGCGGTCGAGCCGACGCCCTGCGAGCCGAACGTCAATTTTCCGGGATTGGTTTTTGCGTAGGCGATCAGCTCCTTGACCGATTGCGCCGGCAGATCGTTGCGCACCACCAGCGCATTGGGAATCTTCGCCAGCATGGCGACCGGCACGAATTTGTGCGGGTCGTAGGCGAGGTCGCGATAGAGCAGGTCGTTGATGGTGAGCGGGGAGGGCGGGGCGATCATCAGCGTATATCCGTCCGGCGCCGCCCGTGCGACCCGCGTCGCGCCCGTGTTCATGGCGCCGCCGGCGACGTTCTCGATCACCACCGGCTGCGACCATATCTGGCTCAGGCGGTCGGCGACGAGGCGCGCCAGCGTATCGGTGGTCGAGCCGCTCGCGGTCGGCAGCACCATTCTGACGACGTGATCCGGAAAGGCTTCGTCTGCGTGGGCACGCTGCGTCGGCGCCGTCATGGTGAGGGCGAGGATCGCGATCGCGGCAGTGCAGCCGGGCAGTCGCATGGGGGTTCCTCCGGACTTCTTCATTGCGCGATCCTATCGCCGCGCTGTCGCCATTGTCACCATGCAGCACGGCGCCTGCGCTCCCTCTCCCCCTTCAGGGCAGGGCAATCGCATATGGACGAAATTCACGAATTTCGGACAGCGACGGGCGACTTTGTTCCCCGTTGGATTCCGGTCCGTTCTCGTTCCGATTCTTTCGTCCATTGCCTGCAATGGCCATATGCGATTGCCCTGCCCTTCAGGGGGAGAGGGTCGGGGTAAGGGTCGGGGTGAGGGGGTCTATCCGCGATTCTGAGTCTTCCGGATCAATCGTAATCCTTCGCCGCGCCCTCGCCGGTGACATACCCCTCCGCGACATCGCGCGCGATCGCGTCGCGCGCGCGCTTCTGCGGCTCGCCGAAGCCGCCGCCCGCCGCGCTCTGCAGCAGGAAGCGCTCGCCCGCCTTCATCTCGACGCGGGCGGAGGCGCGCGTCTCCTGCTCCTCCGGCGTGCCGGGCCGCAGCACGAAGCGCGCGCGGCTTCCCGGCTTGCCGCCGGCGACGCCCTGCGGCGGGAAGCGCGTCTTGTCGAACCGGCGGATGACGGTCGCGTCCTCCAGCAGCGCGTATTCGCGCCGCAGGCTCAGGCCGCCGCGCCATTCGCCGGCGCCGCCCGAATCCGGCACCAGGTCGAACCGCGTCACCCGGCAGGGAAACTCGGATTCGAGGATCTCGATCGGCGTGATGTGCAGGTTGGAGAGATGCGTCGCGGTCGCCGACGCGCCGTCGTGCCCCATGCCGCCGCCATAGGCCGAGCCCATGATCTCGTACTGCATGCTGGATTGACCCAACCGCGGCCTCGCGTAGGCGATGCTGAGCGCGCTCGACGAGCCCGCATTGGCGGTCGCGCGCGCCGGGTGGAAGGTGGCGAGCGCCTCGAGGATCACGTCGACCAGCTTGAGGTTGACCATCTGATAGTTCGAGACCGGCGCCGGCGCCTCCGCGTTGGTGATGGTGCGCGGCGCAAACGCGAGGCGCACCGCGTCGCGCATGCCGTCGTTGAACGCGAGCCGCGGTCCGAGACAGCCGATCAGGGAATAAAAAACGCACGCCTCGACCATCGAGGGCCGCAGGTTGACGGGCCCGCGCGCCTGCGGGTCGCACTGCGAGAAATCGAACGTCGCCGTTCCGCCCTTGATCGTGATCGTCACGGCGAGCCGGATCGGCTTGTCGACCGTCACGCCGTCGCTGTCGAGCAGCCCTTCGGCGCTGGCCGCGCCGGGCGGCAGCGCGGCGATCGCGGCGCGCAGCTCCGCGGCGGCGCCGTCGAGGATCGCCTGAAACGCGCCGGTCACCGTCGCGGCGCCGAACCGGGCGCACAGCTCCGCCACCCGTGTGGCGCCCATCTGGGTGACGGCGATCTGCGCCTGCATGTCGCCGCGCACCAGCGCGGGCTGGCGGCTGTTGTTGAGGATGATGCGCTCGACGTCGGACTGCGCGCGGCCGGCCGCGACGATCTTGATCGGCGGAATCAGCAGGCCCTCGTGATAGAGCTCGGTCGCGTTCGCGGACGTCGAGCCCGCGACCGCCCCGCCCACGTCGGCCTTGTGGGCGATCGAGCCCGCGAACGCGACGATCGCGCCGTCGGCGAACACCGGCGCCACGAACGCCATGTCGGAGACATGCGGCAGCCCGCCCTCGTAGGGGTGGTTGGAGACGAAGACGTCGCCCTCGGCGATGCCGCCGTTCGCGCCGTGCGTCGCGAGGATGCGGCCGACCAGATGCCGATAGACCGGCGCATGGAAGAACATCGGCGGCGCCACGATCAGCCGGCCGCTCTGGTCGAGAATCACGCAGCTGAAGTCGCGCGACTCGCGGATGATGGTGGAATAGCCCGAGCGATAGAAATGATAGTGCATCTCCTCGACCAGGCTCGCGATCTTGTTGCGCAGGATCTGGATCGTGATCGCGTCCATGGGTCACGCGTCCTTGTCCAGGACCAGGTTGCGCCGCCGGTCGACCCGCGCGCGCCAGCCCGGCGGGATCACGGTGGTGGCGTCGAACTGCTCGACGATCGCCGGCCCGTCGATCACGGCGCCGATATCGAGCGCGTCGCGCTCGTAGAGTGACGCCTCGCATGCGCCGGCATCATCGAGATGGATGGTGCGCTTTCCCTTCGGCTCGGCCGCACGCAGCGTCGCCGGCAATGCCTCGTCGCGCGGCGCATATTTCGGCACCGCGACGCGCAGGCGCAACCGATAGCTCACCACCTCGACGGGCCGCTCCTTGGCGGCATGCCCGTGCAGCTGGGCGTGCCGCGCATCGAATCTTTCCCGCGCGCGCCCGAGCGCATCGGCCGTCAGCGCATCGGTAAAGAGTCCGTCGAGCGGCGTGCGCAGCTCGTAGCCCTGGCCGGTGTAGCGCAGGTCGAGCTCGCGCGCGAAGCGGGCCTGCGCGCCGTTGAGCCCCTCGGCCGCGATGTCGTCGCGCGCCTTCGCTTCGAGCGCACGAAAAATCGCCTCGGCATGCGCGGGCGCGACCGCATCGAGCGGCTTGAGCTCGGAGCGGATGTAGTCGTGCACCACGTCGGTGCACAGGAGGCCGAGCGCCGAGAAGGCGCCGGGGCGCGGCGGCACCAGAATCCGCGCCATGCCGAGCTCGTCGGCCACCGCCGCCGCATGCACGGCGCCGGCGCCGCCGAACGGCAGCAGCGTGAAGGCCGTGAGATCGACGCCGCGCTTCGCCGCAAAGACGCGGATCTCGTCCGCCATCCGCATGTCGACGATGCGGCGGATGCCGGCCGCGGCCGCGCGCACGCTCATGCGCAGCGGATCGGCCACGTGCGCCGCGAGCGCGGCTTGCGCGGCCGCGACGTCGAGCCGTTGCGCGCCGCCGAGGAAATAATCCGGATTGAGCAGGCCGCACACGATGTCGGCATCGGTCACGGTCGGCCGCGTGCCGCCGCGGCCGTAGCAGGCGGGCCCGGGATCGGCGCCGGCGCTGTGCGGCCCGACATTGAGGAAGCCGCCGTCGACCGAGGCGATCGAGCCGCCGCCGGCCGAGATCGTCGTCATGTCGAGCGCCGGCACATCGATCTGCCGGCGTGCGATCGTGCCCTCGGTCACCTCGAGCGGCACGCCGCCGTCGATGAAGGCGATGTCGGCGCTGGTCCCGCCCATGTCGAGCGTGACGAGGCCGCGCCCGGCGTCACGCTCGGCGAGGTACCCGCTCGCCTGGGCGCCGGCGGCGGGGCCGGAGAGCAGCGTGTGCACGGTGCGCCCGCCCGCGATGGCGGCGGAGAACCGCATGACTCCGCCGTTCGACTGCATCAGGAAGCGCTGCTGCGTGCGCACGCCGGCGGCGTCGAGCCCCTGATTGAGATGATCGATGTAGCGGACCATCACGGGCTCGAGATAGGCGTTGATCAGCGTGGTCGAGAGCCGCGGCCATTCGCGCAGGCGCGGTAGCACCTCGCTCGACAGCGAGACGTGGGCCTCGGGATGCTCCTCGCGGATGATCTGCCGCGTCTGCGCCTCGTGCGCCGGATTGGCGAAGGAGAAGAGATAGCAGACCGCGATCGACGACACGCCCGCGGCCTTGAGCGCGCGCGCGGCGCACCGCACCGCCGCGCGGTCGAGCGCAACGAGCACGTTGCCCTGGTAGTCGGACCGCTCGGGAATTTCTTTGGTCAGGCTCTGCGGCGCGATCGGCGCCGGCTTCTCGTAGAAATAGTCAAACAGGTTGCCGTCGCGCGCCTGCGCCTGGATCTCCTGCACGGCGCGAAAGCCTTGCGTGATCAGGAGGCCGACCTTCGCGCCGCGCATCTCGAGCAGCGCATTGGTCGTGATCGTGGTACCGTGGGCGAAGAACTCGATGTCGGCGGGCTTGATGCCGCGGGCGACGAAGCGGGCGACGCCGTCGAGCACCCCGAGCGCCGGATTTTTCGGCGTGCTCGCCACCTTCTCGACCATCAGCGCGCCGCTCGCGGCGTCGAGCAGCACGAGGTCGGTGTGCGTGCCGCCGACGTCGACGCCGAGGCGATAGCGCGGCCCGGTCATGGGGGGGCGTGACGCCGTACTACGCGGTCGGCCGCGTCTCTCGGCTCGCGGCCGCGTCGCCGACCAGGATCGCCGAGACGCCGCCGTCGACGAACAGCATGTCGCCGACGATGAAGTCCGAGTCGTCCGAGACGAGGAAGAGCACCGCGCGCGCCATGTCCATCGGCACGCCGTTGCGGCCGCGCAGGTTGACCACCGGCCGGGTCGGGTCGAACGCGTCCTTGCCGACCGGCGAGCCGATCTTGTTCGGCACCACGCCGTTGACGCGGATGTTGTGCGGCGCGAGCTGCACCGCCATGGCGCGGGTGAGGTTGGCGACGCCGCCTTTCGCCGCCGCATAGGCGACGGCGCGCGAACGGCCGAAGAAGCCGGAGGTCGAGCCGACATTGACGATCTTGCCGCCGCGCCCGCCGGCGACCATGGCGCGCGCCGCGTGCTGGCTCACCAGGAACGGGCCGGTGAGCGTCACCGCCAGCACCTGGTCCCATTGCGCCTTGCTGATCTCGAGAATGTCCTTGTTGTCCGAGATCGCCGCATTGTTGACCAGGATGTCGACCCGGCCCCATTTCGCCACGACGCCTTCGACAAGCTTCGCGACGTCGGTCTCCGACGCCACGTCGGCGACGAACGCCGCGGCCGCGCCGCCGTCTTTCACGATCTCGCCCGCGACCTTGTCGCCGCGCCCCGCATCCATGTCGACCACCGCGACCTTGGCGCCGTTTGCGGCGAGCACTTTTGCGATCTCCTCGCCGATGTTGCGGCCCGCGCCGGTGACGATCGCGACCTGGTCCTTGAGCTTCATGGGCATTCCTCGTTTTATCGTTGCGACAGGCTTAGGTCCGCGCCCTGGGAATGGCAAGGCAGCGGGTAGGCGACTATACGTGATGCGCGTTTAGCGCATACTTTGCCCCGCCTCATGGTGAGGAGCGTCGCGGAGCGACGCGTCTCGAACCATGGGCCCAGCACGCAAGCGGCGCCGCTTGCACCCGCGGCCCATCCTTCGAGACGCTCGGCCTGCGGCCGAGCTCCTCAGATGAGGTCGAGCAAGTGCAGATAAAAAGGTCAGGGACGGAATGCCGCGTTACCGCGTCACGGTTGATACGGGAGGGACCTTCTCGGATTTCGTCTATCTCGACGAGGCGACCGGCGCGGCGACGATCGCCAAAGTTGCCTCGACGCCGGATGATCCCTCGCGCGCGATCCTGCAAGGCATCGAGGGACTCCTGGCGCAAGGCGTCGCGCCGGACGACATCGCTTTCTTCTGCCACGGCACCACGGTCGGCACCAATGCGCTGCTCGAAGGCAAGGGCGCGCGTACCGGCCTCCTGGTCACCCAAGGCTTTCGCGGCATCTATCCGGTCGGCGAGCAGTCGCGGCCGTACGGTCCGGCGATCTTCGACGTGATGTTCGACAAGCCCGCCCCGCTGGTGCCGCAGAGCCGCACCGGCGAGGTCTTCGAGCGCGTCGATGCCCGCGGCCGCGTGCTCCACCCGCTCGACGAGGCGGCGCTGCGCGAAACGGTCCGCGCCCTCGCGGCGCAAGGCGTCGACTCGATCGCGGTCTGCCTGCTGTTCTCGTTTCTTCATCCGGCGCACGAGGAGCGGGTGGGGGCGATCATCACGCAGGAGATGCCGGGCTGCAGCGTCTCGCTCTCGTCCGACGTGCTGCCGCAGATCCGCGAATATTTTCGCCTCAGCACCACGGTGATCAACGCCTACCTGCAGCCGATCCTCGCCCGCTACATCGACAAGCTCGACGGCCGGCTCGCGGCGGCGCGGGTCGCGACCCGGCAGAAATACATCATGCAGTCGAACGGCGGCATGGCGACCTTCGCGGCGGCGGCGCGCAAGGCGGTGACGACCGTGCTGTCCGGACCGGCCGGCGGCGTCACGGCCGGCGCTTACGCGTGCCGCATGACGGGATTGCGGAACATCATCACGTTCGACATGGGCGGCACCTCGTGCGACGTCGCGCTGATCCGCGACGGCGAGCCGGCGGTCGCAAGCCGCGGCAAGATCGAGGGCCGCGACCTCGCGGTGCCGATGATGGACATCAACACGGTGAGCGCCGGCGGCGGCACCATCGCGCGACTCGACCGGTTCGGCACCCTGCAGGTCGGGCCGGACAGCGCCGGCGCGGCCCCAGGTCCGGCCTGCTACCGCCGCGGCGGCACGGCGCCGACCATCACGGACTGCAACCTGCTGCTCGGCTTCATCAGCCCGGACAATTTCCTCGGTGGCCGTATGCGGCTCGATGAAAGCGCGGCGCGCGCCGCGGTCGAGACCG
>Ga0335081_10004432_pt1 | contig 22146 bp, 33 predicted proteins | sample Lox_Sample_35_FD_206713 | JGI IMG/M metagenome (GOLD analysis project Ga0335081, IMG submission 206713) | Soil microbial communities from Loxahatchee National Wildlife Refuge, Florida, United States - Lox_Sample_3.5 | ecosystem: Environmental > Terrestrial > Soil > Wetlands | place: USA... | reverse complement strand
CCTGCGCTGGATGTTCTCGACCAGGGACACAATCAGCGCTTCCTCGTCGGGCATGGGCCTCACGATGGCGGGGACCCTCTTCATCCCGAGCCGTTTGGCCACCTCGAATCTCCTCGACCCCACGATAAGCTCGTAGCGGCCGTCGACGGGCCTGACCAGCAGGGGCTCTAGGATCCCTTTCTCCTTGATTGACTGCATCAGTTCTACGACATCGCCCGGATTCCTCCTGACGTTCACTACGCTAACGAAGATCTTCGACGTCTCGGCCTGGAGCAGGCTCGCAGCCTGGTCCCTATCCCCGCGCTCCTGCGGAAGGCTTGGTCCACTCATCGTTTCACAACCAGTTCCCCCCGACGGGCTTAAAAATTCACCTCACGGCAATGCACTCGAGAAGCCGCCCGGCCGCGACGTTCCCTCAGCCGCTGGTCCAGGAGCGCGCGCCAGCATGGGCCCGGAGTGTTCGGGACTTCGACTCTTCTTCCCTCCGGCTGAACGATTATTAGCCGAGAAGCGAACTGCCGCTCCGTGAGTCTCGTTTCCCATGATTTACGAGAGGGGACAAGAGCCCTCCTTCAGCGTCTCAGCTCGCCGCCCGCGGATTCCAAGCCGGCCGGCCCGACGAAGGCCAGCACGAGGCTGCTAGGCGCCCAGACCTCCGAGGCCACGCTGGGCCCTTACCGAGTAGTCTCTGACGAACCCAGGTCCGTCGGTGGGAACGAATCTGCCCCAACCCCGTCGTCTCTGTTCGTCGCAGCAATCGGGTTCGCCGAGAACGTGATCTTCGCGCGCCAGGCTGCGCTCCACGAGATGGATTTCGAACCGTTCGAGACCGACGTCGAGGCTCAATGGGACCGCAAGGGGATGTTCGGAATAGGCGGCGCCGACCCTTCGATTACGGACGTTCTCATTGAGACAAGGATTGTCACCTCGGCGCGCCCGGAAGAGGTCGCGGAGCTCCTGCTACTCACACACTCGCGGAGTCCCCTGACCGCCACCATAGCCAAAGCCGCCAAAATCAGACGGAGACTCGTCGTAAACGGCGAAGAGGTTCGAACGTAGCCTGCGGTCGTCGCATGTTGTGCGGCTGCAGCATCCAGTCCGGCCGCGCGCCAGAAGCGCGCTCGGACGAGCTGAGTCGGTCTTCGCGGTGGTCATCGTCGTCGTCGGAGCTCTCCTCGCAGCAGGCGCTGTGAGCGGCCGCGCAGGCCAGTCGTCGTCTGCCCGCACATCGGTGTGCGATCTACAGTTCTCGACTCAGCTCGGGCCGTCGGCGAAAGGCCTATGCCTCGACCCCGTCCAGATTACGATCCCGACTTCAAACGCCTCGGAGATCACCGTTCCAGTCATGGTCCTGAGTCCGGGCTCGTCGACCACCGTGGAGATCTTGTACAGCGTCGGGAGCGAGAGCCAGGGCCACATTGGGCCGAAGGTGACAGTGAGGCCGACCGACATGCCGTACTGGATGTCCGTTCCATCCGGCGAACTGAGCAACCGGGTCGTGTTCTCCGACGCCCATCTGGTCTTCCAGACCACTCAGGTGCTCATCTATCAGTACACCGTGACAGCCTCGAGCGACTCGACGGGCTACTACGCCATGCTGCCTCCCTACTACGTGGGTATCTACCCTGCCCTGGTCGTCGGAGCCGGCTCTAACCACCTTAACCTCACGACGCTCTCAACCTGGGCGTACACGGGAGTCGACCAGTCAGCCGAGAACACGGTGCCGTCGACGCTGGTCAACACCGGAGGCCTCCTCGTCACGAACGTTACCCTCGCGGACGTCCCGCACTGCCTGAACCCGGCCTGCAATCTGATCTCCAAGAGCCTCTTCTAGGCGCGACGCGGTCCCGCGCTCCCTGCGTCGTTTCATGCTTAAATCGACTGGCGACCGAGCCGTGGTCCGTGCCTGGCCTCCGAGAAGCCTTGCTCGAAGTCGCGAACGGACGCGCGCCGCCTCCTCCCATAGCTGCGACCCTCGGCATGAAACTCGTGAAGTACGGCGAAGGCAAAGCGACCATGGCGATGGTCGTCGGGAAGGAGTTCCACAACCCGCTGGGCACCCTGCACGGTGGAATCATGACCGATCTGGCGGACGCGGCAATGGGAATAGCGACCGTCTCTACCCTCGCCGAGGAAGAGTCCTTCACGACCCTCGAGCTCAAGATGAATTTCCTCCGTCCCGTAAAGTCAGGTCGGATAACGGCCGAAGGAACGGTGGTTCATCGCGGGGGCACCATCGCACTGGCAGAGGCCGTTGTGAGGAACGTCGAAGGCAAGGTCGTAGCAAGGGGAACGGCCACTCAGATGATTCTCAGATCCGGCAAGAGCCTGCGCAGTCCAAGGCTACGGGCAAGGCACGCGACTCCGCACTGAAGTCAGGCGCTCCAGTTTTTTAGCCAGGCAGATTGGAGGGCTCCCCATGGCTTCAATCCGGGTAAAGGACGACGGCGCGCCGCCGGTCGTGGCGAAGGGCCGCGAGACTCCCTTCAAGCAGGGCGAGTTCTACGTGTTCGAGGTCGCCGACGACGTTGCCAGGTACTGGAACAAGATGGCTCCCGCCAGGCGTGACGAATTAAGCAGGCAGTCGAGGAAAGACGGCAAGGACATCAGGCTGCTAGTGGAGGCCTTCGTCTACAAGCCTGCCCATGTTAAGTAGCGACCGGCTTTCGGCAGCCGGACAACGGAGAGTCAGCCAGCCGGGTGCTCTGCACTGTTGAATGTCTTGAGCGGGCATTCCAGCTCGTATGCTGACCAGTTTTTGCCGTAGGCTCCCGCCGTAGTGTATCCCGCCCCGAACCCCACGAGCGCGCAGCTGAGCGACTCACGCAGGGAGCGAAGTCGGGTGGCTGGCGCCGTACAGGCACCCGACCCCGCACGGCCAGTTGGTGATCGAGCGGACGACATGGACCAGCAGGAAGAACGTGGGGAGGGCGATCAACGCGATTATCACAATCACGAACTTGTTTCGAGCTCTCAGACGACCTCGTTCCTCTCCGACGAAAGTCCGTTCGGTCGCCAAGGGGCTTCTTCGCTGGGCAGTAGTCTTCTTTAGGCCGTTCACCGTCATGGCCTCGGCGATAGCACTGAAGTGCTACTGCGGGTTCGCTTGCGAGACCGAGGAGGAGCTGAAGTCGCACATAACCAAGGTTCACGGTGCGAGGGACGGCGACTGGAAGATCTGGGTCAGCGGCCCACTGAGATAGTCTCCGACGCTCTGACCGGTGCGGGGGTATGACCTGCGGATGTGCCCGCTTACGCAGCGAGAGCGACTGCCCGCGGACCCAGGACTCGGCAGGGGCCGGACGGGGCGTCTAAAGTCGTACGAGATTAAATAAGAAAGTCGCAAAGGCGCGCCCCTGGAGAAGCACGTCGGACCGGGGAAAGCAGTCAATCCCAGCAGCATGCCATGGGAACGAGGGGTCCTCGGCTTGCTACGAAGGCACCCTGTCCTGCTCCTTCTCATGCTCTCACCCGGGATACCCGAGTATCTGTCTGGATCCTCTCCCCTCTCCGCTCTGGTCACGAACCCCGGTCAGCTGATCTTCCAGCTCGTCCTGAACCTCGGACTGTACGGCCCTGGCGTGCTGTTGATCCGAGAGGCGAGGGTCAGATGGCAGAAGGGCTGGCCGACGGTGCTCTTGCTGGGTGCGGCCTACGCAATCCTTGAGGAGGGCGTCTCCCTCAGCACCATGTTCAACCCGAAGTCGCCGGTGGTCGTCTCAGGCGGGCTGGGGACCTACGGGCACTGGCTTGGAGTCTCTTGGATTTGGGTCGAGGGAATCATACTCGTCCACGTTCTCTTCAGCATATCGATACCTATCCTGCTGCTCGATCTGGCGGTGCCCGAAACGAGGGAGAGGCCGTTCCTCACCGGCCCGAAGCTGGCTCGGGTCGCGGCGATCTTGTGCCTGGACGTCATCACGCTATTCGGTCTGGTCTTCTACGGCCAGAAGTTCTTCATGGGCTATCCGGTCTTGGCCGGTTCCCTTGTCGCGATGTCTGTGCTGGCCCTGCTGGCCAGAAGGGCGCCGGCGCTTCCGCCTTTCAAAGGTTCCCGGTCAGCTCCAGTCGGGCTCGTCCCGACGGCAGTCGCCGGCGCCTTCGCCTATGTGGGTGTCCTGTTACTGCAGGGCGTTACTGGCAAGACCAGCCCTGTCATGACATTCCTCGTTGTCCTCGCATACGAGACCTTCTATGTCTGGCTGGCGGCTAGGTGCCTGAGCTTCCCCGGCAACGAGCGGCACCTTCTCGCATTTTCGCTCGGAGCCGTTGTGTCCCTGATGCCCTTCGGCTTGATAAGCCAGTTCCCCATAGACCTGGTTCTCATCGCGGATGTCGCCGCCGTTCTGTTCTACTCACAACTGTTCAGGATGTATCCTGGCGGAACCGCAGGGCGGCCACCGGGCGCTGCGTCGACTGCGCCCTGAAGAAGGCGAAGCGTGACTGAGCCCGGGACGCTTTCGTTCTCCGTTCTCTGTCCGATAATCTTCTCCCTAGCCAGCGAACTTCTCGCTCAGATAGGCCAGCAGCCCCGCCGGGTTGTAGGCGTCGCCGAAGACTTTCTCCTGGAGGACCTTTGGAGAATAGGTCGCTCCGTACCTATGTATCCTGGTCTTCAGCCAGGTCCTCAGACTGGTGAGGTCCCCTCTTCCCACGGCCTCGCGCACGAATTCTCCGTCTTTCATCTCGTGCCAGATCATCCCCACCACGATGTTGCCGAGCGAGTATGAGGGGAAGTAGCCGAAAGAGCCTCCACTCCAGTGGACGTCCTGCAGCACTCCCTCCGCGTCGTTCCGCGGCCTCATTCCGAGATACTTCTCGAAAGTGTCGTTCCACAGCTCCGGCACCTCCGAGACTCTCATGTCGCCTGCTATCAGCCTCTTTTCGACCTCGTATCTTAGGGCGATGTGGAGGTTGTAGGTGAGCTCGTCCGCGTCCACCCGGATGAAACTCTTCTTCACCGAATTGAAGTAGTAGTACAGCTGGTCGCAGTCGTAGGGTGCGATGAAACTCAGGTTCTTCCTGAGCAGCGGGTCCAAGATCCTCACGAACTCTCTGCTTCGGCCGACCAGGTTCTCCCAGAACCTCGACTGCGACTCGTGGATCCCGAAGGATGCGCCGCCTCCTATGGGGGTGTACGCGAGCTTCCCGTCCACGCCCAGGTTGTAGAGCGCGTGCCCGCTCTCGTGGACGGTCGAGAACAGGGTCGACTTGAAGTCCACCCCCTCATACCTGGTGGTGATCCTGACATCTTCGGGTGCGATCGTAGTCGTGAAGGGATGGGCAGACACGTCCATCCTGAAGCGGTCCCTCGGCATCTGCATCAGCTCCAAGACGCCCTCGTTGACCCGTTCCATCGCCGCGGTCTCGTATCTTCTTGACTCCAGTGGATGCTTCGCCGGATAGTTGCCCTCTGACTGGACCTTCGCTAGGATCTTCCTTATTCCGGGGATGAGCGCCGCGAACACCGCGTCGGCGTCGCTAACGGTGAACCCCTCTTCGAACTCATCCATGAGCGCGTCGTAAGGGTGCTTCTCGTATCCCAGCCTCTCGGCGACCTCCCTTTCGAGCCGCAGTATCTTGTCCAGGTGAGGCTTGAAAAGCTGAAAATCCGACTTCTTCCTGGCCGTCCTCCAGACGACAGTGGCCTCGGCGGTGGTGCGCCTGAGGTCACCGACGAGCTTCGGGGGGACCTTCTGGTAGTAGTCCAGGCTCCTCTTCAGGACGCGCACCATGCCCTTCCCGACGTCGTCCAGGTCGCGCGACTTCTCGGCCGCGCCCACCAACCCATCCAGCTCGAGCGTTGCCTTCTGGACCATCACGGCGAGCTGCCCCAGAGCCAAGCCCCTGGATCTGGCTCCTGCGTCCGGCATGTGCGTCTCCATGTCCCACCGCAGGACGGCCATCGAGTGGCCCAGCACCCATACGGGCCTGTACTTCTCCACGATCTCGCCTATCGAGCTGCTTCTTGCCAAACTAGGCTGGCACCGCGCCGGCTAGACTTTTACGGCTTTGCAAGGCCCGCCTAGGGAAAACGTATATCATCGATTCGCGCCAAACTGAACAATGCCAATCTGCCCAAAGTGCGGCAAGCTAATCAGCGAAAAGAAGTACGGCAGACACCTGAAGCGTTGCGGCACTCAGCACAAGCATCAGGCGAAGTCGCTCGACAGTTCTGACAGCTTCTTCATGAAGCTGTAGCGCGCTGTCTCAGGGGCTCGCGGGCCGTGCTTCTGCCAGCTCGCGGTACCTGAAGCACGTCATAAGGTGGTCGTTCACCATCCCCACCGCCTGCATATGGGCATAGCAGATGGTGGGACCGACGAACCTGAACCCCCTGCTAATCAGGTCTTCGCTCATCGCCTCGGACTCCTTCGTCTTCGCAGGGACTTGTCCAAGGCGCCGCCACCTGTTGACCTTGGGCAGGCCCCCCACGAATCCCCACACGTAGGAGTCGAAGGAGCCGAACTCGTCTTGGACTGCAAGGAAGGCCTTCGCGTTCTGGATGGCCGATCGTATCTTCTGGCCGTTCCTGATTATGCCTGCATCAGAGAGCAGGCTCTTGACTTTCGCTTCGTCGTAGCGGGCAACCTTCCTTGGGTCGAACTTGTCGAACGCCCGCCTGAAGTTGTCGCGCTTCCTCAGGATTGTACCCCAGCTGAGGCCTGCCTGGGCACCTTCCAGAACCAGGAACTCGAACTGCGTCCTGTCATCATGAACGGGCGTGCCCCATTCCCTGTCATGGTACTCTCTGTATGGGGCGTCTGTCAGTGAGGCCCAATCGCACCTTCGCTTCTCTTGCGTCAAGCACGCTCCCCGCGAGGTCAGAGGCTATATCCATGCCGAATCTTCCGCCCTGAATTCTCAAGTGGCGTGCGAAAGTGAAGACGAATGCGAGGCCACCAATGCTTCCTTGCGTCTAGTTGGGGTAGGTTTATCTCGTGGAAGTAGCCCTATTCCACGAGATGATGGAGGCAGACTGGGTGCAGGTAACTACTCTCGTGGACAACCACGTCAGCGCTCTCATCCGCCCCACTGAAAACTCACAGACCCCCGCGAACCTCGTGCTGGGTCTCGCCGGTAATGAGACGCCCTTGGTCGCGGAATTCGGCTGGTCGACGCTTTTGAAAGTGGGGAAGGACGGGAAGACCCACACGATCCTCTACGATGCGGGCTTGGGGAAGCGAGCCCTAATCCAGAACGCGCGGGCCCTGAGCGTCGAATTGAAGTCGGTCGAGGCGCTGGTTCTGTCTCACGGGCACCCAGACCACACGGGGTCGGTCCGGGAGGCTGTCGCGGAGATAGGCAGGGACGGGCTGCCTGTCGTCATGCACCCATGGGCGTCCCTGCAGAGGATGGCGGTCAGGCCTGACGGGACCAAGACCGTCTACCCCACCCGCGTGGACGAGCGAGAGCTGCATGAGCTGGGCGCAGATCTGAGGAAGACCAAGGGGACGAGCAGTCTGGTCTCGGAATCGGTGATGGTCACCGGGGAGATTCCCAGACTCACACCGTTTGAGAAGGGTTTGCCCCCAAATACCCAGTATCTGAAACTCGACGGGGAGTTCAAACACGAGCCTCTCGTCCTGGACGATCAGGCCCTGATAGTCAACGTCAGGGACAAGGGGCTAGTGATCCTGACAGGCTGCGGGCATTCGGGCATAGTCAATACCGTAGACTACGCGAGGCGGGCCGCCGGAGTCGACCGGGTCCACGCAATCATTGGCGGGTTCCATCTGGAGGGAGCCTACTTTGACCCCGTTATCGACCCGACCGTCGAGTCTCTGAAGCGGATATCGCCGAAGTTCCTGGTTCCGTCCCACTGCACGGGGCTGCGCGCCTCGCTCAAGCTGCTCGAGGCGATGCCTTCGGGTTTCCTGGAAAACAGCGTGGGCACCACCTTCCGGTTCTAGGGCTCCGGTGCCGGACCGCGTCCTCTGGGCCGCGCGTCTAGGAAGGCTGAGTGAGGCGTTTGTAGAGCTTCTCGAACCAGAAGTAGTAATCTTCGGCCTTGTGTCGCTCTCTCATGCCCATTATGAACGGCTCGAGCTTTCCCCATGCCAGCCTTATGGCGAACATGTCGTCAACCAGTTCTTGCTTGACGTAGTCTTTCTCCACTAGAAGACCGATGGACTCGAAGCAGGAGGCGACCTGGGCGAACGCGAGCCGCTGTTCTTCGGCCAGCTCCTCGAAACCCTCATACGAAGTCACACTGGCTTCAAGCACTGTTTGCCAGGACCTTTGGAACTCCATGCTGTTGGCGAACTCGTAGATACTGGTGACGAGGTCGACCGTCGACAGCTCGTAGTTCTGCTTGAGCTGTAGTGCTGCCGTGTTAGCCTGCTTCAGCGTCGCCTCGACCATCCTCCTGTTGTCCTTCATTTCGATGACCACGAACACTGTGCCGAGTATTATCGCGACAGAGGCGAGCAAGGTCGTGTCGGAGGACAGCGAATTGATGTCGATCTGCAGGGCGCTCTCAAGCAAAGAAGGCAGTCAGCCCCTGTCGATTCTCCGATTCGCCCACGCCCAAATCGCGGTCGCGGCCCCTATTCAATTTAGTGGATTCGGCGCGTCCGCCGGAGCCCATTGGCGGACTCACGATCTGGCTTCGAAATACTTCTTCAGAGGTTCCCAGTAGCAGGTGATCCATCCTTCGGCGTAGTCGTCGCGCTGCGCAGGCGGCACCTCGGTGTGAACCATGGTCAGCAGCGTCCCCTCACCTTTCGGCGTCAACCTGATTTCGAGCTTCGACGGCGGGGCTCCCGCCGGCCATTCCGTCGTGGTCCATTCCTGCACTATCTTCCTTCCCCTCACGAGTTCCAGGTTCTTGCCCATGATGTAGCCATCCCAGGCGGTGAACTTCGCTCCGACCTTGGCGCTGATCTTCGCCGGCGACCCCGTGAATTCACCGTGCATCTTGGAGTCCATCAGAGCCTCGTAGACCTTCGCGGGCGGCGCCCCTATGGTGGCCGTCTGCCTGATAGACGATACCTTCTCCGGGCACACGCTCTGGGCCAGGGCGCGGTTATTATTTAACTATTAGGTTAAGTTTCAGCCCCGAGGGCCGACGCCAAGCTCCTAAGGGCCGCGGTCCAGCCTGCGACTGCACCCTCGGCCATCTCCTTGGATGCCTGCTCATGGACGACGACCACCTCGGTCTTCCCTCCGTTGTCCCTGAACTCCACGGTGACCTTGTTCTCTGCCGGCTCGCTCCCCGGAAACCGCCAGGTGTACACGAGCCTGTCGGGTGGCTCGACGACCAGGAACTCTCCGGTGATCAGCACCACCTGTCCGCCTTCGGCCCTGTTCCCGAGCGCGAATTTGCCTCCCACTCTCAGGTCGATCTCAGCCGATTGTGTGCTCCATCCCTCCCCTATGGTCCACCATCTCTTCACCTGCTCCGGTTCGGTCCACGCCCTGAATACCCGCTCTCTTGTCGCCGGGACGACCCTGCTCACCCGCAGCGTTTCAGTCGGCCTTTCTGTCACTCTTTCTCCTCCGATTCCTCCAGATACTTGCCGAGCGAGTCCAGCTGCCTGCTCCAAAGGGCCTCGTAGGCACCAATCCAGCCTGCGGCCACCCTCAGAGACGCAGGGTCGATGCGGCAGACGTAGGTCCTCCCTTCTCTGACCTTGCTTATGATTTCAGCCCTCTCGAGCACGTCGAGGTGCTTCGAAATTGCAGGCAGAGACATGTTGAACGGCCTGGCAAGCTCAGTCACGATAGACTCGCCCGTCGCGAGCCTGGCGACTATCGCACGGCGCGTGGGGCTTGAGAGCGCTGAGAAGATCAGGTCCAAATCAGGCTCCCTCCTGGCTTGTCTCTTCCCGGCCGGGCGCAGGGCAGAACGCGACCTGTTGCCGAAGGGCTCGGCAGCCCCTTTGGGTCTCATGCTTCTCTTCTCAGGACCACGTGCGGTAACCATCCAACCACTGACCTGCTAATCTCGGCGCGCGCAAGATATTTAATCGTTAGGTTAAGCTTTCTGCTCGGCTCTCAGGCGGACACTGTCTTTATCAGACGCTCTGGGAGAACGGGAACGAGCATGATACACTGGCCCGAGAGATATCGCCCGGAGAAGACGGCGGTCCACGTTCACAACGAGCTGGACATGCCGGTCCCGCCCCAGGCTGTATGGTCCTGGCTGGTCCGTGCGGACCTCTGGCCCTCATGGTATCCGAACTCGAAGGACGTGGCGGTCGAGGGTGGGCGGGAGCTGCAGGCGGGGTCTGTCTTCCACTGGAAGACTTTCGGCGTAACCCTCGACTCGAGGGTGGAGGAGTTCGTGCCGAACGAGCGGCTGGGTTGGTCCGCAAAGGCGACGGGCATAGACGCATACCACACGTGGCTGATAGAGAAGACATCCGACGGCAGTCACGTGATTACGGAAGAGAATCAGAATGGCTGGATCGCAAGGCTGAACGGCGCGATGAGGCCGAAACACATGGCGCGCTTCCATCAGCTCTGGCTGGAGAAGCTGCTGGAGAAGGCGAGGAGCGGTCCTCCGCCCTAGCGCTGCCTGCCCGCAAATGACTCACGAATACGCGCGGACCAGCGCTCGGAGCTGGGCCCTGCTCAATTCGACCTCGGGCGTGCCCAGAGACCTCACCATTACGGTGGCGGTACTGTCGCTCTCGACCTGGACTATTCTTTCACCGATGTCAGCTCCACGGGTGGCCGCCAGGCTGCTGAGGAACACGGTGACGTCGTCCGGGCGTCCTTCCCTGACCCTCTTCTCAAGGGCCTTCGCGACTTCCCACACCAAGACGGGCTTCTTCAGGGCCTGATTCGCGGCGGCGGTGACCCGGCTGTGCCCGCCCTCGTCGCTCTGATACGCTCCCAGCGCCGCAACCACGTGCCCGCGGGGGCTGACAGCCAAGGAGTCAAAGGTCTGGGTCGAAAGCGAGTGGTCCAGGTTGCCCAGGTCGAGAGTCACCCTCTCGCAGCTGTGGCTGACCATGGGCGATGCCTCTCGAGCCTCCACAGGGAAGAGGTACGCCCCAATGGCGACGAGCGACTTGGAGAGCTCGCGGATTCTTCCGACCAGTTTCCGCTCTGCCTCGGCCTCCGTCAGGGCCGTGGCTTGGAGCAATAGGAAGACACCTGTCTTCTCTCTGAGCGTCACAACGAATCGACCGTTCAGCGCTGGAAGCAGCCTGGTGAGGCCGCCCGATGCGCACTTCACCTCGACGACGGAAGACCATCGGAACGGGAGCAGCCTGTCCTTCATCAGGATGGATTCGCTCACCGGTACAAGCGATGCCGGGAGGCCGCTCCCCTGCGCCGCGCCCAGGTAGACCAGACCTGCTCCCAGTCCTCCAAAGACCAGCACGGAGAAGACGCCGCCGCTGGCGAGGGCGACGAGTGAGACCGCGAGGAAGAAGACCCCTAGGTAGGCCAGCCATCTGTGTCCGCCCGCGGAGGGCGTTCCGCCATCGCCCCCGTCTCTTCGCCTCCTCGCAAGAATCCACGGCAGAAAGACGTAGAGCAGCAGCGGCAGGGCGATGATCAGCGCACCAGCTCCAAGCGCGAGAAGGGCGAAGAGGAACGCCGCCGTCTTCAGCTTCCATCCCATCAGTGGACTCCCTCCCCGTCGATTACCACGTAGCCGAACTTCGAGTACTCCGCCTCGGCAGGATGCCGGGCCAGCCAAATCCTCCGCGCATCATCGCTCTCGTCACCGGGGTTGACCGCAGTCGCCTTATCCTCCCGTTTCCCGCCGCCGCCTGTCAGCTCGAAGCTGAACTTGGCTTCGTAGCCGAGTATGGCTCCACCGTACGGCCTCCGTATCCAAGGGTTGACCGGGCTGACCGAGACGTGGGCTACCGCCAGGACCGCTATGGCGTACTCCACGCAAAGCCTCTGGGCGTGGCTGAGCATCATCGAAAGGCTCGCGCTCCTCGCCGGAAGGTCCTGGGTGCTCGGAAACGAAGACTTGAACGGCGCTGATATCGAGTCGTAAAGTACCAGCTTGGCGTCGGTGTCCTTCACCATCTGCCGCAGCATCGAGTGATAGCTTGGGGTCCTGAGGAGGTGCAGCTCGACCCTGTGCCCCTCCGACACCGCCTTCTCGCCCTCTACCCCGTGCAGTCCTAGGAGATCGGCGACCTCAGGCACCTCGACCACCACGACCGAGGGTTCCTTGACCTCAAATGGCTCCAGGAAGAGGTCGGACGCGAAGACGTCGACGGCGCTGTCCAACTGGCTCTGGCTGTATGGGAGTTCAAGACGGTTCAGAGCACTGCTGATGGCGGTCACCACCTGGCTCCTCGGGACGAACTTCCTCCTCTCCGAGCGGGGCTTCTCTCTTTCCTCCTCCTTCTCGAGCGACCGGCGAGAGAGCCTCACCTCCACCACAGGCACTTCCTTCCCGAACCTCTTCGCCATCCTATCCTTCCAATGGGGTATCAAGTAACTGTGGTAGGACTGCTCTGTGTCCAAGATGATCGCGCTCTTTCCCGCCGCGGCGGTGCCGTATGCCGCCTGGAACGAGACCAGGCTCTTGCCCAGGGCCTTCTCACCGAAGATTTGGGTGATGGTCCCCGTGGCCAGTCCGCCGTCGGCCAGCAGGTCTATCGCCTTACACTGAGTCGCTATCTTCTCCATCCCGGGCCATCTCCTGCATGTACATCTTCCCCACCTCCGTCACCCGAAGGACCGACGCCGGCGAGTCCGTTCCCTGGGATGACTTGAAGGCGACCAGGCTGCCGTCCGAAAGCAGCCGGTCAATCTCCTTCTGGACCGCGTCTATCGGGTACTCGGCAGACAGATAGGCGACCACTGAGGTTCTCGTTGAGGAATTGAACTCGCCCACCATGTCAAGGACGGCTCGCGCCAGCCCCTTGTTCGGCCCCGAGGGGGAAACCCCGATCCTGGGGTTCGTGCTCAGTGACTCGAACTCCCGGGGGACGAAAGAAGCCGCCGACCCGTCTGAATGGCTCTGCATCACGAACATGTTCGGCAGGATGCGGCTCCCGGGATTGGACGCGTTCCAGATTTCGCTCGAGTAGAAGCGGGTCGCGCAGGCGTCGAGGACGTTCCTGTCCAGGGCGTGTCCCATGCTCGATGAAAACACCGTCCCAAAGGAGGACGAGAGCAGTCCGCTCCTGAGGGTGCTCCTATGGCGAGGGATCCTGTAGGACCTGAAGATTCTCTGCGCCTCGCTGACGAGCACGACCTCGGGCTGCTTCCCACCCTCAATTGCGAGCAACTTGGCCAGGAAGAGCACCCCAGATACCTCAGCGAGCTCGGTGTTCCTGGCCTTGGCGAAGTCGACAATGCAACTGCTCTCGGAGACCTCCCTGACGGCTCCTGGCTCGCCCGCGGATTCGAGCAGCCTGAGATTGCCCATCCTTCCTGAAAGCTCGGTCTTCTCAGGGCCCTTGAAGCCCTCAACCGCGCCCATGTCTGAAATCACCGCGCTCGGGCTCGCCTCGCCCTGTCCCATGGCCATGGCCTGGACGACCGCGTTCAGCAGAGCCTCCTGCTCGATTGTTATGTCCATCACGGTAGCGTAGGCGGACGCGACCAGAAGGGCGTGGTACTGCGAGTTCTCGTTCAGCAGCAGCGAGTCGTGAAGAACGTAGCTCGCATCGTAGGCTCGAAGGTGGCCTGAAAGCGACCTCGACAGGTGGCCGTCCAGGTCCACCACCATGACTCTGGCAGAGGCCTCGTTCAAGGAATAGGCAAGCGCCGCCGCCAGTCCCTTGGCTCCGCGGCCCAGGATCGCAGCCCCGTGCATCAGACCGTCGGGGTCCAGCTCGAACCTTCCGCCTGCTTCCCTGTATCCGAGCCAGCCGACCGCTCTTGCGGAGTTCAATGGACGGTTACGGGAAAGTTAGGTTAAAGGAAATTACGCACCTAAGATGCTTATCTTAGATACGTTCGCGCCCAGCGCCCGGTTTATCTATTCAGCGGTCGGCTGGTCTTCCGTTGAAGCGGAGGCCCAACATCCTCATTCTCATGCGGCTTGTTGAGCTTCTGATTGAAGAGCCCCGGGGGCCCACGAGGCTGGCTCAGGCAGCCAATCTCAACTATCTGAAGTGCGAGGAGTTCTTGGGCCAGCTCTCCGGGAGCGGGCTGATTGAGAAGGAGGTCAAGGAGGGCCGCGAAACCTACCACGCCACCATGAAGGGAAAGACGATATTCATGAGCTGGGCGAAGATTTACGAGGAGCTGAACTTATCTTAGATAAGCAACCGTTTTATTAGCAGGGAGGGGTTTTGGACAGGATGGCGGACAGCGACACAACCGAGAAATCAATACTCGAGATTCACGAAGAGTTCCTGGAGCACGTGGAAGCGGGGAGCTCCAAGATCCGACTGCTCTCCGTTGTGACTGTTGTCGTGGCCGGCCTGCTCGCGATCTCCTACATATATCAGGTCGCTTCGGCCTACTTCACCGCCACGACTTCGGTGACGGTCAACCTCCGCGACCCCATCCTAGTCGTGTTCGAGATGCTCCTAACCGTCCTGGCGCTCCTGTGGCTCTACGTCGGAGTGAGGGACTACAGGTTCGTTTCAGGCCTCTCGAAGTCCATCGCAAGGGCTCGGGCTCTCGAGAGGGAGATCGAAGAAGAGATCTCGGCGAAGAGCGCATAGGCTGCGAAAACCATGGACATTCCGCCGCAACGCTTTTACTCCCGACGACGAGTTACCAGCCTATGTTCTGTCCCAAGTGCGGCAAACAGGTCGGCGACGGCCTGGACATCTGTCCCAGCTGCGGCGCCAACCTGAAAGCCCAGACGCCCAGCAAGGGGTTCATGCTCCTAACATCCAACTACGCTCCCGGCTACAAGATAGACCGGCTCCTCGGACTGGTCTACGGGATAACGGTCCGCTCTAGGGGGCTGGGCGGCAATATACTGGCGGGGCTGCGGACCATCGGCGGGGGCGAGATACACGAGTACACCGAGATGGCCCAACAGGCCAGGCAGCAGGCTCTCGACCGGATGGCCGACCAGGCAAAGGGCATGGGGGCAAATGCCGTCGTGAGCGTGATGTTCGATTCGACCGAGATAGGGAACACCATGGACGAAATTATAGCCTTCGGCACTGCGGTCGTCGTGTCCCCTGTCACTGAGAGCCAGGAGCTCGTCAAACTAAGCTAGGCAGGCGACCCGGGCCGCGTGCTGTCCCGCGGCTGGAGCGGTTCCCGAGACGCAGGCCCAGGTTCAAGCATATGGCCCGCCCTGAACGCGCGGAGGTTAGCGTCCGCGCTTCTGCCCAGCCCGGACCTTATGGCTTCCTCGACCGACTCCTTGGCGACAATACCCGTTATCTTGGTGAGGGCTCCCAGCATGACCATGTTCGCTCGAAGTATCCCTCCGCCGACAGCCTTCGCCGTCTCTGTGATCGGGATTCGGTAGACCCGTGCCCGTATTTCGGGGACGTTTTTCACATTCGCGCCGTCGACAATCAGCACTCCTGATTCCTTCAGGTCCCTCAGAAACGCGTCGGTGGCCTCCTGACTCATCGTAACGAGAACGTCGCTAGACCTGACCGCCGGAAACCCGATCCTCCCATCGGAGATTATCACCTCGCTCTTCGTCATGCTGCCCCTGGCCTCGGCGCCGTAGGCCTGCGTTTGAAGAGCGTTCTTTCCCTCTAGCACCGCAGCCTCGCCAAGGACTCGGGCCGCCAGCACGACTCCTTGACCCCCGCTGCCGCCGAACCTAACTTCAAGCCTGTCCGCCGTGCTCCCCCGCCTCCTTGACCACGCCGTACACCCCGTCCACCAGCGTCCTCCTCTCCCTTCGAACGAACTCTCCCACCACTATCTTCTTGACGAGCTCTCTCTCTTCCATTCCCTCGGCTTCCGTGATTGATGCGGAGTTCTCCCTGAAGTGCTTCAGAAGGCCCCCCGCGTCTCCGTAGCCGGCCCTCCGTCCGTAGGCGACCGGGCATTGAGTGACCACTTCGACGAACCTGAAGCCTCGGAGCCCCAGCGCCACCTTCAACGATTCCTTCAGCTCCTTCAGATGGGCCGTGGTCCATCTGGCCGAATAGGCTGCGCCGGCGGCGACAGCCAGCCGCGAGGCATCCAGCGGGTGCTCGAAGCTCCCGTAGGGAGTGGTCGCTGTTGGCGTCCCGAAGGGCGTGGTGGGCGCCACCTGGCCACCGGTCATGCCGTAGACCATGTTGTTCCCCATCACGACCAGGATGTCGGTGTTCCGCCTCGCAGCGTGCACAAAGTGGCTCAGGCCGATTCCCACGATGTCACCGTCACCCCCAAAGACCACCACGTTCAGGTCTGGTCTGGAGAGCTTGACCCCAGTCGCGACGGGTATGCTGCGTCCATGGAGAGTGTGAATTGAATCAGCCAGGAAGTAGGGGGAGGGTATCCACGAAGTGCATCCTATTCCACTCGTAAAGCAGAAGCCCTTCAAGTCCTCGTGGCCGAGTTCGTACGCGGCCCTCAGGAACGCATCGCTCACGGAGAAGAGGCCGCAGCCGGGGCAGAAGGGCTGCCTCAGGTTCCTCATGTACCTGCGCGAGGAATACCCCTCCACCTCACACGACCTCCTCGATGCTGCCTAGGATTTCCTCCGGAGTGATTAGCTCTCCCCCTCCCACTTTGTTGAGCCCCACGACCTCCCGGCCGGCCGCGGCTCTCTTGACCTCGCCCAGAATCTGGCCCATGTTCATCTCGGGCACGATGATTCTCTTCGCGCTTGCGGCCATCTTTGCGATGAGCTCGTCTGGGAAAGGCCAGATCGTCTTTAGCCTGATGTAGCCGACGCGGTGTCCAGCCGCCCCTGCTCTCTCCGCCGCCTCGTACAGTGCCCTCGACGTGCACCCGTAGGCTACTATGCCAACATCGCAGTCCTCGAACTTGTAGGTTTCCGCGTCCGCGATTTCATCTTCATGGTCTCTTATCTTTCCGACGAGGGCCTTGAGCATCCTCCTGTGCACAGCCGCGTCCTGCGTGAACCTTACGCCACGCTCGTCGTGCGTGGAGGCGGTTACGGCCACGTTGAATCCCTCGCCGACGGCGGGCATGGGAGCCACCGCGGCCGAACCGAAGAAGTCGGTGTCGCCCTTCTTCGGCCTCCGGCGGTCGACTATCCCCAGTGTCCGGCCCGGCGGCACAACTATCTGCTCCCGCAGATGGCCGATGGTCTCGTCAGCGAGCAGCACCACCGGCGTCCGGAACTCCTCGGATAGGTTGAACGCCCTCACTGTCAGCTCGAACATCTCCTGGACCGAGTTCGGGCAAATCGCTATGGCGGCGTAATCCCCATGGGTACCCCATCTCGCCTGCATCACGTCTCCCTGGGCCGACCTGGTCGCTTGCCCGGTGCCCGGCCCCACTCTCTGCACATCAACGACGACGCAGGGTGTCTCGGTCATGAACGCCCAGCCGATGGTCTCCTGCATCAGGCTGAACCCCGGCCCCGACGTCGCAGTCATCGCCTTGCGCCCCGCCAGGCTCGCGCCCATGACTGCCCCTATGCTGGCCAACTCGTCCTCCATCTGCATGAAGATGCCCCCGACCTTCGGTAGGCGCTCCGAAAGTCCCTCGGGTATCTCGTTCGAAGGAGAGATGGGGTAACCTGCGAAGAAGCTGCAACCAGCTACGATGGCGCCTTCGACGCAGGCTTCGTTCCCTGACCAGAAGTGGCTCTTTGGTTTGTCCGTTTCCATGCAACTCGCCTCGCGGAATCCCGCCCGGGTATCCTTCAGGCTTCGGGCGGACGTCCTCCGCGCTGGGTTCGAGCGGTGTCGGTTCCGATTTAAGGACCCGCGACGATTGTCAAACGCGAGAACGAGGAAGTCTGCCCGGCTCTCCTCACGATGGAGAAATTCTCAGACCGAATTCAGCACTTGGCCGAATCAGATGGTTCCGACGGCTGTGTCTCGTCAAGGTAGACGGCAGCGTAGTCTTCCTTTCTCGGAACGATGCAAAGGAACTCGGCTTCCTCTTCGCCGGTGTTCTCGTACCAGTGCTCTGTGCCCGAGGGTATGAAGAGAGAGTCGCCGGGTTTCACGTCGTAGGCCTTGTCCCCGATTCCCACCCTGTAGTGTCCTTTCAAAACGTACTGCTCGTGCTCGATGGTCGGGTGGTAGTGCTTCGGTATGCGGCCCCCGGGTGCCATCCTGAACTTCCGCATCTCGAAGTTTGGCGCGCCATCGTTTCTGTCAATAAGCCACTCGATTTCCGTCCTGACCGCCCTGTCGACGGGCTGGGCCCTGACCTGTCCGTTGACCTTCACCACCATTGCGATCGTTCCAGTTTCCGTTCGCTATTAAGACGTGCCGCTTTCGTCCGCCGACCCGACGCCGGGTCATGGGCCGGGCCTTCCTGAAGGTGACGGCGACGGTTTCCCAGGAGGCCCCTTGGTGGGCTTCAGCGGCGTCTCATCAGGTCCGCGATGACGTGGTCGAGCTGCTGGACCTCCGCATTGTACTTCTCCATCTCAGCCTGGTCGGCGGCAATACTCTGCCTGTGGTTCTCTATGTCATTCTGAATCGAGGACACCGTTCTGTTGGTAGTGGCGATGTCGTTCTGCATCTCGGCCATCCTCTTGTCGAGGTCAGCCTTCTGGCGTTGGAGGTCGGAGAGCCTCCTCTGGCTCAGTGTCAGGTTCTTCTGAAGGTCGGCCACTTCAGCTTCCTGCTTTCTGATCTTCTCGTAGTAGTTGCTCGCCCTCTCCTCATTCTGTCTCTTCCGCTCGCGGGCGCTGCTTAGCTCGTCGCTCACGATTGGCGTTTCGTTCCAATCTCTATTTAATGCTGACAGCGGATTTCACAGGAGGGCGGGGCCGCGGTTCGCCACTCCCTTAATTACGGCGGGTCGCGTCCCTCGAGGCGACCCGCAACGACCCAGAAGGTGCTTGAGAAGGCTGTCCTTGTGGAAGCCCCACCCGACGAGGTCTGGACAGCCTGGACCACCATTGAGGGTGTGAGGCGTTTCTTCGCCGAAGACGCGAGGCTGGATATCAGGCCGCATGGTGCCTACGAGATTCTCTTCGAGGTGCTGTCGCCGCCCGGCAGACAGGGGAGCGAGGGTTCGAAGGTGCTGAGCCTCGTGCCAGGCAGGATGCTATCATTTACCTGGGGCGCGCCACCGGACTTCCCGAAGTCGCGCAAGGAGCTCGCGCAGTGGGTGGTCGTCTTCTTCGACCCCGTGGGCGAAAGCCAGACTCTCGTCAGACTCGTCGAGCTGGGCTGGAAACAGGGCGCAGAGGGCGAGGCGGTGTATCGGTACTTCGATCGGGCCTGGAGCGTGGTGCTGGCCAGGCTGGCCCGCAGCTTCACAAACGGCCCCATTGACTGGAGGAATCCATGGCATCCCGGGAAAGATCAGTTCCCCGCAAAGACCGACGTGCCGGGGAATACGGTCTGAGCCTGTAGCGAGCTTATATCCAGAATCGATGTGCTTCAGGATATGGAAAGCTGGAAGTCGATGTACCTGATAATCTGGATTTCGTTCCTGCAGATACTGCTCATCCTCTTTGCTCCGACCCAGACCAGCCTGGAGCAGATGGCAACGATCGGGATTCACGTAGTCATCGGTCTCGCCGTGCTCGGGCTGGCGTTCTCGGTCTACCGCGGAGTGCGCCAGAGCGCCTGTCCGGACAGGATCAAGAGGATAACCCGGACCACCAGGAACCTGACGGTCTTCCAAGGGGTGCTCGGAATAGCCCTCGCCCTCGGAATAGTCTTCTCCCTGGGATCGCTCTACGCGGCGATTGTGGGCTTCCTCCACGTCGCGAACGCGCTCGCGATAATTACCCAGGCCTCCTCCTCGGCGACCGCGTATGACATGTGGGAAGAGAAGGAATTCCAGACTCCTGCGCCCGCTCAACAGCCAATGCCTGCCTTGTGATTCTCCCTCCCCCGGAGCGTCGGCAGCCGTCGGGGTCTCTGCCGAGTGGCGGCGCTGTTCTCCAGAAGGGTCAGAGTCTGTGGGGCTTGAGGGTCTTCCTACGGGCTTCCGCTTGCTTCAGGACGGCTTTGATCTGTGCCTCCTTGGCCAGTTTCATTTCACTCAGCGCCTGGAGGAGGTCCCTGATGCTGGCATAGGAGTTCAGCCTGAGCCCGGCCGATGCCAGGTTCTCCTTCCCGCCTTCTAGCCTGTCGACCAGGACCGCGGCGTCCGTGACTTTGAACCCCTGCTTGCGTAGAGCCCCCGCAGCCGAGACGACGCTCCTCCCGGTGGAGACAAGGTCGTCGATGATGAGCACTCTAGAGTGAGGCGGCGAAACGCCTTCCACAAATCTGTCCTGACCTCTGCTCTCCCCTTCCTTCCTGACATACATCATCGGTTTCTTGAGCATGACCGCCAGAGGAGAGGAGATGGTCACGCCCGCGGTGGCTACCCCGGCTATTGCGTCATAGCTGCCAGTGCCGACCCCTTCGACAAGTTCCACATAGGCCGCCAGGACCGTCGTGTAGATGTCCGGGTAGCTCGGGACCAGCCTGAGGTCAATGTCGTAGAGGCTGTGGTTTCCGTTAGGGAGTGTGAAATCTCCCAGTCTCAGAGCCCCCATGTCGTAGAGCGCTCTGGCAAGCGAGCCGAAGCTGACCCTCTCTGGGTCCGTGCTGCCTCCTGTCTTCATGGGCAAAGTGGTCACTTCCTCCAGCCTCGGCAGAACTCGTATAAAACCAAGCATACGTGAAGAGGTCTCACGCCGCCGCGCCTCGTGGCGCTCGAACCCGCCGTCCTTCCATCAGCGCTGTAAGCGGCAGCATGGAAATGAAAGCGTAACCGAGCGCAACATATGGTCCCAGGACCGCGACCACCAAGGGCGGGGCTCCCCTGAGTCCACCCAGGAGTAGTTCGAACAGAACGCCGTAGACGCAGAAGAACAGCGTGACACGTAGGACACTCTTCGCCTTTACGGCGAGGACAATCACACCCAGGGCGAGTATCTCCACGAAGAGGAATGGAAGCGTCGGAGGGATCAGCGCTCTGCCGCACCACGCCGCCTGACAGTCGATCTGCTCCTCGAAGACTATCAGGGGCACGGAAAGCAGCAGGTAGGTGCCCATCGGGGGCAGCCCTGTCCCGGCCAGTGCGCCCACGAGCTGTCTTCTGAACACCAGCATGGCGAGGAACACGGCAACCAGGAGCGGGACGTCGATCAGAGTCCCGAAGACCACATCCGATTCACATCGCACTGGCCTATTTGAACGGACGACACGGCTGATGGACGGAGCGCCGCAACCGTCAGAGACAGGTTTATACTCCACACGCCCTCCTTCGCATCATGATAAGAGAGGACAAGGAGAAGCTGAAGGCGCGTCTCACCTCCCTCCAGTACGATGTCTGCGTCAACAAGGGGACGGAGCGGGCGTTCACCGGGGAATTCTGGGACAATCACGAACCGGGAGTCTACCGCTGCGTCATATGCGGCCAGGAGCTCTTCCGGTCGGAGACCAAGTTCGAATCGGGAACGGGCTGGCCCAGCTTCTGGGAGCCTCTGAGACGGGAAGCTGTCAGTGAAAAGAAGGACAGGAGCTTTTGGATGACGAGGACCGAAGTGGAGTGCAGCAACTGCGGTTCGCATCTCGGTCACGTGTTCGACGACGGACCTCGGCCAACCGGGCTGCGCTATTGCATCAACTCCGTCTCCCTCAGCTTCGAGAAGAAAGACTGAAGGTCCGACAGACCGTCTTCCCTCCTGAGAGACCCTCCGTCGAAGGGTGGTACCACCTATCTAGCCGGCTAAACCCCCCCAACAGCGAGAGCGAGCATGGACATAACAGGTCAGTTCTCGAAAGCCCGGTACATTTCGCTGGAGACCTACAGAAAGACCGGCGCCCCGGTGGCGACAACGGTCTGGGTCGTGGTTGACGGCGGAACGGTCTACATCAGGACCGATCCTAGGAGCGGAAAGGTCAAGAGAATCCGCCGGAACCCCCGCGTGCGGCTCGCGCCCGCGAACTCCAGAGGTCAGGCCACTTCGCCATGGGAGGGCGGGATGGCGACTTTTGTTGAGGGCCCTACGTCGGAGAGGATCCTGGACCTGTTCAAGAAGAAATACGGGCTCCAGTTCAGGCTTGTCGGAAACATGGCCCGGCTAAGAGGCATTCCTATGCAGGTGATTGCAATAAGCTTCGATGTCGCGAACGCCCAGAATCCTGCGGCTGCCGCCTAGCCGAGGATCTTCCCAGGGTAGGAAGAATACTGGCCACC
>Ga0335081_10004428_pt1 | contig 22157 bp, 17 predicted proteins | sample Lox_Sample_35_FD_206713 | JGI IMG/M metagenome (GOLD analysis project Ga0335081, IMG submission 206713) | Soil microbial communities from Loxahatchee National Wildlife Refuge, Florida, United States - Lox_Sample_3.5 | ecosystem: Environmental > Terrestrial > Soil > Wetlands | place: USA... | reverse complement strand
CGAACACCGCCGCGACCATCTCATCGAAGCGGTCGATGTACATCCCGGGCTTGACCTCGAAGATGATCGGAAAGCCCGCCTGGTGCGACAGCAGATGCCAGATCTGGACCGCCTCGCGTCCGCGGCCCGTGAACTCGGGCAGGATGTCGCAGATCCGGGTGGTGAGGGCGAACTGCCCCCGCTCCGCGGCGCGCAGCGTCAGCGTATTGGTGAAGGCTTTGGTGACCGAGAAGATACTGAACACCGAATCCAGGCGCAGTGGCCGGGTCTGTGCCTCATCCTCGCAACCGATCGCCTCTTCGAAGGCAACCTTGCCGCCGCGCGCGACTTTGATCACTGCGCCGTGATAGAGCTTGGCGGCGATGTCCGCCTGGGTCATGCGCCGCAGCTCACCCAATCGATCCAGATCCATATTCACCTGAGACATGGCTACCTCTTCAAGTCGTTCAGTTCGCCGCCGCGGCGAGCGCCGCGATCGGCCGGGGGGCGCTGCGCCCGAGAATCATATCGACGGCCTTCTCGGCCGCCATCACGACGCCCGCGTTGGTATTGCCGCCAACGACGTGCGGGAAAATCGAAGCATCGACCACGCGCAGCGAGCGCACGCCGCGCACGCGCAGCTGCGCATCGACGACCGCCATCTCATCGATGCCCATGCGGCAGCTGCCGACGGGATGATGCACGGTGCCGGCGGCGCGGCGCACATAGGCCTCGAGCGCCGCATCATCCTGCGTCTGTGGGCCAGGCTGCACCTCGTGCGCGCGATAGCGGGCAAAGGGCTCACTCGCCGCAATCCGCCGCCCGAGCTTAACTCCCCACACGAGCGGCGCCATGTCGGCCGGATCGCCGAGAAGGTTCGGATCGATGAGCGGATGCGCGCGCGGATCGGCGCTCGAGAGCGCAATCCGTCCCCGGCTCTTCGGATACAGACTGACCGCGCTCAGCGCAAAGCCGTGTCCTAAGGGGAAGGGGAACCTGGAGCGGTTGCGGCGCGCCGGCTGAAATACCATCTGCAGGTTGGCGCGCGATTGATCCGCAGAAGTCTTGAGGAATGCCGTCGTTTCGAACACGTTGCCCGCCAGGGGGCCTGTGCGCAAGGTGGCGTACTGCAGCAGGTTCCAGGCACCGCGGGGCAGGGTGCGCACCGAGATGCCGTAGGAATCCGTATTGCTCATCTCCATGAGTACTGGCACCGCGAGGTGATCGTGCAGGTTCTCGCCCACGCCCGGCAGGTTCACGTGCACGGGTATGTTGTGGCGCTCCAGTGCGCGCGGATTGCCAATACCTGAGAGCAGCAGGACCTGCGGGGAATTGATCGCGCCGCCGCTCAACAACACCTCGGTGCCGGCGGAGATCGTGCGCGTCATGCCGGCGTGCAGGACTTCCACACCGATCGCGCGTCCGCCAGAGAGCACGATGCGTGCGACCGTGGTGTCGGTGAGCACCTTGAGATTGGGACGCCCGAGTGCGGGGCGCAGATACGCCGTCGCGGTGGAGACACGGCGACCGTTGAGGATGGTCCCCTGGCGCCAGCCGTAGCCTTCGGGCTCCGGCGCGTTGAAGTCGACGCACTGTTTGAAGCCGAGGCTCTTCATGGCCTCGCAGAACACCTGCGTCATGGGATTGGGGCGCGGTACGAACTTTACGTTCATCGGGCCGCCGCGATGATGATACGGCGATCCGGGATAGGACTCGTTGTTCTCCGAACGCAGGAAGTACGGCAGCACTTCCGCATAGCTCCAGCCGGGATTGCCCGCCTGGGCGAAGTCATCGAAGTCCAGCCGCTGGCCGCGGAAGTACGCCATGCCGTTGATCGAGCCTGAGCCGCCGATCACGCGGCCGCGAGGAATCGGGATGCGTCGGTTATCGAGCGCGGGCTGGGGCGTGGTGAAGAAGCCCCAGTTCAACGAGGGCGTGGCAATCGCTGCACCCACCGCCGCAGGAACGTGAATGAACGGATTTCGATCCCAGCCGCCCGCCTCAATCAGACATACGCGTGTCGCGGCATCTTCCGACAGCCGGGCCGCGAGCACACAGCCCGCCGTACCGGCGCCAACGATGACGTAGTCGAACTGATCCTCACGCACGGCAGGCCAACCTCGGACTCCCCAACCTGAGAGCCGGCAAGTTTACCCGCAGTCAGCCCGTCCGCGCGGCGGACGAGGCTTCCCTCACGTGCTCGTATCTGGTTTAGATGATCGAACTAATGCATTGAGAATACTAGGTATTCTTGCCATTCGCTGTGTCGAGCTTTTGCCGCAACTCGTGTGCCCAGCGACGCAGCACCGTCTCGGCGGCCGCGGTATTCGTCACCGCATTGCCGCGCTGGGCATACGAATTCTGATCGGCCTGCGCATCCACCACGCGCGCCAGGATGGTGTTCGTGCTGGAGTCCCACAGCTCCAGATAGAGCGTCGCCTGACCTGCGGACTGAATGATCGTGCGGCTGATTCCCGCGGACTGCACGTCCGGAGCCGTCACCTGCACATTGATGATCGCCGGACGCAGCACCAGCACATCGGGCGCCGCGACATCCACAACCTGATAGCCGCCTTTGTTCTGCAGCTCATCCGTGAAGACCTTCTTGAACGCGTCGGACAGCCGCGTCTTCATGCGCTGCACATCGGCATCGCTCACTTTGCGATCCAGGCTTGTCGTGTTGCGGTTGTAGTCGCGCTGCCAGTCCTTCGCGAACTCGACGTAGCACTCGATGATGTGCACGCGCTTGTACTGGGCGAGTGTCGCGCCCGGCTTCACATACACCAGACGCTGCTTGGTCTGCTTCTGCAGCGTCAGGCCATCCTTGGAGACCGGCGGTGCATCGGCGGCGGGTGTTGCCGCGGATGTCAGCAGCAGCAGCGACGCAAAGACGCCTGCAAAGAGCTCGGCTCGGAATGCTCGATGAGTTCGGTTCATATGCTTGGACCTCAGCCGGGACGCGGCGTCGCGGAGAATAGGGGCTCCTCGGTGTCCCGTCAGTACGACCAAGGGCCTATCGGGCGGCGGCCCTCTCAGCGCAGCTGGTAGCTTGTCCCGGGGCCCGGGTACATCGAGCCGGTGTCTGCACCGACCTCCGCGTCGATCAGCGCATTCACCTTGTCATTGAGCTCGAGAATGCGCGCCTTCTGCTCCTGCGGACGGAACGCAAGATTGACCAGCTCCTGCGGATCGGCCTGTGTGTCATAGAGCTCCAGATCGTTGTGCGCAACGAGCGTCTCCCAGTCACGCGGCTCGTGATGCTCGGTGATGCGAAAGTAACGGCCATAGCGGTAGCGGCCATCGAAGATGCCGCGAATGATGCCGCGCGGATTGTTGGGCGCGCCCGTCGAGCCGCTCGGGCTCGTCGGGCCGTTAGGACCGAGCGGACCCGATGGCGTTCCGTAATTAAAGAGAATGCCGCGCTCATCGCGCGCCGTGCGCGAGCGCGCATCGGCGATCGCGCGGCCGAGATCGACGCCGTGCAGATCGGGATAGCGCTGTGAGCGCTCCTCATCGTTGAGGCCGGCAAACCCCAGGAGCGTCGGCACGAGATCGATGCTGCCGGCGAGTGCGTCAGTCGCTGCGGCGCCATGTACGTCGGGATGACGGATGAACAGCGGTACGCGCACCGTCTCCTTGTAAATGGAGGCTCCCTTGCCGAGCATGCCACCGTGAGCGCCGGCCAGCTCGCCGTGATCCGCGGTCACCAGCACGATCGTATTGTGCGCAAAACCCAGCCGCGCCAGCGAGCCGAGGACAGTTCCGACGTGCTGGTCGACATCGCGGATGCAGTTGAAATAGTAGTTCTGATATGTCTTCAGCTGCGCCTCAGTGAGGGGGCGCAGCGGCTTCTGAATCGCGGGCTTGGTTGAGAGGTTGTCCGCGCGGTAGCTCTGCGGCAGGTCGAAGTGCCAGTCCTTGTCGTAGAGCGGCGTCCCGGGAGCCCCCAGCAATGGCATGCCGATCAGCGCGCCACCCTGGTCGCGCGCATCGAAGAACATCACATCGTGGGGATTGACGAAGTTGACGGCGAGGAACCAGGGCTTGCCGGCCGTGCTGCCGGCTGAAAAGCGCTCGAGCAGACTCACCGCCTCGCCCGCCGTGACGCCATCGTGTCCGAATCCCGCCCAGGTGAGTCCAGTGTGCTCACCGTCGTAGTTGTAGTCGGAGAAGCCGTAGGGCTCGAGCGCCTTTGCCGCATTGGGAAAGGCATCCTTGCCGAGCTTCTGATTGATGACGCTCAGGTGCCACTTGCCCTTGTACGCCGTGTAGTAGCCCTGGGTGCGCAGCATCGTTCCCAGCGTCGGGATGCTGGGCGAGAGCTCGACGCCGTGCGGCGCATCGGCCGCGTAGGCGCTGAACTCGCTGATCGGATTGGTGTACATCCCGGTCTTTTGAATGTGCTGTCCGGTGTAGATGGTCGAGCGTGAAGGGCCGCAGGGAGCCTGATGGACGTGGTAGTTGCGGAATACGCGGCTCTCATGCATGAAGCCGCGCAGCGCAGGTAGAGGCAGCTGCGCGGGGATATCGGGGAGCGAGCGCAACTGGTCCATGGAAATGAGCAGGATATTGGGCCGGCTGTCGGCCCTGCCGAGGCGCGGCAGTGCAGCGCTCAGCAGCAGGGTGCCGACGCCCGCACCGCCGCTCTTGAGGAAATCCTTGCGCGAGATCTTCCGCTGGCTCATGGACAACTGCCTCCCTACCCGACGAGGCTATTGTGCCCGCGAATCCATTCGGATTTCGGGTGAGTCTATTTCGCTTTGGCGGGGTTCTGCTCGTTCAGCCGCGCAATGGCCGCGCGCGGCAGATCATCGAGCTCCGGGGCACCCTGGGCGATGTAGGCGTTGAGCTTGGCGCGCATTCGCAGGGTCCAATAGCGCTGGATGTGGTTGGCGATGCCGGCAATCGCCTCATCGCGGGACTGCGGCCGGAAGTAGTTGCCGATGTCGTTGGCCATGTCGACCAGGTGCTCGGCGCTGTTGTGCTGCGCCGCGCTCACTTCACGAACACGTCGGCCTGCTTCGCAAGCGACTCCTGCGCCGTGGTGAATTCATGGAAGCGCTTCTGCCACTGCGACGGCTGGCTCACGCGCGTCACCTCGACCGCCGTGACCTTGTACTCCGGACAGTTCGTCGCCCAGTCGGAGTTCTCGGTCGTGATGACATTGGCGCCCGACTCGGGGAAGTGGAACGTCGTGTAGACCACCCCCGGCTGGACACGATCCGTTACCTGGGAGCGCAACACGGTCTCGCCGGCCCGGCTCACGACTCCGACCCAGTCGCCGTCGACGATGCCGCGTTGCTCGGCGTCGTGCGGATGGATCTCGAGGCGGTCCTCATTGTGCCAGCGCGAATTCTCCGTCCGCCGCGTCTGCGCACCGACGTTGTACTGGCTCAGGATGCGACCGGTCGTGAGGATGAGCGGATACTTCGAATTGACCTTCTCGCGCGTCGGCACGTACTCGGTGACCAGGAACTGTCCCTTGCCGCGCACGAAGGTACCGACGTGCATGGTGGGCGTACCTTCCGGGTGCTCGGCGTTGCATGGCCACTGGACGCTGCCCAGCTTGTCGATGAGCTCGTAGCTCACGCCGGTGAAGGTCGGCGTCAGGCGCGCGATCTCATCCATGATCTGCGAGGGGTGCGTGTAGTTCATCGGCAGACCGATGGCGTTCGCCAGCAGCTGCGTGATCTCCCAGTCTGCGTAACCGGACTTGGGCTTCATGGCGCGCCTCACGCGCGAAATGCGGCGCTCAGCGTTGGTGAAGGTGCCGTCCTTCTCCAGGAACGAGGAGCCCGGCAGGAACACATGGGCGAATTTCGCCGACTCATTCAGGAACAGATCCTGAACGATGATGCACTCCATCGAGGTGAGCGCAGCCGTGACGTGCTGCGTGTTCGGATCGGACTGGGCGATGTCCTCGCCCTCGATATACAGCGCCTTGAATTCGCCATCGAGCGCCGCCTCGAACATGTTCGGGATCCGCAGTCCCGGCTCATTGAGGAGCGGTAAGCCCCAGGCCTGCTCGAACTGATGCCGGACCGCATCGTCGGACACATGGCGGTAGCCGGGGAATTCGTGCGGGAAGGAGCCCATGTCGCAGGAGCCCTGGACATTGTTCTGCCCGCGCAGCGGGTTGACGCCCACGCCCTCGCGACCGATGTTGGCGGTGGCCATCGCCAGGTTCGCGATGCCCATGACCATGGTCGAGCCCTGGCTGTGCTCGGTGACGCCGAGTCCGTAAAAGATGGCGCCATTGCCGGCCGTGGCATACAGCCTTGCAGCCGCGCGGACTTTGGTCGCCGGCACGCCGGTCACCGACTCCATGGCCTCAGGTGAATTGCGGGTCTCCGCCACGAACGTACGCCACTTCTCGAACGAGGCGACATCGCAGCGCTCGCGCACGAACTGTTCCTTGACCAGACCCTCCGTGACCACGACGTGGGCGAGGGAGTTGATCAGGGCGACGTTCGTGCCGGGCTTCAGTTCCAGATGATAGTCGGCGCTCACGTGCGGCGTACGCACCAGGTCGATGCGCCGCGGATCGGCAATGATCAGCCTGGCGCCCTGGCGCAGCCGGCGTTTCATCTGCGAGGCGAAAACCGGGTGGCCGTCGGTGGGGTTCGCGCCGATGACGAAGATCACGTCGGCCTTCATGACCGAGTCGAAGTTCTGCGTGCCGGCGGACTCGCCGATGGTCTGCTTCAATCCGTAGCCCGTGGGCGAATGGCACACGCGGGCGCAGGTGTCGACGTTGTTGTTGCGGAAACCCGCGCGCACCAGCTTCTGCACCAGATACGTCTCTTCGTTCGTGCAGCGCGAGGAGGTGATACCACCGATCGAGTCGCGGCCGTACTTCGCCTGAATGCGCTTCAGCTCGCTGGCCGCATGAGAAATCGCCTGCTCCCAGGTCACTTCCTGCCAGGGATCGCTGATCTTCGCCCGGATCATGGGCTTCACGATCCGATCCGGGTGAGTCGCATAGCCGATGGCGAAGCGGCCCTTGATGCAGGAGTGACCGTGATTGGCATGACCGTCCTTGTTCGGCACCATGCGCACGACTTCCTCGCCCTGCATCTCGGCGCGGAACGAGCAGCCAACGCCGCAGTAGGCGCAGGTCGTCGTGATGCTGTGCTCGGCCTGACCCTTCTGGATCAGCGTGTTCTCCGAGAGCGTCGCCGTGGGACAGGCCTGCACGCACGCGCCGCAGGAAACGCATTCGGAGTCCATGAACGCGTCGTCCTGACTGGCCGAGACCTTCGAGTCAAAGCCGCGTGCCCGGATAGTCAGGGCGAGAGTGCCCTGCTGCTCATCGCAGGCGCGGACGCAGCGCGAGCAGACGATGCACTTGCTCGGATCGAAGGTGAAATAGGGGTTACTGGTGTCCTTCTCGGCCTTGAGGTGATTGGCACCCTCGTAGCCGTAGCGCACTTCGCGCAAACCCACGACGCCCGCCATGTCCTGCAGCTCGCAGTGACCATTCGCCGGGCAGGTGAGACAGTCGAGCGGGTGATCGGAGATATACAGCTCCATCACGCCACGGCGGATGTTCGCGAGCTGCTTGGTCTGAGTCGTGACCTTCATGCCCTGCGCGACCGGCGTCGTGCAGGAGGCCGGCAGGCCCTTCATGCCTTCGATCTGAACCAGGCACATGCGGCAGGAGCCGAAGGCCTCGAGCAGATCGGTCGCGCACAGCTTCGGGATCGCCGTGCCCGATAAAGCCGCGGCGCGCATGACCGAGGTCCCCTCGGGCACCGTGACCTCGCGATCATCGATCGTCAGGGTGACGAGCTTCGCGCTCTGCCGTGCGGGTGTGCCCAGGTCGGTTTCTGCGATGGATTGCATGTCTGACTCGATCGCTCTAAGGAGCGAAGTCCTCGGGAAAGTGATTCAGGGCGGAGATGACGGGGAAGGGCGTAAGACCGCCCAGCGCGCACAGCGAGCCGTGGGTCATCGTCTCACACAAATCGCGCAGCAGAGTCTCCTGCGCTGGCGCGTCTTTGCCTGCGATCAGGCGGTCGATGACTTCGACGCCGCGCGTGGAGCCGATACGGCACGGCGTGCACTTGCCGCAGGACTCGATCGCACAAAATTCCATGGCGTAGCGGGCTTGCGCCGCCATGTCGACACTGTCGTCGAACACGACGATGCCACCGTGGCCGAGCATCGCGCCGATGGCGGCGAACGCCTCATAGTCGATCGGTGTGTCGAACTGGGACTCGGGCAGATACGCGCCGAGCGGACCGCCGACCTGCACGGCACGGATCGGGCGACCGCTCAAGGAGCCGCCGCCGTAGTCGTACAGCAGCTCGCGCAGCGTGATGCCGAAAGCCTTCTCGATCAGTCCACCGCGCTTGATGTTGCCGGTGAGCTGGATGGGCAGCGTGCCGCGCGAGCGGCCCATGCCGAAGTTGCGGTAGTACTCCGCGCCCCGCTCCAGAATGATCGGCACGGAAGCGAAGGTGATGACGTTGTTGATGACCGTCGGTTGCCCGAACAGTCCCTGGATCGCCGGCAGCGGCGGCTTGAATCGCACCTGGCCGCGCTTGCCCTCGAGCGACTCGAGCAGCGCCGTCTCTTCACCGCAGATGTAGGCACCCGCGCCCAGCCGCACCTCGAGCTCAAATGCCCTGCCGCTACCTTTTATGTTCGTGCCGAGATAGCCGGCCGACGTGGCCGCCTCGATGGCGGCATCCAGTGCCACGCGGGCATCCGGATATTCGCAGCGCAGGTAGATGTATCCTCGGGTCGCCCCGGTCGCAAGGCCCGCAATCGTCATGCCTTCGATGAGCACGAAGGGATCGCCCTCCATGATCATGCGGTCGGAGAAGGTTCCGGAGTCGCCTTCGTCGGCGTTGCAGACCACGTACTTCTGCGCGGCGGGCGTCTGCAGCACCGTGCGCCATTTGATTCCCGCGGGGAATGCCGCCCCGCCGCGTCCGCGCAGCCCGGAATCGGCCACGCGCGCAACGATGTCGGCGGGCGCGATCTTCAGCGCCTGCTCGAGTCCGCGGTAGCCGCCATGGGCGAGGTAGTCCGGCAGGCTTCTCGGGTCGGTGAGTCCGACGCGAGCGAACGTCAAGCGCTCCTGGTTCTTGAAATAGGGCAGCTCCTCGATCGGTTCCAGCCGCAGCGCGTGCGGGCGTCCTTCGAGCAGCCCCGCCTCGAGCAAGGCCCCGACCTGATCGGCGGCGACGGGCCCATAGGCGATCCGGCCGGAATCCGTCACGACCTCGATCAGAGGCTCGAGCCAGAAGAGGCCGCGCGAGCCGTTGCGGACGAGCTCGACGTCCATCGACCTGCGGGCGGCTTCGCGCACCAGCGCGGAGGCCACCTCGTCGGCACCGACCGAGCGCGCCGAGGAGTCCCGCGAGACGAAGACCTTGACGCGGCTCATCGGCGACCCCGAAGCGGCGCGATCAGCTGATCGAATCGCGTGGCCGAGACGCGGCCGTGCACCTGCTCGTCGATCATCACGCTCGGGCCCAGCGCACAGTTGCCGAGGCAGTACACCGGCTCGAGCGACACGGATCCGTCGGCGGCGGTACCGTGAAAGTCGACTCCCAGGGAGGCCTTCGCGTGCTGCTCGAGTGCCGCGGCGCCGACGGACTGGCAGGCCTCCGCCCGGCACAGGTAGATCACATGCCGGCCGGGGCGTTCAGAGCGGAAGTAGTGATAGAAGCTGACCACGCCGTGTACTTCGGCGCGCGACAGGTTCAATTCCGAGGCGACCAGCGGCACGGCGTCCTTCGGCACATAGCCGAGCGCGGTTTGCAGCTCGTGCAGGATCACGATCAGAGGCGCCTCCTTCGACTTCAGGCGCCGGCAGACGTCGAGCACCGTCGCACGTTGTTCCGGCGTCAGCGATGAAGAGCGCTCGGTCCTGATCGGGATATCGCGTAACGCCTGGGGCTTGCTCATGCCTTATGCGACCTGCGGGACGACCCGCCGGAATATGAAATGCGATGCATATATAAGCGCGCCCCAATGCTTTGCCGGCGCAAGATTAGCCCCGAAGTGGGCCGGCTGGAATAGCAGGAAGTGACTTTATTGGGCGCCCGCGTAGGATATGAACAAGAGTTCCGGTTTAACGACCTGAATATGCACAAAACTACATATATCAGAGCCCCAACCCATGCGCGTTGAAATCGAGCCGGTATGGCGCTTCCGGCGTGAGGACGATGGCCGCTCCATGCTTGTCATGCTCGAGGTGCTGAACGAGCTGCGGGCAACCGGGAAAATCTCACTCGCCGCCGAGCAGGCGCAGATGTCCTACCGGCACTGCTGGAACCTCATCGAGCGCTGGGCCGGCTTCTTCGGGGCGCCACTGGTCGAGCGTACACGCGGGCGTGGCACACGGCTCACCGCGCTCGGCGAAAAGCTGGTCTGGGCCGGTCAGCGTCTGCAGGCGCGCCTGCGTCCGCAGCTGCAGAATCTCGCGCAGGAGCTCGAGACCGATCTCAACGAGGTGCTACCGCAGCGCACCACGGTCGTGCGCGTTCACGCGAGCCACGGTTTTGCCGTCTCCACGCTGAGCGAGCTGCTCAGCAGGCAGTCGGATATCCGCATCGATCTGCGCTACGTCAGCAATCAGAACTCGCTAGTGTCGCTGGCGCACGAGGCCTGCGACCTCGCCGGGGTGCATCTGCCGCGTGGAGAGCTGCGGGATGAGGCCGTCAACAGCATTCGCGAGTGGCTGAATCCGGTCGAGCACCGGATCATCGGCCTGGTCACGCGCGAGATGGGACTGATGGTGAAGCGCGACAATCCGCTGCGAATCACCTCGCTCGATCGGCTGCTCGCACCGCAGGTGCGGTTCGTGAATCGCGATCCGGAGTCCGGCTCAAGGCGGCTGTTCGATCAGCTCATTGCGCAGCAGAAGCTCGATCCCAGCCGCATCGATGGGTACGAGCGCGTCGAATTCACCCACGCTGCCGTTGCCGCCTACGTGGCGAGCGGCATGGCCGACGTGAGCTTCGGTGTGGAAGCCGCCGCGCGCCAATTCGATCTCGACTTCGTCCGATTGGTCACAGAGGACTACTTCTTCGTCTGCCGCAAGCAGACGCTCGAGAACGAGGCGGTCAAGCGGGTGCTCGAAGTGATGCGAAGCGCCGAGTTCCAGGGCGCTGTGGCGCAGCTTCCCGGCTATGCCATCCGCGATGCGGGCATGATCAAGACCGTGCAGGCGGCGCTGCGATCCTGATCATGGCTGCGGTGGTGACCGCATACCTTCAGTTCTGAGAAGATGCGCCGTTGCCTCGACAACAATGAAGATCAGGGGGATGACCGATGTTCAGGACCCGCACGCTGTTCCTTGCCGCCGTGGCGCTCGCCAGCCTTACCGCACAGGCCGCAACCAGGGCGCCCGCGCCGACCACCTGTGACCGCGACTGTCTGAAGGCACTCGCCGACAGCTACTTCGCCGCGCTGGTGGCGCACGATCCGAAGAAAGTGCCGCTCGCGAGCGACGTGAAGATTGTCGAGAACGCCAAACGCATCCAGCCCGGCGAGGGCCTGTGGAAGACGGCCACGGCGGGTCCGACCGACTTCAAGATCGTGGTTCCCGATACCTATTCGCAGGAAGTGGGCGGCATGGTCATGATCCAGTCGGAGGGCAAACCGGCGCAGGTCGGCTTCCGCCTGAAACTCGTCAACGGCAAGATCGTCGAGGCGGAGCACATGATTGCCATGCCGCGCGACATGAGCCTGCCCAATCTGCAGAAGGTGCGGACCGGAATCCTGATGGACGTGCCGTATGAGTACCGCGACTCGCGCGGCCGTCTCGTCCACATCGCCAAGTCGTATTACGACGCACTCGATAACAACAACGGCTCACTGGCGCCCTTCGCGCCGGATTGCGAGCGGCGCGAGAACGGCATGCGTACCGCGCCCTCGGGCGGTGTCGCAAGCAATCCGATGATCCCCGGTGCCCCGACCCGCCCGCCGAGCCTGCTCGGCATGCAGGACTGCACCAGCCAGATCAACTCCGGAACCTTCCAGTACATCACCGTCATCGATAATCGCCGCGTCGAGCTCGCCGATGAGCAGACCGGACTTGCGCTTGGCTTCTCGCACTTTCATCACGCGATGACCGAGAAGGAATACAAGATCGTGAACGATCCCAACCGCGAAACCATGAAGATGGACTACAAGCCCTTCGATCTGCCGGCGATGCACATCTTCAAGGTGTGGGGTGGACAGATCCACGAGATCGAGGCGATGGGCTTTACGGCCCCTTACAACTCGCCGACGGGTTGGGAATAGGTCTCTAGAAGCTGCCGGCGGCGTCCGCGAGCGCGCTCAGCGCTCCGCGGACGGCGGCGCTCAGGAGCGGGTTGTGGACGATGGCGTCCTCATCAAGCCCCGAGCCGAGCAATGCAACCGTGACGCACGCGGCCGGAATGACTCTGGCCGACATGGTGATGAGCGTTTCCTGCAGAGCAGCGTACGCGACCGTGGCGCGCGCCGAGGTATTGAGCAGGCCCACCGGCTTGTCGACGAACGATTCGTTGCCGACCATCCAGTCGAGTGCGTTCTTCATCACGCCCGAAACGCCGCGTGCGTACTCGGGACTGGCGATCAGCACCGCCTCGCACGACACAATGCCAGCGCGCAGGGCGGACACTGGCGCGAACCCTTCTGGATCCAGATCCGGATTGAAGAGCGGAATTGCGGCGAGACTCGGGTAGAGCTCGAGGCGGATATCGGCGGGTGCCAGGCGTGCGGCCGCGCGCAGCAGCATCGAATTGAGCGAGGACCGGCGCAGGCTGCCTGAGAGGGCGAGAATGTTCATCCCGCCGGAATTCTCGCATGGCCGTGCGCGTTTTACGCGCGCTGACCTTCTGCCTCGCAGTAGTCGCAGGTCTTGTCGGGCGGCGCAAGGCCGTCGCCCTGCGTCAGTTCGTCAATCGATGCGGCCGGCGCCGATCTTGCGTGCCGCCGTATCGTTGACGTTCGTGCCGATCACGTCCTTGGCACGGATGGTCCGCGTGTGGCCGCTTGCGGTGGTCATGTCGATCCCTCCTGCTTGTGTGGATCCGTTCAACCGGGATAGGGGGATAGTGGGCGTCCGGGCAGACAGATGAAGTAGTCCGCAGTCGCAGTGCGTTGTAGGCCGACATTGCGGGAACATCGATCCTCAAATAGCCTTGGTTCCCGCCATAACCAAGAACAAGGGGGGCACGTGAAACACCGTACTTTGGCTGGTCTTATGCTGGGGCTCGGCGCCTGTCTGGCGCCCGCAATGAGCCGTGCGGAGGTCTCCTGCACCCGGGGCGGTCTGCAGCAGGCCGTCGATCTTTATGTCGCGGCGCAGACCAAGGGCGACATCTCGGCGCTGCCGCTGCCGAAGAGCGTCGGCTACTGGGAAAATGTCGCGCCGGCGGATATCAAGAGCGGCTTCATCACCAAGGCGGTGAAGATCGACCACCAGCGCAGTTTTCTCGATACGGACAGTTGCCAGTCGTTCACTGAAGCGATTGTGACCGACAAGACCGCGCCATACGTTTTCGGCACGCGCCTGCGCGTGAACCACGACAAGATCGTGGAAATCGAGATTCTGTGGACCACGACCGGCTACTGGCTCTTCAACGCCGATGCCTACCTCAAGTATTCCTCGGAAGAGAAGTGGGACCCGGTGCCGGCCGAGAAGCGCACTTCGCGCGGCGCGCTGGTCGCCGCGGCGAATGCCTATCTCGATGCATTCCTGGAGAAGAGAATCGATCTGGTGCCGTGGGGTTTCCCGTGCGTGCGCGTCGAGGGGGGAGCCTACACCGGCAAGGGTTCGCCCTCGGATAGCTGCGAGGTGGGCGTTCCGGCCGGGGTCAACATCGCTAACCGCCGTTTCGTCGTCGACGAAGTGCTGGGAACGGTGCAGGTGTTCTGCACCTTCGGGGCGAGCAGCCCTGGCGGCGGCAGCGGTGCCCCCGACAGCCACCTGTTCAGGGTCGAAAACGGCCGGCTGCGCTACGTACATACGATGACGCATCTGCTGCAATCGGCGTTCCGCGGCAGCGGCCCGCCGCCGCAGCAACCGCCTCAGCAGCCGCCACCGCGATGAGGGCCGCCGCAACCGGCGCCTGCATCGGCGCTTTGCTGCTCGCCTGCTCGAGCGCTTATGCGCAGGCGTTTGCGGATGCCAAGCGCGCGCTGGTCGATTACTCGAAAGCGGAGCTCGTACCGGGAGTGTCCTGCGCGTCCCTCACCGGATTTAAAAGCAAGGATCTTGGCGAAATTCATGCCGAGACCGTGGCCGCTGCCGGTGCTACGCCTGCTCACTGCCGCATCAGCGGAACGCTGAAGCCCGAGATCGCGTTCGAAGTGAGTCTGCCGGCGCAATGGAACGGCCGTTTCTACATGATCGGCAATGGCGGTCACGCCGGTGAGTCGCTGCAGGATCCCTCACGCACCAGCCAGCGCGATGCGGCACTGCAGATGGGCTTCGCGTTCGCGCAGACCAACACCGGACACGATGCCAGGAAGGAGCCTGGTGCGACCTTCGTCTTGAGCAATCCGCAAAAGGCGATCGACTACGCGTACCGCGCGGTGCACCTGACTGCGGTCACGGCCAAGGCGATCACCGCGCGCTATTACGCCAGGCCCGTCGCGCGCTCGTACTGGAACTCGTGCTCGAACGGCGGTCGCCAGGGACTCATCGAGGCGCAACGCTATCCGCAGGACTTCGATGGCTTGATTGTCAACGCACCGTGGGTCAGCCAGACCGGATTCACCGTCGGGGCGCTGTGGAATCAGCGCGCGCTCGGCGATTCGGGGGTGACGGCGGAGAAGCTTGCGCTTCTGGCCAGCCGGGTGATGGACAAATGCGATGCGCTCGATGGCCTCAAGGACGGGCTGATCGATGACCCGCGACGCTGTCAGTTCGATCCGCGCACCGATGTCCCCGCCTGCTCCGCGGGCAGCGACGATTCATCGTGCCTCACCGCTACCCAGGCGGACGCAATCCTGCGGGTGTATGAAGGTCCGCGAGGGCACGGCAAGAGCCTGTTTCCAGGCTACATGCCCGGCAGCGAGGCGCCGGTCGCCTCGCCGCGCGGCGGTGGCGCCGCGAGTGCCTGGATGAATTTCATCCTGCCCGCCGCGCCCGGGGCCCGGGCCGCGGACTTCAATCTCGCGGAAGGCACGATGCGTTATCTGGTGTTCACTCCGCCCGAACCGCAGTATGACTACCGCAGCTTCGACTTCGATCGCGATCCCCCGAAGCTCGACGCCTGGGCCCGTAAGGTCGATGCCACGAGTACAGATCTGACGAAATTCCGCGCGCACGGCGGCAAGCTCCTCATGACCTATGGCTGGGCGGATCAGGTGCTGCAGCCGCTCATGGGAGTGGATTACTACGAGAAGGTCTCGGCCCGCTACGGCAGCGGCACCAGCGACTTCTTCCGCCTGTTCATGGTTCCCGGGATGACACACTGCTCGGGGGGCAATGGTACCGACCGCTTCGATTCGGTGACCGCGATGGTGGGGTGGGTGGAGAAGAATCAGCCGCCTGCAGTGCTGCAAGCAGCAAGGGTCGTGGCGGATCAGGTGGTGCGTACCAGGCCCCTGTGTCCGTACCCGAAAGTCGCGCGCTATTCAGGGCAGGGCAGCATCGATGAGGCGGTCAATTTCAGCTGCGTATCGCCGTGATGGAGAAACTGACCCCGCTGCGGTAGTGTGAGATTCGCCGGCAGACTGAAAGAACATAATCCCGGCGGAAGCGACCGATGCCAAGCAGGACGGCTGAAATGCCGGGCTTGTCCCCAGAGCGCTGGCAGCGCGTGCAGGATGTATTTCATCAGGCGCATGCGCTGCGCGATCTTGCCCGCGAGCGCTATCTGAATGAGGCCTGTCAGAACGATCCGGGATTGCGTTCGTCGATTGATTCCCTTCTCGCGGCGGACGCGGCGCCCAATGCGATTCTGGATCGTCCGTTCGGACAGGACTTTCCACGCGCAGCTTTAGGCGAGGATGAGGACCGCTGGATCGGCCGGCGTGTGGGCGCTTATGAGATCGTCGCCTGCATCGGCCACGGCGGCATGGGTAGCGTCTACCGGGCGCGGCGCGCCGACTCCCAGTACGAAAAGGAAGTCGCGATCAAGCTGGTGCGTGCGGGATTCGGCACGGAGCTGTTGCTGCGACGCCTGCGCTCCGAGCGTCAAATTCTGGCAGGGCTCGATCACCCGAATATTGCGCGGCTGCTCGATGGCGGTGTCACCGAGAGCGGCGAGCCGTTTCTCGTGCTGGAACTCGTGGACGGCAGGCCGATCGATGAGTACTGCGAGGCGCGCCAGCTGCCGCTGACGGACCGGCTGCGACTTTTTCGCGAAGTCTGCGCCGCGGTCAGCCACGCTCACCGGCATCTGGTCGTGCACCGGGATCTCAAGCCCGCCAACATCCTGGTGACGGACGAGGGCGCAATCAAGCTGCTCGACTTCGGCATCGCCAAGCTGCTGCAGGGGATGCCGCTGGAAGGCGCGGAGCTCGAGCCGACGCGAACGCTGCACCGAGCGCTTACGCCGGCATTCTCCAGCCCCGAGCAGATCCTGGGTCTGCCCCTTACGACATCGACCGATGTGTATTCGCTTGGCGTCGTCCTGTTTCACCTGATCGTAGGCTGCAGCCCGTATCGCGGCCCGCTCATGTCCACGAGCGATGCGCTGCGCGAGGTCTGCGAGGGCGAAGTCGAGCGGCCAAGCATCGCGGCCCTGCGTCGTCCGGGTTCGCCGCAGAACCGGCGCGTACCTCACGATGAGCTGGATGACATCACGTTGCGCGCGCTGCGCAAGGAACCCGCGAAACGCTACAGCTCGGCCGATGATCTCTCGGAGGATGTGCGCCGCTATCTGAGCGGGCTGCCGGTTATGGCGCGGGGGGATCGCTGGTCGTATCGCGCGCAGAAGTTCTGGCGGCGTCATCGTCTGTCGTTGACGGCAGCAGCCATCGTTGCCCTGGCTCTGGTCACCGGCCTGATCGCGACTTTGCACGAAGCGCGTGTCGCCGAGCGCCAGCACGCACTGGCCGCCGAAAATCTTGCGAGTGTCCGCACTCTCGCAAATACGCTCATTTTTCAGGTCAACGACTCCATCAAGAATCTTCCCGGTGCGACGGCGGCCCGCAATCAGCTGCTGGGCACCGCATTACAGTACCTGGATGCCCTCGCGAGCCGCGCCGGCTCAGACCGCGGGCTGCTGCGAGAGCTGGCGGATTCCTATGCACGTTTAGGCGACATTCAGGGCGAGCCCGCGGGCCCGAACACTGGCGATCCTAAGGCTGCGCTCGTCAGCTACGGCAAGGCGCTCGACCTGTATCGGCAGATTGCACCGCAAGGCTCAAGCGACGCCTCCGTGTTGAGCGAGGTTGTCGCGACCCATGTAAAGAGGAGTCACATCCTGTTGATGGCGCAAGGCAACCCGTCCGGCGCGGAACGAGAAGCGGGACAGGCCGCACAGCTGGCATCGCGGATCGTGGCACTCAAGCCAGGCGATGCAACCGCGCAGCTGCGCCTCGCCCAGGCCTACGAGGCGTTGAGCTATTACCGCTGGTTCGGCGGTCACATGGAGTCCGCGGTCGAAGCTGCGGAGCGGGCCATCACGATTGTGGCGAAGTTGCAGGCCGAACAGCCAGCCGACTGGAACACGAAGTCTCAACTGGTCCGGGCCTACCTCTCGCGTAACACTCTCATTCCCTTTGGGCCACCCACGCCGGCGGAATTCGCGTACCACCTGGGACTCCTGCACAAGGCGCTGGCCCTGGTGCAGGAGTTATATGCGGTGCCTGGTCACGAAAATGACCCGCGCCGCTGGCGCGCGTTCTCGGTCGCGCGGAACAACTGGGGAATCTGGGAAAGCATGAAGGGCGACAATGCAACGGCGGTTGAGCTCTTGCGGCGGGCTGCCGCCGAAATGCAGCAGGCCGATCCGGACCCCAATAATGCGCAGGAGCTGCTCGATCTGGGTCGGGTTCGTTCCAATCTCGGCCGGGCCCTCCTAAGTGCGGGACAAAGCGATGCGGCCCGCGAAGCGCAGCTTCAGGCAGCGGCGTCGTTGCAGGCCGCCCGTCAGCGCACCGATACCTACGAGATTGAGTACCTGCTGGGTCAGACTGATGAGGAACTCGGCAGCATCGAGGCGAAGAAAGCCGCGCGCACAGCCAGTACCGATGAGCGGCTGAAGCGCTGGCGCGACGCGCGAGCGTTGTTCGCCAGTGCAATCGCTCGTTTCGAGCCGGAAGTACGCGTCGTCCGATTCGCCGCCTGGGACCGGGTTCCTATCGATCGCGCGACTGCCGGCCTCGCCGCCAGCACGAGCGAGATTCGCAAGCTCGAATCGCGATCGCCATGAGCTCCGGGAGCGGCGCTCATGCCCGGGCTGTGATGACCCCGTGCTCTTCCGCGAGGCGGAAGAGCTCGATGTCATTACTGACGCCGAATTTTTGCCGCACCACGGAGTGGTAGTTCGCAATGGTTTTCGCACTCAGGTTCAGCAGCAGTCCGATTTCCTCATGCTGTTTACCGCTCACGATGAGCCGGAACACCTCGAATTCGCGTGCCGAGAGTCCCAGCAGAGGCTGATACGAGCCGGACAGTGCCGTGTGAGCCAGTTTCTCCGAGATCTCAGGACTCATGATGATCTCGCCCTGTACTGCGCTGCGCACCGCGCGCACCATCAGTTCCGGATCGCTGCTCTTTGTAATGTAGCCGCAGGCGCCGTTGCGCATGGACTGCATGACGAGGGGCACGCTGTCGTGCATGCTGAAGACCAGTACAGGAAGGGCGGGCCAGCGCTCCTTCATGCGCCGCAGAGCGGGCAGACCGCCTTGGCCCGGCAAGCTCAAGTCCAGAACGACGACATCGGGAAGCGCTTGCTGCAGCAGCGCAAATGCCTCTTCGCCGCTGCTCGCTTCCGCAACCACTCTGAAGTCCGGCTCTCGCTCGAGGAAACGGCGATAACCGGCGCGCACAACCGCGTGGTCATCTACGAGCATGATGCGAAGTGCCCCGAGCTTTTGCATGATGGCGGATCGAGTCCGGCTGGAAATGAGGGCGCGCGATTGATTCGCGATCTTGCTGCCTGGAGATGAACGCTACTCCTCGTTGGTACCGTGCGCAGGAGGTGGCGCTGCCGTCGGGAGAGAATCCGCGGTTTTCCGGGATTTTCTCCCGCCTGGCGCGGGGGCCGACCCGCGATTCATGTATCGTTCCCTGACAGAGTCAGACTCACTGCTCCAGCCGCCGGAGAATCGCCGATGAGTGTCTTCCCTACACAGGCCGCCAGGATCCTCGCGCTGGCCAGTCTTCTGATCGGGATCGCTCCGACGGTTTACGCCTCGCCGAATACGAAAGGCTACGAAGTCTTCGTCTCCAATGAGAGATCCGGCGACGTCACGGTGATTGACGGCGCGAGTCTGAAGGCAGTAGCGACCATTCCGGTCGGCAAGCGGCCGCGCGGGATTCATAGCAGCCCGGACGGCAGGAGCGTGTATGTCGCGCTCAGCGGCACGCCGATCGAAGGACCACCGCAGCTGGATGCGGCGGGCAACCCCGTGTTCCGCAAGAGCAAGGGCGACGACGACGACGACGACGCCAAGGCCGACAAGCTCGCCGACGGGATCGGCGTCATCGACGCTGTCCATCGCAAGCTGACCGGGAAAATCCAGGTTGGCTCAGATCCGGAAGAATTCGCCTTGAGCGCGGACGGATCGCGATTCTACGTATCGAACGAGGACTTCAAGGCGGCGAGTGTCATCAACATTGTCTCTCGCAAAGTCGAGCACCTGATCGTCGTGGGTCAGGAGCCCGAGGGTGTGGCCGTCACACCCGATGGCCGGCAGTTCTACGTCACCTGCGAAGCCGGCGGAGACGTATTCGTCATCGACACTGCGAGCTTCCAAACGCTCGCGCACTTCAAAGTAGCGGTGCGACCACGCAGCGTCGATTTCTCATCCCGCGGCGATGTCGCCTTTATTCCTTCGGAGTCCGCCGGTGTGTTGAACGTCATTGATATGAAGGATTGGAAGACGCTGCAGGTCATTACCTTGCCATCGGGTTCGCGTCCCATGCGGGTGCGTGTGGCGCCGGATGGCGGTAAGGTCTACTTGAGCGGAGGCCGCTCGGGGACGATCCTGGTCCTCGATGCGCATATCTATCAGCCGCTGGGCTCCATCAAAGTCGGAACGAGGCCGTGGGGGATCGTGATTTCCCCGGACGGCAAGCTGCTCTTCGCGGCGAATGGTCCATCGAACGACGTCTCGGTGGTCGATCTGTCGATGGGCCGGGAGATTGCGCGAATCAAGGCCGGTGAGGGGCCCTGGGGGCTCACTGTCCGACAATGAGTACCGCCTGGGAAACGACGCTGCGGGTGAATCCGTCCTTGAACGCTCTGGCCTGCACGACGGTCGGACCCGTGAGCGTGATCGGCTTGTCGTAGAGCGTATCGCTCGCCGTCGGCACACTGCCATCGAGCGTATAGCGAATCTCAGCGCCCGGCTCAGGCTCGGTCAGTGTGACGGTGACCGGCCCGGCGAAGGTCCCAGTCTCCGGAGAGATGCGCGGTGGCGCGAGCACGTCCTTCCCCGGCAGACTCTCGATCCAGGCTTTGAGAAGCTCCACACCGCGCTCATCGATGCTCTGGCGCGCGAGCGGAGGCATTCGAATGTCGCCGTTCGTATTCACGCGCATGTAGGCGATGGAGCGCCAGATATCGTGCGGTGAGACGACCCGTGGTCTGTCGATCCCCTGATCGATCAGCACCGGCCCATTGACAATCTTCTGCTCGCTGAGCGGAGTGCTGTAGCGCGCATCGAAGTCTGCCACGGTACCGCCGGGACGATGACAGTGCGCACAGTTGGCATCCAGGTAGGATCTCGCGCGATCCTCGAGAGTGCGAGTCGTGTCATCCCCGGCTGCCAGCCTCGGAATGCTCGGCAGCTCACTGTCGGTGACTGGAGTCGTGAACAGGCCCAACGAGCTCCATTCGATCAGCTGATTGACTGAAACGCCGGACTTGAGGGCGAGATCGCGATCGAGCTGCCGCGCCTTGGGGCCCAGCACACCCGTCGTGTGTTCGTTGTGACAGCTGAGACAGTCTTTGCGGCTCGGGTAGTACCAGATCTGCCGGCGAACGCGCCCGTCAGCCGCCTTGATGGGAATGTCCTCTCGCGCTTCAGTTGTGAGCAGATCGGCGTCGCTGCCGTCTGCGCGCCATTTGTACAGCACTCCATAGACGTGTCCGTCCGCCGAGCGGACGAGGAGTCGAGTCTCGAGGCGCCTGCGAGTCTGGGGAGGCGCTTCATCCGTGACGAGCTCGAAAGTCTTGATGAACACCGTACCATTCGGAAACGTCCAGTCCTCGGTAGCGGAGAATCCGATCTTTCCGCCGGCGGGGAGCGCCATGAGCCGCGACTTCAGTGCGCCGTCCGACCAGAAGGGCACGATGAGATCGTAGGGGATGAGTCCGTCTGCAGGGATGAGGCGACGGGTATCCCTGAAGGCGCCAGTCTGAGACAGAAGCTTGGGGAGGGCACCGTCCGCCCGATCGGGCATGCGCAGGTAGGGCGCCGGCACCGCCGTCCCGGATTCGGCAGCAAGGCAAGGCGCGAGGATGCAGTACGCTGCAGCCGTCAGGACTGACAGCACTCTCGCTATTGAGGCCGGCCGGATCGAACGCATGCCTTCGCACCCACTTCAGTAGTTCGATCTTCGCAAAACGGTGCATGCAGGATATCGGGAAGATTTCCCGATCCTGTCGGGAGCATTTCCCTCGCCTTCGGTAACGTCGACGGCGAAGCTGCCGCAAATTCCAGGAGTCCGTGAGGATGGCTTCTTCGAGACCCAGCCGGATATGGTCCGCGATTGCGGGGTTCGCGAGCTGCGCAATGAACGCGGCCGCTGCGGCCCAGAATGCGCCGCCTCCCGGCACCGCGCCCAGCAATCCGGCCACCGCCCAGGAGTTGCCGAAAGTGGTGGTGATTGGCACGGTGCCGCTGCCGGGACTCGGGCAGTCGCCGAATCAGGTGCCTGGCAACGTCCAGACGGCAACGGCTGAAGATTTGAAGCATCAGCAATCGCTCGATCTGACCGATCTGCTCAACACCAACTTCAGCGGCATCAATATCTCCGAGAGCCAGGACAACCCGTTCCAGGCTGACGTGAACTATCACGGCTTCACCGCCTCGCCGCTGCT
>Ga0335081_10004427_pt1 | contig 22169 bp, 21 predicted proteins | sample Lox_Sample_35_FD_206713 | JGI IMG/M metagenome (GOLD analysis project Ga0335081, IMG submission 206713) | Soil microbial communities from Loxahatchee National Wildlife Refuge, Florida, United States - Lox_Sample_3.5 | ecosystem: Environmental > Terrestrial > Soil > Wetlands | place: USA... | reverse complement strand
CAATTTCCCCGATCATAGTCATAATTTTCTTGAATGAAATAATCCATCGCTTTCGTTAAACTGGCTGGAGGATATGATCTTGCAATATGCGTCGTCGAGCAGTGAGTATCAGGAGCAGTTGCCGCTTTATAGGTTTGAAAAAAGACAACCGCTAAAAACAAAATAAGAACTGAACCTATGATTGCAATTGGTTTCCAGCTACTCCTTTTATCCATTTCTTTTCTATCCTTGTTGATAGAAAATCTAATGATCTGAGACAACCTAGCCGTTCGGGATACTGTTCCTTGGACTTACATTGTATTTTGACTGTACTAGCTGGTATACCGATACCAGCTAGTACAGGGTGATTAGCCACGGACAAGCCACGCGGTCCACGTGCACATGCGAACGGATAATCCATTTCATCGGAGTCTCCTCGATGGGAATTATATCGCTATGCGAGCAGGGTTATATATTAAATATCCCGTTTCTCGAAAACACGGATGGCGATGATTAATGTTACGATCAAATAGACTGCCGTATACGCAATCATCAAGGGGCTTGGAACAGAAAAAGCTCCGAAAGGTGAAACGCCCAGTGCTCCAGTGAGAGGTGTCTGCATTTCAAACGCGGCTCTGCGCCATAATGTTTCGCTTGGGATGATCAGGCTGGCGATGATGCCGACTTTAACGGCAGTCGAATTCTGGATCAGCGCGCCAAATTGTTCGATCCATCCTCCAATGAATGCCAAGCCATACAAACCAAAAACGATTCCTCCCGTGGCTAACGCAGACAATGTGCTCGAGCACGCCAGCGAAATGGTCATAATCAATAATGCTTCAAAGTAGATGAGACCAAGCCCAATCCATACATGATCCGGAACATATCTCGTTTGAATAAAAACGCTTAAGACTGTTCCACCGCCCATCAACAACAAATACAACATCAATAGAAAAGCAAAGCCCAACCATTTGCCCAAGATGACTTCAAATCTTTTTATGGGCTTGGTGAGAATCGTTTGGATTATGCCTGAGCTGATCTCACCTGCCAACGTATCAGAGGCTAACAACGCAGCCATCGCAATAGAAAGAAATGTTACCGCATATAAACCTGCGAGCAATAAAGCGTTTTCTCCTTCCACATTTTCAAGACGCGCTAATGCCATTTTGGCAATATCGCTTTGTACGGCTGCTTCCGAACTTCTGACTTGTGCAATAATAAAATGAAAGCCAATCGAGAAGATAATCAGAAAACAAATACCAAGTACTAAGCCCGTGGCAACGATTCTTCGTCGTATCGCTTCGCGGAACGTCATACGCGCCAAGATCCAAATGTTTTTCACAACCCGTCATCCTTCCCGACCGTTTCAATAAATATCTCTTCCAACGAAGCTCGCTTCGGTGTCAATGCATAAACTTCCGCGCCGCGCGATACCAGATAACGCGTGATCTCCGGCATCGCGGATTCCGAAGTTAAATTCATATTCAAATTCTCGCCATCCATTTGAATGTTCTTGCCCCATTGCGAAAGACCGGCCGCTATTTCTGGCGTCAAGCATTTGGCATGAATCGTTACATTGATTTGACCGACATCCAATGAAGATAATTCCATCACGCGCACAACTTCTCCATGCCGGATAAAAGCCACGCGGTCGCACGTGACTTCGATCTCGCTTAGCAGATGCGAGTTGAGAAATACGCTCGTGCCTTCTTCCTTTAATTGATGGATGATGTCGCGCACGAGTCGACGTCCGACCGGATCAAGACCGGAAGTTGGTTCGTCTAAAAAAACTAGCTTGGGTCGATTCAATAACGCTTGTGCGAGTCCGATGCGCTGCAACATGCCTTTTGAAAAAGTGCGCAATAATTTCTTGCGGAAATCGGATAAGCCGACTCGTTCAAGCAATTCATTGATCCTTGATTTTAGATCGCGATCTTGCATCCCGTAGAGCTGACCATGCAGTTCAAGAAATTCACCCGCCGTTAACCATTCTTGAAAGCGAAAGTGTTCTGGTAGAAAACCCATGTGCCGGAGCATAGCGCGGTTTCCAATCGGTGCGCCTAATAATAATGCGCTTCCTGATGTAGGTGCGACGAGCCCAAGCAACATTTTTATGGAGGTCGTTTTTCCCGCGCCATTTGGTCCAAGGAAACCAAACACCTCACCCTGCTTGACTTGCAGGGTGAGGCTCTTTACGGCGGCTTGCTCGCCGAAAACTTTTCTTAACTCGTGAGTTTCAATCGCAAATGATTCGGGCATAACAAATTTATGGAAGTGAGTTCGCCATATCAATCGCTTGTTGTGAGTTGGTGCCTAAACTTCCAATAGCATAAACGATTCCGTTCTTAACCCAGATCAGAACGAATTGGGGCGCGTCGTCGGCCGGGCGTTGAATCAATGTGCCCGTTACACCGTCCACAGGTAACTGCTGATACGTGGCGGCATTTTTTGGAATCGGCACAACGAGGGTTGAAGTCCAATCAATGCTTTTAGTAAAAGCCGCGGCTTGATCGCTGGTCATGCCGGTAAACTCGAGTCCGATCTGCGCCAATTGAGCAACATCTACATTGGCAGGCGCTTTAACGGTTGGGCTTGGAATCTCAGAGAGGATAACACAATCCGGATATTGTCGACTCATCGAACCTCTTTGACTCGAGTCATAAGTGGATGGATCGGGGCACGAGCCGTAATCGGCTTGGATAGATGAGGGAATTGTCACTGATACAACCGCGCCATCAATTGAGTCAGGCAAGACCAGATCGCTGCGTCCGGCTTCATTCAACAATGCCTGTGATTTGGTGCGGTCAATCGTAAAAGTGAAAGCCGAATTACCAAGCACACTGATGCGCGATGAAGTTGTATTCTGAGGCAAGCGAACCATAAAGCCGGATTTCTGACTCGCATCTGAAGCATCCAAAGCAATTATGGGATTTCCAGGTTTCTTGTCCATTGTGATTGAACTGGAAACCAATTCACTGATCTGCTTGCCTAGTGCACCGTTGCCCGTTAACTCTTGCATGCCGGTAAAATCAACGGGTACAACCGTAACTTGTTCCACACGGAATAAACTAAGCACCTGATCGGCTAAGGCGCGCGTGGCGGGAATGGAAATGATTAGCGCAAGGATCAATGCAGCACCGGCAACAAAGCGCACGGTACTTGATGTATATATTTTTTTCAACATAGGAATCTCCTTTTCGAAAATCTTTTGGGAATAGAAACGTTTAAGGCTCATCTGCGAAGAAGGCGCCTCATCTTTTTGTTCGAGAGTCAGGAACGCCAGCCGGTGTGCAGTAGCAGTGACTTGTGATTGCAGCATGCGCTGACGCGCTTGACAAGCAGAACAGGAATCAAGGTGATGTCGTGCCGCAGCATCTAGTTCTCCATCGAGGGCGGCTCGCAATTGACTATCTTTCAAATGTTTGTTCATCGTTTCTCCTGCACAAGTGTGCCATACTGTTTTTCAAACTCGCGTTCAGCGCGCAACAACAATGGCCCGATGGATGTCGGCGAGAGGTTCAATGCGCTGGCAATATCTTTGTACGTCATTCCGGAATAACGCATCACCAGCAATTGTGATTGACGAGGATTCATCTTCGCTAGAGCCGTGCGCGCCATACGACGGTCTTCCTCGACCTCGAGAATATCTGCCGGAAGATCTTCAGCAGTCTCATTGAGATTCGTTTTGCCTGCGCTGAACTCATATCCTTGACGGCGTTTGAAACTACGAATGGCATGCAATCCCAAATTAGTCGCGACTCGAACCAACCAGCCGCCGATGTGGAACTCCGGTTCTGGATCAGGATGATGCTGATACAGGCGATAGAATGTCTCAAGGGCAACGTCTTCCGCTTCGTCCGGATCACCGAGCATGCGCGCCAACAGTTGGTAGACCAAAGCCCAGTATTGCTCGAAGTAATTTTCAAATACTTGATCGCGGGTCTCTAAGGCGTCTGATTCGTTTTTTTGCATCTTTATCAGTGACAAACTGCTTTCGCGCGGGTTCAGTTTCATTCAGCCTATTGAGCCTCTCTACTATAATAATCCCGCCTGAATAAAAAATGAGACAATATTATTCGTGAGAGAGTTAACTTCAGAACGGCAAACCTCGATAGAACTCGACTTATTCGTTATGACAAGTATTAAAGCAACTGTTTCAGTTGTTTGGCATTGACTTTAGTAATTGAGGTGCCGAATAGTTATTACTGTTCGCTCTTTCTATCTTTGCGAGTAATTGTCGAGTAAGCTACGAAGCCGGTAATCAGCACCGTTAAGGTAACTGCCGTTTGTCCTGTGCCGAATCCAATCAGATGGCATTCTGGTTTTTTCTGTGTAAAATGGAAATAGGGATTGGGACAATCGGGTACCGACCGAACTGTTCAAAAGCAACTACTATGGTTGTTTTGTCTCAAGAATCCGGGCGAATGAGCCAAGTATCAGGGCACGAATACGTCCGACTGATTGCGCTAACGCAAAAAGTCTCCTTTCAATATCTCTCTCAATGCTGCGAGAAATAGTGTGATGTTTTCTTTGCGGCTTGAATATCCCATCAAGCCGATGCGCCAAACTTGATCTTTGAGCGCGCCGAAGCCAGACGCAATTTCAATGTTGTACTCTTCAAGCAGACGCGCGCGGAGTGTGTGCGGATCGCACCCAGTTGGCACTTTCGCCGTTGTCAACGGTGGAAGCCGATACTCGATCGGAATGAACGGTGGAGTATCCATCTCTTCTAAACCATTCCACAATGTTTCCGCATTGGAACGCAAACGTGCAAACGTTTGTTCGAGTCCTTCTTCTGCGATAACACGTAAACCTTCACGCAATCCAAAGTGCAGATTGGCAGAGGCAGTATGATGGTATCCGTGAGCGCCGCCCCAATAGTTTGCATATTGTTTTAGATCAAGATAGAACGATGAGACAGGTTTTGTGCGCCTCGCGATGACTTCACACGCCCGCGGCCCAACGGTGATCGGCGCTAATCCGGAGGGCGCGCCGAGATTCTTTTGACTTGCAGAGTAAGCCATATCAATATCCCATTCGTCAATCTTGACCGGGATTCCACCGAGCGATGTGACCGTATCCAGCACGATCAACGTTCCGTTCTTATGTGCGGCCGCCGCAATCTCCTTGATAGTAAGCTGTTCCGCGCCGGTCGAGGTCTCCGCATGAACGATGGTCATGAGCTTGTATTTCTTTTTAATTAACGCCGATTCGATTTCTTCAACGCTGAAGATCTGTCCAAGCGGTTTCTCGATTCGGTCAACACTTGCACCGAGTCGTCCAGCGATCTCCGCCAGCCGCGCACCGAAATAACCGTGAATGCAAGCTAGCACCAGATCGCCCGGCTCGATCAAATTGGTTAACGCGGCTTCCATGCCGGATGTGCCTGTTCCAGACAAAGCGAATGTCCATTCGTTCTTGGTTTGGAATACATAGCGAAGCAATTCCTGTTCCTCGCCATAGATTTTCAGGAGAACCGGATCAAGATGCCCAAGTGTGGGCGCGCTCAAGGCGCGCAGGACGCGCGGATGCGTCATGCCAGGCCCGGGACCGAGCAGGATTCGGGACGGAGGATTCAAATCGGTGAAAATTGGTGCAGTCATTAAAGTCTCCTTGCAGAAAACTGGTGAAAGAGGTCGAGGAAATTTATTAGGATCAGGACTTTCGCTTGAAGTGACGAAATGATACCATGGAGAGATGATAGCCAAGCAACAATACGTTGAATATCTGATTTGTGCGATGGGCAATTACACGAGTTCAAACCTTGCCGAGCATTTGGACGATGTCAGTCACGATGCTGTACCCAATAGGCTCTCAACATCTCTTTCTGTTCTGCTTGGCTTAGTATGAATTGCCGCTTTGTCATCCCTCTATTGTACGACTTCTATGTATTTCGTCTATTAGAGACCACAATGGAATCCTGCTCACCGCCGAGGCGGCACAATCCATTTGTAAACGGTACACATTGTGCGGCAACCTAGCGTTTGAAAGCCCATGAGGAAATTGAAGTAATCATACGCTGATTGACTGCGTCCATAAAGTGAAAAGGAGAACCTATGAAAATCGTAGTCATGGGAACCGGCGGAACGGGGGGCTATTTTGGCGGCCTGCTTGCAAAGCAGGGCCAGGATGTAACCTTCGTGGCGCGCGGCGCGCATCTGCAAGCCATCCAGAAAACCGGATTGCAGGTCAAAAGCATCTTTGGTGATTTTCAAATCCAGCCAGCAAAAGCCACAGACGATCCATCCAAAACTGCGCCTCCCGATTTGATTTTGTTCTGCACCAAAACCTATGACACAGATGAATCCACCCAGAAAATCAAACCCCTCATCGGGAAAGAGACAACCGTGTTGAGTCTGCAAAACGGGATTGATGCCGTCGAGAGGATCGGAAGCGTCCTCGGCATGGAACATATGATCGCCGGCGCGACTTGGCTCTCGTCCGCGCTGGAGGCGCCGGGTGTTATCAAGCAAATGTCGGACTTTCGCCGCATCGTGCTCGGAGAATTGGATGGACGCCTCACCCCGCGCGTTCAAGCCATCTTCGAGGCCCTCAAGCAAACCGGCATCACGGTGGAACTCTCCGATGCCATCCTGAAAATTCTATGGACGAAGTTTGTGTTCATTGCGGCGGCCAGCAGTTTCGGCTCGCTGACGCGTCTGCCGATGGGCGACTACCGTTCCGTACCGGAGACGCGCACACTTATCATCCGCCTGATGCGTGAAGTCGAGGTGTTGGCACGCGCCCAAGGCGTGACTCTGGACGCGGATGTCGTTGAAAAGTCACTGGCATTCATGGATAATGCGGCGCCACACATCAAAGCCTCGATGCAACTCGATGTTGAATCGGGCCACCGCACCGAGATCGAGTCGATGCTCGGCGTGATCGGGCGCAAGGGCCGCGAGCGCGGCGTTCCCACACCTACCGCGGATATGATCTATGCCGCCCTCCTGCCCGTCGAATTGAAGGCGCGGAAGAGCCAGCCGTCTTTGTGATAGGCGCTACAAATTGATTAATTCCCTATTGACATTATTTTTTATGGGTATAAAATAAACAATAATAACTGAAGAAGCAGTACGGAGTTTGCCGGTAAAGATCTGGTGATGATTCTGTATCGAAACTCACGCCTCCTTGTAAAAGTTATGTCGCTGACCTGGCGAATGTGGATCGCTATGTCCATATAGTTTTTTGCGCCTTTGAGCAATCTATGCTCATTGGCGCTTTTATTTTTAGGAGTAACCCATGAATGAACCTTTGCTGGTAGAGATCATTGCCTACGCACCCACGGCTTTTTATCACTGCACGCATTGCGAAGTCGCATGGAGCGAAACGGGCCGCATGCAGCGCGTCCATGAAGAACAGCTTGAAAGCAGTCTGCCCCCGGATTTGATCCAGGAATACCAGACAATCTCCGATTGGGTGCGCGAAATTTTCCGGGTTTACTGCGACCGCGTCGTGGTCAAGGTCATTGATGCGGCCTCCATCGAGGGTGTATACAAATCCCTGCGATACGGAACACGCCGCTTCCCCGCTGTGATCGTAAGCGGTGAGGCGCGCTTCAGCGGAATCCATTCCCTGGCATCAGCCAGCGATAAGATCGCCAGCCTGCTGGCTGTTCCAGCTTCAAATTGACCTTATAAAAAATCGAGAGGAGGTCGTAAGCATAGATATATATTTTCCAAAACGATAATGACCGATTAGCTATCCATTGCTCTTGATTTCCCGCCAAAGAAAGGAGAAAGTATGAATACACTGTGGATCGTTGTTATTGCAGTGGTCATAATTTACCTGGCCTATAACTTTTACGCCAAGCAAATTGACCGCACTGTCATCCAGGCGGATGCAAAGAAGGCCACACCCGCCAAGATGTATATGGACGGCGTGGACTTCATGCCAACCAGTCGCAACGTGCTGTACGGCTATCACTTCAAGTCCATCGCCGCCGCCGGACCAATCGTCGGCGTGATCACGGCCGCGAACCTGTGGGGCTGGCTGCCCTCGCTGTTATGGCTGATGATTGGTGTTTCGCTCATTGGCTGGGTCAGCGACTACAGCGCTATCGTGGTCGCAGTCCGCAACGATGGCAACAGCCTAAGCGCCATCAGCCATAAACTGATCGCCCCGCGTACGCGCTCGATTCTGTTCACCTTCATCTTCTTCTATCTGCTGCTGGTAGCCGGCGCCTTCATGGGCATTATGGCCGCTTTGATGGCCGCCCGCCCGGATGTGCCGCTTGGCATCATCATGCTCGGCGTGATGGGATTCCTTGCCGGGCAGATGCTCTATAAATGGAAGATGGATTTGATCCTCGTCACAGCCATCGTGGTGATCGTTACCTTGGCGGCCATGATCTTCGGTCCATTCGGCGCAGTCAACGCGCAGGGCGCGCTCGACTTCACCAAAGGCCCGATCAGTTCCGTATTCGTCAGTATTAACAAAGGCATTGACAGCATCTCCGGTGGAAACGCGATCATGACCGTTACCGATCCGACCGCTGCCGATCCACGCGTACCGGTTCCAGGCGCGGATGGGAAGCGGGCATCCACGGCGCTTTATGATGCAGCCACTGGCGCCATCAAGACCATGCCATCATACATCTGGTGGGCATTGTTCTTGTTGATCTTCTCCTACCTGGCCGCAACTTTGCCGATATGGAGGTTCGCTCAACCGGTCAACTACATCGGATTTTGGATCACGCTTTTGGCAATCGGCTTGAGCGCTATCGGCGCGATTCTAGCTCCGTTCATCAAACCAGCCATTGGCGCATTTGCTCTGCCTGCCGTTTCAACTCTCGGCTTCGCTTATGATCCAACCAAAGCCTGGCAGCCTTTGTGGCCGATGCTTTTTGTGACGATTGCATGCGGCGCCATCTCCGGCTGGCATGCCTTGATCGGCTCAATCGGCACCGCTCGCCAGCTAGAATATGAAACGGATGCCCTGCCCGTTGGCGGCGGCGCGATGTTCACGGAGAACACGCTGGCGCTGCTCTCGCTGGTCGCCGTTTCCATCGCCGGATCGGGCGGCGGCGCAGGCCGCTTCGCGGCGGGAGTTGGCAGTCTGCTGACGGTGCTCTTCGGTGACGGCTTCAAGCTGTTCGGCACAGCCCTCGGCTTTGGGACCTTCATGATCATTGTGCTGACAGTGACACAACTGGTCTTCCGTGTCATGCGTGTGACGCTTTCCGAATGGGCCGGCGAGGTTGCACCTGCGCTGAAGAACATGCACGTTTCGACGATCATTTCAATGCTGTTGACTGTATTGCTGGTTCTGACCGGCACGTGGGTTTATCTGTGGCAGTTATTCGGCGCGGCCAACCAGTTGATGGCGGCGTTGAGCTTGTTGATTGTCACGGTGTGGCTCAAACAGCAGAAGAAGAATCCAGCTTTTGCGTTGTGGCCAACGTTGTTCATGTACATTACCACGCTTGCCGCTACACTTGTAACCGCGCGCAATCTGCTCGTGACGATTGTGCCGCAAGGCGGCTTTGCAGCAGTGGGCGCATGGGCAATGATTCTGATCTCCGTATTGTTGTTCGTCTCCGCCCTCTTCATTGGCTGGGACGGTTACGTTGCATATCAACGCTTCGCCAAAGGCGCTGGTCAGGCGAAGAAGAAAGCTGCACCTGCTGCGGCTGATTGACCCATCATTAATTACAAGAGGAGACGCGTCAACCGCGCCTCCTCTTGAGCCAAATCATTGACTATATATTGATTAGTTGTTGCGTTCTGTAATGGCGCGCGCCAAATCGCGCAACGCCTCAAAATAATTTGAGGATTCAGCCTTTTTGTAATCTGGAAAAGGAATGTGAATTTCCATATTCGGCGCATCCTTCCGCAGACTGAGCCGCGCATAACGCGGCGACAATCTTTGCATCGGCTCGTTCAACTTATCCAAAGTTGAAGCCGCAAGTTCGAGCAAACCTCTTGGCGCCATCAACTGCAAATTATGATAAGGTCTGCTTTCCCAGCCGCGCTGGCGGACTTGTTGCAAGGATGAACGTCCGCTCCAGGTTTTTGGGTCAGCTAGCTCAAGGTCGAGAAGCGGAAGCGAACTGAGTTGAGCACGGAAGATCAGCACATCGTCGCGGTTCTGGATCGCCGCCATGATCGTCATCCAAAAAACGTCGCGCGGTTTCATGACCAGTAAAGTGTCGAGGCGGCGGAAAGGCGGCTTGGCGCGCGCAATGACGAGCTCCGCCACGGACGTGCCCAGCCAGCGAAAGGTTGTCTTCTCGCCGATGCGCGGCAAACCGGATTGCATCCACTTTAAGATTGCATCGCCGCGGCGCAAATTATAAATAATGCCAAACGCAAACCAGCCCATGACGATCATCACCGCGAGCGCTAAATAGTATTCTGGGTTCATGAGCACCTCAATCTGTCATCCGGATTAATGGCGTCAGTATAATATGAAAAGCGATTCGATTCAAACCACAAGCCGCACCGGCTTTCTGCAAACCATTCGGGATTTCTTATACGGTATGTTCGGCATGGAGTTTGCGGAACACGCGATGGGAATGCGCGCCAGTTTGGAAAGCCTGTTCATGCTGGCCACAGTCGGAGATATGCTTGGTATTCCTGTCCTTCCGCCATATTACAGCCTGCGTTTGTTGCCTTATCTTGTTCCCAACATATCCACATGGAAACGGCGCGTGCTTCGTCAGCGCGAGTTTAGCGACGAGCACGATTATCATCTGGACGGACTTTAGCAAATGATGGATAATGAAATCCGGCTATGATCTCTTATCTCAACGAGAAAGGAATTCAATCATGAGTGAAGAAAAGCCCGAAAAGAAAGGTTTCTTCAAGAACATGCAGGAAATTCTATACGGCATGGCTTCGCACGATATGAGCCGCTACGCCCTGCGGACGCGCGCCAGCATGGAGCATCTTTTCATCTTGATAACGATGGGCGATATGATCGGCGTTCCGATTCTGCCGCCCTACTATAGTCTGCGCCTGCTTCCGTACGTTGTGCCGCAAATCGCGACCTGGAAGCGGCGTCTGCTACGCGAGAAAGATATCTCGGACGCCATGTTCTAGGAGCTTATCATGTCGCTCAAACAAATTTTCGAGGAACATCCCGAACGGCGTTACATCATGTTCGGTGGGAAGGGCGGGCTGGGCAAAACCACCTTCTCCGCCGCGACAGCCTACTGGCTGGCAAAACAAGGAAAAAAGGTATTGGTCTTTTCCGTTGACCCGCAAGCCAGCCTTTCGGACATTTTCCAAAGGGATATCTTTGGAAAGGGCCCGATCAAGATCATGGATAACCTCTGGGCACAAGAGATTGATGCCGATAGTCACATCAAGAACTACCAGAATGAAATCCGCAAGAAAATTTTGGACATGTACGGATTTGAAGAGGTGCCGGAGGAAATCGAGCAATATATCCAGGCCGCCTCGGCGGAACCAGCCATGGAGGAGAGCGCCATCTTCGACGCGGTGGTGGATATCGTTGTCGAAGGCAGTTATGATTATTACATCTACGATCTCGTGCCGCTCGGCCATGCGCTCTATTATCTAAGCATGGCCAAAGTCTATGACGAATGGATCAACAAGATCACCAAGCTGCGCGAGGAAATGCGCGAATACGAGGAGATGGTCTCGCGTCTCAAGCGCGAGAAAGAGACGGAGGAAGATCAAATTCTCAAAGAACTGCAATATATCCGCGAACGAATCAACTTATCCTCGCAAATCCTTACGGATAAGGAAAAGACCGGCTTCTTCTTTGTGGTTATCCCCGAGGAAATGATCCTGATTGACACGAACAAAGCGGCAGACTTGTTTGCCAAGTTCGACGTGCCGATTATGGGCTACGTGGTGAATCGGGTCATCCCACACGAATTGCTTCAACAAAACATTCCATCCTATTTGAAGAACCGCATTCAAATGCAGGACAAATACCTGGAGCAGATCAATGCCATGTTTGGGAATCAGGTCGCGGCACATGTGCCGGAGCTGGAACGTGACGTGACGGGCCTCGATATGATCAAGAAACTTTCCGAAATTATGTTCGGTTAGGAGGATCGCGATGACAAAGAATATTGAAACCTCCATGAAAGCGTTTGTAATGGACCGTCAGCGATTGCGCTATATTTTCTTCGGCGGCAAAGGCGGGGTCGGAAAAACCGTCATGGCCGGCGCGACGGCCATCTGGCTGGCCAAGCAGGGACGGCGCGTAATGCTGGCCTCCACGAATCCCGTCCACAGCCTGAGCGGGTTGCTCGGTCAAAATGTTTTCGGCAAGCCAACCGCGGTCGAGAACGTTCCGGGCTTATGGGCTTATGAAATTGACACCAAAGACACCATCGAACGTTCCAAGCAGGAAATCCGCGACAAGATTCAATGGTTCCTGAAGTTCGCCGATATTTCCACTAAGGCGGATGAATTCGTTGAGTCAGCGACGATGAATCCGGCCTTTGAAGAGTCGGCGATGTTCGAGAACATGGTGGACCTGATGCTGGGCAACGAATACGACGTTTACGTTTTCGATACCGCCCCGACCGCCAACGCCCGCCGTTTATTGGGCATGTCGAAAGTCTATTCGTTGTGGGTCAACAAAATGTTGAAGAGCCGTGAAGAGGCGCGCTCCCTGCGCGAACTGCTTTCGTTCACAAAGAAAAAGGAAGCCGATCCGCTGATGGATTACCTCGTCTCTTTCCGCGACCGGATGGGCAAGGCGCAGACACTTCTAACTGATCCCGCGCTGACAGCATTCTTCTTCGTGACCTTGGCCGAGGCTTTGCCCATCGCAGTGATCACGCGCTTCATCGGCTGGTTCCATGATTTCGGTATCCCGGTCGGCGGCGTGATCGTCAATATGTTAATTGATAAAAGCCAGGTCAACGATAAATCGCCGGACTTCGTCCGCAACCGCGTGGATATGCAGTCGCGTTATATGGATGATGTTTGGCAAAAATTCGAAGGCATGGTGCGCTCCATCGTCCCGTTATACGAGAACGAAGTGCGCGGAGTGGATTCGCTTTCGCGCACAGCCAACAGCTTATTCGTTTAAAGCGAAATTCATCGGGATTTCGCTTTGTGGCAATCATAAGCCGACACTAGAGTCGTTTGCTTATTGATATGTTTTGACGTTTCACTTCCGCTAACACGAAACAAACCTTAAGGGATATTCGCCTAAATGTAATATAAGTCATTCTTAGAGGTCGTTATGAAAGAACTTTTAGAAGATGCAGCAAAACGTGCAATTGCATATCTTCAAGGTCTCGACTCACGAAGCGTCGCGCCAACTCCCGAAGCCATTGACAGACTCAAATTGCTCGATGAACGTTTGCCTGAAGAACCAAGCGATCCTGCAAGCACGTTAAAAATGTTGGATAGTGTATGCATGAAAAAAAGGACTCATGAGACGCGACAACAACTAATCGTTGTACAATTCGATTGCTATCAACGGAATCTCCATTTCCTGCGGCGTCAACCCGCCGTGATGGCCGCGGAAATTCTGCTCGAACTTTTCTTTTTCATACCACCAAACCGACTCGTAACGATAGGGCAGGACAACTAAATTTCCAACACGTTCTCGAAAAACCTTCGAAATCTTTGGACCAAAATAACCATGTACGATCAATTCATCTGTCTTGACAACGTCAGCCTTATTATAAAGCTCTTTGGAAAGCATCGTCTGCGCTTCATCGAGCATCTCATCTTTGATATACAAGAACATATCACGTGGCGAACCGCCGGGGACCAGCAATTCGCCTCTTCGATTCTTGCGGATGTATTTTTTGATGTGAGGGAAAACTTTATTGAGATAAACCGTTGTCGCCGGATCAACTTCGACCTGACCATGGTCGGCGGTTAACAAGAAAAGTGTTTTTTCCTTTTTAACGGAAGCAAACAGACGCTCCATCGTGGTCAGGAATATATCTATTTCGGCTTCCACTTGCGGCGAGGCTGGACCGTATTCATGGCAGATGCTGTCGATCTTATCGTAGTAAAGGAAGAAGTAATTTTTTCCTTTTGCCTCGTCCAGCGCGAGACGAAGATTGGTCAGCGTTTCGGGCAGGGTTTTGTATCCGCGCGTTTCAGCCCCGCGGAAAAGGATGTCGGAATACGTGGAAGGCGTATATTCGCGGTGCTGAAAGATCTTCGAGTGAACGCCGAGCATTTCTAAGTCATGGTACAAGGTGCGGGTTGGATAAAGTTCTTTTGGGTCAATGCCGGTTGTCTTGAGTTGGTCGCGTTCTATCGTGCCTGAGAAAGAGAAAAGCAGCGGAACGATCATGGCATCCAACGCTGGCTCATAATAATTCCATTCGAAGATACCGCTCTGCCCTACGTTCAATCCGCTGTGGATGCAGGTTGTGTGCGCCGATGTTGTCGAGGGAAACTGCGAAGTCAATTTAACAACGTGCCCCTCGCGAAGGCAACGATTCAAATACGGGTGTGATGCAAATTCCTCGAAGAAACGCCATCCAAAGGCATCCACAAAGAACAGAATAACGTTATCGTAGCATTTTTCAAGATCAGGGATAGGAGGTGGATAAGCCTCACCGCCGAAAAGGCTCTTGACAAAAAGCGGTATTCCTGCAAAGCCGCCGGAATCATAATTGGGTTTTACAAAGTCTGGGTGCATAAGAGAATTATAGCGCATAAGCAGATGACCCAAGTTCATCATGTTTGATTATCTATTACCGACCATTCCCCTAAATGGATTTATGGATTATATTAACTATGTCTTTTCAACACCTTAACGCTAATTTAATTTCTGAACTAGCCAAAGAGAGATAATAGTTTAATGGCATTGTCAACAGGCATGCATTCCTCCCATCATATTGATTGGATTGCTTATCTTTATATCCTCCCTGCCTTCGTTATTCTGGGGATCTTCCATATCTTTCCCGTCTTTTACGCAATTGATATCAGCCTGAATACAGGGCCGATCAACAAATTCAAATTCGTTGGCTTGCAAAATTATGTGCGCGCTCTTTCAAGTCCGGATTTCTGGACTGCGCTAGCCAACACATTTTCATTTGCTCTGATGACGATTGTCTTGGCCATGGCGCTTGGGTTATTGTTTGCCTATTTACTTTATCAAGGTGTGCGCGGGCAGTCTGTCTATCGCACGATTTATTTTCTGCCTTATGTTCTTTCTACGGTTGGTTCTTCAATAGTCTGGGCTTGGATATTCGATCCTAGCAGTGGATTGGCAAATCTGGCGTTAAAGATATTTGGCATCCAGCCTCTGCGCTGGCTGATCGAGCCGAAGGGCGTGTTCCAGCTAATTGGCAAACCGTTCAACCTATTCGTTCCTATATGGATGCGCGGGCCTAGCTTGGCTTTGGTCGCCATCGCGATTTTCACAATTTGGCAAACTGTTGGTTATAACATCGTCATCTTAATGGCGGGCCTTACCAACATTCCGGGCGAGATTTACGAAGCGGCGCGCCTCGATGGAGCAAACAGCGTCCAGTTGTTCCGCCTCATAACATTTCCATTGCTTTCGCCGACGCTATTCTTCGTTTTGGTTATTTCCATAATTGGATCGTTTCAATCCTTCAACCAAATCTATTCAATGAACATCGCCGCCGCTCAAACCTTGGGTGGCCCGTTAGGCACCACCTACACGATGACGGTTTACATGTTCGACCAGTTATATACCTACTCGAATTACGGCTACGCCTCCGCCATCGCAGTCCTGCTCTCAGTGCTGATTCTGATTCTGACGCTGATCAACTTCCGCTTTATCGGTTCGCGAACGGAGGCGATAGAATGACGGCTGCGTTTAATCGGGAGCGCTTGATTCTTATCATTAAACGCCTGTTCGTTCATGTGATCCTATTGATCGGCGCCTTCTTTGCACTATTTCCTTTCGCTTGGATGATATTGACTTCGCTCAAAAGTTACATCGAAGCCTCCGCTGCACAAAGTTTACTTCCAACACATTGGCTGTTTTCCAACTATCTTCAAGCTTGGAATCAAGTGGGATTATTCCCGCGCTATTTTGAAAACACACTCTTCATGGCTGTGACCACCACGCTGGGCGTCTTGATCACATCATCGCTGGCGGGTTACGCTTTCGCTCGTATGCGTTTCCCCGGGCGCGATGTGTTATTCATCATTCTGCTCTCAACCATGATGGTGCCATTTGAAGTGACCCTGATCCCCAACTTCATTCTGATGCGAGACCTGCATTGGATTGACCATTACGAGGCGCTCATCATTCCGTGGACTGCCAGTGCTTTCAGCATTTTTCTCCTGCGACAATTCTTCAAAGCAATCCCCTCGGAACTGTATGATGCTGCCGTTTTGGATGGTTGCACCCACCTTCAGTTTTTGTGGAGCATCGTTCTGCCGCTTTCCAAACCGGCTTTAATTACCAGCGCCCTATTCTCTTTCCTAGGAAGCTGGAACTCTTTGATGTGGCCATTACTAGTGACGAACAATCCTGTGATGCGCCCATTGCAAGTCGGCATTACATCGTTCATCACCGATGCAGGTACCGAGGTGCAGTATCTATTAGCCGCCGTCACGATCAGTGTCATCCCGGTCATTCTGATCTACTTCTTCTTGCAACGCTGGTTCATCGAAGGCGTTGCAAAAGTTGGAATACGAGGCTAAAGCAAGGAGGTGTTGTATCTGTTGATAGGTAAATCATAGAACCGGCATACCGAACCGATTGAATTAGATAAAAGGAGAGAACATGAAAAGAAACACACTCGTAACATTTTTACTGCTAGTGGTCATGGCGTTATCAGCTTGCGCGCCCGCTGCCACCGCCACAGCACCCGCAGCGACACAAGCGTCTGCGGCTACCGCCACAACCGCTATGACGGAAGCGCCGACCTCCACAAGCGTTCCACCTACGGCCGCGGCAACCGCGACCAGTACTCTTCCGCCAACCATCACACCTGCCGCCAATGCGATTCAAATCCAATTCTGGCATGGACAAAGCGGTTTCCAAGGACAGGTGCTGAATAACTTGGTCAACCAATTCAATTCCACACATCCTGATATTTTCGTCACCGCTACATTCCAGGGAACGTATTCCGATCTTTACAAGAAAGTGACAGCCGCGATTGCTGGTGGCACTCCGCCTGACCTCGCAGTCGCGTATCAAAACGATGTTTCGAATTACATTGCCAGCGGCGCGGTCATTCCGCTTGATGATCTGATGAAAGATCCGCAGATTGGATTCACAGCGGGTGATATGAAAGATATTTATCCATCTTTCATTGATCATTACCCTCAGGCAAACAATCAGGTATATAGCTTGGCCTTCATGCGCAGCATGGAAGTGATGTATTACAACGCCGATATGCTGCAGGCCGCTGGGTTTTCCACACCACCAACTACATGGGATGATTTCATGAAAGTATGTCAGGCCGTGAGCAAGACGCCCGGTGTGCCTTGCTATGAAATGAACACTGACGCTTCGCGCTTCGCGAACTGGGTCTGGAGCCGCGGCGGCGATATGCTCAGCCCGGATAGTAAGACAGTTGCCTTCAACTCACAAGCGGGTTTGGATACGTTGACCTTCCTCAATCAGTTGTTCCAACAGAAGTATGCAACGGTGATTGCCAAATCCTTCCAGGATCAAACGGACTTCTCGCTGGGCAAGATTACCTTTGCCTTCGGTTCGACCGCCGGCTTGCCTTATTACAAGCAGGCGATTGATCAAGCCGGTGTCGTCAAGAATTGGGGAATTGCCCCAAGTCCGCATACTACTCCCAACCCGGTAGTGGACGCGTACGGACCAAGTGTTACCATCTTCAAAACCACCACCGATAAAGAACGCGCTGCGTTCACTTTCCTAAAATGGTTGATGAGCACTGATACGAATGCAGCTTGGGCGAAGGCAACTTTCTACTTCCCCGCGCGTCAATCTACCAAGACTACCCTATCCGATTTCATCTCCACCAATCCATTATACGGTCAGGCTTTTGACTGGCTGCAATATGGCAAGCAGGAGCCAACTATTGCCGCATGGAATCCGATTCGCGGATTCATCGCCGATGCATTGACGTCCATCGCCAATGCTGCAGCATCTCCTCAGGATGCGCTAAACACAGCGGCTACCAAGGCCAACGCTGCACTAGCTGGTCAATAAGCCTGCCCTGTGCAGCAAACAGCACATAGAAACAAATTCTCCTCGAAGTTACATGGCTCGGGGAGAATTTGCTGTAATACACTTCGTGCCAACGGCATTTGCAATTTTATGCGCCCGCGCCCAAATCATATCTCCTATCCTGGCCATTAATATGCCGCCTCGAGTAATTTATACTGACAGTATTACCGGTGCTTGATCATTTGTCATCGTTAAGAAAAACTTTAGAAGGCAATGCCTACAAGATCTGATAGAGGTGACAACGTAAGTAATGCAAGTTGTTTCATGGCTAGGTTATGTTCTACGATGAACCATTTGGTCACCATGTGGTTAAAGGCATCGCGGCTTTGAAAGGCAATAAACAGCACATCCAAGTCATTACGCCAAAAAGAATACGATCATACTGAATTGGACATACTTACGAACACCACTCGCAACAGTACGACGCTATTCAAGACTTAAACAAAACGAGACCGGCACGAATGCGAGTCTCTTTTTGTAACTTCCCTAACGGGAAGTGCAGAAAAGCCCCTTGGCATGGACTGGACAGAAACGCCCAAAACTTTCCGCTAATTTTCGCAAAAATGGTGATTTTATGCTTTCCCCTGGTTATAAATGCGCTACTCATCATCTTAGTAGGAGGCATCCATCAATATGAAAGATAGTATCGAACTTAGCGATGTGGCATCCCTCCTCAAGTAATTAGGAAGCCGCAGTACGCACAAGTGCCATCCGCAAGGGCGGCACTTGTGTTTCTTCTGTACGAATAATATTTCTGCTTGATGGTCGAATTATCACCAGCAGATTGGGATTGCGATGAAAGTAAACGTAATGACTTGCCCGAGTAGAACTCTGTTCACCGTGATCGCATCCATAAACGCGACCGACGAACATTGCTCAATCACCTGGTGCAACCAAATGCCATTCAATTGGGTGGACTAGTCTAAGATCGCTTAGAGCATAATTCTCTTTTCGATTTCATAATTTGAAAATTCAGTCGGGCATCTTGGCGTGGACTTGATAGTATCTCTCATGATTTTCCAACATAGTGTCAGCCCCCGCAGCCGGAAGCGAGACTTCGACCCTCTCCAGGGGCGCATCGAGTTACACCTATTCACGTTCTTCTATAACCCCTCCCGCAAAATCCATCTCAATTAAAGCTCCTACTAAGAACAAAACGCCCACAATAAACCCAAAATAACCATCTCAACTGATGGAACTTAATAGGGAGAAGTTGCGTCTGAATAAGGATAATGACTTCCAAAGGAGATTTGAAATGAAGCTTTCATTGATCGTGCTAATCCTGTTATGTGTCACGGCATGTGCGGCACCCCCGCCAACCATATCTCCGCAACTGACCCAAATCCCCCGTCCAATTGTTGTGACAAGCGAACTACCTGTTACTTCAGTGACTGTAATGCCAGTATGTACCTGTCCGACCGGCATAGCTACTCCCACTCAAACCCAAGGTGGAGGCGTGAGCATTCCTCCGGTTATCTGCAATTGTCCGGCTATTTTGGTATCGCCTCCGGTTGAAGCCACGGACAACGGATCAAGCTCACAATACATCTCAACTAATGGGATTACTCTCGCAGATAACGGGAAGACTTTCATCTTGCATAGCGGCGATAGTTTTCTGCTGAACCTTGGCATGGATACTTTTGATTGGACAGTCGACATCGACAATCAAAACGTAATAAGCAGAGTAAAAGGTGTGATGGTCATCCGTGGAGCTCAGGGGATTTATGAAGCCAACGGCCCCGGTCAAGCGCAGCTAACGGCGGTTGGCGAGCCGTTATGCCGGAATTCAGTTCCAGAGTGTGCGATGCCCTCGATCTTGTTCAGAGTTACTTTGATTGTTCAATAGCTGCCTCCTGCATGCTGATGCATCCGACCTACTTCGATATTTGTGCGGGCAGCTCTCGCAGCGCATTGACCTTCGCCAGCCCCCTCCTGCCTCCCCCAAATACGACAACGAAAAAGTTTGAATGCTGATTCGTAATGTGCATTGTCGGATTTGGGGGAGGTGTCACGCAGTGACGGTAGGGGTGAGTCACAACTCTCCTGTGAACATTTATTCAAAATCATCATCGTCCACGATGACCAGATGCGCTGTATTCAGCGCGTGACCCCAAATGCCGCTTTCATTCATCATTACGGCAATCGCATAAGGAGTAAGCAGAAATTCCATTTGCTCTCCATCTATAAATTCCAGAATCAATGGATGAGAGGGCCGTTCCGTTTTGAAACTTTTCTGAACACGACCAAGAAAATATTTGGCGCTTTCGTGGGAGATCTGAAATTGTGATGCTGTTTTTTCGAAGGGCTTGATCTTATCCATATTCTATTTTACCTAATCGGGCACGCGGATTAGAGCTTCTTCCGCACGTTGACCTTTGCCATGATGATTCAGGCTTTTGAACAATTACGAAGCGCTTTCATCAAAAAGGATCGACTATGATTGTTCGTCACCTGCCAACAGACCCAACCCCTCTGAGGCGCTACAAAACTTCCAGAACTACACCCATGTGATGAACAAACTCAACGCTCTGTTGTAGAGGAATACACCACTCTTCCTTAGGCCTGGGTTTTAGCTCGTTCTCTTACATGACAGTGTGAACGGCAGCTCCGGCCTTCCTTATCTTGCATCAGACCGATTAGAGTTTACTTGATTCTGATTTTTACGGTTGCGTTCGTACCAATAATATCTGCAAGATCGATGTCTTCGAGCAGCCGGATCTTTACAGGGATCAACTGAGTTACCTTGGTATACGTACCGGACGTAGTAAAGCTGGTCAGTGAACCACTGAGTTTTGTTGAGGTTACCGTATCGACTTCCTGGACATAACCGTCAAAACTCTGGCCGTATGCATCCAATGAAACGGTCACGCTCTGCCCCGGATGTATTTTAAGGATATTCGTTTCTTCCACGTTCGCTGTGATGTAAATGTCCGACGTTTCTGCCACAACCAAGATAACATCCGTTGGGGTAACATAGTCTCCTTGTTGCATATTGACTTCGGTCACCGTGCCGTCGACGGGTGACCGGAGGAATGGGCCATGTTCCACCCGTGCAAGCATCTCTCCCGCTTTTACCTCATCGCCTTGGGAGACGTTCATTGTTGTCAGTTGACCACTTGCGTTTGCGGTCAGCTGATAAATAGCCGTGTCCACCTTGGCGTTATCCGTCTGGTAATAGAAACTGCCTTCGTAAATAAAGTAACCTGCGACCCCGAAACCGGCCAACACGATCGCAATCGCAACAATGACGAGCACTCGTTTGCTGATCTTTCGGTTTGCAATTTTGGGCGTGAAATCTTCTTCGTACTTGCTCTGGTCCTGACTAATAGACATGTTCTATCGCCTTTCTTTCGAATTGACTGTTGTACATTCCGGCATAAAAACCGCTTGCCGCAAGCAGTTCAACGTGATTCCCCTGTTCGACAATATCCCCATTATTCAAAACGAGGATTAAATCGGCATTCTTAATTGTTGAAAGCCTGTGCGCGATAATAAAACTCGTCCTCCCCTTCATCAGCGCATCCATCGCCTTCTGAATTAGGATTTCCGTGCGGGTGTCAATTGAGCTGGTCGCCTCGTCGAGAATTAAAATTCTTGGATTGGCCAGGATCACGCGGGCAATGGTCAATAACTGCTTTTGCCCTTGTGAGATATTGTCCGACTCTTCGTTCAGGATGGTATCGTATCCTTGGGGCAGTGTGCGGATAAATTCGTCGCAGTGAGCGGCCTTCGCCGCCGCGACCACCTGCTCGCGGGTCGCGCTAAACGTCCCGTAACGAATATTATCGAGAATGGAAGCGTTATACAGCCAAGTATCCTGTAAAACCATGCCGAATACGGACCGCAAATCGTTTCTGGTATAGTCGTAAATACTATGCCCATCGATTTTGATATCGCCGCCGTTAATATCATAAAAGCGCATTAGGAGTTTAACAATCGTTGTTTTTCCGGCGCCGGTTGGACCGACAATGGCTACCTTTTCCCCTTGCTCCACGGAGGCAGAAAAGTCATGGATAATGGGCTTGGTCGCATCATAACCGAAAGCCATATGTTCGAAAGACACGGCGCCCTTCACTGCAGCGGCAGACGCACGGCTTCGC
>Ga0335081_10004426_pt1 | contig 22173 bp, 20 predicted proteins | sample Lox_Sample_35_FD_206713 | JGI IMG/M metagenome (GOLD analysis project Ga0335081, IMG submission 206713) | Soil microbial communities from Loxahatchee National Wildlife Refuge, Florida, United States - Lox_Sample_3.5 | ecosystem: Environmental > Terrestrial > Soil > Wetlands | place: USA... | reverse complement strand
GCCAGAATCTGCGAGTGAAGGACCGAGCACTCGGCGCGGCCCTGGGCGTGAGCGGCCGAGAGTAGCGCAAGAGCGCCGACGAATGTTATGGCCCAGGTACGAGCCCGCGACCAGAATTGCGACCTAGTCTTAGACAGCCTCTTCACCTCGTGATTTCGATAACGGATTGGATTCCTTTACCGCCCCTCGCGCACGGCCAGCAGCCGCTCATCGATCGGAAAGGGTTCAATCTTCACAATTCGAGCTTTAAAGCCCGCCGCATCGGGAAACATCATGACATTTTGTTCTTGCGGAACGACGACCGACGGTACGAGAAACACGGGAACATCGGGTTTGCGGGAAGCCGCCCGGGTTTGTTCTGCCGAGGCTTTTCGAAATGAAACAGTGTCGGGAATTTCAATGGTCACCAGACTGTAATCGAGGGGTACCTCCGAAAGTTCGAGATAGTGCGAGCGAAACATGCTGAGCGGCATAGATAACCCGTATGCCTTTGTAATTGCAAGGCTGGTCAGCGTAGAGGCCGCCTGTGCCGGTCAAGTCGCGAGCATACACGCTCCGCGCCAGGCGACACACGATCACGCAAACATATCGTGATCGATCCTGACTAATTCTTCTTCAAGGGCGGCGGGATCCTGGGTCAGGACTTGGAGGGGACTCTGGTTGTTGAAGATGCGGCTGGGCCGGTTCAGCCACGCATTGGCACGCGTACGCGATCCGAAAGTATCTACAGCAGGGGCCAGTACTTCCGCATACTCCATTACGCGGACATCAAGGTGGGCGGTTCGCGACCCTTTCGCTGGCCACAAGGTTCGAGGTGCCATGCTTCCTTTCAGCACTTCGGAAAGTTTCGCATCGGAACGGAAATGTGTTCCGATTTCGCCGGGCAAATCCCGGAGTTTGGCATTCTTGCCGGGTACGCCGACTGTCTTTTTCGGTTTGGCTTGGGTCCGCTTCACGATGCCCTAATTGTACAAAACTCAATGCGGCGCTACTACGGTTCAGCTCAGCCGCTTTATTCATATTTCAGCGTCTGCACGGGGTCCAGCCGCGCCGCCCGGCTCGCGGGATACAGGCCTGCCAGCAAGCTCACCGCAATCGAGAACACAATCGCTGCACCGATGAGCCAGGCGGGCAGAATCCATACCGGCTCGGCCGGCAGTTGATGATTGTGTAGGTAAATACCTGTTCCTATGTTGATGGCCTTGCCGATCGCGAAGCCCAGCGCGATCCCTAGCACTCCGCCAAGAAATCCCATGGCACCCGCTTCGGCGAAAAAGAGCTGCTTCACGTCCGCGTCGCTAGCGCCGATGGCTTTCATCACCCCGATCTCGCGCCGCCGCTCCAGCACCGCCATCACCAGCGTGTTGATGATGGCAAGCGTCGCGACCGCCAGCGCCAGCGAGCCGAAGATGCCCAGGAACAGGTCGAGTACGGTGAAGAAGCGGCGCAGGCTTTTGGTCGCGTCGAGCACGGAGAAGGTGCGGAAGCCCATGTGCTTGATGGCGTCCTGCACCTGCGCGACTTTGGCCGGGTCTTTCACGCGCACGGTGAGCGTCATGAAGGTCTTGCCCTGGCCGCGCAGCGGGCTACGCATGTCGCTGAACTGCGCCATGTTCAGCTTCTCGGTGAGATCGACGGGCAGGAAGATGCGGCCGCGCGACACCGTGCGCATGCCGCCGTAGGGCTCTTCGTCGATGATGCCGACGACCTTGAGCGGCTGTGTCTTCCGCACCACCGAGAAACCATAATCGTCGTTCGAGTTCGAGCCGCTCCCTTGCGCGCCCAGCTCTGGCGTGCCGGAGGCCTGTGCTCCGGCCGCCAGCGGCTGATGTTCGCCGTAGCGCAGAGTGACTTCTTTCCCGATGAGCGTCTTCGGATCCTTGGGATCAAGTTCCTTGGCGAAGTCGTTCAGCAGGATTACCTCGTCCGCATCGGAGCGCGAGAAGAACTTGCCCTGCAAACTATCGAAAGCCTCGTTCTCGCGTGCCGACATGGGCAGGCCGGTGACAAAGCCGAAGTGAGTCTGCCCGCCGTAGAGAATCTCGCCCATGACGCGGATCTCCGGCTCGACCTCGGTCACATACGGCAGGTGCGCCATTTTGTCGCGCGCGGCTTCGTCCAGCGCGGGAGCTTTCTCGAGATTCTGGTCCTTGCGATCTTCCTCCCGATCCCAGCCGCGGGCGTCGACTTTGCAGGCAACGAAAACGGTGTCGAACATTCCGGAACCGGCGAGGCGCTTGGTCGCGAGCTGTTGCAATCCGACGCCGAGGGACAACATCGCCACCAGCGAGGCGACGCCCACCGAGATGCCGATTGTCGTCAGGCCATTGCGTAGCTTCGATTGCCCCAGGTTGCGCGCGGCCAGCTCCATCATGTCGTAGCTCTTCATGCCCGCGCCTCCTCGCTCCCGGCGAGGCCCCGCATGGGTGCCCCATCCTGCTCGCCCTTAGGCGAGAGAGCCTGCCCAGAGCTTGTCGAAGGGATGGGCTGGGACGAGATCAGTTTTCCGTCGGCCAAAAAGACCAGCCGCTGCGCGAAGCGCTCAGCCAGGGCACGCTCGTGCGTCACCATCACCACGGTCATGCCCGTCGATAAGCTGAGATCGCGAATGAGCACGAGAATGTCTTCGCCGGTGCGGCTGTCGAGGTTGCCGGTGGGCTCGTCGGCCAGGAACAAAGACGGACGGTTTACCAGCGCGCGTGCAATCGAGACGCGCTGCTGCTCGCCGCCCGAGAGCTCCGATGGCCGGTGTTCGAGCCGCTTGCCCAGCCCGACGCGCTCCAACGACTCGCGCACCCGCTGCGCCCGCTCGCTGCGTTCTACCTCGGCAAAGCGCATCGGCAGCTCGACATTTTCCATGATGGTCATGCTGGAGATGAGATGGAATGCCTGGAAAACCATGCCGACATCGTTGCGCCGATAGCGTGCCAACTCCACCGACGACAAGCCGGCGAGATCGCGACCTTGCACGATGACCGAGCCCGAAGTCGCGCGGTCCAATCCGGCAAGCAAGTTGAGCAGAGTTGATTTGCCCGATCCCGACTGTCCGAGCAGAGCGACGAATTCGCCGCGATCGATGGTAAGCGAGATGCCGTCGACGGCACGAATGACGGCGCTGCCCATGGGATAGTAGCGGCAGACGTTCTCGGTTTGGACGGCGTGAGGACCCGACGAAGGGTTCATTCGTATTGCATTCGATGCCGCCATTGCAACTCAGGGCGCAACCGCGCCCAATTCAACATACGAAGGCTGCGGAGGCTTGGCTCCAATGATTCTGTAATGATTCTGTAACGATTTGTAACGTGGTTACAGGGAGAGTCCCGACAGCCGGGAAGGTTAGAAGGGCTGAGTTATCAGCAATGTGACAAGTTTGGTTATCCTGTACGGCGCGCGTCCTGCAGGACCTCGTCCAACGCTCCTTCTAACTGCTCGGCGCGCTCGTTGTAGTCGCTGGCGATGTTGTCGTACCTACGCTTCAAGACGTGCAGCTCGTCGGCGATATTCAATGCGGCGAGAACGGCCAGGCGCAGCGAGTCCACGGTTGCCGCCTGCTGGGCGATCAGACGCATCTTGGTGTCAACATAATCCGCCAGTTGCGCGATGTACTCCGAGTCGGAGCCGCGCAGATGATAGGTCTGGTCATAGATCTCCACGCGGACATTGCCGCCGTTTCCATTGCCGTTCGACTGACTCACCGTGGACCTCCAAGTCAGTTGCCAGTGGCTAGTGGTCAGTGGCAAGATTCACCGGCGTTTGCTGGCCACCGACCACTGGCAACTACTCTATTCTTCTCTCGCCAGCGTCTCGATCTGCTCCAGCATCTTTTCCACGCGGGAGCGAACCTCTTCGCGCTCGCGGCGCAAGGTGACCAGCTCGTGACGCATGGTCTCCACTTCTTCTTCGCGCTCATTGAGCTGTTCGCGCAGGCGAGCGGCGTCGCGTTCGGCCACGGCCTTGCCCTCGCGGGCAGCTTTCAGCAGGTCAATGGTGCGCAGAATTTTCTCTTCCAGAGACTTGAAATCGGCGGTGCTGGGAGCAATTTCGACTGCGTTTGCCGGCATCGTGATGCGTAACCTTCCCAAGAATGGTTAATGTTCCGAGCGCAGTATATCGCAGAAATTCTTGTGCAAAACCTGCAACTCTCGATTGCAGGCGAATTCAGTCGGGATGAATCTGCTTAATAACCAGTGTCTTATCAATGGTGTCATCTTGAGCGAGAAGCGAAGCTCAGGATGACGCCCGAAGAAGGTTGATGCTGAGTCTAAGCTCGCAGCTCGCAGCTTATTACGCCCGCAACGTACCGCCCAGTGCTTCCAGCTTGCCGATGATCTGCGCTGACCACTGCGCCACCTCGTCGTCGCGCAACGTGCGATCCTGCGACTGGAATTCGGCGCGGAGTAGCAGCGAACATTTGCCGGCGCCGACTTTCTCGCCGCGAAAGATTTCCGCGGGTTGCAGATTGATCAGCTCAGAGATGCGCAAATCCTCAACGGCAGCCTTGATCTTCTCCCACATGACAGCGTCGTCGAAGACGAACGAGAAGTCGCGCTGGACGGCGGGGAACTTCGAGATGCGGCGATAGTGCGGCTCGCGCAGCGCGTGCCGGTACAAGCGGTCAAGCATCACCTCCGCGAGATAAATGTCCTGCCGCAGCTTGCGCGCGGCGGCCTGCTCGGGATGCAGTTGCCCGAAGATCGCGACCGTCTCGCCGTCCATGACCGCGCGCGCCGAACGGCCGGGATGCAGGTACGGCGGCTGGTTCGCGTCGAAGGCGAGCGAGTCGTGCTCGAAGGCGTGGAGCAGTTCTTCCAGGTCGCCCTTCATGTGGAAGAACGTGTACGGCTGCGCGGACAAGTGGACCGATGCCGGCTGCACGTCGCCCGTCGCGATGAATCCAAGATGGCGTCGCTCGTCGTGGCCATCGCCGAGTTTCTCGAAAACTTCGCCTGCTTCAAAAAGCCGGAGGTCGGTGGTTCCGCGATTCAGGTTGTAGCCCACGAGGGTGAGCAGCCCCGGCAGCAGCGAGGTGCGCATGCAACGCGCCTCTTCGCTCAAGGGATTGGCCAGCATCAGCGGTTCAGGAACGGGTGCCATATCCGGGCTGGGTGCCCCACTCAAGCGTCTTTTGCTTGAGTGGGTCCTTTCCGGAATGCCGAACGTCTTCGCGTCCTGCTCGGAGATAAAGGTGATCGAGATCGCCTCGTCGTAACCGAGCGCGAGCAGCGTCTGGCGGACGCGCGCGTTCTTTGCTTCGTCGGGCAGCTCGACCACCGCGCCCGCGAATGGCGGCAGGGTGTTGGGAAATCGGTTGTAGCCGTAAATGCGCGCGATTTCTTCCAGCAAATCGATCTCGCGTTCGACATCGAGGCGCCAGGATGGGATCTGCACGCTGAAGTTGCTGGTGGCCGATGGCGTGATCCCGAAACCGAGGCGGCGCAGGATGCGCTCGATTTCGCCAGTGGCGATATCGATGCCGAGATGGCGGCGCACCCCGGAGCTGTGCAGCGTCAGCGACGCACGCTTGGGCGTCCGCGCAACCGCGTCGATCATCATGCCGTCGGGTCCGCCGCTGGCGCTCTGCACAATCAGCTCGGCCACGCGGTTGCAGGCGAGCGGCGTGACGCCGAAATCAGCGCCGCGCTCGAAACGATGCGAGGCGTCGGTGTGCATCGCGTGGCGCTTGGCCATGGAGCGGACGGTCCAGGGGTCGAACCACGCCGACTCGATCAGCACATTCTTTGTGCGCTCGGTGATCATGGTATCGAAGCCGCCCATCACACCCGCGAGCGCGACCGGTTTGTCGGCGTCGGCGATGACGAGATCTTCGAGCGTGAGCTTGCGATCGATGCCGTCCAGCGTCTTCAGGGTTTCGCCTGCACGAGCGCGGCGCACGATGATGGTGCCGCCTTCGAGCAAGTCGAGGTCGAAGGCGTGCGTGGGATGGCCGAGTTCGTTGATCGCATAGTTGGTGGCGTCGGCGGCGTTGTTGATGGAGCGCGAGCCGAGCAGTTCAAGACGCTTCACGATGAGTTCAGGCGAGGCACCGATGGTCACGCCACGAACGATGCGCGCGGTGTAACGCGCGCAGCCCGGTGGATCTTCGATGACGACAGCGAAGGTACCCGCACCAGCAACGGCCACTGCCGATGGCGCCGCGTGCCCTTGGCTTGTCATACCGAGTGAAGCCTTTGCCTCGGTGGGTGTCATCCTGAGGGTAGCCCCCGCGTCGGTTTTCCGACTCGCTTGCGACTCTGGGTTCCCATTGTGCGCGGTTTTCGCAGCTGGGGGTGAGGAGTCGGGCGGGCGCGGAGTCGAAGGGCTACTGATACTGGAGGGCAGCCGGGGTTTGACCTTCTTCAGCTCAACGTCGTATATCGCCGACGCTTCGCGCGCGACACCGTAGTGGTTCATCGCGTCCACGCGGTTCGTGGTGATGTCCATCTCGTAAACGGTCTCGCCGTGCTCTTGCGCGACGGACTCAACGGCGATACCGGCGGACGTCAGCGCCTCGGCAAGCTGACGGTCGTCAGCGGGGACATCGACGAATTCACGCAGCCATGATGGGAGAATTCTCACGCGAACTGCTCCAAAAACCGCACGTCGCCCTCGTAGAACAATTGGATCTCCTCGACCTCGTACTTCAGCATGGCGAGGCGCTCGCCGCCCATGCCGAAGGCGAAGCCCGAGACTTTCGCCGGATCGTAGCCGTTGTGCTTCACGAACTCAAAGACGTTGGGGTCGACCATGCCGCAGCCCAGCAGCTCGATCCAGCCGCTGAATTTGCACTTGCGGCAGCCCCTGCCGCCGCAGAAAATGCAGCTGATCTGCATGTCGGCACTGGGTTCGGTGAAGGGGAAGAACGACGGATAGAAGCGCGTCTTCACCGATGAGCCGAAGAACGCTTTCATGGCGTGGTCGAGCGTGCCCTTCAGGTCGCAGAACGTGATGTTGGTATCAACCGCCAGCCCCTCGATCTGGTGGAAAACCGGGGAGTGCGTCGCGTCGAGCGGATCGTTGCGATGCACCTTGCCGGGGATGACGATGCGCACCGGCGGCGGCTGCTGCTCCATGGTGCGAATCTGCACCGGCGAGGTGTGCGTGCGCAGCAGCAGGCGGTCGCGCGCCGGCTTCTGGTCTTGGCCGGCGATGAACAGCGTGTCCTGCGTGTCGCGCGCCGGGTGGTTGGGCGGGAAGTTCAGCGACTCGAAGTTGTAGTAGTCGGTTTCGACCTCGGGGCCTTCGCCGATGGAGTAGCCCATCGCCTTGAAGACGGCGACCATCTCGTCCATGGCGCGCAGGATGGGGTGTTTGACGCCGAGGGGGCGGTGGATGCCGGGGAGGGAGATGTCGAGGGACGGCAACGGTAGCTGCCCCCTACGCCCGCTGGTCGCGATGCCGACATCGAACTTGATCTGCTTTTCCGAGAGGCGCTGCTCGACGTGAAACTTTACCGCGTTCACATTTGACCCGACCAGCGGTTTGGATTCTTTCGGGGCGCGTTGCAGCCAGAGTTCGACAAATTGATTGAGCAGTCCACTCTTCCGCGCCTTCCAGCGATCCCTTACCTCCTGAAGTTGCTTCTCGTTGAAAACGTCGTTGAGCTCTTTATCGAAGGCTTCCCGCGCGTCTTCCGAAGCCGCTTCGATGGTGGCCTGATCATACGTTTCGAGGTTGGGTACGGTGTACATGCATTAGCTCGCGTGGCTCACGCCGCGCTCGGTCGTGTCGCCCCTGAAAGGGCTAGGGCCTATAAAACCACGTCTACCCAGCATTCCGCGCCAAAAGAAGGCGCTCCATGCTGGGCTGTCCTCTTTCGCGCCCACGGCGCTCGATCCATCGGACTCAAGCGCTCCGGCTTGGATAAGCACGCGCAACTCTTATCACGGTGTCATCCCGACCAAGGGTTTCAGCCCGCGTGGAGGGACCTGCTGTCTCCACGCCGCACATTGCCAGTTCGAGTGGACAGCAGGTCCTTCGACTACGCGCCCGCCCCGACTCGCAAAAGACGCGAGTCGGGAAAAGCACGGCGGGCGCTCCGCTCAGGATGACACGTTCATTATTATTCGAGCAGCCGTCGCTGTCGCAACAATCATTCTTGTTCGAGCAGTTTCGCGTCTCAATAATGCCAGCTCTTCACATCCGTGCCGGTGGGCGCGTGTGCCGCCATGTGGTCGGCCATGAGCTTGATGAGCTCTGTTGCCGACCATGGCAACCAGCCGTGCCCTTTTTCCGGGCGGCCGTAGTCGAACTTTGCGTGCGCCTCGGGATGCGACTTGAAGAACTCGTCCATGTCGTACACCGCGAGGTTCAGGTAGAAGTTATCCATATCGCCGACCCAGATGTAAATCTTGCCGGTGAGCTGCGTCCCGATGCGCGACCAATTTTTGTCAGCGTAATACCGCAAGTCATAGCCGTGGTCGCGCATGTACTCGGCGACCGAGCGATCAATCACGCCAGTCTGTTTATTCCATAGCGGCGTGGGATAGCCGTCGGCCCCAACAGGTCCGTACACTGCCTCCCACGCCTCGAACTGCTGCCCGGAGCGTCCGTGCGAGCCGAGCACGTCTTCCAGTTGGCTCATCTGCCGCATGGTTTCCACCACCTGCCCTTCAGCCGTGCGCATCATGGGCCGCTCGCGTTGCACCCACTCATAGCCGGGAACTTCGAACGCGTTCGGGTCTTCATAGATGTTCACCAGTTGATCGTGGCGGAAGTCGATGGGGTCAGGGAAGCCGGTGAAGGTCCCGCCGAAAAATTCCGGGTGATAAAGCTGCAGCGCGAGCGACTCCCATCCGCCGGTTGAGCCCCCCATCAGCACGCGCGCCCATGGCTCGCGAATGATGCGGAAGTGCTCCTCGACATACGGGATCAGTTCCTGCATGATGGCGTCGCCGTACGGGCCGTCGTTGGCCGAGTTCACGGCATACGAATCGTCGAAGAACGGCGTGGGATGTTGAAAGGTGACGGCAATCATGCGCGGGAAATTGTCGCCGTTCCACGCGTGAAAGACTTCATGCCGCAGCTTGCCCCACTTCGAGCCGGGTTGGGGCGGCTCCGTCTGCAGGAACAGCGGCGGCCGCAGCCCAAAATGTCCCTGCTCGTAGATGACCGGATAGCGCACGTTCGGGTGCTGGTCGTAGCCCTTGGGCAACAGCACCGTCGCGCCGATGTAGATCGGCCTGCCCCAGAACTGGCTGAGCAGCTTGCTTTCAAACTTGATGTGCTTCACCCACTGCGTGTCGGCCGGTACCTCGACCGGCGGGATGACCTTGCCAGCTTCCAGCTTGATGTCGTAGCCCTGCGCCGGATCGAGGTGCACCTTCTGCACGTCGCTGTAGAGATTGCCCGGCGACTTGTTGAACTGCTGGCCTTCCCACTGATCCATGTGCGCCCAGATCACGTGGCCATCGGCGCGATGGAATTCCGTGTACACGTTCACCAGCGCCTGCACATAGTAATCGCCGGCAGGAATTTGCTCCAGGCTCTCGAGCGGGTATCCCAGCGTGCCAGCGTCGATGACGCCTGCCTCTCCTGCTGGAAGCTCGGTGATGTCGGCGCCAAAGAAGGGCGTCTCCTGCTCCCAATTGCCGATACGGTCGAGCAGGGTCGTGCTCTCTTTGCGGCTGAGGATTACGTACACACGTCCGGTGATCGGCTGTGCGTGTGCCGAAGCGGGGACAACGACTTCGAACTTCGGGCCGATCTGCGCGCTGACAGATAGCGCTTGCACGAAGAGCAGGGCTGCGATCGCGTATCTCAGATGAAGTCGCATCCGGCGATTCTGAATGAAATTGGGCATTAGGGCGGAGCGCCGCTTCAGCGGCGCATACGAACAAGCTCTCAGATTATCGGCTTTAGCCGCTGAGGTAAATGTCGAGGCTGGACTTACCTCAGTGGCTGAAGCCGTTCAAAGGACGAAGTGCCGTGCATGCGCCGCTGAAGAGGCTGTTACGAAACCCTGTCGTCGCTACGCGACTCTGAGAATTTTTCCCACTCCACCCAGCACTCCGCCTTCGGCTCCGTGCTGGGCTAAGCTGTTCCGTGCCTACGGCACTCATTTTTCGTGCAGCTTGTCCCACCGATGCAACGGCGCACTGAGTTTCGTAACAGCCTCTGAAGCGGCGCTCCACCCGATTGCGAAGATCACATTTTGATCTGTTGCTACGCGGTCGCGCTTTGCGCCTGCTTGCACAGCGCCGCAAATCCCGATGGGTCATTCACCGCCAAGTCGGCCAGAATTTTGCGATCCAGTTCGATGCCGGCCTTCTTCAGCCCGCTGATGAACTTGCTGTAGCTGAGGCCGTTCAGCTTGGCGGCGGCGCCAATGCGCACAATCCAGATGGAGCGGAACTGGCGCTTCTTCTGCTTGCGGCCGCTGTAGGCGAACTTCAGGCCGCGCTCGACCGACTCTTTTGCCGAGCGGTAGAGCTTGGATTTTGTGAGGTAATAACCGCTGGCGCGGTCAAGAATCTTTTTGCGGCGCGCACGGCGCTTGGTACCACGTTTTACGCGAGGCATGGCTTCTCCTTTTCAACTTCGATTAAAGCGGCTGGAGGTAAGGACTTCGACCACGCTCAATATTCCCATTGGGCGATTGAGGGGCCCGATGTACCTCTTCACACGCTGTTGCCCGTCATGGCCAAGTAGCCGATGCCGGTTGCCGCACCATGCGGCGGGATCCCTCGCGGGCTAAAGCCCGCTTCCTAACATGAGGGGCGCTTTTTGGCACGACTGAAGTCGTGCCCTGATACAAAGCGACCGTTAAAAGCCGTTAGTAGGGAATCATCCTTTCGATCTTCTTCTGGTCGGCTTTGTCCAGAATGGTATCGGTATCGAGCTGGCGCTTGCGCTTGGTGCCCTTCGAAGTCAGGATGTGGCGCTTGAACGCGTGACCGCGCTTGATCTTGCCCGTGCCTGTCTTCTTGAAGCGCTTGGCCGCTCCGCTATGAGTCTTCAGCTTTGGCATAGTGATTTATTTATTACAACATAGAATCCGCCGTTTCAGCCACTCGGAAGAGCTGCGCCCGCCCGGCTGTTTTCATAAAAGCAAACTCCGCCCCAAGGCTTGTCCGGTTTTCTTCCCGCCGGATCCGGCAGACGCGAGAACAACCACATACCCAACGTCAGGCGTTTCAGTTTCGCCGCAGTGTGCAGGAGCGAGTGCGTTTCAATCACCTTCCAGCCTGAGGCGGCGAAGAAAGCCGGGCCTTCGCGCGGCGCGAAATTGAGCGGAGAACCGGCCTCGCTCAGCGGGCCGCCAATGGACTTCTGCAGCATCTTGAGGAGCGCGGGCGAGGACAGGTCGCTCGTCCAGTGCGTGAAGCTGGCCTGTGCTGACAGATCGCTAGCCAGCCCGGCCGCGCTGTCGCGATCAAGATAGATCAACAGACCCTCGCTGATGATCAACGCACGGTGCGCCTCTGTTCCCAGCCGCTGAAAAACGCGGCGCCGCGCCTCAACGTCGCGCAAATCGAGCGGCACACGCTGTAACGCGCACGCCGGGCGCTCCCCGGAAAGAATCTCCGTTTTGTAGTCGAGCATGTCGGGGAGGTCAATCTCGATCCAGCGCAGCCAGCCGGGAAGTTGCATGCGGTAGGGCCGGGCGTCCAAGCCGGCCGCCAGATTGACGACCATGTCTGTGCCCTGCTGCACGCGTGTGGCGACAATTTGATCGACCAGCCAGGTGCGTGCAACGTAAGACCACGCATGCCGTTGCGCGAACCGCATGTTCTTGGCGATTTGCACTCCCCGGTCGCCAGCCAGCTTTTCCGCAAAGGGATCGCGAAACAGTGGGTGTGGACGTTCACTCTCCTGGGCACGGTAGACCGCAACCCAGAGCGCAGTATCCGAGATATTGCGAATAGGATTTGTGGATGCCATGGTGCAGCATCATAGTTCATCGGCGGACGACGAGGCTTGAGCCTGGTGCCACGGCAAGGTCCCGCAGGCATTGCCGGGGAAGGGCGAATCGCGCAACTGCGAGTGGCGGCTTTCCTATTGCTGTTGCTGTGTTGGCGCCGGCGGACGCGGCGACTGCTGTTGCGGCGAAGCCTGCGGCGGCTTGGGCGGCTTCGCGCCGGCCTGCGCTTTGGGCGGCGCGAGGATCAGGTGCAGCGTGTTGCCCTCCTGCCGCGGGCGGAACTCGACTACGCCTTTGTCGCCGATGTCCTGAATGAGCCGGTCAAGGATCTCGCGTCCCAGCCCCTGGCGCGTCATTTCGCGGCCGCGGAAGAAGATGGTCGCCTTTACCTTATCGCCTTCGCCGAGGAAGCGCAGCACGTGGTTCTTCTTGGTCTCGTAGTCGTGATCGTCCACGTTGATGCGGAACTTCACTTCCTTGACCGTGATCTGGTGCTGGTGCTTCTTGGCTTCGCGCTCGCGCTTTTCCTGCTGGTAAAGGTATTTGCCGTAATCCATGATGCGGCAAACCGGCGGCTGCGCGGTGGGAGAAACTTCTACCAGGTCGAGGTTTTTTTCGCGGGCTTTTTTCAGCGCTTCGAACGGCGGCATGATGCCGAGCTGGGTGCCTTCGTCGTCGATGACGCGAATTTCACGGGCACGAATGCGCTCATTCATGCGGACAAAACGTTTATCGATACAGTCCTCCGCTGTAACTGCAGAAGTGAAGTATAGCATGGGTAACCGCGACCTCGAGATCACTACCGCCCGGCGAGGGCATCGGTTTCCCTCTTGATTTTGTCACTCCGGAGCGGAGCGAGTTCGTTTTTAATTTTGTCATCCCGAGCGGAGCGTCCGCGTGCTTTTCCGACTCGCTTTTGTTGCGAGTCGGGCGGACGCGCAGTCGAGGGACCTGCTTTTCGCGTGCAGGGGATCAAGGCTTCGGGCAAACAGCAGGTCCCTCCACTCGCCGCTGCCGCGGCTGGGTCGGGATGACAAAGAAGATAGGGAGCGCGACGGCGCAGCTAAAGCTGCGCTCTTTCGAATCCGAGCAGCGCGTCAGCTCGCGCCGCGGCGACTGCAACGCGCATTTGCTCGTTTGCGCTGTGCTTCCCGCGTAGATGCAGCTTCAGGTAATTGTCGGTCAACGCTTCGGTGTACTCGCCATCAAAGTGCGTCAGCGTGATCGCTTCCACTTCGCGGCCGATTAACGATTCCATGAACGCCCGCTTCTTCCCGGCGGCCAGCTCGCGTAGGATGCGATTGCGCTCGCGCGCTACTTGCGCCGGCACTTGATCAGGCATCGTGGCTGACGGCGTGCCCGGTCGCGAGGAATACGTGAAGACGTGCAGATAGGTGAACGGCAGGCGCTCGATCAGTGCGCGCGTCTGCTCGAAGTCTTCGTCGCTCTCGCCGGGGAAGCCGGCCATCACGTCGGCGCCGATGGCCGCGTCCGGCATGGCGCGGCGGATGCGCTCGATGCGGTCGGCGTAATGCCATGGGCGATATTTGCGATGCATTTTGCGCAGAATCTTGTCGCTGCCCGATTGCAGTGGCACGTGGGCATGCTTGCAGATTCGAGTTGACGATGCCACCAGCTCGATCAGCTCGTTCGTCCAGTCCATCGGCTCGACCGAACTGAGGCGCAGTTTCTCGATCGCCGTACGCTCGAGAATCGCACGCAGCATGTCGGCAAAACGCATCTGTGGCCGCAGCTCGCGTCCCCAGCGCCCGAGGTTGATGCCGGAGAGCACGATCTCGCGGTAGCCCGTCGCGACCAGCGCGTCAACTTCCCGAATCACCTCGTCCAGCTTGAGCGAGCGGCTGCGCCCGCGCACGTACGGGATGATGCAGAACGAGCAGCGATTATTGCAGCCGTCCTGCACCTTCAGATTGGGTCGCGTCTTCTCGAACGAATCGCCGTCGAAGACCGGCGCGGCGGTGAGTTCGGTATGCGCGAAGATGTCACCGACGATGACATTTGAGTCCAAACGTGCGCCAATTTCCGCCAGCGGAACAAAATCTTTCGCGGAACTTTCTGGCTTCGGATGGCGGTCCCACGCGTCCCAAAGGATGGGATGAGTGGGGCACCCGGGTTTCTCTGCGAACGACCCAACGTAGTCGGCCAGAACATGCTTGTGAGAGTTGCCGATTACCAGGCTCACACCCTGCATTGCAGACAACTCTTCCGGTGCGCGCTGCGCGTAGCAACCGGTTACTAGTATCTGCGCCGAGGGATTTTCGCGGTGAATGCGGCGAATGGCGGCGCGCGCGTCCTGATCGGCCGAGGCTGTCACCGTGCAGGTATTGAGGACGACGATCTCGGCTGCACTTGCGCCGTCGGCCCGCAGCAATCCGCGCTCGAGCAGTTGTCGCTCAATGGCCGCGCCGTCGGCTTGGGTTGCGCGGCATCCGAAATTTTGCACATGGTAGGTGGCCACAATAACGATTATATCGATCACTAATCCGCTATTTTGCGCGCATGGTCGGGACGGGTTAGAATCACACTAACGCAGCAGTCGTTAACGGCAAGCAAGCAGCGTCTGTGCGGTTGGGTGCCGAAATTCAAATGCCTCATTGCCGTGCCCTGGAGTTCCCATGAAACGTCGCATTCTGTTGGTTGATGATGAACTGGCAATTCTTCTCACGCTCCGCGCGATTTTGGAGATGAACGGCTTTGAAGTCGACACCGCCGCCTCGTCGAAGGAAGCGCAGCACAAGCTGAAGAACGGCGTGTATGAGATGGTCATTACCGACATGCGAATGGAAACCGAGACCTCCGGCTACGATGTTATCCGTACCGCTCGCCAGCAGCCCTACGATCCTGCCACCGCTCTGTTGACCGCCTATCCGTCGCTGGGCAACGAGTGGAAGAGCAACGGCGTGCATTCTCTGCTGGTCAAGCCCGTTAACACCGACGAACTGCTGCGCCAGTTGGAGGCACTGCTCATCACGCATCAGGACCATAAAATGCTAGCCCAGAATGGGGAAAAGAAAGCCGCCATTGCGGGTGCCGGCAAGAGCGACCGTCACGCCGCAGCCAAACGGGCGCACTAAAAGCAGTTTCGAGTTTCCAGTTTTCGGATCCGATTCGTGCCAGATATGGGAACCGGACTGCTCCTGGCTGATCACCGCGCTGCCAGCACTCGAAGCTCGAAACACTGCCAATTCCGTTTCAGCTATTTAAGTGCGATTTGCTTTGGCTGATCACACGCGCGGTCATCACTTGAAACTCGAAACTTGAAACTCGAAACTGCTTACTGCAGTTGCGGCAGGCGCAGCGTCCACAACTGCGCCGGATCGAGATACGCTCCCTCCCAGCGCGCGGCGACATGCAGATGCGGTCCCGTCACGCGGCCGGTAGCCCCGGAGAGCCCGATCTCCTGACCTTTCTCCACCTGCTGCCCCGCGCTCACCTCAAGCTGCGAAAGATGCATATAGATGGTCGTGAAGCCCAAGCCATGGTCGATGATCACGCAGTTGCCCTCATAGAACAGTTCGTGCGCCAGCACCACTTGTCCCGAATTCGCCGCCATCACCGGTGTGCCTGGGGCCGCGTGATAATCGAGCCCGCGATGAATGCTGGCCAGCTTGCCATTGAAGGTGCGGCGCGTGCCAAATTCTTCTGAGACCGCAGTCTCGACCGGAGGGCGAAAGTTTCCCGACCACTCGGCCGCGGGCGCCTGGTGCGAAAAAGCGGCATGCTTAAGCTGCTGGTCGGCCTCGATGCGCTGGCGGTCTTCGGGGCCGGGCTCAACGAAACGTGATGGTACCTGCAGGGTTTCTGTTGGAAACTTCGCGCGCGCGACCACAACCGTCCGCTGCTCGCGAAGCACTGCGCCATTGGCAAGCGTGGCTTGCAGCTCGAGCCTGTAACTGCCCGGACTGGCCTCGACGTCCACACCGGCGAGCGCGTACCACACCCGGGGATTGGCAGAAGGGGCGAAGGTCACCTCGTGCGTTTGCCAGGTTCCGCTCAAGGATGCGGGAGCGACTGACATCTCTACGCGGAACAGGCAAGGTGAGCCCGTCGTAATCCTCGCGGGCTTCCAGGAGATGTCGCGAAAAGCGGCGTTTGTACTCGCGGCACGGGCGGTGGCAATCAACAGAAAGACCGCCAGGAGCACCTTGCACTTAGAAAGCATCTGCGATTGGAGTTTCCGGAAGTTCTGGTGCTCTGAGGGCTGAAGACACAACTCCCAGCTCGTCCAAATTACAGCGACGGCGCTGCAGAAAATCTGGAATTCTGCAATCAGGCAGTAGCGGCGCTGGTTCGTCGCTGCTGGAAGCACTCCCGGCAGAAGACAGGCCGGCCTTGCGTTGGTTTGAAGGGGACGGTTGTCTCCTTCCCGCAGCCGGAGCAATTGGTTCTGGTTTCCACCCGGGGATAGTTTCCCGGAGTGGTGGTGCCCAGGGTGGAGGCGCGTTTCGCCTTGCACGGTTTGCAACGTTTCGGCTCGTTCTTGAACTGCTTGTCATGGAAGAACAACTGTTCTCCCGCGGTAAACACAAACTCGGCGCCGCAGTCGATGCACTTCAGAATCCTGTCTTGATATTCCATGGAGACTTACTCCCTTTAGCCCCTGACTGCCGAGCAAACGGTCGGGGTCAATTTGCGGCCGACGAAGAACGCGTTCCCGAACGACAATCGCAAATTCCGCTGCTCAGGTACATCTCCCTGGGTTCGGCCCCCATGCCTAAAGGCATGGCACTACTCATAAAACTGCGCTCCGACGGGATGAAACCGTTGTTCCCGATGCAAAAGCAAGGGCCGCCATCATGACAGCGGCCCGCCTGTAGGTTAGTCCTGCTCGTTACGAGCCTTTCTTCGGCTACGCTTGCGCGCCATCGCTTCCTTCACTCGGTTTTTCTCGTCCGGCTTGAGGTAGAAGCAGTGAACCTTGACTTGTTTGTTTAGGTCCCTCTTGCTGGATCTTGCGCTTAAACGCAGGGCGTTATCTAACGCTCTTACCTTCGTGAATGCGAAGTTCCACTAAACGGCGAACACCCCCACACCCGCCCAAAAAGGAGGTTAGAGTAGTTATCCCTATGTTGTTGCCGGAAGTCAAGCGAAGACTTTATGTCAGCTACCAGACTTGAGGGCGCTTACTATGGGACTTTAGTGCCAACAGGCTGATCAGAAGCTCATTCTCAATGCGAACTGCAACTGCCTTGGCGCATACGCATTGGTCGGCGTGAGGAAATTGGAATTGATCAGAAATTCGCCGGGATAGACTTTCCCAAACGCGGTGGTGGTATACGCGACAAATTGTCCCGCCGAATTATAGAAGCCGTCGTTGCTGATCTGCACGCGCGCATTTGTTCGGTTGAAGAGGTTGAACGATTCTGCCAGGAGATTCCAGGTAACGTGTTCGCCGCATTTGATGGTCCGCGCGATACGCAGGTCGGCGCTGAAGTAATCGGGACCAATGAAGGCATTACGTATGTAGCCTGGCAGCCGATCGTTATAAATGTTGGCATCGCCGTTCGGATCGCCGGCAATGGTCGCATTGACCGGCCGTCCCGAGCCTGCGGTTACGATGCTCGACAACTTCCAGTGGTTCGCCAGCGCGTTCAGGGTCCCGTTCTGCAACTTGAACTTGGGATCGGCCACCCAGGCCGCGACGAATCGATTCCTCTGGTCGGTCGTGCTCGGTCCCCATTCCGCCGCCGTGTCATAGGAGTTCTGAACATTGCCCGGGCGCCCGACCACCAGCGCGTCCGGGCCGTCATCCGTTGCCTTGGACAACGTATAGCCGGCCATAAAGTACATACCATGGCTCATCGTGCGTTTCACCGCAACGGTCATGCCGTTGTAGATGCTGCTGGCTTCGCTCTCAAACGAATTGATCGTTCCTAGCTGCGGGATAGGCCGCTGCACCGGGTTGATGCACGGTGGATAGGGGCAGGTCAGGGTTGGGGTGGTTTGCCAGGTCGCAAACGAAGCGACATCGTAGGTGCCCAGGTAGACAGAGCCGGTGTCGTTGTACACGGGGTATTCGGTGATGGCCGGCGCGGGAAGGTTGACGTCGAGCGAGCGGATCTCGTCAATACCGTGCACATATTCGTAACTGACGCTGGCAACGATGTTGTGCCCGAACTCGCGCTGCACGCCAACATTCGCCTGCTCGCTGTGCGGCGTCTTGAAATTGGGTGCGAACGCCGAAACCGTTGTGCTCAGATAAGGGGCCAATGCCGCCGGTGGTGTACACACCTGCGGTCCCTGCGGACAGTTCACCAGCGCAGCGGGATAGGTTGGAAACAGGGCCGCCTGCGCTGGCTGCATCATGTTCAGAAACAGTTGCGACGACTGGCCATTGTCGGTAGCCACTTGCGAGATGTACATCGACGGAATCGGCATGTAGAACAAGCCGGCGCCGCCGCGGACCACGAAGGCATGATCGCCGTGAGAGCCATAAGCGAATCCCAAGCGCGGTGAAAAATTCGTGAGGTTGGTCGGAACCTTGCCCGACGGGGCATACAGAGGATCGCTGACCAGCGCTCCGGGCTCGAAGGTTTGCAGGTCATAGCGCACGCCCAGATTCAGCGTGAAGTTTTCCGTCATGCGAAACGTGTTCTGCGCAAACGCTGCATAGAAGCGCGAGTCCGGGTGCGACACCGGATTGCCGAAGTCCTGCATGTAATAACGGGGAACATCGTGCGCGTAGGCGCGCAGCGGCGACAATGGGTCACCATATTCCTCGGGAGCATAAGTAAAAGGATTGACCTTCACATCGTCGAAATAGTATTCGCCACCGAATAAGTACGGATAAAAGTTGTAAGTCCAGGCTTGGATAAAGTCGCCGCCGAACTTCCAATGCATGCGGCCATGTTCGTAGCTCACGGTTTCCGCTACGTTGAGTTTCTTTTCGTTGGTGTCGCGGGGCAGCGTGCTCGATCCGCCAAATCCATCCATGAGATCGTAAATCTTGGTCCACGGCTGATCGGAGTTGCTGGCCAGTTGCTCCTGGTCGCGGGAGAACTGCAGCCGCAGGTTGGTGGCGAGATTGGCGCTCCAGGAGCTGATCAGTGAACCAACGAGGCTTTCGGTGTGAACATCCTGGCTGCCGTTGGCGGTGGCGGCATATCCGGTCAGCGGACTGGACGGGTCGAAGAACACGTTGTTGGTGCCGGTCAGCATCGAGGTGCTGAGCCGCACGAAGGCCAGTTGCTTGGAAGAAAGATGGAAATCGACCTTTGCAAAGCCCGCGTCACCCTGCATGGTGGTGGGATAGGTCCCACCCATGTTGTTGAGCTTTTGCGCCGCCGCCATCACAAGTTGCTGATCGGTGTAGTCGTAGTCGGTTGGCTGTGGAACAACTGTGGGCGTGCCGCTGCCGAACTGGACAATGGAGGGGACCGTCAGCAGATGCTGATCAAAGCCGGCGTAAAGAAAGATGCGGTCTTTGCGGAGCGGCCCCCCAATCGTGCCGCCAAATTGTTGTTGTCGATCGTCGGGCTTGCTGTTGGTAAATGGCTGTTGCGCGTCGAACTTGCTGTCGCGCAGATAATAAAACGCGGTGCCATGCCATTGATTTGTGCCTGACTTGGTGACCACGTTGAAAACCGCGCCGCCCGATCGTCCCAGCTCGGCGCTGTAGGAGTTCTTTGAGACCCGAAACTCCTGGATGACCTCGTTACTGAACTGGTAGGGCGCGCTGTAACGGCCGCGCGCCTGGGCGTAGAAAGAATTGTTGTCGTCGGCGCCGTCCACCAGGAAACTGTTCTGAAAGCCGCGCACTCCCCCCACCGCCAGATCGCCGTTCGAATCGGAGGTGAGTCCGCGCGGGTCCTGCACCACATCCGGCGACAGCAGCGCGAGGTCGGTGAAGCGGCGCCCATTGAGCGGCAGGCCTTCGATCGCCGTCTGCGTCACCACATGCGAAACTTCGCCGGTCTGCGTTTCAATCGCTGTAGGACTTGCCGTAACCGTCACTGTCTGCGCCACTGCCGCGGGCGCGAGACGCAGCTGCACCGAGGAAATTCCGCCCACCAGCAGCTCGACTCCGCGGCTGGTTTTGGTTGCCATCCCGGGCGCTGACGCCGTGACGTCGTAACGGCCCGGCGGCAGCATGCCGAACGCGAAGTTCCCAAGAGCGTCGGTCGTCCCCTGCCACCGAAGCCCTCGCGAGGCATCGGTTACAACCACTGCCGCGGACGCGATGCGCGCGCCGCTTACATCCTCGATTGTTCCTTGCAACGAAGTCGAGCCGTCTTGCGCCAGGGTGTGCTGCGGAAGGATGAGAGCGACAGCCAGGACGGCGCAAATCCGGAGGGATGGGTAGCAAGCCCGGACGCGCACCATGCCGGGAACGGTTCGGATCGGGAACCTGCTGTTGACGAGGCGCATATTTTGATATTGAAAACGCCCATCGGGCTGTGGTCTGTGATGAAGGACTACACGAAAGACCAATTCCAAACAGGGAACGACCCGTACTTTAGTAACCAGGCATCTCCTTGACAAACGCTTGGGCTTTGGCGGGTGGGATCGTGCCGCCGCTAACGCGGCTCGGACTGATTTGCGCGTTGTGCGGGGGCTTCCGCCCCCGCCTAACTTCATCCCGCCGCTTTGCGGCTGGCATCATCGTGATCGAACTACCGTTCACAACCGACAACTAAGAACCGGCAACTGGCAACTGCTTCAATCCAGCCTGACCAAGAACACGCCGCCCTCTTTGACGTGCGTCTTGCTGGCGACCTCTTCGGCTTTGCGTTTGTCGTCGCCTTCGGGGCGGATGCGCACCCACTGCCCGGTCGGGCCGGTGAACTGGATCACGTCGGCATTCTCATAGCGGTCTTGCAGCTTCTCTTTGAGCTTGCGGGCGTCGGCCTCACTGTGGAAGGCGCCGATTTGGACGCACCAGCGTCCGCCTTGCGCAATCGAAGCCGGCGCGGAGAGCACTTCGAGCTTGACTTCGGCGGTGCCTGGCCGCCAGACGTCCACGGCCTTCGCCGCCGCGAGCGAAAGATCGACGATGCGGTCCTCCACAAACGGCCCCCGGTCGGTGATGCGCACCACCGCGGCGCGCCCGGTGCTCAGGTTGGTCACCCGCACCACCGAGTTCAGGGGCAGGGTGCGGTGCGCCGCGGTCATCGCGTTCTGGTTGTAGATCTTGCCATCGGCGCTGCGGCGATGGTGGTACGGCGGTCCGTACCAGCTCGCCATGCCGCTCTCAACGTAAATCGGCTTCTTGCTGGGCGAGATTGCCGGTTCGGATGGGGTGCTGGGACTCTCCGGCGTCGGCACAGGTTCCTCCGTCGCGACTGTGGGAGGAGGAGGAATCGGCTGGCTGCGCACGGTCTTGCGTCCGCCGCATCCCGACAACAGCAATGTAGTAGCGAAGACACAGAATAGCGCGAGCGGAAGTTTCGAGTTTCGAGTTTCGAGTTTCGAGTTGGGGATGCGGAGCTTTGGACGTGAAACCTGAAACTCGAAACTCGAAACCGCTCCTAGCGCTTGTTCTGCTTGGTCGAGTCCATGTGGTCGGCGGCCTCGGCCAGCTTCTCGCTGGCAATGCGCAGCGCGGTGGTCGAGTGCTGGCGAATCGCCGGCACCAACTCGTCGTTGATGTAGTTGATCAGCGACTGCGCCTCTTCTTCGATGCGTGCCGAGGCGTCGCCCAGCATGTCGTCGAGCCGCTCCCCGGCCGTCTGGAAAGGACGGCGGGCGTTCCTGTTCTGTTCGTTCACCGCAAGCCACCTTGTGAGTAGCGGAAAATCGTCAGGCAGAAAGATTATGTGGCAATGGCGCACCACGGTCAATTGGCGAATTGGGTGCCGGAAGGGCCACCCGCGCAGCGCCGTGGCCCTAAATGGCGTAGAGCGTCGGCACGGCCAACGCTCGCGTTTCGAGTACAATCGTTCGCCATGCGGCGTAGCCAGAAAAAGGATTACGCAGTCCCACAGTTTTTCCGCGCTTTGGCCGCCAACGCCCTTCGACTCTCTGTAGTTATAGCTCTTTCGGCGTTTGCTGCCCCGCTGCTTTGGGCGGCGGCGTCGCAGGATGTTCGCGGCGTCGTCAAAGACCGCAGCGGTGCCGTGGTGGCGCGGGCGCAGGTGACGCTCCGTGTCGCAGGGCAAAACTTCGGCGCCGTCACCCAGCCGGATGGTACGTTCGTCTTCAGCGATATCACAGCGGACGCGGCCACGATACAAGTCACTGCGCCCGGCTTCGCGACCACGACCGCGAACTGGCGCACGGGCGAAGCGCCGGTGACCATCACCCTCGTGCCGGCCTCGGTGCAGCAGAGCCTTGACGTGACCGCGACGCGAACC
>Ga0335081_10004424_pt1 | contig 22175 bp, 19 predicted proteins | sample Lox_Sample_35_FD_206713 | JGI IMG/M metagenome (GOLD analysis project Ga0335081, IMG submission 206713) | Soil microbial communities from Loxahatchee National Wildlife Refuge, Florida, United States - Lox_Sample_3.5 | ecosystem: Environmental > Terrestrial > Soil > Wetlands | place: USA... | reverse complement strand
CAGGGCGACCGCGGCCGCGATCTCCTCGTCGTCGGTGCCGTGCGGCACCTCCAGGTTGAGCTGCAGGAACGTGCCGAAGCCCGCCATCGGCGAGGAGTGCACGTCGTGCTCGAGCCGCACCGCCACCGACTGGCCCGCGGCCAGGCTGACGGGGGCCAGCCGCTGCGGCGGGGCCATCAGGGTCTCGGCGATGTCCGCGCCAGGCCGCAGGGCCAGCGTCTCGTCGAAGAGCTCCGCGCCGTCCGCCAGCAGGCGGAACCGGCCGAGCCCGGAGACGCCGAGCTCGTAGACGCCGGCCTCGGTGGCGCGGATCACGCAGCTGATCTCCAGCCGGGCGATCTGCTCGGGGGTCCCGATCGAGCCGAACCCGCTCATCCAGCGGAATACGGCGGCGTCGCGCTGCTCGGCGCCGACCTGCTCACCGGAAGGCGAGAAGAACCGGACCTCGGCACCCGGGCCGGTCCCGTCCGGCCGCAGCAGCCAGGGCGCGCGGGCCGCCGAGGTCCGCAGGTGCCCGAGCGCCCCCGGCGCGAACGCCACGTCGAGCCCGGCCTCGCGCAGGCCGTCCAGCGGGGAGATCGTGTAGGGCGGGAAGACGGTGGCGCTGCCGCCGCCGAGCGTCCGCGCAACCTCGGCGTTCGGGCCGATGAGGGCGACGCGCCCGAGCCCGGACCGAGGCAGCGGGAGCAGGCCGTCGTTGCGGGCCAGCACGAACGAGGCCGCGGCGGCGGCGCACAGCTCGCGCGGGATGTCCACCGGCGGAGGCGGGACCGGGCCGGAAGGGGACGCCGCGCCGTCGAGCCCGCCGACCCGGGCGGCCAGGCGCAGGACGCGGAGCACCTTGTCGTCGATGAGCGCCTCGTCGACCCGGCCCGCCCGCACGGCTTCGGTGAGCGCGTCGCCCCACGGGCCGAACCGCTCCGCGGGACCCGGCATGACCAGGTCGAGGGCGGCCCGCGCGGCGGGCTCGACGGACCGGGCGGCGGTCCAGTCCGACATGACCAGGCCGTCGTAGCCCCATTCGTCGTGCAAGATGGTGCGCAGCAGCGGGCTTTCCGTCATCGTCGACCCGTCGACCTGGTTGTACGCGGCCATCACGGACCAGGCGCCCGCCTGAAGGACGATCGCCTCGAACGGCGCCAGGTAGAGCTCGCGCAGCGTCCGCTCGTCGACGCGGACGTCCACGGTCATCCGCTCGGTCTCGGAGTCGTTGGCCACGAAGTGCTTGACCGTGGCCCCGACGCCCGAGTTCTGCAGGCCGCGCACGTAGGCGACGCCCATCCGCGCAGTGAGCAGCGGGTCCTCGGAGAAGCACTCGAAGTGCCTGCCGCCGAACGGGGTCCGGTGCAGGTTCACAGTGGGGGCGAGGAGCACATCCACGCCCTTGCGCCGCGCCTCGTGGGCGAGCAGCCTGCCGATCGCCTCGACGCGCTCGCCGTCCCAGGTGGCGGCCAGCGCCGTCGGCGACGGGATGTTCGCCGAGGTGTCGCGCTCGTCCCAGATTTCGCCGCGGACCCCGGCCGGGCCGTCGGAGAGCACGACCCGGCGCAGCCCGGCGTCGGGTTCGGGGTACAGGGCCCAGAAATCCGCGCCGGTCAGCAGCCGGACCTTCTGCTCGAGCGAGAGCCGGGCGACCCGGCTCCGCAGGTCCGCCTCCTCCATCACGAGGCGGGCAGGTTGACCAGGGACGCCAGCGCGGCCCGGTGGGCGTCGGCCGTGCCGAAGCCGATCGAGTCCGCCTTCGCGCGCTTGAGGTACAGGTGCGCCGTGTGATCCCAGGTGAAGCCGATGCCGCCGTGCATCTGCACGGTCTCCTGCGCGGCGTGCACCGCCACCTCCGAGCAGTAGGCCTTGGCCAGGGCCACCGCGACCTTGACGTCGGGCGAGCCGGCGGCCAGGCAGGCGGCCGCGTACCTGGACGCCGCGCGGGCCTGGGTGACCGACACCCACAGGTCGGCGAGCCGGTGCTTGAGCGCCTGGAACGACCCGACCGGCCGGGCGAACTGCTTGCGTTCGGAGACGTAGGCGAGCGTCATGTCCAGGCAGCGCTGCGCCAGCCCGAGCTGCTCGGCGGCCAGGATGCCCGCGCCCGCGGCCAGCGCCGCGTCCAGCGCCTGCAAGGCGCCCGGCCCGGACGCGATCAGCGTGCCCGGCGCGTCGTCGAACGACAGGTCGCACAGCTGCCTGGTCATGTCCAGCGAGGTCACCGGGGCCTTGGCCACGCCTTCGGCGGCCATGTCGACCAGGTAGAGCGCCTGCGGCACGCCGTCGGCCGGGACCAGCAGCATCCCGGCGGGCAGCGCGTCGGCCACCCCCGTGACCATGCCGCGCAGCCGGGCCACCCCGTTGGCGGCGTCACCGGGCCGCAGCCCGGCGACCCGGACCGACGTCGGCCAGGCCGATCCGGGCGCGGTGGGGAACGGGACCGCGAGCGCCGTGGTCACGCCGCCATCCGCCATCCGCCTGAGCAGGCCGGCCGCGGCCTTGGCCGGCGTGAACGGGGTACCCGAGGCCGCCTGGGAGCCGGAGGCGATGCTCAGCAGGGCCGCGGTGGCCACGACGGCGCTGCCCAGGAAGGGCACCGGGGCGACGAAACTGCCCAGCACCTCGGCCGCGGCCGCGGCTTCCCGGTAGGAGGCCCCGGCGCCGCCGTCCCGTTCGGGGATCAGCAGCCCGGCGCAGCCCAGGTCCGTCGCGACGGCCTGCCACAGCTTGTCGTCATAGGTCTGAGCCGACTCGATCCGCGCGTGCGCCTTCTCCACGCCGCCCCGGTCGGCAAGCAGGGAAGCGAGGGCGTCTGTGAGAGCTAGTTCGGCATCTGAATAGAGAAGATCCGGCAGTTCGTCGGCTGCGGCGCCCGGCCTTTCGCTCACCTGGGTAGGTCCTTCCATGGCACGTCTTTGTCCACGCGGGGTTCGGCGGGGAGGCCGAGCACCCGCTCGGCCACGATGTTGCGCAGGATCTCGGAGGTCCCGCCCTCGATGGAGTTGCCCTTGGCGCGCAGGTACCGGTAGCCGGGGCCGCGGCCGTAGAAGTTCGTGTGCTCGGGGCGGCGCATGCTCCAGTCGTCGTAACGCAGGCCATCACCCCCGGCGAGCTCCACCTCGAACCCGGAGATCTCCTGGTTGAGCCGGGCGAAGACCAGCTTGGCGGCGGAGCCCTCAGGCCCGGGCTTGCCCGCGGCCAGCTGCTGGCGCAGCCGCTCCCCCGCCAGCCGGGCCACCTCGGCGTCGGTCCACAGCCGCAGCATCCGGTCGTGCAGGCCCGGCGTGCGCAGCTCGGGGCGGGAACGCCAGGTCCGGGCGGCCGACTCGATCATGCCGCCTTCCCGCGGCGCGGCGCGCGAGGCGCCGATGCTCACCCGCTCGCTCATCAGCGTGGCGTTGGCCACCTTCCAGCCCTCGCCGACCTGGCCGATCCGGTCGGCGTCGGGAATCCGGGCGTCGGTCAGGAAGATCTCGTTGAACTCGGCCTCGCCGGTGAGCTGGCGCAGCGGCCTGACCTCGACGCCGGGCTGGGTCATGTCCACGGCGAAGTAGGTGATGCCCTGGTGCTTGGGGACGTCGGGGTCGGTGCGGGCGACCAGCAGCCCGCGCTGGGCGTGCTGCGCCAGCGAGGTCCATACCTTCTGCCCGCTGGCGATCCAGCCGTCCCCGTCCCGCACGGCCCGGGTGGCCAGCGCGGCCAGGTCGCTGCCCGCGCCCGGCTCGCTGAACAGCTGGCACCAGATCTCCTCGCCCGTCCAGAGCCTGCGCAGCCAGCGTTTCTGCTGCTCGTCGTTCCCGTAGGCCAGGATCGTCGGGGCGGCCATGCCCAGCCCGATGGCGTTGAGCTCGGCGTTATGGCCTGGGGCGCCGGCGGCCGCGAACTCGGCGTCGACGACGCCCTGCAGGGTGCGCGACACGCCCAGGCCGCCGAGCCCCTCCGGATAGTGCACCCAGGCCAGGCCCGCGTCGAACCGGGCGTCGTTGAAGTCCTGCCTGGGCATCTCGGCCGGGTCGTGCTCGGCCAGGAAGGCGCGGGCCCGCTCGCGGATCGCGTCGGGCGTGCTTTCGCTCTCGGTCAGCATAGGGGGCCGCCTGCTACGTAGATGACCTGGCCGGAGACGAAGCTAGCGCCCTCGCTGACCAGGAATGAGATGGTATGGGCCACATCAGAGGGCTGCCCGATCCGGCGCGCGGGTATGCGCTCCGAGGCGGCTTTCTGAAAAACGTCGAACGAGACCCCCATGCGCTCCGCGGTGGCCGCGGTCATGTCGGTGGCGATGAACCCGGGCGCGACCGCGTTGGCGGTGATCCCGAACGGCCCGAGCTCGATGGCCAGGGTCTTGGTGAAGCCCTGCAGGCCGGCCTTGGCCGCGGAGTAGTTGACCTGGCCGCGGTTGCCGAGCGCGGAGGAGGACGACAGGTTGACGATGCGGCCGAAACGCTGGTCGACCATGTGCGCCTGCACGGCCCGGCTCATCAGGAAGGCGCCGCGCAGGTGCACGCCCATCACCGTGTCCCAGTCGTCGTCGGTCATCTTGAACAGCAGGTTGTCGCGGATCACCCCGGCGTTGTTCACCAGCACCGTCGGCGTGCCCAGTTCCCCGGCCACCCGCTCGACCGCGGCGCTGACCTGGGCGCCGTCGCTCACGTCGGCGCCCACCGCGATGGCGGCGCCGCCGACGTCGGTGATCTCCTTCACCGTCCCGGCGCAGGCGGCCTCGTCCAGGTCCAGGACTGCCACGGCCATCCCGTCCGTGGCCAGCCGACGCGCCGTGGCGGCACCGATGCCGCGGGCCGAGCCGGTCACGATCGCGATTCTCTCTGTCACCTAGATTCTCTCCTTTTGTTCCGAACGGCCGTGGTGCGTGCGCAGGCCAGTCTGCTGCGCGGCCGCGGGGTCGAGCGTGGCTGGCAGGTTCAGGTGGCGGCTACCTGTTCAGGTAGTGGCTGTCGGTTCAGGTAGTGGCCTTCCGCAGCTCGCGGCGGGCGAGAGACCTCTTGTGCACCTCGTCCGGGCCGTCGGCAAACCGGAGCGTGCGCGCGCTGGCCCACAGGTGAGCTAGCGGGAAGTCCTGGCTGACGCCGCCGCCGCCGTGGGCCTGGATGGCCTTGTCGATCACCCACTCCGCCATGGCCGGGGTGACGATCTTGATCGCCTGAATCTCGGTGTGCGCCCCCTTGTTGCCCACGGTGTCCATCAGCCAGGCCGTCTTGAGCACGAGCAGTCGTGCCTGCTCGATTCGTACCCTGGACTCGGCGATCCAGTCCTGGATGACCCCCTGCTCAGCCAGGGTCTTGCCGAAGGCCGTCCGGCTGACGGCCCTGGTGCACATGAGCTCCAGGGCCCGCTCGGCCGCGCCGATCTGCCGCATGCAGTGGTGGATGCGGCCGGGGCCGAGCCGGGCCTGCGCGATCGCGAACCCGTCGCCCTCGCCCGAGATGATGTTTTCCCTGGGTACCCGGACGTTGTCGAAGACGACCTCGGCGTGGCCGCCGTGGGTCCCGTCGGTGTAGCCGAAGACCAGCAGGCCGCGCTTGACCGTGATGCCCGGCGTATCGCGCGGCACCAGGATCATGGAGTGGCGGCCGTGCCCCTCGGGGGCGGTATGGGCGCTCACGCCCATCACGATGAAGATCTGGCAGTCCGAGCTCATCGCGCCGCTGGACCACCACTTGCGGCCGTTGATCACGTAGGCGTCGCCGTCTCGGCTTATCGTCGTGGCGATGTTGGTGGCGTCGCTGGAAGCCACGGCGGGTTCGGTCATGCAGAAGGCGGACCTGATCGTGCCCTCGAGCAGCGGGCGGAGCCAGCGTTCCTGCTGCTCCGGCGAGCCGAACTCGGCCAGGACCTCCATGTTGCCGGTGTCCGGGGCGGCGCAGTTCAGCGCCTCGGGCGCCAGCGCCGGGCTCCAGCCGGTGATTTCGGCCAGCGGCGCGTACTGCAGGTTGGTCAGCGGCGGATCCGGCAGGAGGTCCGGGGCGAACTGGCTCACCGCCTTGGCGGACTTGCCGGTCAGGAACAGGTTCCACAGCCCGCGGCTGCGCGCCTCGGCCTTGAGGTCCGCGGTGACCGGCACGCGCTCCCACTGCTGGCCCTTCTCGGCGGCGGCCGCGACCTGCTCCGCGAACACCGCCTCGGCCGGGTAGACCCGCTCTTCCATGAAGGTGAGCAGTTGCTTGCGCAGATCGAGGGTCCTGGCGTCATAGCCGAAGTCCATGGAGCACAACCTCCCGATAGGCCGCTTCCACAGGTGGGCGGGATCTTGCCCAGCCTACCTACCCACCAGTACGGCAGTCCGCTGCGGCTCCCCGCTTCAGGGGGTGCGGCGGAAGACGTAGACGTCGCCGGAGTGGAAGATCTGGGTGTAGACGTGGCCCGGGTAGATCTGGGCGATGAAGGCGGGGACGTTGCCGATCGCGGGGGTGTAGCCGCTGTCCTGGCCGTCGAACACGATGTACTGGGTCCTGGGGTTGCCCTTGTTGCCGATCCAGAAGGTATCGGCGCGGGCGGCGAGAGGCGCGAGGAGATCCAGCGTGGCCTGCACGGTGACGCGGTCGGGCACTTGGGCGATGGCCGCGTCGGCGGACCTCACGTGGCTGCTGATCCGGTAGGTCTGCGCGCTCCACAGGGTACTGAGCGGGAACTGGAAGGCCAGGGGAACGGTGATGGCCAGCATCATCGCGGCGCCGTACCGGCGCGCGCCGGCCAGGACCGCGCGGCGCGCGCCCTGGCTGCCGCTGGCCCAGCTGGCGAGCGTGGCCGGGCCGTCCGCGTCCGTGGCGGCGCTGATCCTGGCCATGGCGTCGATGGCGGCGATGAAGATGATCGGCATCACCGTGGCGTTGTAGTGCCAGTACGTTCCCCAGAAGCTCGAGTCAGTGGACAGGAAGCGCAGCAGCAGGCTCGGCCCGGCGATCATGATCAGCGGCGAGCGCAGCGCGATGAACGCGGTCGGCAGCAGCAGGACCACGATCGTTTGCAGCTTGTCGGGCCAGGCGTGAAGGAGCTGCCCGGCCAGGCCGGTGACCGTCGGGTGCCCGCCGGGAGCGAAGATCCCGCCGTCGCTCCAGTAGTCGTACTGGTGGGCCGGATTGAAATGCGGAATGATCACGCCAATGGCCAGGAACGACCAGGCAAAACCCCAGATCAGGAGGAACTGGCCCGCCCTGATCCGCCGGCTGCCGTCGGGATCGTCGTACGGTACTGGGCGACTTGCGTGCTCTGGGGCGGCCAGGTCCTCGAGCGGATCTGGGCCGGAGGGCTCACGGGCGGCACGCATTCCGGCGAGGGTCAGGTAGAGGCCGATCGCGGCCACGGTGAAGCCCTGGTCCTCCTTGACGAAGACCAGCGGGAGCGCCCACCAGACCGTGGCCTTGAGGTGGCCGCGGACCAGCGCCGACAGCGAGAAGGCCAGCAGCGGGACGGCGAAGGCGATCTCGTGGAAATCGAAATTCGCCATCTGCTGCAAGCCCCAGGAGAACCCGTAGGCCACCGCGATGGCCCGGCTCGTGCCGACCCCGAGCTTCTCGCGCGCGGCCTGGGCGACCGGGAACACGGAAAGCGCGGCCAGCAGGGCCTGGACGGTGACCAGCGTCGCCGCCGAGGGGAAGAGGCGGAAAAACGGGCTGATCGTCATCACGATCGGCTGGAAATGGTCGCCGAGGAGGTTGAAGCCCGCGGTCCTGATATCCGCTACCGGCGCGTGGAAGCTGGCGGACTGCTTCACGTACTCGGTGTAGATGGCGAGATCCCACGAGGACGGGTTAAGCTGCCGCAGCCGGGACAGCGAGATGCCGAGATAGGCGCCGAAGACGGTAAACGAGGTCATCCAGACAAACGGATCCCGGTAAGCGCCGCAGAGCCTGTACGCGCGCGGCAGCACGGAGGGCGTCTCGGGGACGAGGGAATCTGCGGGCTGGAGGGTGAGAAGCGAAGGGAGCGCGGACTGAGAAACCAGCGGCTGGGGATCCAGCGTGTCCGGCAATAGACTCTGAGATACCGGGGATTCACTCTGAGATACTGCATGCACCAGCGCTGCAGTCTGGGCGTCGGTCCCGCGCTGAACCGGTTCGGTACCAGACGGCATTTGTCGCTCCTCCAGTATCACGCGCAGCCTATCCTTTCCGGCGGCCGGAAAATGCGGGTTAGCCGGGGAGGAATTCCGGCGCGGCGGCCGGCCGGGAATGGGTCAGGCCAGCAGGAGTTCCGGCGCGGCGGCCGGCCGGGAATGGGGGTCAGACCAGGAGGAGCCTGGCGAGGCGGCGGCCGGCCACCCAGAGGCCGACCAGGCCGAGTATGGCCAGGTAGGCGGCTCGCCACAGCAGGTCGGGGCCGACCACCCCTACGGTCAGGTCACGCAGCAGGACGACGCCCTGGTAGAGCGGCGTGCACTCGACGATCACCTGGACCGGCCGGGGGTACACGCCGAGCGGGTAGAACGTCGCGGAGAACAGGAACAGCGGCATGCTGGCCAGGAGCACGTAGTCGAAGTCCTGCCAGCTCTTCATGTACGTCGTCCCGGTCATGCCGAGCGCGGCGAAGGCGAAGCCGATCAGCACCGCGACCGGCACGTCCAGCACCGCCCACGGCGAGTGCACCAGGCCCATCCCCAGCATGACCAGCATGAACGCCGCGGCGTAGATGGTGCCGCGGAGCAGCGCCCAGCCGATCTCGCCCAGCGCCACCTGGGCCGGGCTCATCGGCGTGGCCAAGATGGCGTCGTACAGCTTGGCGTACTTCAGCCGGAAGAAGATGTTGAACGTCGAGTCGTACATCGCGCCGTTCATCGAGGAGACCGCGAGCAGGCCGGGCGCGACGAACTCCCGGTACGGGACGGGGTGCCCGCCGGGCCCCGGCACCTTGCCGACCAGCACCCCCAGGCCGAGCCCCACCGAGAGCAGGTAGAACAGCGGCTCGAAGATGCCGGACGCGAATACCAGCCAGGCGTGCCGGTAGACCCGGGCGTGCCGCTCGACCAGGCGCAGGCTGCTCACGTCGCCGCCCGCCCGCTGGAGCCGCTTCAGCCGCCCGGCCGGCGGCAGCATCCGGAGCGTCGCGCTAGACATAGAGGCGCCTGCGGTAGGTACGGGCCCCGGCCCAGATCCCGGCGGCGGCCAGCACGCTCAGGTAGGCGACGTTGACCAGGGCCACGGGCACGTCGAGGTGGCCGAGGCTGAGCATGCGGCACAGGCTGACGCCCTGCCACAGGGGGGTCGCGTAAGCGAGCACCCGGAGCCAGGCAGGGAGCTGGGACAGCGGGAAGAACGTGCCGGAGAACAGCATCAGCGGCATCATGCCGAACCGGAACATGTAGGCGAAGTTGTTCTCGGTCCGCACCGTGACCGCCCAGGCCGCGATCGGGGCGGCGAAGGCGAGCCCGGTGAGCGTCGCGGCCGGCCAGGCCAGCACCACCCACGGCGACGTGGTGGCGCCGAGGGCCCACATGTACGCTGTGACCAGGGCGGCGTTCATCGCGATCCGCATGGTCATGAACATCAGGTGGCCGCGGGAAATGTCGCCGGGACGCAGCGGGGAGGCCTGCGCGGCGATGTAGATCTTGTTCCACTTGACCGAGCCGAATACCGGGTAGCTCGCCTCGCCCATGGCCGTGTTCATCGCGCCGGAGGCCAGGATGGCGGGGGCCACGAAGGCCAGGTAGCTCACCCCGCCCAGGCCCGCGGTCCCGCGCTTGTCCACCAGCGTGCCGAGGCCGATGCCCAGCGCGCCCAGGTAGAACAGCGGGCCGAGCACGCTGGACCAGATGCTGGACCGCCAGATCCGCCGGTACACCGTCAGCCAGCACTGGAAGGCCCGGAAGGAGAGCCCGGACGCGCGGGGAGCCCCCCCGTGCCGACGGGGCCGGGGGGGTACGGGGGGGCGGGCAGCCCCCTCGTGAGCAGGGGGGGTCTGGGGGGAATCGTCCCCCCGGGACAACACCGCCATGTCAGTCCTCCAGGCGCCGGCCGGTCAGCCGCAGGAACACGTCCTCGAGCGTGCCGCGGCGGACCAGCGAGGTGAGCGGCTCGAGGCCGCCGGCGCGGACTGCGCCCAGGGTGGCGTCCCCGTCGGCGACGTAGAGGAGGATGCGGTCGGCAAGAACCTCCATCCGTTCGGTAGAAAAGTCTTTGAGCTTGTCCGCGGCCGGCTCGTGCTGGTCGGGATCGAAGCGCAGCTCCAGGACCTCCGGCGAGCAGTAACGCGTGATCAGGTCGCGGGGCGAGCCCTCGGCCGCGAACGTGCCGTGGTCCATGACCACCAGCCGGTCGCACAGCTGCTCGGCCTCGTCCATGTAGTGCGTGGTCAGGATCAGCGTGACGCCGCGCTGCTTGAGCCGGAACAGCCGGTCCCACACCACGTGCCTGGCCTGCGGGTCCAGGCCGGTGGTGGGCTCGTCGAGGATCAGGATCTCCGGCTCGTTGATGAGCGAGCGGGCGATCGTCAGGCGGCGCTTCAGGCCGCCGGACAGCGGGTCCACCTTGTCCCTGGCGCGGTCCGCGAGCTGGACGAACTCGAGCAGCGCGTCCGTCCGCTCCCGGATGAGGCGGCGGGGCAGCCCGAAGTACCGGCCGTAGACGAGCAGGTTCTCCCGGACGGTCAGCTCGACGTCGAGGGTGTCTTCCTGCGGCACCACGCCGAGCCGGGCCCTGATCGCGGACCCCTCCCGGACCGGGTCTCTGCCCAGGATGCTCAGGACCCCGCTGGTCGGCGGGGAGACGCAGCCGATCATCCGCATGGTGGAGGACTTGCCCGCGCCGTTCGGCCCGAGGAAGCCGAAGGCCTCGCCGCGGTACAGGTCGAAATCGATCCCCTCCACTGCCGTGAAATCCCCGAACCGCTTGGTCAGGCCGCGTGCGCGGACGAGCACTTCACTTTGGGGCACCCGGTTCACGTTACCTGCGAGGTGTGACATTCTTCGAACGGTTTACGGTCAGGTACGTGGTGCCACCTGGGAACACGGTAGGGTCGGATATATACGGGACGGACGGACTTACTAACAGGGACCGATAGCGAGTGGGACTTCTCCGCGATGTTTACACCCGGTTCAGGGTGCTGATACACGAGGTAGCCAAGTTCGGCCTGGTCGGCATCATCGCGTTCTTCATCACCATCGGCGGCGCCAACGTGCTGCACTACGGGGTGGGGATGGGGCCGCTCACCTCGGTGACCATCGCCACCTGCGTGGCCACCGTGTTCGCCTTCCTGGGCAACAAGCTCTGGGCGTTCCGGCACCGCAAGGGCAGCAACTGGGGCCGCGAGTCGGTGCTGTTCTTCGTCTTCAACGGCATCGGGCTGCTCATCCAGCTCGCCTTCGTGGCGTTCACGCGGTACGGGCTCGGGCTGGACAGCAAGTTGTCCTACAACGTGGCCAACATCATCGGCGTCGGCGTGGCCACCCTCTTCCGGCTGTACTGCTACCGCCGCTGGGTGTTCCTGTACGCGGACGGCGACACGCCGGTGCCGGAGCAGCTTGAGCCGGAGACCTCCGGCCGCTGATCACGGGTCGCTGGCTTACTTGCCTTACCGGCCTTTACCCGCAGCCGCGGACGGCGGACAGGCCCAGGGGCGCGCTGAGCGCCGCGGTTTCCTGCGCCTTCGTCAGGTAGCCCACCGCCGCCATCCGGCCGATGACGTGCACCAGCCGGGCCCGGGCTTGCCGCGGGTAGACCAGGGGGTCGTCGTAGGTGGGCGCGTTCACCACGCCGGCCAGCGTGGCCGCCTGCACCAGGGTCAGCTGGTCCGGCAGCCGACCGAAATAGCCGCAGCTAGCGGCGTTCAGGCCGTAGTATCCGTGCCCGTAGTAGGCGATCTCCGCGTATAGCCGGAGGATCTCCGCCCGGGTGTACGTCCGGTTGAGCTTGACGGCCAGGGCGACCTGTTCCACATCGTTGGCGAAGCCGCTGCGGCCGCCGGTGTACAGGTTCTTCGCCAGTTGCTGGTCGATGGTGCTGCCGCCCTGGTCCTCGCGGCCGGTGATCCAGGAGACCGCCACCCGGGCCAGCGCCAGCGGGTCCACCCCGGGGTCGGAGTTGAACCTGTGGTCCTCGGTGGCCACCAGAGCCTGCGCGAAGTACGCCGGGACCGGCGGCCCAGGGTAGGCGATGTGGTGCTCCCGGGCCTGGGCCTGCGCCAGCGCGGTGGCCTGGCCCGCCGAGGGGGTCAGCACGAAGAGCAGGCCGACCGCCGCCGCGAGGATCACGACGAGGGCGAGCAGGACTTTCGCGATCCTGACGGCGAACCTGCGCCGCCGCCTGACCGGGAGGGGGCGGGTCGGGCCCTGGTCACCGAAACCGTCGTCGCTGGAGGCCGGGCTCCGGGTCCCAAGTGCTCGCAACGGGACGGCTCCTTCGGCGTGGGGCGTGAGTGCGGCGGTGAGGCTCTCGCTACAACTAACGAACACGGCACCGGCGCCATGCCCGGCACATCGTAACTTTCCGGTCCGGCGCGAATCACGCATCCGCCCGCTGCGGCGCGGCGCCCTCGGCGGGTGATTCGGGCCGGGTTCGTTTCGAGCGGCGCCGCGGTTGCGCTAAGCTGACCCATGCCGCCGAGGTCTGGCGGATGCGTCACGGAGGCAGTGTCGTGGCGCGGCGGGACGTGGCGCAGTTTGGTTAGCGTGTCGGTCTGGGGGACCGAAGGCCGCGGGTTCAAATCCCGCCGTCCCGACGATTTTTCGAACAAAAGTCTAAATGTCAGTGATGCACGCTATGGTCGGCATATGGCTCGACCCGCCACGTCAGAACAGACATGGTCCGATGCGCAGCTAAAGGCTGCAGTGGCAGCGTCCTCGAACTGGCGCGATGTGATGCGCGCGCTCGGCCTCAACGCCTACTCCGCCGGAGCGATCCGGGTTGTGCGGCGCGACGTTGTACGCCTGGGGCTTGACACATCTCATTTCAGGGGAAAGCGGACCTGGTCCGACGCCCAGTTGAGGCGTACGGTCATCAACGCGCAATCCTGGGATGAGTTGCTCATGGCACTGGGGTTGACACCCGACACCCAAGACGGGCGGACACGAGTCAAGGCTCACGCGGTGCGTCTGGGACTCGACCTCACGCATCTGGAGAACACCATCGCGAACTCCAGAGGCCTTGCCGAGATAAAACCGGACCTTCGGTACTTGCGCGACGCGGCCACCTCTATCGCCGCATCCTGGTTCCTGCTGTGTGGATTCAACGTTGCGATCCCAGTAGAGCCTACGGTTTACGACCTGCTGGTAACGATGCCGGACGGAATCAAACGGGTACAGGTCAAAACGACCACGTATAACGGCAAGGATGGCTGGATGGTGGGAGTCGGCCGACGACCCTACTCGGTCGGAAACCGGGAACGCCTGGTTCCCTACGACCCGGAACTGATCGACATGTTCTTCATAATGGATGGCACCCTCACCATATATCTCATTCCCAGCAGGGTCATTGCCGGCCGAGTGGCTATCCTCCTGCGCACTTATACCAAATACATCGTGGGCAACGCCGCCGGGCTCATGGCGCCGAATGCCGCCTGAGAAGGACTCAGCCGCCGGGGGCGATGCGTCCGAGCGGAGGGGCCTGGTGTTGACTGTCGGTATGCCTGTTCAGGGAGAATACGAGCCGAGCGCACAAGCCTGGGTGCGCGATCAAGTGGAGCAGTACGAGGGTTCGGGCGGGACCCAGGGCACGACGCTGCGGGATACCGGGCTGCCGGTGGTGATCGTGACCAACCTCGGCGTCAACAGCGGCAAGGTGCGCAAGACGCCGGTGATGCGGGTGGAACACGACGGCCGGTACGCGATGGTGGCGTCCAAGGGCGGCGCCCCGGACCATCCGCAGTGGTACCACAACGTCCGCGCGCACCCCCTGGTGGAACTCCAGGACGGCCCGCGCAAGCAGGACATGGTCGCCCGCGAGATCAGCGGGGACGAACGCGCCGAGTGGTGGAAGCGGGCGGTCGACGCGTACCCGCCCTACGCGGAATACCAGCAGAAGACCACGCGGGCGATCCCGGTGTTCGTGCTGGAGCCCGCGGCGTCCTAGTCCTGGCAAGATGACAGCCGCCCCGCGGGCCAGCGGCCCGCGGGGCGGTGTCGTCGTCCGGACTAGCCGTAGATCGTGCCCACGCCGGGCAGGACCGGCTCGACGCTCATGTAGACGGGCCCGGCATGCGAGCAGGTCTCCAGGTCGAAGGCGGCGTAGGTCGCGCTGTACTGACCCGGCGGGTAGATGCGCAGCTCGAACGCGCTGAAGGTCGGATGGCACCCGGGCGCGGTGGACACCTCGGCGTCGCTCCACCGCAGGATGGTGTGCGCCGTCGCGCCGGGTGCCAGCACCACGGTCCGGACCGGGACCACGTGACCCCAGCTCGCCGGGCTGCCGAGCTGATGGCCGTTACGGTCGATGGCGGAGACCCCGGGGAAGCCGCGCATCGCGCAGGTGTGGTGGCTCAGGTTGGTGAACTGCAGCGGGTAGTAGATGCTTCCCGCGGCGCCGTTCCCCTGGGTGACCGCGACCCAAGCGCCGAGGGCGCCCGCCGTGCAGGCGGGGACAGGAGCCGAGGCGCGCACGGTGTCGGAGGTCAGCACGGTGCCTGACGAGCTGGCCGCGAAGGCGGCGGAGGTGGCGAGCAGCCCGGCGACGGAGGCGGCGGCGATGACCGCGGCGACCCTCCGGGTGGCAGTAGAGAGGTACTTCATTCTGGGCGTCCTGTGGTGCCATGGGATCCGCGGTTTGCGCATCCTCCTGCCCTTAAGACTGAGATGACCGGTCTTCGGTTAGAACCTGGTCAGCGACGACCAGGCACCCGCGTTCGGGCACACTAGTGCGATGACAAGACGGGCAGAACTCACCCGCCGGGCCCAGGCGCACGGGGTGGCGGTCTCCTACCAGGACTGGCGGGGCCGCCCGGTCCAGGTGCCGGACGAGACACTGGCCGCGGTGCTCGGGGCCCTGGGCGATGACCGGGCACCGGCAGCCGGCGCGCCGCGGGTCGGCTCGGCCGCGGGCGCGGTGGCGCCGTTTCCGGCCCGCCGCTCGTGGGGCTTCGCCGTGCAGCTCTACTCGGTGCGCTCGCGCGCCTCCTGGGGGCACGGCGACCTGCACGACCTGGCCGACCTCGCGGCCTGGAGCGGCGGGGCGCTCGGCGCGGACTTCGTGCTGGTCAACCCGCTGCACGCGGCCGAGCCGCAGCCGCCGGTCAGCCCGTCCCCCTACCTGCCGATGAGCCGCCGCCAGATCAGCCCGCTCTACCTGCGCGTCGAGGACATCCCCGAATACCAGGGGCTCAGTGCCGGCGACCGGGCCCGGGTGGAGGCGCTGGCCGCCCCGCTGCGCGCCGCGAGCCGCACCGCGGCGCTGATCGACCGGGACGCGGTCTGGGCGGCCAAGCGGACCGCGCTCGAGCTGATCCACGCGGTCCGGCTGACCGCGGGCCGCCGCGCCGACCTCGACACGTTCCTGTCCCGTGACCGCCGCGCCATCGAGGACTGGGCGGCGTGGTGCGCCCTGGCTGAGGTGCACGGTCCCGACTGGCGGTCGTGGCCCGCGGCGCTGGCTGATCCGGGCTCGGCGAGGGTCACGGAACTCAGGCGGGCGCTGGCCGACCGCATCGAGTTCCACGCCTGGCTGCAGTGGCTGGCGGCGGAGCAGTTCGCCGCGGCGCAGCAGGCCGCCAGGCGGGCCGGCATGACCATCGGCGTCATCACCGACCTGGCGGTCGGCGCGCATCCCGGCGGCGCCGACGCGTGGGCGCGCCAGGACGTCATCGTGCCCGGCGTCAGCGTGGGCGCGCCGCCGGACGAGTTCAACCAGCGCGGCCAGAACTGGACGCTGCCGCCGTGGCATCCGGGCCGGCTCGCCGCCCAGGCGGGCCGGCCGCTGGCCGAGCTGATCGCGGCCTGTACCCGCGGCGCCGGCGGCCTGCGCGTGGACCACGTCATGGGCCTGTCCCGGCTGTGGTGGATACCGGCTGGGATGTCCCCCGGCCAGGGGACCTACGTGCGCTATGACCACGAACTGATGGGCGGCGTGCTGGCCGCCGAGGCGGCACGTGCGGGCGCGCTGGCGATCGGCGAGGACCTGGGCACGGTGGAACCCTGGCTGCGGAAGTTCCTGGCCGAGCGCCGGATCCTCGGCACCTCGATGCTGTGGTTCGAGCGCCGGGCCGACGGCACCCCGCGCAGGCCGGGCGGCTGGCGCCGCGGCTGCCTGGCCATGGTCGGCACGCATGACATGCCCCCGGCCGCGGCGTTCCTGACCGGCGACGAGGTCACCATCCGGGCCAAGCTCGGCCTGCTGACCCGGCCAGAGGCCGAGGAGCGGGCCGCCGCGCACGCGGAGCTGACCGGGTGGCTGGCCATGCTGGCCCGCGAGGACCTCCTCTCCCGGCTGGCCCGGCCGTCGCCGGAGGAGTTCACGGTCGCGCTGTACGCCTTCCTGACCCGGACCCCGGCCAGGCTGATCGGCGTCTCGCTGGCCGAGGCCGCGGGCGAGCGGCGCCCGCAGAACATGCCGGGCACGGTGGACGAGTACCCCAACTGGCGGATCCCGCTCACCGGGAGCGACGGGCAGCCGGTCCTGCTCGAGGACCTGCCCGCGCACCCAGGGATCCGGGCGGTGGCGGAGGCGGTATCCGGCGGCCTGCGCCGCTAGGCGCCGTGGGCTGCTGCGCTGAAACGGCACCGGGGTGCCCCGCCTGGCGGGGGGGGCACCCCGGTGGTGAACTTCGGGTGGCTGGCCGTCAGAGGCTGCAGACGCCCGAGAACTGCGGGTTGGTCATGACCGGGCTGATGATCGTGCCGCCGTACCTGGCCACGTCGGGCGTGCCGTACTGGGCGTCCTTGCCGAACGTCATGGTGGTTCCCGGGATGGTGTTCCCGAAGTTCCACGCACACTGGGTGGTGTGCACCCCGAGCGGGTTGATCTGCGCGCTCAGCGACCAGAACGGGTAGAACTGCGCGCTGATCGGCGGGACGGTGCAGCCCGCGCCGGTCGCGGTGTTGCACAGGTTCGACGAGCCGCCGATGTCGGACTCGAACTGGATCTGCGGATACGCCTTCCCGTTGCCCTGGAACGGCCCGACGTACTGGAACGCCGTCGGGTGCTTGGGACCGCCGTTCGGCCAGGCGCTCGCGATATAGCTCAGGCCATCGAAGTCCAGGTCACCGTTCTGGTACCGGTCGGCGAAGCACTGGTTGGCATCCGACCATTCCGTGGTCGCCACGCCGTTCACGTCGGCCGTCCGGGCTCCCTGCGGGAAGCAGAAGCCATCGGCGAACTCGCACAGCGCGCCGCTGGCCGGGTTGTTGGTCGGGCAGGCCACCGGCCCGTCCGGTCCCTGCGTCGTCGCGTTCTGGCAGCCGGACGAGGTGCACGGGCCCTCACCGACGGCGTTCGGGCCTTCCGTCCCGCCGATGCAGGTGTCGTAGGTCTGGTTGTCGGTGTAGGACTGGCCGCCCGGGTAGGAGGCGCTGAACGGGTCCTGGTTCGCCAGCGAGTTGCAGACCTCGGAGTGGCCGATCTCCTGCTCCATCAGGACGCCGCCCTCGAGCGCGGCCCACGGCACCTGGTTCTGCTGCTTGGCGCTGCTGTACTCCGCGTGGAACGTGAACGGGGTCCCCGAGCAGTCGGCGATGTTGGTGTTCATGAACCCGTTCGCCGCGCTGGCGGTCATCCACCCGGTCTGGCCGGTGGTCAGATCTCGGATCGTCGTCGTGAACCCCTGCGGCGGATCGGTGATGGAGATCGAGAGCGAGTCGCCCGGGTTGATCATCAGCGTGTTGCCGTTCGGCAGGAACGTGCTGACGTCGGTCAGCTGCGGGCTCGGCGGGCCGGTCGGGACGCCGTCGGTCTGCAGGTAGGAGAAGTTGACCGGCTCCTCGCAGTTGTTGTTGCAGGTGGCGAAGTTGAAGGTGCACTCCAGGCTGTCAATGGTCAGCGCCGCGCACCACTTGGTCACGCTGCAGCTCTCGCTGTCGACGAACGGGGTGTAGCCCGGCGGGTACAGCTGCAGTTCCATGAAGGCGGAGCCGGCCGCGTTCGGGTCGCTGATCAAACCGGAGTTGCTGTCGCTGTCCGGGGTGCAGGTGTTCTGCGGGTAGGACTTCGGGTCGCACATCGGCAGCCCGAACCAGGGTGCCAGCGACAGCTGCCCGTAGTTGGTGACGCTGCCCGACGGGGTCGGGGCCCCAGGCGGATCCACCGGGATCTTCGCCAGGTACGTCATCGTGTTGCCGGACCCAGGCGCGCTGGAGATGAACTTCACGCTCGGCTCGTCGTGGCCGACGTACCAACGGTTGTCGATGAAGCGCCCGGCCTTGCCGTTCTTGATGCTGATGGGGTCGGTGCACAGGTCGCCGGCCGACTTCCTGACGGTCCCGTACTTCGGGCTCCAGCCGTTGCAATCGAGTTCGTTGACCGGGTTGGGCGCGACGGCACCGGCCGCCACCGAGTTCCCCGTCTTGACCGCCGCCGCGACGGTCGCCGCCCCCGCCGTGCCGGTCAGGCTCAGCTGGCAGATGACCGCGACACCCATCGCGGGCACCAGCAGCAGCCGCCACTTCCGCCCTGCCCCGGGCGGTGAGCCCCGCCCCGACCTGGTTGTAGATCCCCAGGGAATGCGCATGTGCGAATCCTTATCGCTCACGCGTGCCGCCAGTCCCAGTCCGTCCCCCAGGCCCGTCGGTCACGCCAATGTGACCGTCCCGCGAACGAGACGCTTTCGGACGAAAATCTAACAATCCCGGCAAACGATTGTCACTCGTGTGCAAAACCGTTATCTATTCCTTAACCAAGGAATCATGATCGAACTCGCGACGAGCGGATCCGCCCTGGAACGGCCTATTCCGTGACGCCGGGCGGTGATGTCGCAGAAGGTTCGCAGCGGATCGGTTTCACCGCTAGCCTTCTGGTGCAACGCTACTCTGGCAACAGAGCTCTCTTAAGTATCATATGTCACATTAGTGTGGTCCTCCGGTGAGCTCTCGGCGACGGCCCTCGCCCGCCTCTGCTCGTCCTCGCCGCCAGGGCATGACGCAGGTGTGGCAGCAGCGAACAAGCAGCGCCGAACGATAAGCCAGGCGCCTACCCGCATGATGCTGGGGGCCTCGGCTGGAGCGCATGGCCAAATGCACAGAACGCGCGAATCGGCGAGGGAAAGGTGAAGCCCTTACTGGACTATAGGGCCATTTAACCCCCATATCGCCACAAAAGTCCGCCAGGAATCCCGCCGATGTTTCCGGGGGCAGGCGGGCAGACGCGGCGGCAGGCGGCGCGGCGGGGCGGATGCGACGGGCAAACGGGGGCGGGACCAGGCGATAGAGTCCACGGGTGAGTACCTTTGACGAACTGGACGCGCTTTCCTCGCGCGAGCTGCACGACCGTGCCGTGCGGCACGCGGTGCACCACCTCGACGTGGAGTTTCTCTGGGATTTGCTGCGGGCCATCCCGGCGGCCGAAGCCTCGGAAGGGCACGACAACGAGGCCGGGCGGGACATCTCGAAGGTCACCGCGCTGCTCGGGGACGCGATCGACTCAGGAGAAGGGGACGTGGCGGAGGCGCTGCGGCCCCTCTACCTCGACTACCTGGTCAAGCACGGAGGCTGAGCCGGGGCACGCGCCGTCTTAGTTCGGGGCAAAAGATATGGGCCGGAAGCCGCAGCGCGGTCTCCGGCCCAGGCCCGTGCGGGCTACTTGCTCAGGACACCCTCGATCTCGATGCTGATCGTGACCTTCTCGCTCACCGCGACGCCGCCGCCGGGGATCGGGCCGTTGTAGCTGACGCCGAAGTCGTTCCGGTTGATCTCGCCGCTGGCGGAGAAGCCCGCCCGGGTGCCGCCGTAGGCGTCCGGGCCGAAGCCGTTGACCTCGAGCTTCAGCGTGACCGGCCGCGTGGTGCCGCGGATGGTGAGGTCGCCGTCGAGCAGGAAGCCGTCGCCGTCGGGACGGATGCCGGTGGAGTGGAACGTCATCGTGGGGTGCGACTCGACCTCGAAGAAGTCGGCGCTCCTGATGTGGTTGTCCCGGTTGGGCTCGCCGGTGTTCACCGTGCTCAGGTCGACAGTGGCATCCACCCGGGACTGCAGCGGGTCCGCGGCGGTGACGATGGTCCCTTCGAACTTGTCGAAACGGCCCCGGACCTTGCTCACCATCATGTGCCTGACGACGAAGGACACCTCGGAGTGCACGGGGTCTATCGTCCACGTCCCGGCGACGTAGCCGGGAATCTCCACAGCGGTCTCGGTCATGATTCCTCCAGGTTGGCAGTTCTTACGCGTACGTGACTTCGCTCGCGTACCTAAGTTCCTTACAGTAACTTAATATTGGTTGAAGCGTCAAGTACTAGGCCAAACCGGCATCCGGGAAGTAGCCTGGTGGGATACCTAGGAGGCGATGTCTTGGATTCCGGGCAAGCCGGCCCGGTGAGCGAGCCGTCAGGGTCGGCCGACGACCTGTTGGAGGCGGCGTGCGATTCGGGGGCGGCCAGCGACGCGGGAACGGCCACTGACGCGGGAACGGCCACTGACGCGGGAACGGCCACTGACGCGGGAACGGCCACTGACGCGGGGGCGGCCGGCCATCCGACGAGCTGCCGGGCGCGAGAGGTCCTGCAGCGCGTGGGCGACAAGTGGTCGATGTACGTCATCGACCTGCTGGGGCAGGGCACCATGCGGTTCACCGAACTGCACCGGGCTATCGACGGCATCACCGCCAGGATGCTCACGGTCACCCTGCGCGGCCTGGAGCGGGACGGCATCGTGACCAGGACCATCCACCCGGTCATCCCGCCGCGGGTCGAATACGCGCTCACCCCCATGGGGCGCACCCTGCTTGACACCATCGGCAAGCTTGTCACCTGGGCGGATAGCCATCTGCCCGAGATCGAGGCCGCCCGGGTCGCCTACGACGCGCGGCACCCTTCCCCATAGTCCAGGCCCCGGCCGAATAGGCTCGGTAGCGTGGACGACCAGACGGAAGCGACCGCCGCGGCCTCGGGCTCGGGCCGGGCGGAGGCCGAGACCCAGGCAGAGGCCGAGACCCAGGCAGAGGCCGAAGAAAGGCTGCGGCACGGTTCGTCGTTCGGCGCGGCCGCGGCCGCCTACGCCGAGCATCGCCCGGACTACGCCGAGGCCGCGGTCCAATGGACGCTCGAGCCGGTCTCGGCCCGGCGTCCGCTCCGGGTCGTCGACGTCGGTGCGGGTACCGGCAAGCTGACCGCGGCACTGCTCCGGCTGGGCGCGGAGGTGACCGCGGTGGAACCCGACGGGCAGATGCTGGCGGAGCTGCGGCGGGCGATGCCTGAGGTCCGTTCGGTGCCGGGCAGCGCGGAAAAGCTGCCGCTGCCCGACGCCAGCGCCGACGCCGTCCTGGCCGCCCAGGCCATGCACTGGTTCGACATGGATCGAGCGATGCCGGAGATCGCCCGCGTGCTTACCCCGGGCGGCGTGGTCGCCGGGCTCTGGAACGTGGACGACGACCGGGTCGGCTGGGTCGCCGAACTGGCCGAGATGAGCAAGCGCAAGGCCAGCACCACGCTGCTGCGCTGGCGGGCCGGGGCCGACCAGGCCAGTTATCACCGGATGGCCGCGGCCGGCGCCGGCCTGTTCCGCGATGGACAGACGCGCGAGTTCGGGCACGGGCAGGCGCGCACCGCCGATTCCCTGCTGGCCACCATCGCCACGCACTCTCACCTGCTGGTGATGGATGAGGCCGAACGAACCGCGCTACTCGCCCGGGTTCGCGACTTCCTGCACACCCGGCCGGAGACATCGGATGGCGAGTTCACCCTGCCGATGGTCACCGTCGCTCTGCGCGCGGTGCGTTGCTAGCCGGTGGCATTGCTAGCCGGTGGCATTGCTAGCCGGTGGCATTGCTAGCCCGTCGCCTCGGCTAGCCCGTCGCCTCGGCTAGCCCGTCGCCTCGGCTAGCCCGTCGCCTCGGCTAGGCCGTCGCCTCGGCCTGCCGGTACAGGGCGAGCGCGGCGCTGCCGAGTACCGCGCTGTAGGAGGCCCAGTCGACGTCGCCGCCGTCCTGGTAGCCGCCGATGACGCCGAACAGCGTGCCGGTGCCCCGGCTGGTATAGCCGATGACCCAGGGACCGCCGCTGGTTCCGTCCCGGTAGCCGCGGCAGTAGAATTCCATCTGGCCGGGCCGGAACTCGAAGCTGGCGGTGGCGCACCGCACCGGGTCGGCGGCCGCGTCGTTGTAGCCGACCACCTT
>Ga0335081_10004423_pt1 | contig 22175 bp, 17 predicted proteins | sample Lox_Sample_35_FD_206713 | JGI IMG/M metagenome (GOLD analysis project Ga0335081, IMG submission 206713) | Soil microbial communities from Loxahatchee National Wildlife Refuge, Florida, United States - Lox_Sample_3.5 | ecosystem: Environmental > Terrestrial > Soil > Wetlands | place: USA... | reverse complement strand
AGCCTTGGCAGACGAGACCGCTTTCTTGGAAGAGGTTTTCTGATTCGCGGCGGACGACGGCGCTACCACCTGGATGATATTCATCATGCCCAGGTCCTCGTGCCCCAAAATGTGGCAATGGAACACGAACAAGCCAACATCGTGTCCGCGGAAATCGATCCGCAGCGTGACGCTCGGGAACGGATGCGCCGGATTGCCGTCCCAATTGGGAACTTCAATCATGTCTAGATACTGTCCGACTATGCCGGGAGCCGGCACGTCGCCGTTGATGGCAAAGTTGTTTTGCGATTCCACCAGGAAATGCAGCTGGTGAAAATGGAATTCATGGTTCTCGCGTGCGCGATTCTCCACCGTCCACTCTTCCACTGTGCCTTGCGTGGCCACAATGGCCGGCGGTGCGTTTGGATTAAACACTTGCTCCGGCTGGCCCTGCACGCCCATGAAAAACGTGGTGGGTTGAATTTCATCGAAGAAAACCAGCCGTCTTTGCGCGATAGGCGCCGTAGCTAGACCAGCAAAACGTTGGTGGCTGGTGCTGAGAGCGGTGAACGTGCCGACGCGGTCGTCGCCCGCGACTTGTGCGGCTTCGGCCGCTTCCGCAGTTCGCGCTAGTTGAATGTTGAAGATCGGGCGGTTTGGATCGTCGTCTCCATCAGAGCCCGTGAGGATGTTCTGCGTAACCAATTGCGCCAGTTTGACGCCGGGACCCGGAGCGTTGACAAGAATCTCCACGCGCGAAGCGGGCGGCAGCCGAAAATGCGTTTCGGTAAGAAGTCCGGCCGACTGCGTGCCATCTTGCGAATTGACCGCCACTCCATCAATAGCCACCACTTTAAACGGTTGCGGAACATGATCGAACCGAACTTGCAGGTCGAGAATTGAGTCAGCAGAGGAGTTGCTGATGCGCCAGAACTGGGTCTCCCCTGGTTGCATCTGCAAAATCGCCGGCGTGTACGTCGTGACCGGCGGGTTCTTGCTGATGTCTGTCGTGGCGTTTGTGGAGATGTTGTTGATGGTCACGTCCTGGAACGGTATGCCGTTCGGGTCGCCGCCGGAACCCTCCCCTAAGCCCTGCTCTTGCGCCTGCACCGTGGGTTGGTCGCGAACGACCAGGATTCTCTGGCGCAGATTCGAAACCGCGGGTTGCACGTTCTCGATGCCGTCCACTACCAGCGCTCCGGACGCGCCACCAAGCACAGCCGCTTCCGCAACGCCATGCACGTGCGGGTGATACCAATACAGGCCGGGAGGCTCATTCGTCGGAATAGCCACGTGATACTGGAATGTTTGCCCCGTATTGATAATGGTTTTGATCACTTCGTCTGCACCGCACGTCGGCGAAGTGTTCGTGCCGTGATAGTGGATGTTCACCGAATTCATCCGCATGTTGCTGCCGCCGGGGCCGCAGTTTGGCGCGTCCAGCGTCATCATGAACCCAGTGTCCGGCGTGTTGTTGGTCACCGTGACTACCAGCGTGTCTCCCGGTTTCACATGCAGCGTGGGATTTTCCAGCCCGCTCGGCGTCATAAAGCAATACAGCGCGCGTCCCGCAAAGTCGGTGGTCGTTTGATAGGAAAATTGCACGTTCAGCACGCCATGCTGGCTGAACAATGCTGCAGGTTGCGAAATCACGCTGCCCGGAGCAAAGCGCGGACATGGATTCGCAACGGGTGAAACGGCTGGAGTCGCGGTACTCGCAGATGTGGGAGCGGTTTGCGCTGACACTTCCGCAGGAACCAGCCCCGCAGCGATCAGCACCGACAGTATGCCCAGACACAGACAGCAATGCACCTTTCTATTCATGGTCTCTCCTTTTTTAATGAAAGAGGCCGGGCAACAGCCGGGCAAAAGGCCGGGGCAGGAACTGCCTTGAGTGACGCTATGCTAAGTGTCCAAGCCAAGAAGTCAAACGAAATCTTAAACACAAAAGGTACAGGTACCGGTATTGTCCCGATGGGTGACTCTCGAGTGTTGGAAGAGCCGTCCGCAAAACGGCGTACGTCAATTCTGGCCGCTTACCGGCTCACTTTGATGCGGCTCCGCACACAGAGCAGCAACAAAAAAGCGTTACAATCACAGGCATGACGATCGACCGACAACGAGCGCGGAATCTGGCAGCGGAGTATCTGGAAAAAGGCGACCCGACGGGCTGGTTTGAGGCGCTGTATCGTGAGGCCGCCGCCGGAAAAAACGTCCTCCCTTGGGCGGACCGCGGGGCGAGTCCGGGCTTGCTGGAATTTTGGAAGGCGCATCCGCAAGAAGCCAGTGGAAAGCGGGCGCTGGTGATTGCCTGCGGACTCGGCGACGATGCGGAACAATTGGCGGCGTGGGGCTTTGCAACCACGGCGTTTGATATTTCGAAGACTGCGATTGCCATGGCGCGGCAGCGTTTTCCTGAAAGTAAAGTGCAGTATCGAGTTGCGGATCTGTTCGCAGCGCCGGCGGAGTGGCAGCAAGCGTTTGATTTCGTTTTCGAAGCCAACACCGTGCAAGCCTTGCCGCATAGCTTGCGAACCAAAGCGATTCACGCGATCGCCAATTTTGTGCGGCCGGGCGGCCGGCTGCTGGCGGTGGTGCGGGGAAGAGAGCCGGAAGAGCCGCTGGGCGAACTGCCCTGGCCGTTGACCCGGCAAGAGATGCGGGAGTTTGTCCACGCCGGGCTGAAGGAAGAGCAGTTTGAAGAATACCTGGACAGCGAAGATCCCCCGACTCGGCGCTATCGCGTGCTTTACCGCCGGCCATAAGCGGAAGAGCATTTCTTTCTGGCAAACAGGCTGCCCGCGCCATTCAGCGAAACATTTGTTGAAACAAATCTCCCACTCGATACGTTTTAGGATAAGGTGTGCTCTCCGTGGAGGTTCTAGACCTATGCAAAGCCTAAGACCAGCGACTTGGCGCGTTGCAACGCTTGTTGCGATTGCTGTCCTGGCGGCAGCGTTCCTGGCTGGAGGCGCTCACGCTCAGACCGACTTGCCTGGAACTTGGAAAGGCGAACTGGGCGGCGAAGGCGCCAAGCTCCACATCGTTTTGACGATTACCAAGAATGCCAGCGGAGAATTTGCCGGGCAGCTGAACAGCATCGATCAGGGCGCGACTATTCCTATGTCCGCCATCACGCTGAAAGATGGCGCCGTGCACTTCGAGGTGGCCGCTGTCCAGGGCGTATACGAAGGAAAAATGAACGCCGCCGGGACAGAGATCAATGGAAGCTGGACGCAGAGCGGCACGCCCGCGCAGACGCTGAACTTTGTTCGTTCGAACGACGGCGCAGCGGGCCAAGAGAAATCGGCGCAAAGCATGCCGGAAGGCCCCAAAGAGAAGCCGCTTTCTGTTTTCGATGATGTGGTGATTCCGATCGCGCCTACCGCGTTCAAAGCCGATGGCAAATGGCATCTCGTCTACGAACTCCACATCAACAACATGGATCGCTGGACGCACGAGATCACCAAGGTCGAAGCGGTCTCGGGAGATGCCGCCTCCAGATCGCTGGTCTCATACAGCGGAACACAATTAGCAGACGTAATGCGTCGGCCCGGTACGCAGGCCACTGGAGAGGACCGAACAAAGCTGGCGCCCGGTGGCATGGGCGTCGTGTACATCTGGGTGACGCTGGATTCAGAAGCGGCGGTGCCGGCCACGATCCGGCAAAAATTAACGGTAAAGGTCGGAACGTATCCCGAGGAGTTGACCATCGAGACAGCGCCTTTGGCGGTCGGACACGGCGCAGTCGCGATTAGTTCGCCGTTGAAGGGCGAGCATTGGCTCGCCGGAAATGGGCCGTCCAACACTTCTGGGCATCGCCAGGCGCTCATTCCGATCGACGGGCACGCGGCGATTTCGCAGCGTTTTGCGATCGACTGGGTCCAGTTGCGCGACGACGGCAAAACGTTTCAAGGCGACGAGAAGGACAACAAAAATTATCTAGCGTATGGGCACGAAGCCTACGCCGTAGCCGATGGCGTGGTCACAGAAACCAAAGATGGCATTCCCGAAAATGTGCCGGGAATTAACTCGCGCGCCGTTCCTATCACGCTCGAAACCGTCGGCGGCAATCACGTCATTCTGGACATTGGCGGCGGCCACTTCGCGTTCTACGCGCACTTGCAGCCCGGCTCGCTCCGCGTAAAACTCGGGGATCATGTGCGGCGCGGCCAGGTCGTCGGCCTCGTCGGGAACTCCGGCAACTCCACCGAGCCGCATCTCCACTTCCACATCGAAAACGGCAGCTCACCACTCGGCGCCGAAGGACTTCCCTACTCGCTGGCTTCCTTCGAAGTGATTGGCCACGGCTGGGGCTGGAAACCCAGCGACGCCAAAGGCCCTGCAGAAGTCCACAAAAACGAAATGCCCACCGAAAACGAAGTCGTGAATTTTGCCGCTCAACCTTAGCAGGACGAGCGACGCCAAAAATATTCGAGGGCACGCCGCCTTGTGCTGCTCCCAAGGCGGTGTGCCCTCTTGAAAAACTGACTCGCTCGGACTCGATCTTCGCTCGCCGCTTCCGCGAACGATGCTCGATTTTGCCCAAGCGTTTCGACTACTCACCAGTCACTGCTCACTCCTCACTTCCCTTTTTTGTGCAGGTCGGTGCAGACGGAGACGGCGGTGTTGGGGTCAACGGCGCTGTCGCCTTCTTCGATGTGACGGATGATGCCTTCCTTATCGATGACGATGTTCGCGCGCTGCGCCCACTGGTACGTTTCCTTCTGGACGTCATAGTTCTTCAGGATGCCGTACGACGTGAGCATCTTCTTGTTCATGTCGCTGAGCAGCGGGAAGTTGATATTGATTTGTTTGGCGAAGGCGGCATTAGCTGCGGGGGAATCCATGCTAACGCCGAAGACTGCAGTATCCGAAGTGTCGATCTTACCCGAGGCGATTCCAGCCTGGACCGCCTGAAGTTGTTTCGTTCAACCACCGGTAAAGGCCAGGACGTACACGGCAAGAAACACGTTTTGCTTGCCGCGGTAGTCGCTGAGCTTTACGGGTTTGAATTGATCGCTGAGCAGCGTAAAGTCGGGAGCAGCATCGCCGACTTTCAGCGAGATTTTTGCCAGTTCGGGCTTTTGCGGTTCCTGTGCCAGGGGAGCACCCATGGGCACAGTAGCCAGCAAAGCCAGAGCAGCGAGAGCACGTTTCATTCGCAGACTCCTTGAGATTTTGCAGCAGACAACGAATACACCCTACCACCGGGAGTAGACCGGCGCGAAGGCGAAAATATTCCCGGGTCTCCATGTGGCCCATATGGTTCGGTAGGGGCGCGCTTTAGCGCGTCCCCGCGAGCGCAGCGAGCGTGCACCCACGGAACCTCTGGCGTCCGCGTTGCGTATGTAGCAGGGGACACCCAAGTGGTGTGAAATAACCGGATTCCAGTGCTGTCGTTAGAAGTACGGGAAGCGAGGAGGAAGTGGTTATGAGCAAGCGAGTGGTGGTTGCGGGTCTTTTGTGCGTGGCGAGCTTGGCGGTGAGTGCACTGGCGCAGAGCCAGGACAAAGATAAAGACAAGGGCGGGGTTAACGTCACGATTCAGGGAAAAGATACGGATGCGGGGCTGGTGATCAAGACGCAGGCCACGGCGAAAGAGGTGGGCTTGCCGCTGTATCCAGGTTCGCGGCCGCACAAGGATGACAAGGACGATTCGTCGGGAGCGAATCTCGGACTGTGGGGCAACACGTTTGGTTTCAAAGTCGTGGCTTTGAAAATGGAGAGCGACGATTCGCAGGACAAGATTGCAGCGTTCTATCAGAAGGCGTTGGGGAAATACGGGAAGGTTTTGGACTGCACGAACAATTCCGGCGGATCGGAAGACAAAGATAGCGACAAGCTGAGCTGCGACAACGATCATCCCGACGCCGGGGGCCGGCTCTTCAAGGCGGGAAGCAAACACAAGCAGCACATCGTCAGCGTGAAGCCCGGTGCTCATGGCAATGAGTTTGATTTGGTGTATCTCGAAGTGCGCGGCGACAACGATAAGAGCCCGCTCTGACGCGCCGCGATGAAGCGAAATACTTTTGGCGCTGCGGCTGGCCGAGTGCGCGCTTGGATTATAGATCGCGATGCGGTTGACACCGTGGGACGGGCTAAAGCCCGCCCCTACACGAAAAACTTCGAAGCTAGCGCGGCTGCAGCCTTTGCTCGTGTGGGCGCAGCATGCTGCGCCACTACAAAGCGAGTTGCGCTGGCGTTGGTGCTTTTCTGCGTGACGATGAGCGCACAAAATCTGAGGGCGCAGACGCAGGATGGCGCGCAAATCAAAGTCAAAGTGGATTTGGTGAGCGTGTCGTTTGTGGCGCGGGATGCGCGCGGCGGGCTGGTCAGCGATCTCACACAGGACGATGTCGAAGTGTTTGAAGATGCGACGCCGCAGAAGATTGCGCACTTTGCGAAAAGCTCCGATGTGCCGTTGACGCTGGGCATTGTCGTAGACGCCAGCGGCAGCCAGGACCATTTCGAGAAACAGCACAAGAGCGATCTGGAAGTGTTCTTCAAAGATGTGCTGGGGCCGAAGGACCGCGTGTTTCTGGTGGGATTTGGGAATCACATTCGACTGGTGAGCGATTTTTCGTCGTCGGGAGATGGGTTGCTGGACGATTGGAAGGCGTATCAAAAAGGCAAGCGGCACTTCCCTACTTTGGGCCCAGAGGAAGATCGCGATTTGGGGACGGCGTTTTACGATTCGATTTTTTATTCCGTGACGGAGAAGCTGGCGAAAGAAAACGGCCGGCGGGCGATTTTGCTGTTCAGCGACGGCGAAGACAATTCGAGTTCGCACAACATGATGACGGCGATTGAGACGGCGCAGGCGGAAAACGTGCTGGTGTACGCGATCCGCTACACGGAAAAATCGCACGGCCAGTTGACGGCGCGGAACAAATACGGCATCAGCGTGATGGATCGCATCGCGAAAGAAACCGGCGGCGCGCACATCGACGCGGAGACGACGGACCCGCACACGTACTTCAAACAAATCGCGGAAGAGTTGCGCACGTCGTACGAACTGGCGTACTACCCGAAGGATCCGCTGAAGGATGACGCGTTCCGCAAGATCAAGCTGAAGCCGAAGCGCGAAGGAATCACAGTGCGGGCGAAGACGGGATATTTTGCGAGATGAGAATGAGTAGTGAGTGGTGAGTAGTGAGTAGTGGTTTCGGAAGCACCTTCTTCCAGCACGAATTGCGTGTTTCGTGTCCCGTGATCCGTGTTCCGCTTCCCGTGACAGGTACCCACCCCGGCTGTTTTTTGCGACGCGGCTGGAATCCGTTGAAAATCCAGAGGATAGATTTGCAGGGAGTGCAAAAAAATGCAGAAAAGTGCAGGGGAATGCAGCGAGGGGGGAAGGCTCGCGCAGAGGCGCTGAGACGCGGAGAAGGGTTTTGGGTGATACCCCACCCCGGGTGTTTTGGGCAAAGAGTGTGGATGTAATTGAAAATGCCGGGGATAGCGTTCGCAGAGCGGCAAAAGAGTTCGGAAGAATATCAAAACATAGGGGATAGGGCGAAACGTGCGGGGCGGGGCTGGCGGCGAGTCGAGCGGGGCACATCGGGGACACCTAAAAAGAAAAAGGCCAGCGAAGAATCGCTGGCGCAAGGAGACGCAAACGCAACCGAAAGTCTACAACAGGTAGTATCAGTTTGTCAATAGAAAAATGTAAGTGCTTTGTGGTTAAGGGGATGCCGACGAGGAGCCCCGCCGAGGAGACGCTCGGGGCCAAACTTTCACTTAAACCCGCAGCCTTCCAAGCGAAGGTCCTTGCGGCGTGCGAACCGGAGAATCGGCAGCCCTTTAGTCTTCGCTGACACGTAAAGGCCGTGCCCGGTCGGCAACATTTGCGATCCCGTCTAGGACAAGTCCGATTTCTGGATCAATTTGTTCCAGCGGCACACAGCGAGCGAGCCGGTGATAGTGGGTTTTGTTCATTAGGTTGGGCAGCCCTAGCTTTTTGAAAAACGCCTCAAAGAGGCGGTCCAAAAAATCGTCGCTTGCCTTTGTGTCAATCCACCATCTGTCGGTTAGATCTCGTTGCGCGGCTCGTGGAACGAAATCCGCAATACATTCCCGCATAGCTGCCAGTCTTCTCTCGCGCTCGGGTTGGTTGAACAACGGACCTGGGACCGCCTCGTCCGCAGATACTTCGGCGAATTTTTCGAGCGTTTGCGGAGAACTGAGATAGTTTTCAATTTCGCGCCGCTTCCATGAATATTCGACTAGCTCAGGTCTGTTCTGTATCGGCTGTTCTATTCGGTCAAATAATCCGTACCCAATTAGGTCTTTTCGTGCTTCTCGTAAGCCGTAGAAGTGATCTTTGGCCCTGCTGGGCTGATTTTGCACGTAGTGTACAAATGGCTTTGCAAGCCACGTGGCAGCCGAATGCTGCAATTTCTCAGCAAGCGCTTGAAGTATAGCCAGATCGGTGGAGCCTTCAAGATAGAGGACCCATCCAGTTTGTTCGGCCTGATAGTACTGCTCGAAGCCTATTTCCTTGAGCGATTTCAGGAGTTGGCTTCCCCGATCATCAATCCGGTGTGGTTTCCCAAGAAAGGCCACAACGACATCGCGGTCAGCCGCTTCGTTCAGGACTATTTCCGAGTGGCTGGCCGCGATCACCTGACTCTTCTGTTCGCGTGCTGCGTCTGTCAAGAAGCCATAGATTTGGCGCTGTCTCAGAATTTCCAGATGGGCATCGGGTTCGTCCAGAAGTAGCACAGACCCTGGATTCACGGTCAAGTGCGCGAGCAGGAGCAGGGTTTGCTGCAGTCCCCTCCCAGCCGAGGACAGATCGAGTCGGACTCCACCGGGAGTGCGGTACGTCATCGTGATCTCGCCGCGTTCCGCGATATACTCAGGAGCGTCCAACATGACGCCGAAAAACTGACGAATTCGGGTGGTGATTCGTTCCCAACGTTCTTCACCGTCATCGGAGGAGAACACCATCTGGCAGAGATTTCTGAGAACCTCGGCGGTGCGGCCCTCTCCAAGGCGAACATTGATAGCTCCAGGATCCAGTCTAGTTTCATTGGCCGCAAGCCCCGACATCGGCGGCAAAAAAGCCACACGGGTTTCAGCCGCAGCTAGTGGAATCGGGAGACGGCTCCCATCCTCGCCATCGGATCTGAGGGGACGGCAGTAGAAGGACTCGTCGTTGGCATAGTCAAACTCCAGTCCACACGTCCAAGCCTCACCCTTGGTAACCCCCTCAACAATCACCTCAAACCGAATATTCTGTGTGTGTGGCTTGCCATTTATTTTTTCTACGTCGCGTACGCGCAGGTTTCTCCAGAGTAGATTGGCACCCGGAACTGAGACCGAAATAAGGTCACGGCGATTTATCGTGACGCCAGGCCTCTTTTCAGGTGCCGCCTTTCCACCGCGCTTCTCCATCCAACGCGTGAGCCCTATGTTCCACATGGCCAGGGCTTGAAGCGCGGTAGTCTTTCCCGAATCATTTGGGCCTATAAATACGACTGGGTTGCCGAGTTCGATTTCGACGTCCTTAAATCGCTTGAAATTTCGAATTGTGAGCTTTGTCAGCATCTTGAATGGCAGCCAGGCTTTTTGTCTCCGTAGGTTTAAACGGAAGCCAAACTCTAACACAGGGATACAAAGCGTCCTATTGAATGGAGGGTGGCTAGCGTGGCCGCTTTTCCTTTTCGAATTCTGCCCCAACGGCTCGGATGCGGCGTTTGGATTTGCGGGGGCGGCCGCCGAGGGCGCCGTTGCGTTGGGAGGCGGCGCGTTTGGCGCGGGGGCTGGCAGCACGCGGCCTGCATCCCGTCACGAGTTGCAATGCGAGTACGGTATTTAGTTGACAGATATCGCCGGCTCACATTTAATGAGTTCCCCGAAGGACCCGAGCGAACCGTGGCAGAAAACGCAAAAAACCGAGGGAGTGAAAAGAAGGACGCCGTTGTCCAACCCACGGCAGCTGCGCATGCGTCAGGAGCCGGGGCAGGCGCCACAGGCTCCGCGCCCGGCAACGGCGAAAAAAGCGAAAATAGCCGCGCGTTCAGCTTTTTCGCACCGTTTATTCCGTTCATTCCGATTGTGATCGGCGCAGCATTGCGATTCTCGATTTTTGGGGAGCAGCATGTCGACCCGGTGGAACGAAACGGCTATCTAATCAAAGAATATTTGAGGCCACTGTGGCTCGAGCTTCTGGTGGCGGCGTACATGCTTCCGGTGGCCGCAGTTTTGACACGTATCCAATGGCCCAAGCGGACGCTGGGAGCCATCTACGTGATTCCGGCGGCGGTTTTTTTGGCCTGCCTGGTGCTGGTGAACGGATTGAAGAACGTGGGGATCACGGGAAATGTTGTGCAGATCTGGGTGCCTGATGTATTGGCGGCCGTGTGTACGCTTGCGCTAGGAATAATTCTTGTCAAAAGCGGGATCGGCACATCATGAAGACGGATACGGTTGAGACGCTGCTGCAAGTCGTTCTGGCAATCGCCGTGGTCGTGATTGGTGTCAAGTTCATTGGCGATATCTTTCAAACAATCGTAAATCATCCGGTGACAGTCGCGGTGATAGCCATTGCCGCGTCGGGTGCAGCGGCGCTGTATTTTTCAGCGAAACCGCGGAGCGCAAGGCGCTAAATAAACAACTCGCGAGTAGCGCCTCATTTCGCTAAAACTGAAGAATGAACTCCTCAGGGGCTAAAACGGGGTTATTGTGCTGCGGTTGTGGTACGACTGAAGTCGTGCCCTTCCGAGCGATGCCACCAAAGCAAAGGCTGAAGGCCTGTCGCTACATCGATACTCAACAAATTCGCTAGTCGGTGACGAAGGAGGCTTGGTAGCGGCCTTGTTCGAGGGCTTTGAGGAGTTCGCCGACGTAGTCGTTTACCGAGCCGAGGCGATTGGAGCGGCCGACGAGAGGGATGATCTTGTGCTTGCGATCGTCGGCGCGGGTGAGCCAGGGGCCCAGCTTTTTGTCGGAGGGGTGGCAAGATCTGGGATACGGAGGATGAATATGCACGCCGGGGATCTGGTGAAGAGGCGGGCGCAAGCCAGGGTTCGGATTTCTGAAGCCCTGCGCGTCGCCGAGGCGGAAGTAGACCTGAGTATCGGTAACGTCCCAAACGGTGATTTCTTTGTGGTGGAAATGGCGCAATACGGCAAGGGCGATCCTCTCGAGAGCGGCTTCGCCGGAGAAGCCGTTGGCGGCGGAGCGGAACTGTTCGATGAGCGATTTGGGGAGTGGCTGACTCCTGGGCATTGGAAGTACCTCGCGGTGTCGCGGCGGGCGGCGTTGGGGGGTTGGCCGGGAAAGCCGAACCCGCGCGAGACGTGAGCAGGTTGGCAGAGGGCGGCGATGGACGCAATACACGCGGGATGAACTGCGAGTGAATTGGCGGGATAGGCGTGATACGTGCGTGGGAGAAGGGCGTGTGTTGGAGATTTTGCCCAACTGGCACAGCATGCTGCGCCACTACAAAGAGCCGCGATAGCGTGAAGATGCCGCCCTGAAGGGACGGCGCTACATTTACATCCGTTAGCTGGGTTGGGCGCGGAACGGTTTGAATAAGAAGCAAAAGAACGGGTCTAAAGACCCGCCACTACATGCGTCCGAGTTACGGCGAAATCTCGCCTTCACAGGGGACGCGCTGAAGCGCGCCCCTACACACTACGGACTTGCGGGCGCGCGGTTGCACGGCATGGCAAGCCCGGGTGAAACATTACGTTTGAACAGGCTGAAGCCTATTCCACAGAAGACGCGCTGATTTCTTGAGCCGGGCACAACCTGAAGATGCCGCCCTGAAGGGTCGGCGCTACATTTACATCCGGTACAGCCGTGCGCTGCCGGGAGGAGCGGAGTGGGTGCGGTATGCTGGAAGGCTACTGATGGGAGAGGGCCGCATTGGCACCGCTGATTAGCGCGCAGGGATTGTCCAAGAGATACGGAAGCACGCCACTTTTCGAGAAGCTTTCTTTCACGGTTTCGGAAGGAGAGCGGATTGGGGTGATCGGGCCGAACGGGTCCGGCAAATCTACGCTGCTGGAGATGCTGTATGGGCGGGTAAAACCGGACGGCGGAGAGGTGGCCGTACGCAAGGGCACGCGGATGAGTTGCGTGACGCAGATTTCGGAATTCGCGCCGGACGCGACGATCCGCGGGGTGATGGAAAGCGCAGTGGAACGCGCGCATGTGGCGGAAGAGGAGCGCGCGGCGATCTTTGCGGAGACTTTGGGGCGGGCAGGTTTTACGGATTTGGAGTTGCCAGCGGCGGAGCTTTCCGGCGGATGGAAAAAACGGCTGGCGATTGCGGAAGCGCTGGCGCAGCGTCCGGATATTCTGCTGTTAGACGAGCCTACCAACCATCTGGACTTTGCGGGAATTGACTGGCTGGAAGGAGTGCTGCAAAGCGCGGCGTTTGCCTGCGTGGTGGTGAGCCACGACCGGTATTTTCTGGAGAATGTGGCCAGCGAAATGGTGGAGATCAACCGGGCGTACCAAGATGGGGCGCTGCGGGTATCCGGGAACTACAGCAAATTTCTGGAAGCCAAGGAAGAGTATCTGCATGCGCAGCAAAAGCGGCAGGAAGCTTTGGAAAACCGGGTGCACACGGAGATCGAATGGCTGAGGCGCGGGCCGAAAGCGCGGACGAGGAAGTCACAAGCGCGGATCAGCGATGCCCATGAATTGATCGGCGAGCTCGCGGAAATGAAGGCGCGAACGCGGACGTCCACGGCGGAGATTGATTTTTCCGCAACCAGCCGCAAAACGAAGCAGCTGGTTACGCTGGATGATGTTTCCTATGGCTTCGGAGAGCGAACGCTGATCGGCGGGCTGCACTTTATTGTGACGCAAGGAATGCGTGTGGGACTGGTGGGGCCGAACGGCAGCGGGAAGACAACGCTGTTGCGTTTGCTGCGCGGGGAAATTGCGCCAACGAGCGGAAAAATACGCAAGGCGGACGGTTTGCGGGTGGTGTACTTCGACCAGAACCGGCAGCTCGATCCAGACATTACCCTGCGGCGAGCGCTGGCGCCGGACAGCGACGCGGTGATTTATCAGGAGCGGGTAATTCACGTGGCGGCGTGGGCGGAGAGATTTTTGTTCAGTGGTGAGACGCTAAATCAACGGGTGGGCCGGCTCTCCGGAGGCGAGCGGGCGCGCGTGCTGATTGCGCAGTTGATGCTACAACCGGCGGACATCCTGCTGCTGGATGAGCCGACCAATGATCTGGACATCCCCACGCTGGAAATATTGGAAGAGAGTCTGCTCGAATACGGCGGGGCGTTGGTGCTGGTGACGCACGACCGATACTTGTTGGATCGCGTTTCCACTGTGGTTCTGGGACTGGATGGGCTAGGCAAAGCGGAACGGTTTGCGGATTATTCGCAATGGGAGGAATGGCAAAGCACGCAAAAAGCCGCGAAGAAGATGAGCGGCGCGAAAGATGAGGCGCGCGCAAAGCCGGCGAGAAACGGCAGCGAGGCCGCGGTTGCGGGTGGGGGTGCGGTTCAGAAGAAGAAGTTGTCTTATCGAGAGAGCCGCGAATTGGCGGGAATCGAAGAGCGGATCACCGAAGCGGAACAGGAGCTGCAAATGCGGCACAAAGCGCTGGAGGATCCCGAGGTGATGGGCAATCACGCGCGGTTGCAAGCGGTGCTGCGAGAAATGGGTGAGGCGCAGAAGGCGATGGATGCGTTGTACGCGCGCTGGGCGGAGTTGGAAGAGAAGCAAAGGTGAACGGGTGCGAAGGGCGAGAGGTGTAAAACCACCGATCTGAAGACCGGCCACTACAGGGAGCGGGCGGCGGCGATGGCGGAGGACCAAGCCCATTGGAAATTGAAACCGCCGAGGTGACCGGTGACGTCGACGACTTCGCCGATGAAGAAGAGGCCGGGAACTTTGCGGGATTCCAGGGTTTTGCTGGAGAGTTCGGCGGTGTCGATGCCGCCGGCGGTGACTTCGGCTTTGGCGTAGCCTTCGGTGCCGGCGGGGAGGATGGACCAGTTGTGGAGCTGGCGCTCGAGTTCTTCGAGGGCGGGATTGGAAAAGGATGGCGGCGCGTGGAGGTCGAGCCAGCGAACGGCGAGGCGATTGGGCATGAATCCCTGAAGAGCCGAGCGAGCAGCGGAGAGAGTGCGGGTGCGAGCGTTGCGGAGGGAGGCGGTGGCGTGCTGCCCGGGCGCGAGATCGACGCTGAGGGCCTGCCCCGGTTGCCAATACGAGGAGATTTGGAGGATGGCAGGGCCGCTGAGGCCGCGATGGGTGATGAGCATGCTTTCGGGGAAGCATGGAGCGGAAGAATCGTCGGCGAGAGTGGCAATGACTTCGGTGGAGACGCCGGCGAGGTCGCAGTAGTTTTCGCAGTCGGCGGGGGAGAACGTGAGCGGGACGAGGGCGGGGCGCGTGGGGATGATGTGCAGCCCGAACTGGCGGGCGAGATCGTAGCCGAAAGAAGTGGCGCCGATTTTGGGAATGGACAGGCCGCCGGTGGCGACGACGAGCACCGGCGCTCGAAACTCGGCGGAAGAAGTGTGGACGATGAATTCGGTGGTGCGGCGGACTTCGCCGATTTGGGTATTCAGAAAAATTTGAACGGAAGCAGCGCGGCACTCTTCTTCGAGCAGGCGGACGATTTCGGAAGCGGAGCCATCGCAAAAGAGTTGGCCGAGCTTTTTTTCGTGATACGGGATGCGGTGCTTTTCGACGAGGGCGAGAAAATCGGCAGGCGTGTAGCGGGCGAGCGCAGATTTGGCGAAATGCGGATTGGCGGAGAGGAAATTTTCGGGCGTGCAATGAAGATTGGTGAAGTTGGCGCGGCCGCCGCCGGAGATGAGGATTTTGCGGCCAATGCGGTCGTTGCGTTCGAGAACGGCGACGCGGCGGCCGCGTTTGCCGCATTCGGCAGCGCAAAGGAGGCCGGCGGCACCGGCGCCGAGGATGAGGACGTCGAATTGGCGGATGGGGTTGGCGATGGCGAAGAGATGGTAACGGAAGTTGAGCAAGAAGCAACGGCGCTGGCAGGGCCTGGGTGAGGATGGGAACGGAAGAAAAGCAGATCCCTCAACCGCGAAAAACGCGGGATTCGGGATGACAAAGTTGTGGAGGCGAAGCGGCCATCGGCTAACGGATGAGCCCACATCACGCGCCGCATCGCAACAGAACGGGTCTGAAGTCCCGCCGCTACAAGGGCTAGCGCAGCAAGCTGCGCCACTACAAACCAGGAGGTCATCCTCGGAAGGATGACTTACAACCCGCACCCTGGGTGCAACCGAACAGGTCCAGAGATCCGCCACTACGCCAAATCGGCGGGGCGGATGGGGAGGCGGCGGATGCGTTTGCCGGTGAGGGTGAAGAGGGCGTTGGCCAACGCGGGGGCGACCGGAGGAACGCCGGGTTCGCCGACGCCGGTCGGGCGCTCGGTGCTGGGGACAAAGTGGACTTCGATGGAGGCGGGCGCGTCTTTCATGCGCAGGACTTCGAAGTCGTGGAAATTGCTTTGTTTGACGCGGCCATTTTCGAGCGTGATTTCGGATTTCAGCGCGGCGCTCAAGCCGTAGATGATGCCGCTTTCAATTTGCGCTTTGGCCTGATTGGGATTGACGACGGTGCCGCAATCGACGGCGCACACGACGCGATGCACTTTGACGTTCCCTTTTTCCAGGGACGCTTCCACGACCTGGGCGACGTAGCTATCGAACGAGAAATGGGTGGCGATGCCGCGAGCGACGCCCTTGGGCAGGGGTTTGCCCCAATCGGCTTTTTGCGCGGCGAGATCGAGCACGGCGAGCATCCGCGGTTGCTGCGCGAGGAGTTTGCGGCGGAGTTGATAGGGATCTTGGCCGCCGAGATGGGCCACTTCGTCGAGAAAGGCTTCAACGGAAAAACCGGTGTGGGAATGGCCGACGGAGCGCCACCACTGAACGGGGACGCCGATTTTGGGCGTGTGCAAGTCCACCTGCAGATTGGGGATGCCGTAGAGAATGTCGGCGGCACCTTCGACGGAGCTGCCGTCAATGCCGTTTTGAATGAAACCCTCGAAAGGTGTGCCTTGCATGATGGATTGGCCAACGATGGTGTGCGTCCAAACGACGGGATTGCCAGCCGCATCGATGCCGGCGGCGAAGCGATCGTGCCACAGGGGGCGATACCAGCCGCCGCGCATGTCGCATTCGCGGGTCCAGGTTACTTTGACGGGGACTTTGGCGGCTTTCGCGACGTGCACGGCTTCGGCGACAAAGTCGCTGGAGGGATTGGCGCGACGGCCGAAGCCGCCGCCGAGGAGCATGGTGTGAATCTGGATTTTTTCGGGTGGCAAGCCGGAGATTTTGGCGGCGGTGTCGCGGTCCATCGTTTCGGCTTGCGTGCCGGTCCAGATTTCGCAACTGTCGGAGCGTAGATCGACGACACAATTCAGTGGTTCCATGCAGGCGTGCGCGAGATAGGGGACGTCGTAGGTGGCGGTGATTTTTTTGGTTGAGGAGGCGAGCGCTTTGGCGGGATCGCCGACTTTGCGCGCGACGTTGCCGGGAGTTTGCGATTGCGTCGCGAAGTCCTTGAGCATTTGCGTGGTGGAAAGATTGGCGTTGGGCCCATCGTCCCAGGTGACTTTGAGTTTGTCGCGGCCGGTGCGCGCGGCCCAGGTGTTGGCCGCGAGAACGGCGACGCCGGAAGGAATTTGCACGGCAGATTTCACGCCAGGGACTTGCAGAGCGGCGGCGGGGTCGAAGCTGCGAACTTTGCCGCCGAAGACAGGCGGGCGCGCGATGACGGCGTAGAGCATTCCGGGAAGATGGACGTCGAGACCGAATTGCGCGGTGCCGTTCGTTTTGCTGGCGGAGTCCACGCGCTTTGTGGGCTTGCCGATGAGCGTGAAATCCTTAGCGGGCTTGAGCGGAATTTCAGTGGGCACAGGAAGAGCAGCGGCCGCGCTGGCGAGCGAGCCGTAAGTGGCTTTGCGGGAAGAAGCGGCGTGCGAGACCACGCCGTTTTGTGCGGTGCAAGAGTCCGCGCTGACGCCCCATTGTTGCGCGGCGGCGGAAACGAGCATGAGGCGCGCGGCGGCGCCGAGTTTGCGGTAGCGATCCCACTCGGAAGCAGTGGTGGTACTGCCACCGGTCATCTGCATGCCGAAAACGGTGTGATTGTAGACGGCATCGACGGGTGCGGACTCGACGCGAATCTTCGACCAATCGGCTTGCAATTCTTCGTTCAGGAGCATGGGGAGAGTGGTGTAGATGCCCTGGCCCATTTCGGAGTGATTGGCGATGACGGTGATGGCGTCGTCGGGCGCGATTTTGAGGTAGGCGAAGGGAACGATGGGCGGAGGCGGGGGACCCTGCGGAGAGAGCGCAGCTTTGGCGGCGGGAACGTAGAGCCCGATGAGGAGACCACCGCCTGCAGCGGCGCTGGTGCGGAGAAAGGCGCGACGATCCATGGCGGGAGGCGTCGGCCTGGCGTTGAGCAAAGTCGAGGTGGAATCGGGGGTCGTGGCGCTCATCGGGCAGTTCCCTTCTCCGCGGCGAACTTCGCCGCTTGGGGTGAAAAAATTCGAGAGTTTTGCAGCTTCGACGCAACCGGGCTCGTTGGATGCACGATAACACAGAACGATACGGCGAGGCAGGCGGAGATGGGCGGTAATGTTTGCATTTTCGGATGACCGGAAGCGCCGGCCAGCCGGCAGGGCACGAGGCGTTTTGCCAAGTTGTGGCGCAGCAAGCTGCGCCACTACAAAGCAAGAGGACATCCTTACGAATCGGTTGCCGGGGCAAAGGGAGGAGTACCCTTCGCAACTCAGGGCAAGCCAGTGCTACCGAAGATAACCCCGGTTGTGCAGTTTGCCGGAGCAAAGAACGCTCCGGCGGCAGTCTTGTTAACGCAAGTATCCCCAATTGTGCAATTTGTCGGAATCTTCGGCCCAGCGGTCGCCGATGTCAGTGCGGTAGTACATGTTGGGGATGAGAATGTTTTTGATGCGGGAGTAAGCTTGGGTTTTGGCCTGGAGCATGGTCTGGCCGAGACCGACGACCACGAGAACGACGCCGCTGGTGCCGGCGATCAGCCACTGGCCCTTTTCTTCCTTGACGTCTTCGATGTGGATGCCGTCGTAATTGGGCTTTTTGAAGACGATGGCACCGTTTTTGGAGAAGGATTCGAAAGTGGGTTCGTCGTCGAAAGGAAACGGCGGGACCACGATGCGGACGCCAAGCTGGAAGCCGCTGCGGGTGCGCCACTTGGGATCGGCGCCGGTAGCGAGGTCCCAGAAGAGATCGGCGATGGGCGTGAGCATGCCTTCCTGTTGAATGCTGATGGTGGGATAGCCGAAGCGGCTGGTGAACTCGAGCGGGTAGATGCCGTTGTTGTTGACGATGCAGTTGAGATCGATGTAGCCGACGTAGCCTTCTTCGGCGAGCTTGGACTCCATTTTGAGAAGCGTTTGCGTGAAGAGGCGGTTGGGTTCGGCCCAGAACATGGCGGTGCCCATTTCGCCAGTGGGCGGACCGACTTCGCCGGGAAAAAGTTTTTTGTGTTCGAAGTTGATGTTGATGGGGGAAATAAATTTCTTGCCGTTGAAGAAACCACCGACGGCAACTTCGACGCCGTTGATGCGGCGCTGGAGTTGGAAGACTTTGATTTCGTCGGAGAAGGCGCGTTTGTAGGCTTCGAGCATGCGGATGACGTCGTCGCCGTCTTCTTCTTCGCCGACAAAGAGGCGGCGCTTGACGTTTTGCGCTTCGCCGCTGGGCTTGATGACGTAGCGGTCGGGATTCTTCATGACAAATTCGATGGCGGGATCGAACGAATCGAAATCCTGGTACGGGATAATATTGACGCCGGCCTTTTTCAGTTCTTCCTGACCGAAGGAGCGATCGTCTTCGAGGCGGTCGGTGTATTCGGTGCCGCCGATGACGGGTTTGCCGGAGGCGCGCAGGGCATGCGCTTTGGCACCTTGGCCGAGGGTATCGTCAAAGACAACAATGTCGGCCCACTTCGCGTCGCGCTCCCAGTCTTTCGATTTGGGGACAAATCCATCGGCGATGTCGCGTTCTTTTTCGGCTTCGATGTAGTAGCGGACGTCGTGGCCTTCCTTCAACACCTGCCAGGCGATGTCGCCGATCAGGCCAGAAAGCGAAGCAAAGAGGAATTTGCGTTTTTCCATGGACGAGAGAGAGTTGCGTGCGCTCCTTGGGCGGCGCCCGGGCCCCTGTGCGAAGTCACAGAGTATACAGGCTTCTGGCCGAAGGGGCCGGTTACAATTCGTTGAAAAATCGGAACGTACGTGAATTCTGTGAGGCAACCCCAGCAGCGGAAAGAGTTATCACACAGGTTGACGGGGTCCCGGCAGACTGTACGGAGGGGCAAAGTTCTTGCATACCTGACCTTTGGTTCAGGGTATACTTGCTCATTCCCGGCGGACAAGTAGAAGCGAGCTGGCAGTGCTGGATGGCGAGAACGGGGTGCTGCGGGCGGACTTCAACATTCGTCAGAGAGGTGATGTTTGGGCCAAATGAAGCGTTTTAGCGTTTCGGTATGCAAACTGACCGGCAGCAAGTGGGCAGTCGGCTTATTGGCAGCTTCCTTCCTAATCGGAGCAACGAACTGCAACGCGCAGTTCCCTTTCCACAAGAAAAAAGTCAATAAATCCACGAGCGCGGACAATAACGCGCAGCCCGACAAGATTCTGTACGACAAGGCGATCGAAGATATCAAGCACGGGCGGCACGAAGTGGGCCGTCTGAACATGCAGACGCTGATCAACACGTACCCGGACAGCGAGTATCTGGCCAAGGCCAAGCTGGCGATTGCGGATTCCTATTACAAGGAAGGCGGGACGGCGAACCTGGCGCTGGCGATTTCCGGGTACAACGACTTTGTGGTGTTCTTTCCGTTTTTGCCGGAAGCGACGTACGCGCAGATGCAAGTAGCGATGGCGCATTACCGGCAGATGGAAAAGCCGGATCGCGATCGTACGCAGTCGCTGGATGCGGAAGAAGCGTTTCAGACATTCTTGCAGAAATATCCCAACGATCCGTTGGCACCGCAGGCACAGCAACATTTGCGCGAGGTGCAGGAGATTCTGGCCGAAGGCGATTTTCGCATCGGCTACTACTACTACCTGAAGGGCGACAAACGAGCGGCCGCAACGCGGTTGTTGAGCGTGGCGAACCGTTATCCGCTGTACAGCAAGTCCGACCGCGTGCTGTGGATGATGGGCGACATTTTTGAGAAGAGCGAGAAGAAGGATTTTGCAGGTGCATACTATTCGCGCATCGTGAAGAACTATCCGCTGTCGCCGCTAGTGCCGGATGCCAAGGGCAAGTTGAAAGCGTTTGGCCAGCCGGTGCCACAGGCGGATCCGACCGCGGTGGCATGGATGACGGCGGAAGCCAATGCACCACGGCCGAAACCGAGCTTTGCGAAGAAGCCCCTGGAGTTATTGCATAGCGGGCCGGGAACCGAGATGCGGATGGCAGCAAAGAGCGGAATGCCACAAATGGCACCGGAGTCGGACGCGCTTTCGCTGGGTGATCTGCTGAAGCCGACCGGATCCACCGGGACCGCCGGACGAGGCGCACTCATTGCGAACGTGGCAGCGGGAAGCAGCCCGGGAACAACGGCGGAGACCGTGAACACGACGAGCGATGCAGCGGGCACGCCTGCTGCCGGAACTGCCGCAGAAGGTGGAACGGCGGCTCCGGCGGCGGAAGCTTCGAAAGATCCGCAACCGGCGCCGGCGAACGCAACACCAACTGCTGATCCTGCTTCGCAGCCAAAGACAGCTCCAGCAACGGAGAATGCGACGGCTCCCGAAAAGACGGATGCAGCCGCGGGCAGCGATGCGAAGGCCGATGCGAATGCAGCTCCGGCGAGCGATACGGCGAAGAGCGGCGACACACAAAGTGGCGATTCGAAAGACAGCGACAAGGATAAGAAGGAGTCCAGCAGCAAGAAGAAGAAGGGCTTGAAGAAACTCGTACCCTGGTAGGGCGAGTTAGTCACGAACTGAACGTTCGTCCAGTTCCAACACATTTGCGAAAAAGGTGCCGCGCTGCGGCACCTTTTTTTATGCTAAAGCCTGCTAAATCAGTGCCAAAAAGCCGTATTCACCTTCCGACACACACCTTCCGCGCCGTGATTGACGGCCTAATGTAGGGATGCTCCAATACTGAGGAGACTCAGTACGTACGTAGCTGCGTGCGTTGGAACGGGTGTTTCGCATCCCGGAGAGGTTCTGTGGCCAAGATCCTGGTTGCCGACGATAACAGCAACATTCAGAAGATGGTGGGCCTTGCTCTGAAGGATCAGGGCATTGATGTCGTTGCCGTGGGCAATGGCGAAGCCGCCGTGCGCAAAATTTCGGATGTGCATCCGGACCTGGTTTTGGCTGATGTGTTCATGCCGGTGCGCAATGGGTATGAGGTTTGCCAGTTTGTGAAGGGCGACAGCGCGCTGGCGCATATTCCGGTGATTTTGCTGGTGGGCGCGTTTGATCCGCTGGATGAACAGGAAGCGCAGAGGGTGGGCGCGGACGGCGTGTTGAAGAAGCCGTTTGTGCCGCCTGATCCGCTGATTTCGATGGTGAAGTCGGCGCTAACGCGCGCGGGAGTGAGCATTGGCGGAGCGCCGGTGCCTGCGCCCGTGAAGGAAGAACCGGTGCGCGCGCTGGATATGTTGACGCCGCGGACGCAGGTGGTGCCGCCGAGTTCGATTTCGTTGCCGGCGCTGGAAGATTTTCCGGCGGCGGAGGCCGAGCCGGTGATGGATGAAGTGGCGGCCAAGCCGGAACCGGTGAGAATTGATTCGGGTTCGCAGCCGCTGGCATTTGGGAGTTTGCTGGAGACGCCCGCGACCGAACAAGAGTCGGCAGAAGATTTGGCGTACACGACAACGACCGCGCGGCCGGAGTTGGAACGAGATTTCAAGGCCGGGCACGACGAGGAAGAAGAGCCCGAGGAAGAAGAAGCCGACACCTCGGCCGCGTGGCGGCGCGATGGCGGGGACGAAGCGATCGAACAGGCTGAGGCGACGGGCAAAGGCGGAGATTGGCGGGAGACGGCGTTTAGCGAAGCGCCGGCACATAAGTCCCGCGGTGGGTGGACGCCGCAGCAGGAAGTCCACGGGTTTAGCGAGGCGGCAGAGGCAGAGCAGACCGTTTCGGCGGCGGTGAAGGAAGCGCCGGTGGAGCGGGTTGAAGAGACGAAGGCTGTACCAGAGCCAATAGG
>Ga0335081_10004422_pt1 | contig 22177 bp, 18 predicted proteins | sample Lox_Sample_35_FD_206713 | JGI IMG/M metagenome (GOLD analysis project Ga0335081, IMG submission 206713) | Soil microbial communities from Loxahatchee National Wildlife Refuge, Florida, United States - Lox_Sample_3.5 | ecosystem: Environmental > Terrestrial > Soil > Wetlands | place: USA... | reverse complement strand
TGAGCATCGGCCGCGGCAGCGCAAAGCGCTTGGCATCGCCGCGGGTGGCTTCCTTCTCGACCTGCGGGCCGCCGGGATAGCCGAGCCCCAACAGCTTCGCCGTCTTATCGAAGGCTTCGCCAATGGCATCGTCGACGGTGCCGCCGAAGCGCACGTAATCGCCGACGCCGCGCACCGCGAGAATTTGGGTGTGCCCGCCCGAGGCGAGGAACAGGCAATAGGGAAACGCGATGCCGTCGGTGAGCCGCGCCGTCAGCGCATGCGCCTCCAAATGATTGACGGCGATCAGTGGCTTGTCGTGGGCGAGCGCGATCGCCTTGGCCGTGGTCAGGCCGACGATGACGCCGCCGATCAGGCCGGGCCCGGCGGCGGCGGCGACACCGTCGAGCGCCGCGAACGAAGTCTTCGCTTCGGCCATGGCCCGGGCGATGATGGCGTCAAGCGTTTCGACATGGGCGCGGGCGGCAATCTCCGGCACCACGCCGCCGAACGCGGCGTGCTCGGCGTCCTGCGACAGCACGATATTGGACAGAATGCGGCCGTGGCCGTCGGCGGCCCGCTCCACCACCGCCGCCGCCGTCTCGTCGCAGGTCGTCTCAATGCCGAGGATGAGCATCTATGTACTATAAGGTAGTGCACATTCGCGCGCGGCCTACCACCTGAAGGGCTTATGGCACAATCCTCGGAAGCGACCCCCATCCTGCGCATCGGCTCGCGCGGCTCGCCGCTCGCCTTGGTGCAGGCGCGCGAGGTGCAAAGCCGCTTGGCCGCCGCCTGCGGCCTGCCGCCCGAGCGCATCGCGATCAAAATCATCCGTACCACCGGCGACGCCGTGCAGGACCGGCCGCTCAGCGCCGTGGGCGGCAAGGGCCTGTTCACCAAGGAGATCGAGGAGGCGCTGATTTCCGGCGCCATCGATCTCGCCGTGCACTCGTCGAAGGACATGAGCACGGTGCTGCCGGAAGGGCTCGCTTTGTCCGCTTTCCTGCCGCGCGAGGACCCGCGCGATGCTTTCATCGGCCGCACGGCCAAGACCTTGCGCGAGCTGCCGGCGGGCGCGGTGGTCGGTACCGCGTCGCTGCGGCGCGCCGCCATGGTGAAACGGCTGCGGCCCGATCTTGCCATCGCGCCGCTGCGCGGCAATGTCGAGACGCGGCTACGCAAGATCGAGGCCGGCGAGGCCGACGCCACCTTGCTTGCCGTTGCCGGCCTGAAGCGTCTCGGTCTCCTGGCCTCGGCCACGGCCGTGCTCGACGTCGACGAGTTTTTGCCAGCGGTCGGCCAAGGCGCCATCGGCATCGAGACCCGCGCCGACGATGACAAGACGCGCGCGCTGCTCGCCAAGATAAATGACGCCGACACCGCGACCGCGGTGACCGCCGAGCGCGCCTTTCTGGCCGTGCTCGACGGCTCGTGCCGCACGCCGATCGGCGGCCACGCGCGCGTGGACAAGGGCGTCGTCCGCCTCCGCGGCCTGATCGTCAAGCCCGACGGCAGCGAAGCGTTCGAAGTTTTACGTGAGGGCGCGCGCGCGCAGGCCGCAGCCCTTGGCGCCGATGCCGGCCGCGAGCTGAAAGCCCGCGGCGGCGCCGATTTTTTCGCTCCGGTCTGAGCCGTGCGGCTTCTGCTGACACGCCCGCAAGCCGACGCCGAGCGCACCGCGGCGGAATTATGCGCGAGCGGTCACGATGTCATCGTTGCGCCGCTCCTTCGCATCGAGCCGCTGCCCGATACGACGATCGGCGCGGGACCGTGGACGGCGATTTTGCTGACCAGCGCCAACGCGGCCACCGCGATCGCGGCGCACCCGGCCGCGGCTGCGCTACGCGCACTGCCGGTGTTTGCGACCGGCCGGCAAAGTACGGCCGCCATGGCCGCCGCCGGCTTTATCGATGTGACGTCGGCCGAGGGCAATGTGAACGACCTCGCCGCGTTCGTCGCCGCGCGGCTCAAACCGCCGGCGCGGCTGCTGTACCTCGCCGGCGAAGACCGCGCCGGCGATCTGGCCGGCGATCTCGCCGTCAAAGGCTTTACCGTCGACACCGTCGTGGTCTATCGCGCCGTCGCGGCGGAAGCGCTGCCGCCCGCCGCGACCGCGGCACTTGGAAGCGGCCTCGATGGCGTGTTGCATTTCTCCCGCCGCAGCGCCGAGACTTATGTCACCGCGGCGCGCACCGGCGGCCTCCTGGCCGTCGCGATCAAACCGATCCATTTTTGCCTCTCGGCGCAGGTCGCCGAGCCGCTGCTGCAAGCCGGCGCCGCCGATGTCCGCATCGCGGCGCGCCCGACCGCCGCCGCGTTAACCGCGCTCATTGACGCGACTTGATCTGTTGCCGCCGACTTTGCCTCGTACTATGCGGGAGCCCAGGACCGGACCATGACCGACCAGGCTGACAGCACGCCGCGCCGACGGCCGCCGACCATCGAGCTCAAGGCGACCGAAGTCGGCACTGAGGAGGCTGCGACGGCGAAATCCGGCGGCGAGGCCGCCGCGGCCGAGCAGCCGCAGGCCGAAGCCTCGCCCGGCCCGCAGGCTGCGGCCATTGCCGCCCAGCCGCGTTCGCCCCTGCTCGCAGCCGTCGCCGGTGGCGTCGCCGGCGCGATCCTCGTGATTGCGGTCGGCACCGGACTTTGGTCCGAGGGCTACATTCCCGACCGCATGGCGCCGTCGGCGCCGAGCAACGCCGCGGCGGTCGCCGACCTCTCCGCCCGGCTGAAAAAACTCGAGAGCGCCGTGCAGACCCAACCGGCGCCGGCGCAGCCGGATCCGGCGCTCGCCGCGCGGCTTGCCGCCGCGGAAGCCGCGGCAAAGTCGCTGGCCGATCAGCTTGCTGCGTTCAATCATCACCTCGACGAGACCGCCGGCGCGGCGCAGAACGCGCTGGCGCAAGCGAAGAGCGCCGCCGCCACCGCAGCGGCGGCGGCCGACGCCGCGAAGCACGCCGCGCAAGGCGGCGCCGCAAGCAGCGACCTCGACGCGCTGGCCGCGCGGATCACGACGCTCGAAGGCGCGGTCAAGAAACTTGCTGATGAAATGGCGCGGCAGACTGCGCGTGCCGACGACCGCACGCTGCGGCTCGCGGTCGCCACCGCCACGCTGCGCGGCGCCGTCGAGCGCGGCGCGCCCTATGGCGCCGAGCTTGCCGCGGCAAGATCGCTGAGCGCCGATCAAGCCGCCGTTGTCGCGCTCCAACCCTTCGCCGCGAGCGGTGTGCCAAGCGCGGCGGCACTGGCGCACGAGCTCACCGCCCTGCTGCCCGCTCTGCAGCAGGCGGCGGTGCCGGTGCCGAGCAACGCGACCTTCCTCGACCGGCTGCAACAGAACGCCGAGCGTCTCGTCCGCATCACGCCGGCCGAGGCGCCGGCCGGCAACGATCCGGCGACGGTGGTGACGCGGATCGGCGTCGACGCCGCCCACGCCGACCTTGCCGCGGCGCTTGCCGACATCGCCAAATTGCCGGACGCGGCGAAGCCCGTTGCCGCGGCCTGGGTGCAGAAGGCGCAGGCGCGCAACGCGGCGCTGGCGGCGAGCACCAAGCTTGCCGCCGATGCGCTTAATTCGCTGGGCAAGCCGCAATGATCCGCGTCGTCCTCTTTCTTCTCGTCGTCGGCGCGCTGTCGCTCGGCGTCGCCTGGCTCGCCGACCGGCCGGGCGACGTGGTGGTGACCTGGCAGGGGCTGCGCATCGAGACCTCGCTGATGGTCGCGGCCGGCGCGGTGCTCCTGACGCTGGCGGTACTGGCGATTCTGTGGAGCATTTTGCGCGCGATCGTGCTGTCGCCGGTCACGCTGCGAAATTTTCGGCACCGGCGCCGCAGCACGCGCGCCTACCAGGCGATTTCCGGCGGGCTCGTCGCTATCGGTTCCGGCGATGTCGCGGCGGCGCAAAAGCACGCCGCCGTGGTCAATCGGCTCGCGCCCGAAGAGCCGCTCGCGCTGCTGCTGGCCGCGCAATCGGCGCAGTTGTCCGGCGATCGCGACGGCGCCGAACGCGCCTTCCGCGCCATGGCCGGTCGCGACGACACCAAGCCGCTTGGCCTGCACGGCCTGTTCATCGAGGCCCACCGGCGCAACGATCATGCCGGCGCGCTGGCCTATGCCGAGGAGGCCGCGCGCACGGTGCCGTCGCTTGGCTGGGCGAGCCGCGCCGTGATGGAGGCTCGCGTCAGAGACGGCGACTGGGCCAGCGCGCTGCAGCTCCTTGAGCAAAACCTGCGCACGCTCGAGAAGTCGGTTTATCGCCGCCTGCGCGCGGTTCTGCTGACCGCCCAAGCCCATGCGCTCGAAGGCAGCGACCGCGAGCGCGCCAAGGCGCTGGCGCTCGAGGCGCAGAAGCTCGCGCCGACGCTGGTGCCGGCGGCGGCACTGGCCGGGCGGCTGCTGGCGGAGGACGGTCAACACCGCAAGGCCGGCCGCGTCATCGATGGCGCTTGGCGCGCCAATCCGCATCCCGAGCTGGCGCAGGCTTTTGCCGAGCTTCGCTCCGGCGAGTCCGCACGCGAGCGGCTCAAGCGCATCGAAGCGCTGGCCAAGCGCGTGCCCGAACACATCGAAAGCGCAATCGCCGTGGCGCGCGCCGCCATCGACGCTCAGGAATTCGCCAAGGCCCGCGCCGCGCTCGCCTCATACCTCGCGGCGCCAACCAAGCGGATTGCGGTTCTGATGGCCCAGCTGGAGCGGGCCGAGCACAACGACGAGGGCCGCGTGCGCGAATGGCTCGCCCGCGCCGTGCACGCCGCCCCCGATCCGGCCTGGACCGCCGACGGCCACGTCTCCGAGCACTGGCAGCCGGCGTCGCCGATCACTGGCCGGCTCGACGCCTTCGAATGGCGCGTCCCGCTCACCGGCATTGCCGGCGCAACACCGGTCATCGAGCCGGAGCCGCCACCCGCCATGCTGCCGAGCGCACCGATCGCGCCGACAGTGCCCGGACAGCCCGAGACCCCGTCGGCACCGCCGGCGGATGACGGCACCGTCGACCTCACGCGCCTCCGCCCGGAGCCGGGCCCATCCACCGCTCCGCCGAAGCCGGCGCCGGTCATTCCGCTGGTCCACGCCCCCGACGATCCCGGACCCGAGATCGTGGTCGACGAGGAAACCGAGCAGGAACAAGAGCGCGAAACCAAGCCTGGCGGCTGGCGGAAGTTGTTCGGATAAGCTCCGCGTCGCTTGCCAAATCGCTCGCCGATGTGCACTATAATGCACTGCATTATAGTGCATTATGATCCGCTATCGTGGCTAAGCCGACCCCTAAACCGCGCGAAAAATCCGCCTCGCCGAACGGCGCCGCCCCGGCGGCGGCGTTTCTCGCCGCCATCGGCCACGAGGTGCGCCGAAACCGCGCCAAGCGCGGCATGACCCGCCGGCATCTCGCTTTGGCGTCGCAGACGTCCGAGCGCTATCTGGCGCAAATCGAAAGCGGCGTCGGCAATCCTTCCGTCAGCGTGCTGCGCGCCATTGCCCAGGCGCTCGACCTGCCGTGCGCGGCGCTGCTGCCGGAAGCCGGCGCGCGGACCGCGGCGCTCGGCGCCATTCTCGATCTGTTGGCGCAGGTGCCGGAGGGCGAGCTTCCCGCTCTGACAAAAGAGATCGAGGGCCGGATCGCGGCGCCGGTCGGCACCGACCGCGCCCGCCGCGTTGCGCTGGTCGGCCTGCGCGGCGCCGGCAAGTCGACGCTCGGCCGCATGCTGGCGCAGCACCTCGGCTGGCCGTTCATCGAGCTCGACCGCCTGGTCGAGGAGGATTACGGCGCCAGCATTCCCGACCTCATCGAAATGGCCGGCACGGCGACGTTCCGCCGCCACGAGCGTAGCGCGCTCGACCGCATCGTCACCGCGCACGACGCCGCCGTCATCACCACCGCCGGCGGCATCGTCTCCAACCAGGAGACTTATGCGCTCCTTCTCCGCCGCACCCACACCGTCTGGATCAAGGCGCGGCCCGAGGACCATATGAGCCGCGTCATGGCGCAAGGCGACTTCCGGCCCATGGCGCAGAACCGGGAAGCGATGGCGGATCTGGTGGCGATCCTCGATGCCCGCCGCGCCGATTACGCCCGCGCCGAGGCCGAAGTCGACACTTCGGGCGAGGCCGTGGAAGCAAGCTTCGCCAAGCTGTTGCAGACGGTCACGCGCCTGCTCGAAGGAAAGTCGCCGTGACGCTCGCCGACGAGGGCTTTCTCGACCTGGCGCCGCTGCGGCTCGAATACCGCATGATCGGGCCGCGGCCCGACGCGGCGCCGACCATCGTGATGCTGCACGAAGGCCTCGGCTCGGTCGGCCTGTGGGGCGCGTTTCCCGATCAGCTCGCCGCCGCGACCGGCGCCGGCGTGTTCGTCTATTCGCGCGCGGGCTACGGCAAATCGAGCCTGGGGCCGCTGCCGCGCTCGGTCCGCTTCATGCACGAGGAAGCCTGCACCGTGCTGCCGCGCGTGCTGGACGCCATCGGCTTCCAGCGCGGCTTTCTGCTCGGCCATAGCGACGGCGCTTCGATCGCCGCCATCTATGCCGGCAGCGTGCAGGATCATCGCGTGCGCGGCCTCGTCCTGATCGCGCCGCACTTCTTCACCGAGGACTTCGGCATCGACGAGATCGCACGCGCCAGTGCCGCATTCGCCACCAGCGACTTTCGCGACAAGCTCAAGCGCTGGCACGCCGACGTCGATTGCGCGTTCCGCTCCTGGAGCGAGCCGTGGCTGCATCCCGACTTCCGCAAGTGGGACATCACCGAGGAGCTCGCCTATATCCGCGTGCCGATCCTGATCGTCCAGGGCGAGAACGACCAATACGGCACGCTCAGGCAGCTCGACGTCGCCAGGGAGGAATGCTTCTGCCCGGTCGAGACCGCCGTGCTGCCCGGCATCCGCCACACGCCGCATCGCGAGGCCCCCGAGCAGACGCTGAAGGTCGCCGCCGACTTCATCGGCCGGCTGATGCGCGACCACCACGAGGGCGAAAAACATACCGATTCAGGGGTTGCGGCGACATGAATTATAATGCATATTACCGCTGCTCCCCGGCGAGGGATGCATTATAATACATTTTGACCGGCCGCGCCCCCGAGGCAGGACATGTCCGAGACCGAACACGCAGCATCACGCCCGCTCGCCAACGGCAAGAGCCGGATCGACTTCCAGACCGATCCATCGCGCTACCGCCACTGGAAGCTGAAGATCGACGGCGACATCGCCACGCTCTTGATGGATGTCGACGAGAAGGCGACGCTGTTTGAGGGCTACGAGCTCAAGCTCAACTCCTACGACCTCGGCGTCGACATCGAGCTGGCCGACGCCATCGAGCGGCTGCGCTTCGAGCATCCGCAAGTGCGCGCCGTGGTCATCCGCTCCGCCAAGCCGCGGGTGTTCTGCGCCGGCGCCAATATCCGCATGCTCGCTGGCGCGACCCACGCCCACAAGGTCAACTTCTGCAAGTTCACCAACGAGACCCGCAACGGCATCGAGGATTTGAGCGAGCACTCGGGGCTCAAATCGATCTGCGCCATCAACGGCACCGCCGCCGGCGGCGGCTATGAGCTGGCGCTCGCCGCCGATTACATCATGCTGGTCGATGACGGTTCCTCGGCGGTATCGCTGCCGGAACTGCCGCTGCTTGCGGTGCTGCCGGGCACCGGCGGGCTCACGCGCGTCGCCGACAAGCGCAAGGTGCGCCGCGACCACGCCGACGTGTTCTGCACCACCGAGGAAGGCGTCAAAGGCAAGCGCGCGGTCGAGTGGCGCCTGGTCGACGCCGTGGTGCCCGGTTCGAAATTCGACGACGCGGTCGTAGCGCAGGCCAAAGCGTTCGCCGCGGCCTCGCCGCGCAACGGCGCGAGCGCGGGCCAAGGCGTCAAGCTGTCGCCGCTCGAGCGCAGCTTCTCGGCCGACGGTGTCGAATATCCGCTCGTGTCGGTCGACTTCAATCGCACCACGCGCATCGCCACTGTGACCCTGCGCGGACCTGCGGCGGCGCCACCCGCCTCCGCCGACGCCATGGTGGCGCTCGGCGCCGAGTTCTGGCCGCTTAAGCTCGCCCGCGAGCTTGACGACGCCATCCTCAACATCCGGCTCAACGAGCTCGATGTCGCGGCCATCGTGTTCAAGTCCGCAGGCGAGCCGGCGGCGGTGCTCGCCTACGACCGTTTCCTCGAAGCCAACAAGAACCACTGGCTGGCGCGGGAGATCCGCCACTTGTGGAAGCGCGTGCTCAAGCGCGTCGATCTCACCTCACGCTCGCTGGTCACCTTGATCGAGCCAGGCTCGTGCTTTGCGGGCACGCTCGCCGAATTGGCCTTCGCCAGCGACCGCTCCTACATGCTTGCCCCCACCCTTCCCTCCCCCGCAAGCGGGGGAGGGTCAGGGAGGGGGGGCGACAACAAGCCGCCGGCGGCGATCGCGCTGACCGATGTCAATTTCGGCGCCTATCCGATGTCGAACGGGCTGACGCGGCTTGCCTGCCGCTTCCTCGCCGATCCCGCCGCCGTCGATGCCGCCAAGGTCGAGCGCGAAAAAATGCTCGATGCCGAGACGGCCGAAGAACTCGGCCTCGTCACCTTCGCGCTCGACGATATCGACTGGGACGACGAGGTGCGGGTGTTCCTGGAGGAGCGCGCCAGCTTCTCGCCCGATGCGCTGACCGGCATGGAAGCGAACCTCCGCTTCGCCGGCCCGGAGACCATGGAATCGAAAATCTTCGCCCGGCTGACCGCGTGGCAAAACTGGATCTTCCAGCGCCCCAACGCGATCGGCGACGAGGGTGCATTGAAACGCTACGGCACCGGGCAAGCGCCGGTGTTCGACACCAAACGCGTATGAGGCCCGCCATGGACATCGAAGCCGTCGACTACAGCACCAAGATCCCGAACAACGTCAATCTCACCGAGGACCGCCAGGTGCTCCGCGCGCTGGAGAGCTGGCATCCCGGCTATATCGACTGGTGGATGGACATGGGGCCCGAGGGCTTCCAGCAGTCGCTGGTCTATCTGCGCACCGCGGTGTCGGTCGATCCGAAAGGCTGGGCCAAGTTCGATTACGTCAAGATGCCCGACTACCGCTGGGGCATTCTGCTGGCGCCCAAGGAAGAAGGCCGCAAGATTCCGTTCGGCCGTCATTACGGCGAGCCGGCCTGGCAGGACGTGCCCGGCGAATACCGCTCCATGCTGCGCCGCCTGATCGTCATTCAGGGCGACACCGAGCCGGCCTCGGTCGAGCAGCAACGGCACTTAGGCAAGACCGCGCCGTCGCTCTACGACCTGCGCAACGTGTTCCAGGTCAATGTCGAGGAAGGCCGGCACCTGTGGGCCATGGTCTATTTGCTGCAGAAATATTTCGGCCGCGACGGCCGCGAGGAGGCGGCCGAGCTGTTGCAGCGCCGCTCCGGCGACGCCGACAAGCCGCGCATGCTCGGCGCCTTCAACGAAGCGACGCCGGACTGGCTGTCGTTCCACATGTTCACATTCTTCACCGACCGCGACGGCAAGATGCAGCTCGAAAGCCTGGCGCAGTCCGGCTTCGATCCGCTGTCGCGCACCTGCCGTTTCATGCTGACCGAGGAAGCGCACCACATGTTCGTCGGCGAGACCGGCGTCGGCCGCACCATCCAGCGCACCTGCGAGGCGATGAAGGCCGCCGGCATCGACGACCCGGCCGCCATCGACAAGGTGCGCGCGCTCGGCGTCATTGATCTCCCGACCATTCAGAAGAAGCTCAACCTGCACTACACGCTGTCGCTCGACCTGTTCGGCTCGGAAATGTCGACCAACGCCGCGAATACGTTCACGGCGGGGCTCAAGGGCCGCTTCCAGGAGACCAAGATCGAGGACGATCATCAGCTCGAGCACTCGACCTATCCGGTGCTCAAGCTCATTGACGGCGAGATCAAGCGGGTCGACGAGCCGGCGCTGACCGCGATCAACATGCGGCTGCGCGACGACTACACCGCCGACTGCCAGCGCGGGCTCGACCGCTGGAACAAGATCATCGACAAGACCGGCGTCGGCTTCAAGCTGGTGCTGCCGCACGTCGGCTTCCACCGCCAGATCGGCGAGTTCAAGGACGCGCACGTGTCGCCGGACGGCAAGCTCATGGACGCCGCGGCCTGGGACCGTCAAAAGGGCGCGTGGCTGCCGTCGAAGGGCGACGGCGACTTCATCGGCAGCCTGATGAAGCCGGTCACCGAGCCCGGCCAATTCGCCGGCTGGATCGCGCCGCCGCGCGTCGGCATCGACAACAAGCCGGGCGATTTCGAATATGTGAAGATCGCGGCCTAGCTCGCCGGCGCGTGCGCCTTCAGCCACTGCTGCGCCAGCGTCACGTCGGTCTGCGACACCTCGTGGCCGGACCGCAGCGTGCGATGCTCGACCGCGGCGCCGTAGCCTTGCAGCACTGAGGCGAGCCGCGCCGCGCGGTCGGGCGACATCATCGGATCCGTGGCGCCGGAGAGAATAAGGACCGGCTTGCCGGTGAGATCGACCGGCGCGGTCTCCGACAGCGGCAGCGTGGCGCGCAGCAGAATGGCGCCGGCGAGCGCTTCCGGCCGCAGCAGCAGGACCGCGGCCGCGGTGTTGGCGCCGTTGGAATAGCCGAGCGCGATCGGCGCGGCGAGGCGATAGTGGCCGCGCGCCGCGGCGATGAAATCCGCAAGGTCTGCGGCACGGCGGCGCACGTCGTCCTCGTCGAACACGCCGTCGGCGAGCCGCCGGAAGAACCGCGGCATGCCGTTTTCCAAAACCTTGCCGCGCGGCGACAGCATCGTCGCATCCGGCGCGATCATCTGGCCGAGCGGAACGAGATCGCTCTCGTCGCCGCCGGTGCCGTGCAGCAGCAGCAGCAGCGGCGGCTCGGTGGACGCGCCAGGTTCGAAGCGATGAATGAAGGACAGTGCTTCGGTCATGCGAAGTCCGGCCCCCCAAGCGGCCCGTCGCGAAGCCGCGACAGGTCGAAGCGGTCGACCTCGCGCAAAAGCTCGACGAACGCTTGCGCGCCTCGGGCAAGCGAGGCTTCGCCCGCCGCGGCCGTCGCCTGCGTGGCGTCGCCGAGCGAGCCGCCGGGGTGCAAATCCTGGGTCATCCAGGCAAAGCCCGCGGGCCGGTAGGCGCCGAGCCATTTGAACTCCTGCGCCATGGCGATCGTGGCCGGCTTGGCGTTCGGCGCCTCCTTCATGCGCACGGTGTCGGGCTGCGCCGCCAGCATCAGCGAGGTCTCGACGGCGCCGCCGTGGATGCCGTGCCGCTTCTCTTCGCCGGAGAACGCGCCGTCGGGGTAGCCGAAGCGGTGCCAGCCGACGGTGACCGCCAGCATGCCGAGCCGGGTGCGCAGCTCGCGCGCTACGATCTCCATGGCGGCAACATTGCCGCCGTGGCTCGTCACCAGAACAAGCTTGCGCACGCCGGCGCGGCAGAGGCTCTCGCCAAGCTCGGTCCAGGCCGCAATCGCGGTTGCCGCCGTGAGCGTCAGCGTGCCCGGATAGGACAAGTGCTCGGCGGAAATGCCGACGCGCTGCACCGGCAGGAAGGTCACCGGCAAATCCGCCGGCAAGATTTTCTCGACCCGCGCCAGGTACGCCTCGGCGATATAGGTGTCGACGCCGAGCGGCAGGTGCGGCCCGTGCTGCTCGACTGCGGCGAGCGGCAGCACGGCGATCCAGCGCACGGTGTCGGCGCCGGCGACGTCCTGCCAGGTCATGTCCATCCAGTTGCGCTTAGGGAGCGTCATTGAAGCTTTCTCGGCAGTTCTCTCGGGGGTTTTCTCAACCTACGGCCTCTCCTATTGTCGCGTCGGCTTTGCATGGGAGCAACCGATGCCGATGGCAAAAACCACTTTGACGATGCTTGCCGGGCTTGCGCTTGGCGCCGCGGCGGCGCCGGCCGCGGCGCAGCAGCCATTGGACAAGGTCTCCTTCGGCACCAACTGGGTGGCGGAAGCCGAGCACGGCGGCTTCTACCAGGCGCTGGCCGACGGCACCTACCGCAAATACGGCCTCGACGTCACCATCGTGCCCGGCGGGCCGAGCGTGAACAACCAGCTCCTCCTGCCGGTCGGCAAGATCGACTTCTATCTCAGCGCCAATTCGCTGCAAGGTTTTGACGCCGTGACGCAGAACGTGCCGGTGGTGAACGTCGCGGCGCTGTTCCAGAAGGACCCGCAGGTGCTGATCGCGCATCCCGACCAGGGCATCGACAAGTTCACCGACCTGAAGAACCTGACCCTGTTCGTGTCGTCCGACGGCATGGCGACCTATTTCCAGTGGCTCAAGGCCGATTACGGCTTCAAGGACTCGCAGGTGCGGCCCTACACGTTCAATGCCCAGCCGTTCATCGTCAACAAGAAGAGCGCGATGCAGGGCTATGTGACGTCGGAGCCGTTCGCGGTCGAACGCGCCGCGCACTTCACGCCGAAGGTCTTTTTGCTCGCCGATCAGGGCTTTTCCGCCTATTCGACCTTGATCGAGACGCGGCGCGATCTGGTCGAGAAGAAGCCCGACCTGGTGCAGCGTTTCGTCGATGCCTCGATCGTCGGCTGGTACAATTACATCTATCACGACAACGCCGCCGCTAACGCGCTGATCAAGAAGCAGAACCCGGAGATGACCGATGATCTGCTGACCTATTCGGTCGCCAAGATGAAGGAATACGGCATCGTCGATTCCGGCGATGCGCTCAAGCTGGGCGTCGGCGCCATGACCGACGCGCGCATGAAGAGCTTCTTCGACGAGATGGTGCGCGCCGGCGTCGCCAAGGCCAATCTCGATTACCGCAAATCCTACACGCTGCAATTCGTCGACAAGAAGGTCGGCCTCGATTTGCGGCCGAAATGACGACCCTTACTGCGAAGGCGGATGATCCAGTAGCCACCGGTCAATGAGATGATCTAATACGGTAGCGATTACTGGGTGCCCCGCCTGCGCGGGGCATGACAATATAATGGTCATTGGTTCCCCTCATTCTTCCGACCCGCTGGTGGCGCTGCGCGGCGTCGGCAAGACGTTCGCGAGCGGCACCGTGGCGCTGGCCGGGCTCGACCTGACCGTGCGCGAAGGCGAATTCCTGTCGCTGCTCGGCCCGTCGGGCTGCGGCAAGTCGACGGCGCTGCGCATCCTGGCCGGGCTGACTGAGCCGAGCGCCGGCCGCGTCGACTGGCAGGCGAGCGCGGCGAAGGCAGACGACAGCCGCCTGGGCTTCGTGTTCCAGGAGCCGACGCTGATGCCATGGGCCAATGTCTTCAACAACGTGTGGCTCCCCCTCAAGCTCAAGCGCGCGCCGGCGGACGCCGCGGCGAAACGCGTCAACGCCGCGCTGGAGCGCGTCGGCCTGGAAAAGTTCGCCACCGCCTATCCGCGCGAATTGTCCGGCGGCATGCGCATGCGGGTCTCGATCGCCCGCGCGCTCGTCACCGAGCCGGCGCTGCTGCTGATGGACGAGCCGTTCGCTGCGCTCGACGAGATCACCCGCTTTCGCCTCAACAATGATCTGCTCCAGGTCTGGCAGGCGCTGCGCACCACGGTGGTGTTCGTCACCCACTCGGTGTTCGAATCGGTGTACCTGTCGAGCCGCATCGTGGTGATGGCGGCGCGGCCCGGCCGCGTCTTCACCGAGCTTGCCATCGACGCGCCCTACCCGCGCGACCAGAAATTCCGCACCTCGGCCGACTATGCGGCGCTGACCCGCCGCACCTCGGAAGCGCTGGCGCAGGCGATGGCCGCCGGAGGCGAGCCATGACGGGTCTTCGCATCTTCTCCGCTCATTCCCGCGAAAGCGGGAATCCAGAAAGGTCAGCACTTAAATCTGGGTCGCCGCTTCCGCGGGGACGAGCGTCTATCCGAGCGATGGCCGCCGGAGGCGAGCCATGACGCCGGGGATCCCCGCCGCCGCCCGCGAGCGCCGCGACCGCGTGCTGCGCATCGTGCTGCCGGTCATCGTGCTCGCGACGATCCTCGGCGCGTGGGAGCTGCTGGTCCGCTGGCTGAATATTCCACCCTACGTGCTGCCGGCGCCCGGGCGCATCGCGCAGACGCTGATCGCCGATTGGACCTTGCTGTGGCAATCGCTGCTGGTGACGCTGGTCACGACCTTCGAGGGCTTTCTGCTCGCGGCGATCGGCGGCGTCGGCCTCGCGGTCGTTTTCAACCAGGTGCGGGTCATCGAATATTCGTTCTACCCCTATGCCGTGATCCTGCAGGTGACGCCGATCGTCGCCATCGCGCCGCTGCTGCTGATCTACCTGCCGCAGCAGGTCGCGGTCCTGGTCTGCGCCTGGATCGTGGCGTTCTTTCCGGTGCTGGCGAACACCACGCTCGGCCTCAACTCGGTCGACCGCAATCTCGCCGACCTGTTCTTCCTCTACGGTGCGAGCCGCGGCCAGGTGCTGTGGAACCTGAAACTGCCATCGGCGCTGCCCTACATCCTCGGCGGCTTACGCATCGCCGGCGGGCTGTCGCTGATCGGCGCCGTGGTCGCGGAAATCGCCGCCGGCTCCGCGGGCGCCGGCTCCGGCCTCGCCTATCGCATCGCCGAGTCCGGCTACCGGCTCAACATCCCGCGCATGTTCGCCGCCTTGCTGCTGCTGTCGGTCGCCGGTGTCGCGATCTTCTACCTGCTGGCGCTGGTCAATCATTTGGCGCTGCGCCGCTGGCATGAAAGCGCCTTGCAGGACGAGCGCTAGGGAATATTCGTCTGCAATCCGCCGGCACCGCGCCATTCGGTGAATGTATTGACCATAAACGCGACAGCAACTTGTTCGCCGTAGTCTGCGCCGCAATAGTCCCACGCCGGGATAACGTGACGCGTGTCGGGCTTCCGTTAAGGTTAAGGAAATGTCGATCGTCGAAGCCTGCAATGAAAGTGGAAGCAGCGGGTTTGTTGGGTCGACCGAGACGACAAAGCCGCGACAGCAAATGCAAGATCCGACAGTGAAAGCATCGTCGCGCCCATCGAATGACGAAGCGCTGGCGGCGGTCTGGGCCGGGATTCTCGGCGCCGCCAAGCACATCGGCAACCGCGCGCCGCTGCCGACGCGGCAGCGCCCCACGGTGGTGCAACTACGGCAAGGCACCGCCGCAACGCCGGTCTATTTCATCGGCGCCGGCCTCTACGAGCTGCACATCGCGCAATTGATGCCGACGGCGCACTCGATCTATGCCGTCGAGATCGCCTGGCCGGCGGCGTGGCACGATGCCGCGGCCAAGAACGACACCCGCGCCACGCCGGTGCTGGAAGACATGGTCGGCCCCTACGTCGACGCCTTGAGCGCGCATGCGCGCGCCGAGCCGTGCGTGCTGATCGGCTATTCGTTCCACGGCCTGATGGCGTTCGAGATCGCCCGTCAGGTCATGGCCAAAGGCGGCAAGATCGACATGATCGTGATGGTGGACGCGCCGTCCGATTATCCGCCCGCCTACAAGATCGCCTGGAACAATATGCGCGCGCTGTGGCGGACCGCGCCCGGCGCAACCGGGCCGGCCTTCACCCAGCGCTTGGCGAAGTCGCTCGCGATCACGCGCTGGGCGGCGATCGAAGGCGCGCGTTATCTGAAGCGCCTTTTCTTCGAGTCCGTGCTGGGCGATCCGGGCAAGCTGACGACCAAGCTCGATACGCTGGGCCGACCGATGACCTGGCAGCTGATCGAGCGGCTCTACGCCAACTCCATCCGCGCCTATCGGCTGCACACGCTCGATTGCCGCGGCGTGGTGATCCGCGGCGACCGGCCGGAAGACTGCCCGTCGGCGACCATCGATTACGCCATGGGCTGGGCCGGCCTGTTCGCCAAGGGACTCGAGCTCATCCAGGTCACCGGCGACCACATCACCATGATGCGCGAATATCCGCACGACCTCAATCTGGCGCGGGAAATGAGCGAGCTTTTGGAGCGTTCTTATCCGGCGGCGGAACGCTCACCGGCGCAAGCCTCATAAGGCCTATTGCAAACTCATCGCCAGCACGCGGGCGACGTGCAGCGCCTTGCGTTCGGTCCCATCGTTGATCTGATGACGGCATGACGTGCCGTCGGCGACGATCAGCGCGTCGGCGGGCGCTTGGCGCACCGCCGGCAACAACGACAGCTCGCCCATGGCCCGCGACACCGCGATGGTATCGGCATGATAGCCGAACGATCCGGCCATGCCGCAGCAGCTCGATTCGACGGTCTCGACTTTCAGCTCGGGGACGAGCTTGAGCGTCGCCGCGACGGCGCCCATGGCGTCGAACGACTTTTGATGGCAGTGGCCGTGCAGCAAGGCACGCTTGTTCGCCGGCTTAAGTTTGAGCTGAAGCTTGCCCGCGGCGGCTTCGTGGGCCAGGAACTCCTCGAACAGCAGCGCCTGGGCGGCAACCCGACGCGCCGTTTCGCTCTTCATCAGCGACGGGATTTCATCGCGGAAGCCGAACAGGCAGCTCGGCTCAAGCCCGATGATGGGGATGCCGGCGGCGGCAATCGGCGCCAGCGCGGCGAGCGTGCGCTCCATCTCGGCGCGCGCTTCGTCGACTTTGCCGACCGATAGAAACGTGCGGCCGCAGCACAAGGGTCGCGAACCGACGGCCGGTGCCGCGACGCGGACCCGGTAGCCGGCTGCGTCCAGCACGGCGACTGCGGAGTCGATGGTTTCGCGCTCGAAGTAGCGATTGAAGGTGTCGGCGAACAAGACGACGTCGCCGCCCGTCCCCACCCCGCGCGAAACGAAGGGATCGCGAAAATAGTCGGTCCGCCAGCGCGGCAGGCTGCGCTCGGCGCTGAAGCCGGCAGTCGCTTCTGAAAGCTTCGCCGCGCCCGGCATCGTTTCGCGCAGGTTCAGCAGCCACGACAGCTTCGCGGCATAGGGCGCGTAGCGCGGCAGATAGCCGACCAGGCGGTCGTGCAGCGACAGGCCGAGCTTGTCGCTCCGCGCGCGCAACACTTCGATCTTCATGCGCGCTATGTCGACGCCGGTCGGACATTCGCGGCGGCAGGCCTTGCAGGAGACGCAAAGCTTCAGCGACTCCGCCATGGCGTCGGAGGTGAGCGCGTCCGCGCCGAGTTGGCCGGTGATGGCCAGCCGCAGCGCATTGGCACGGCCGCGGGTGACGTCGCGCTCGTCGCGGGTGACCCGATAGCTCGGGCACATGACGCCGCCGGCGAGCGCGCGGCAGGCGCCGTTGTTGTTGCACATCTCGACCGCGCCCTGGAATCCGCCGCCGGCGCCCGGATAGGCCGACCAGTCGAGCGCGGTCGTCATTTCAGCGGCGCGATAATCCGGGCCGTAACGGAAATTGCCGCGGTCGTCGAACTTCGGCGCCCGCACGATCTTGCCGGGATTGTAGAGACCGTGCGGATCGAAGCAATCCTTCACTTCTTCGAACGCGTGCACCAGCTCGGCGCCGAACATCGTTGCGTGGAATTCCGAGCGCACGATGCCGTCGCCGTGCTCGCCGGAATGGGAGCCCTTGTAGTCGCGCACCATGGCGAAGGCTTCCTCGGCGATGGCGCGCATGGCGCGCACGTCTTTCTCCAGGCGCAGGTTGAGCACCGGCCGCACGTGCAGGCAGCCGACCGCGGCATGGGCGTACCAGGTGCCGCGGGTGCCGTTTTTCTCGAACACCTCCGTGAGCCGCGCCGTGTAGTCGGGCAGATGCGCGAGCGGCACCGCGCAATCCTCGACGAAGGAGACCGGCTTGCCGGCCTCCTTCATCGACATCATGATGTTGAGGCCGGCGGTGCGAACCTCGCCGATGCCCGCCTGCAGCTTGGCATCGAGCACCTCGACCACGCCGCCCCATTGCGCGCCGCTCTTGTCCCAGGCGATGCCGAGGTCGCCAAGGAGTGCGCCGAGCTGCTTCAGCCGGCGCACGTTCTCGTCGAAATCATCTTCGGCGAATTCGACGAACAAGATCGCTTCCGGATCGCCGCGCAAGAAGGCGGCCACCGTCGGCTTGAACATCTCGATGTCGGCGGCGAGCCCAAGCATGGTGCGGTCGATCAGTTCGACCGCGATCGGCTTGAGCGCGACGATGTGCTGCGCCGCCTTCATGGCTTCGTTGAAGCTGCCGAAATGGCAGGCGCCGAGCGCGCGGCGGGCAAGCTGCGGCGCGAGTTTCAGCTCGATCCTGGTCGAAAAGGCGAGCGTGCCCTCGGAGCCGACCAGCAGATGGGCGAGATTGATGTCGTTGCGCCCCGGCACGAGCGCATCGAGATTGTAGCCGCCGACCCGGCGCTGCACCTTGGGAAAGCGCCGTTCGATCTCATCGGCCTCGCGCGCGGCGATGGCAAGAAGATCGCGCACCAGGTCCGGTGGCGCGTTGACGCTGGCGTCGCCTAAGCGACCGAAATGCGCGCGGGCGCCGTCGGCCAGCACGGCGTCGATCGACAGCACGTTTTCGCGCGTATTGCCGTAGCGCAGCGAGCGCGCGCCGCAGGAATTGTTGCCGACCATGCCGCCGATGGTGGCGCGCGAGGCGGTGGAAATATCGACCGGGAACCACAGCCCGGTGGGCTTGAGTGCACGGTTCAATTCGTCGAGCACGATGCCGGGCTCGACCACGCAGCGCCGGCCGGCAACGTCGAGTTCGACGATGCGGTCGAGATGGCGCGAGCAATCGACGATCAGCCCATGGTTGACGGTCTGGCCGGCCTGCGAGGTGCCGCCGCCGCGCGCCGTCACCGGCACGCCTTCGGCACGGCAAATGCCGATGGCGCGTTCGGCTTCTTCGATCGTGCGCGGCACCACCACGCCGAGCGGGAAAATCTGATAGTGAGACGCATCGGTCGCGTAGCGGCCGCGGCTAAACGCGTCGAAGCGCACCTCGCCCACCGCCTCCGCCTTGAGTCGCCGTTCCAGGTTGGGCAACAGCCGCGCCGCCACGTCACACCTCTTTGCGCCCAAAATCGCCGCGATCACAACGACATAAGATTCGCGTCGTTTGGGCTTGACCCGAATGTCGCATTCGCTATTCAACCCCACAAGCCGCGCGGGCCCTCGGACCGGCGCTGCCGCAATTGCTGAAAATCCGAAGGAGTGCCGATAATGCCGCAGAATGCTTCGCGCGCCGCCGGGCGTCATTTCCTGCAGATTCCGGGGCCGACGCCGCTGCCCGACCGCGTGCTGCGGGCGATGGACACGCCGCTCATCGACCACCGCGGGCCGGAATTCGCCAAGCTCGCCAAGCGCTGCCTCGACGGCGTCAAGACCATTTTCAAGACCACCAACCCGGTCATCATCTACACCGCGACCGGCACCGGCGCGTGGGAAGCGGCCCTGGTCAACACGCTGTCGCCCGGCGACCGCGTGCTGATGGTCGAGACCGGCCAGTTCGCCACGCAGTGGAAGACCATGGCGGAGAAGCTCGGGCTTCGCCCCGAGTTCATCAAAGGCGACTGGCGCACCGGCGCCGATCCCGCCGTGATCGAAGAGCATCTGCGCAAGGACAAGGCGCACGACATCAAGGCGGTCTGCGTGCTGCACAACGAGACCGCGACCGGCTGCCTGTCGCCGATCGCCGCGATCCGCAAGGCGATCAGCGCCGCCGGCCACCCAGCGCTGTTGATGGTCGACACCATCTCCTCGCTCGCATCGACCGATTACCGTCACGACGAATGGGGTGTCGACGTCACCGTCGGCGGCGCGCAAAAGGGCTTGATGCTGCCCCCCGGCATGTCGTTCAACGCCATCAGCGACAAGGCGCTCGCTGCGGCGAAGACTTCGAAGCTGACCAAATCGTTCTGGAGCTGGGACGACATGCTGACCATGAACAAGGTCGGCTTCTTCCCCTACACGCCGGCAACGCAGATGCTGCAGGGGCTCGCGGTGTCGATTGACATGTTGCACGAGGAAGGCCTCGACAACGTGTTCGCCCGGCACCACCGGCTTGCCGAGGCGACGCGGCGCGCTGTGCGCGCCTGGGGCCTCGATATCCTGTGCCGCGAGCCGAAAAATTATTCGCCGACCATCACCGCTGTGCTGCTACCGGAAGGCCACGACGCCGACGCGTTCCGGGCGCTCGCGCTCGACACCTTCAACATTTCCTACGGCGCGAGCTTCGGCCCCTATGCCAAGCGCTACTTCCGCATCGGCCATCTCGGCGACATCAACGACGGCTGGATGATCGGCGTGCTCGGCATGACCGAGATGGCGCTGTCGCTTGCCGGCATTCCGCACAAGAAGGGCGGGGTGCAGGCGGCGATGGATTACATCACCTCGGCACGTTCCGGCGGCGCACGCGCCGCGGCGGAGTAATCGTAAACCGCTCATTCCCGCGAACGCGGGAATCCAGTTGCGAACGTGAAAGCTAGGTCCCCGCTTTAGCGGGGACGGGCGGCACCTTACAAAATTTACGTCAGCGGCACGGCGCCGACCTGATCCTTGAACGCCTGGCGCGTCGAGATCGCCGCGTACCATCGCTCGAAGCTTTTCAGCGCCGGCCGCTCCGGTACCAGTTGCCGGTAGCGATAGGCCATGATGCCGACCGGAATATCGCCGTAGGAGAACGCATCGCCGGCGAGATAGGCGGTCTTCGCCAGCTGATTGTCGACCATGACGAAGGCGGCGGTGGTGTTCTTCTTGCCGGCCTCGATGGCCGCGTGATCGCGCTTTTCCGGCGGCGTGCGGATCAAGCCCCAAAACACCGGGGTGATTGCCGGCCCGCACACCGACAATTGCCAGTCCATCCACTTGCTGGCATTGGCGCGGATGCGCAGATCGGCCGGCTCCAGCACCGTCGCCTTATGCTTGGCGGCGAGGTAGCGCACGATCGAGTTGGATTCCCAAAGCAGGTACCCGTCCTCCTCCTCCAGCGTCGGCACCAGGCCGTTGGGGTTCATCGCCAGATAGGCCGGCTCGCGGTTCTTGCCGAACGGCCCGCCGATATCGATGCGCTCGTGCGGCAGGCCGATCTCGCCCACCGCCCACATCACCTTCTGCACATTGGACGAGGTGTTGCGGCCCCAGATCTTGATCACGTTTGCTCCTCCCGCACTGTCATGCCCCGCGAAGGCGGGGCATGCAGTAAACGCCCCGATTGGGCTTGAATGCAACTGCCGTTATTGTTTCGTGATGACAACCTCGAGGTACTCGCCGGGAACGACCATGGTCCGGTCGCTCGCGGTGTTGAAGCGCCCGATCAGATCGACGATGTCGCGGGCGAGCGCCTTGCCGCCGGCTTCCTCGAGCGTCTCGAACGCCTTGAGCATCGGGCCGTAGTAGGTCCGGAACACGTCGAGGAAGTGCTGCGGCGAGCGATAGCGGAAGACGAAGTGACGTGGCGGCGCAGCGATCGCCGACGCGGCAGCGCCGAACGTCGCTTGCAGCCAGTCCCGCGTGCCCCAGAGCAGCGGCGACCTGACGCCGGCCGGCGGCGGCAGATACTTGCCGATGGTCTTGAACATCTGGCCGATGAAGCCGTCGGGCGTCCAGTTGGCGAGGCCGATCCGGCCGCCGGACTTGCACACCCGCACCAGCTCGGCGGCGGCGCGATCCTGGTCGGGACAGAACATCACGCCGTAGGTCGAGACCACGGCGTCGAACGACGCGTCCGCGAACGGCAGAGCTTCGGCGTCGGCCGCCTGGAATTTCACCTGCAGGCCGTCCGCTTCGGCGCGCTTGCGGCCGCGCGCCAGCAGCGCCTCGACATAGTCGGTGGAGGTGACCTCGCACCAGCGCCGCGCCGCCGCCAGCGTGACGTTGCCGTTGCCGGCGGCGACGTCGAGCACCTTCTCGCCAGCACGCAGATCCATCGCCTCCGCCAATTGCTCGCCGACAATCTGCAAGGTGGCGCCGATCACGGCGTAATCGCCGGACGACCAGGCCGCCTGTTGCTTGGTCTTGATGGCGTTGAGGTCGGCGGCGGGTTTCTGGGCGACGACCGGCGGGCGGCATTCGATGACCGTAGTCATGTTGGCTCTCCTTGAAGTTCCAAGTTGCGACGCATCGCTCGGCGCAATGCATCGAAGCGCACTCTTTGCGTGCGACCTTGGTGCGATCCTTAAGCCGCTCGCCGCCTGTGCTGAATGATCGCGCTGCCGGACCTCTTGCTCGTACGTCCAGAGGCGCTATCGTCCTTGCTTGGCCGTCCGGAACGCTTGCTTGCGCATCCGGAACGCTGTCACGGCGACACAGCCGACGTTCCGCGAAGGACCCTGAACGATGAGCACCGACGCGTTGTCGGACGTCCTCTCAGCCGTGCAGCTATCCGGATCGGTGTTCTTCGACGTCACCGCGAAGGC
>Ga0335081_10004421_pt1 | contig 22178 bp, 22 predicted proteins | sample Lox_Sample_35_FD_206713 | JGI IMG/M metagenome (GOLD analysis project Ga0335081, IMG submission 206713) | Soil microbial communities from Loxahatchee National Wildlife Refuge, Florida, United States - Lox_Sample_3.5 | ecosystem: Environmental > Terrestrial > Soil > Wetlands | place: USA... | reverse complement strand
CCGAACATCGTCTTGCGGCGCTCGACGACGACGATCGCGGCGGCGCAGAGCAGCGCCGGCAGCGCGAGCACGACCCCCGCCACGCGGACGCCGAACGCCTGCGCGAGGGCGCCGTCGACGAGGCTCGCCACCGGCCGGAGCCCGAGGAAGGCGACGCTCCAGAGCGCCATCATCCGTCCGCGCTGGTGCTCCTCGACGCCGAGCTGCAGGCGGCTCGTCGCCGAGGTGTTCGACGCGAGGTAGCCGAAGCCGGCGACGACGAGGATCCCGAGCGCGACGGGGAACTCCTGCACGAGACAGAACGCGACGAGCCCGAAGCCGAGCACGGCGAGCGTCGTCGCCATGCGCCGCCGCGAGCCGACGACACGTCCCGCGAGGACGAACGCCGCCGTCACCGCGCCGGCGCCGAACGCGCCGATGATGAATCCGGCGTACGTGTCCGGTTTGCCGAACGCGTGCGCGAACGCCGGCGCCTCCGTGTTGATCGGGTCGGACGCGAAGCCGACCGCGGTGACGATGAGCAGCGACGCGACGAGCGCAGGACGCACGCGCAGTAGGCGCAGGCTGTCGCGCAGGCGCGAGTCCGCGCGCGCGACGTGCGGCCGCGCCGCCGGGTGCACGACGAGCACGCCGACGACGAGGGCGAGGTACGACACGGAGTTGATCGCGAACGCGGCGGCGATGCCGAGCGTCGACACCGCGACCGCCGCGAGCGCCGGCCCGACCGCGCGCGCGAGGTTGTACGTCATCGAGTTGAGACCGACCGCCGTCCCGAGCTCCTCGCGCGGGACGAGGCCGCCGATCAGCGAGAACGCCGCCGGCGTCGCGAACGCCGTGACGACCCCGAGCCCGACCGCGCAGAGCATCACCACCCAGACGCGCGCGAGCCCGGCCCACGTCAGCGCTGCGAGCAGCGCCGTCAGCGCCGTCGCGACGAGCTGCGTCGCGAGCAGCAGCCGCCTCCGGTCGAACCGGTCGGCGGCGCTCCCGGTCCACGGGACGAGCAGCAGCACCGGCACGAAGTTCGAGAACGCGAGCACGCCCAGCAGGAGCGGCGAGTGCGTCGCTCGCCAGATGAACAGCGCCGCAGCGAGGTTCTGGAACCAGGTGCCGGTCGCGGACGCGGCGTTGCCGAAGAAGAACGGCCCGAAGTTGCGGCTGCCGATCAGCCGCAGCGCCGCCCGCGGCCCCGTCTCGACGCGCGGCTCTATGCCCGTCCCGCCTTGTGCAGCTGCGCGTAGATCCGCCGCGCCGTCGCCGGCGGCACACCGGGCACGCCCTCGAGCTCCTCCGGCGTCGCCGCGAGCATCTCCTCGACCGAGCCGAAGTGCTGCAGCAGCGCGCGGCGCCGCACCGGGCCGACACCGTCCAGCCCGTCGAAGAGCGACTCGAACCCGCGCGCCTCGCGCCGCTGCCGGTGGAAGCCGACGGCGAAGCGGTGCGCCTCGTCGCGGATCCGCTGCAGCAGCTGCAGCCCGGCCGAATGGCGCGAGAGCACGATCGGATCGGGCCGTCCGGGGACGAACACCTCCTCGATCCGTTTCGCGAGCGCGATCACTGCGACCCGCGGAAGGTCGTACGCCTTCATCGCCTCGAGCGCCGCGCCGAGCTGGCCCTTGCCCCCGTCGATCACGACGAGGTTCGGCGCGGACGCGAACGACGGATCGTGCGACGCACCCGTGCCGTCCGACAGCCGCGCGAACCGGCGCGAGATCATCTCCGCCATCGCCGCGAAGTCGTCCATCCCCTCCTGATCGCGGATCGTGTACTTGCGGTAGTGCGCGTTCTTCGGCAGCGCGTCCTGGAACACAACCATCGAGCCGACGGTGTCCTGGCCCATCGCCGTCGAGACGTCGTAGCACTCGATCCGGATCGGCAGCGACTCGAGGTTCAGCGCCTCGCGCAGCTCCTCGAGCGCCTCGATCCGCCGCAGCCGCTTCTGCTCGGTCTGCGCCTGCTCGGTGACGAGCGCATGCTGCGCGTTCTCGTCGGCGAGCTGCTGCAGCCGGCGCTTCTCCCCGCGCTCGGCCACGCGCACCTCGACGCGCGCGCCGCGCCGCTCCGAGAGGAACTCCGCGAGCGCCGAGAGGTCGCCGGAGTCGCGCGGGACGACGATCTGCGGCGGCACCATCGGCGCGCTGCCGTAGTACTCGAGGCAGAACGACTCGAGGATCGTCGTCACGTCCTGCCCGGCCACGTTCTCGAGATGGAACGAGTGCCGGTCGACCATCTTGCCGCCGCGCAGCGGGAAGATCTGGACGACGGCGCGGTCGCCGTCGGCCGCGAACCCGACCACGTCGGCGGTGCCGACCGAGTGGCGGTCGGCCGCCTGCCGCTCGACGAGATGCTGCACTGCGAACAGCCGGTTGCGGTAGCGGGCCGCGTCCTCGAACCGCTCCTCGGCCGCGGCGTCGTGCATCTTCCGCTCGAGCTCGCGCTGGATCGGCTTCACGTCGCCGGAGAGGAACTCGATCACCGAGTCGACGATCGCGCCGTAGTCCTCCTTCGAGACGTAGCCGACGCAGGGCGCGAGGCAGCGGTCGATGTGGTAGTCGAGGCACGGGATCCCCGAGTGGCGGCCCGGCTTCGGGCCCTCGCACGGGCGGTACGGGAAGACCCGGTTGAGCACGTCGAGGGTCTCGCGCACCTTCTTCGCGTTCGCGTACGGGCCGAAGTAGACGACGCCGGGCCGGTGCCGCTCGCGCGTGAACATGACCCGCGGGAACTCGTCCTCGACGGTGACGGCGATGTACGGGAACGACTTGTCGTCGCGCAGCCGCACGTTGAACGGCGGCCGGTGGCGCTTGACGAGGTTCTGCTCCAGGTGGAGCGCCTCGACCTCCGTCCCCGTGACGATCACCTCGATGTCGGCCACCCGTCCCGGGAGCTGCTGGATCTGGGCGCGGCCGTCGCCGCCGCGCTGGAAGTACGAGCGGACGCGCGGGCGCAGCGACTTCGCCTTCCCGACGTAGAGGATGTCGCCGTCGTCGCCGCGGAAGAGGTAGACGCCCGGCTTCGCGGGAAGCGTCTTGAGCTGTTCCTCCACCCGGTCGGTCACGGCCATGGCTACCGTAGCCGAGCCTATGTTCGGCACGAAGGGACGGCTCCTCACGGCCCTCGCCGCCGCCCTCGCGCTGGCCCCCGCCGCGCACGCGGGCGGCCCGGGGCTGGTGATCGGCGCGACCGAGGACGCGGTGCGCTCGCCGACGCTCGTCCAGGCGAAGGCGCAGATGGACCTGATCGCGCTCGCCGGCTTCCGCGGCGTGCGGATCACGCAGATCTGGAAGCCCGGCCAGATCGCCGTCTCGACCTCCGACCGGACGATCCTCCAGAACGTCGCGACGGCGGCGAGGCTCGACGGGATCGAGGTGCTGACGAGCGTGATGAACGCCGGCAGCGCGACAACGCCGCTGACGGCGCAGGACCAGTCCGACTTCGCCGCGTACGCCGCCTCCGTCGTCACCGCCGTCCCCGCGCTGCGGACGGTCATCGTCGGCAACGAGCCGAACCTGAACCGCTACTGGCTGCCGCAGTTCAACCCCGACGGCAGCGACGCGGCCGCGCCCGCGTACGAGAGCCTGCTGGCGCTGACGTACGACGCGGTCAAGGCGGCCGATCCCGGCGTCGAGGTCCTCGGCGGCGCCGTCTCCCCGCGCGGGAGCGACAACCCGCTGCTGACCGGGCGGCCGACGCACTCGCCGACCGGCTTCATCCGCGACATGGGGGCCGCGTACCGGGCGAGCGGCCGGACGACGCCGATCATGGACGGGCTCGCGTTCCACCCGTACGAGGACGACTCGAGCGTCGCCCCGTTCCTCGGGATGCATCCGAACTCGACGACGATCGCCCTCGCCGACTACCAGAAGCTCGTCACCGTGCTCGGCCAGGCGTTCGACGGCACGGCGCAGGCCGGCTCGACGCTTCCGATCGTCTACGACGAGTTCGGCGTCGAGTCCCAGATCCCGCCGGCGAAGCAGAGCCTCTACACGGGGACGGAGCCGGCCACGACGAAGCCGGTGACGGAGCAGGTGCAGGCGGACTACTACCGGCAGGCGATCCAGCTCGCGTTCTGCCAGCCCAACGTCCAGGGGCTGTTCCTCTTCCACGCGTTCGACGAGAAGGCGCTGGCGGCCTGGCAGTCCGGCCTCTACTACGCGGACGACACGCCGAAGTCGAGCCTCCCCGCGGTGCGCGAGGCGATGGAGCAGTCGCGGCGCGGCATCGTCGCGCGCTGCCCCGGGATGCGGCTGACCGTCCATCCGGCCGTCGTCCAGCGCGGCGCGAAGGTGACGCTCGCCTGCGACCTCGACTGCACCTACGTCGCGCAGCTCTACCGGCTGCCGGGGAAGCTCCTGCTCACCCGTCGCGGAACCGCGATCGGAGCGACACCGACGACGCTTCGGCTGGCCGTGCCCTCCGCGCCCGGGCGCTACCGGCTCCGGCTCACCGCCGTGGCGCCGGTCAACCCTGGCCCGACCGCACTGAGGCTCGTCGCGCTCCGGCCGGGCTAGCATTCGACGCGTGGAGGGCCAGTACGTCGCCTACACCTTCTACCGCGTCGACCCCGCGTGGCGCCGGCTGCCGGTCGAGGAGCGGCAGGCCGCGAAGGACGCCTTCGCCGACGTCGTCGCGGACTTCGCCGACCGGTTCGACCACCTGCGCGCATACACGACCGCGGGCGTCCGCCCGGAGACGGACTTCTTCCTCTGGAAGATCGCCGAGCGGTACGAGTCGCTCGGGGAGTTCGGCGCCGCGCTGAACGGCACGCCGCTCGCCGGCTGGCTCGAGACGCCGTACTCGTACCTCGCGACGACGAAGGCGTCGCAGTACACGAGCGCGCGCAAGGCGCGGAAGATCACACCGCACGGCCTCCCCTACCTCGTCGTCTACCCGTTCGTGAAGGTGCGCCCGTGGTACGCGCTCACCGAGGCCGACCGCCAGCGCGCGATGGACGAGCACATGGTGATCGGGCGCGAGGAGTTCCCCGGGATCAAGAACCACACGACGTACTCGTTCGGGATCGACGACCAGGAGTTCATGACGGCGTTCGAGTGCGAGGAGCCGGCGGACTTCATGCACCTGATGCTCCGCCTCCGCGAGAGCGAGGCGTCGCGCTACACCGAGCGCGACACGCCGATCTTCGTCGGCCAGCACGTGACGATCCGCGAGGCGCTCGCCGCGCTCGACGGCGCCTCGTCGCGCGTCGAGCTCTAGCTGTAGGTGTGCTGGTCCTTCCAGGTTCGCCACATGGCGAAGCCGCAGCACACGAGCACGGCGATGAAGGCGAGGATCTGCAGGCCGTGCGCGCCGCCCCACCAGTTGACCGCGAGGTCGGCGACGGCGAGGAGCGCGGCGCCGTAGAACACGACCCGCGCGCGGAGCGGCCACTGGGCGATGTCCTCCCGCCGCTCGCGCCACATCAGGTAGACGAAGAAGGTGATCGCGAGCAGGAACGCGATCCGGGCGAGGATCAGCAGCGCCGACAGCGTCGCCTCCAACTGCAGCACGACGACCACGACGACGATCGCGATGATGATCAGGAACCCGCGCAGCGTCGGGTTCATCCGCGAGAAGAAGCTCATGTCCCGGTCATGTAGGCCCGCACGGCGAGCGCTCCTGCCAGCAGGGTAGCCCCGGCGAACCAGGCGAGCCGGCGCCGCCGGTCGGCGGGCGCGTAGATCCACGGCGAAAGGGCCGCGAGCAGCGCCAGCGTCCCGTACAGGTAGTGGAGCCTGACCGGGGCCCGCTTGTGGTCGGAGAGGAGCAGCAGCCCGAGCCCGACCTGGGCGACGATCAGCGTCTGCGCGAGCGCGATCAGATGCGTGACGATCCCGCGCGGCTCGCGGCGGCGGTAGTACGCCCAGCCCGCCGCGATCGCCGCGACGAAGGTGGCCGCGATCACGAGGAATGCGACGGTGTGGTGCACCGTTACCATCGGTCGGCACCCTAACCGGAGGAGAGACCGTGATCGAAGAAGGACAGCCCGCCCCGGACTTCGAGCTGCCGAGCGACACCGGCGAGACGGTGCGGCTCTCGGAGCTCCGCGGCAAGCCTGTCGTCCTCTACTTCTATCCCAAGGACGACACTCCGGGATGCACGACGCAGGCCTGCGGGATCCGCGACGCCTACGGCGAGTTCGAGCGCGCCGGGGCCGTCGTCCTCGGCGTCTCCCCCGACGACGAGGCGTCGCACGTGAAGTTCAAGGAGAAGTACGGCCTCCCGTTCACGCTCCTCGCCGACGCCGACCACGAGGTGGCCGAGCAGTACGGCGTCTGGGGCGAGAAGACCTACGCCGGCCGCACGTACATGGGCGTCTTCCGGTCGACGTTCGTGATCGCCGCCGACGGCTCCGTGGCCAGGATCATGCACAACGTGAAGCCCGACTCGCACGCCGACGACGTGCTCGCCGCTCTCGGGTCGTAGGGCCGCGGTCTAAATCCCCCGGACGGGGGAGTCGGCGTACCGCATTCGGGTGGTGCCGAGCGGCGGGCGGACAAGCGAGGATCGACAGAAGGGCGGCCTTCTGCGAATGCAAATCTCTCTCAGCGACCCGGCGTACACCGACCGGCTTGCATCGTTTCTCCGGAGTCTCGGGCAACGGCCGCTCGTGACCGGTCCCGACGCTCTCGAGCTCGAACCCGCGGACGACGACGAGTCGCGTGTCGAGCTCGAGATCTATCTCCGCGTCTGGCGGGTGCTGTACCCGGACGCGAACGTCGAGGTCGAGATCGAGGCCTAGTCCCGGCTACGCCGCCGTCGGGTACCGGTTCGCGTCACGCTTCGCGTCCTCCGCGAGCCGGCGCCGGACGCTGTCGATCGTCGCGTCGTACTCCGTCAGCTCGGCAGGGGTCGCACCGCGCGCCGCGAGCAGGTCGCGCACGTAGACGAGATCCTGGATGTGACTGAGGTCGCTCGCGACCTCGGCATGCGGGTCGTAGACCTTCTTCATCAGCAGGGTCACGTTCGCGCTGCTCATCTTCGCTCCTTGTGGAGGGGTTGGTGCATGTCGGGGAGCATCGTCGGTCTGTCTATGACCGAGGTGAGAGCCGGGTTCAGGTTTTGTAAGACCTGGAGGAGATTTGGAGTCCAATGTAAAGCTCTTGCAAAACGCGGCCGACTCCGGCGCCCGGCGGGTTAGGGTGCTTCGCAGAGGGACGGTGGGCCGCAGCCCGTCCCTTCGGAGGAGCCGGACGGGTGCTTGAGCGACAGCTTTCGCCCGCCCGGCTCTTTCCTTTTTCGGTCGCTAGGCGGTGGCGGTGATGGTGATGCCGCCGCGGGCCTTCTGCGTCAGCGCGACGGTCACCGCGGACGCGTCGAGCCCGAGCGACGCGGCGATGTCGTCGCGGATGCGGACCGCAAGCGCCTCGCAGAACGCGCCTTCGTTCCGGAAGCGCGCGAGGTACAGCTTCAGCGACTTCGACTCGAGGCAGAGCTCGTCCGGCTCGTAGAGGATCTGCGCGACGTAGTAGTCCGGCTGCCCGGTGACGGGGCAGACCGCGGTCAGCTCGTCGCTCGTCATCTCGACCTCGAGCACGCCCGGGTTCGGAAACGTCTCGAGCCCGGCGTAGTGCTCGCTCCCGGCGTGGCCGAGCGCGACGAAGTCGGTCGATTTCGGCTCCACGCCGGACACTCTACGCGGCTACGTCTTCCCGGGCACGCCTCCCGGAGTCGGGTCGTTCGGCGTGATGTACGCGACGACCCGCTGCGTCACGATCGTGATCGCGGCGCCGCTCATCACCGGCGTCCAGTGCCACCCGGTGCTCGCGAGCGTGGCGAAGAAGCCGCCGACGGCGACCACCGTCGCGGCCCACCACTTCTTCGTCGGTTCCCAGTTGGCCCACGAGGACGCCGTCCCCGTTGTGGCCGTCGCGGCCGTCGTGCCGTCCGTCATCTCGACCTCCGTGTCCGAGTCGTGGTCGCGCGCTTGCGCGCCGCCGTCTTCGTCTTCCGCGCCGCCGTCTTCGTCTTCCGCGCCGCCGTCTTCGTCTTCCGCGGCGCCGTCTTCGTCTTCTGCGCCGTCTTCGTGCGCTTCTTGCTCGTGGCCGCGCGCTTCCGCGGCGCCGTCTTCCGCTTCCGGGTCGACCCCGGCCGTTTGCTCGCGGGCTGCGCGATCTGGCCCGTCGCCAAGTCGACGGAGACGGTGTCCTTCACGGAGCCTCCCGCGTGGAAGTCGATCGTGAGCACGCCGTCCGGCTTGCTCAGGTCGACGCTGACGAGCAGGTACCCGAACTCGACCATCGGCGGAGCGACGAGCGTGTACTCGCCGACCGTGATCGGAGCGCGCGGGAGCCCGCCCCGCGGCGCCGTCGCGGAGAAGCCGCCGCTGCCGGCGACGACGTACGGGATCTCGCGTCCGCCGACCGCGCGGGTGAACCGCTGGTACAGGTGCGCGTGGCCGGAGAGGACCGCGTCAGGCCAGAAGCCGGCCGCCTGCGCGGCCGTGTCGATGTCGTTCGCGAGCCCGGTCGTGCCTCCGTGCTTGCTGTCGACGGACGCCGGCGGATGGTGGCACGCGATCAGCACCGCGCGCCGGCCGGCCTTCCTCGCGGGCGCGAGCCGCTGCAATTCCGACGTGAGGAAGCTCAGCTGGTCGTCGTTCATCGACGGGTAGGCGCCGTTCTGGCTCGAGATCACGCCCGGTCCCTCGAGCACGTTCGTGTAGAGGCCGACGATCGAGACGAACGGCGCGTCGAGCGTGAAGTAGACGCCCGGCTGCGTCATCGTCGAGCGCACGAGGTTGCCCGCATCGGGCGACGGGCCGGGAGCCGCCGCGCAGAAGTTCCGCAGGAACGCCGTCAGGGTCGGCACCTGCGGAACCTCGGTGTTCGGGCCGAACACCATCCCGTCGTGGTTGCCGGGGATCGCAAAGATCGGCCGGTCGTAGCCGCGGTACGGCTCGTAGAACTGGTCGTAGTAGTACTGCCCCTCGCCGAAGTTGTAGACGACGTCCCCGAGGTGGAAGAAGAACGCCGGAGCGGACGCGCCGCCGCTCTCGATGTCGGCAGTCATCGCGTCGGCGACGCTCGCCTCGTTCGCGAGCGCCTGCTCCGCGGTCTGGTAGGCGTTCACCTTCGCCGCGCCGGTGTCGCCGACCGAGTGGAACGTGATCGCGTTCGCCGCCTCGATCGGCCCGAGGACGTCCGGTCCGACGATCGCGTCGAGCGTGACCACCGTCGGTGTCGCCGTCGGCGCGGGCACGGCCTGCAGATCGTTCTGGTGCTGCAGGTAGTACGGCGAGCTGTAGTACTCCTCGCTCGTGTTGTCGACCTGGAACGAGGTCTCGTCGGGAGACGGCTGCGGATCGGCGAACAGCCGGCCCGCGACGCCCTGCAGCTTGAGGAACTCCTTCGCCATCGCGCTCTCCTCCAAAGGGTGGAAGGAGCCTGCCCTCGCTGTTGGGATGCGCGCTCCTCCGGCTCACGAGCAGCCTGGCCCCGCCGGAGGACACGCTCCCCCGGCGGCCGCAGCCAGTGTCGGCGGCTCGGACGGTCCGGCCAATCCTCGACCACCGCGCCGCCGTCGTCAATACGAGGGACTCCCCCGTCAAGCCCGGGCCGCGCTTTGCCGACGAATTGCCATGGGGAAGGTCCGGGCAGCGACGATCGCGGCGGCGCTCGCCGCTGCGCCCGTGGCGCACGGCGCCTCGTGGAAGCCGGTGGGCTCGTCCGTCGACAATCGGCCGTACGAGTCGATCGCGCAGCTGATGAAATCCGGCCTCCGGAACGTCCACGGCTTCCGCGTCGCCGCCGGACCCGCCGGCGCGAAGGTCGGCGGCGAGGTCATGTGCCTCACCGGCGGGATCGACTCCCAGAGCTACACGTTCGGGTGGACGGTCGGCCGCACCCGCGTCAAGGTGCTGAAGGCGAGCGGCACGTGCACGGTCGCCGCCGAGGCCACGCTGAGGCGCGGCGGCTCCGTCACCGTCACCGTCTGGATGCGCTAGCACGAGGCCGCCTCGCGCTCCGAGGTTGTACCTGCGCATCTACGGGAACAACTCGAAGGTGGCGCTGACGATGAAGTTCGACGATCTGTGGCAGAGAGCCTCGTGCGTCGAGCAGGCCGAGGCCGGCGCGCTGCGCGGTAATCGTCGGCCTATTTCTGCTGAGCAGCCTGCCGGTTCTTGCGCGCCGTCTGCTCGGTGTTCCATAAGAGACCCACGCCGAACGCACCTAGGAGCACACACCCGTGGCTGTCGGCCTTGATGCCGTAGGTTGCTGCGGGCGGTGGCGAGCCGGATCCGCGCGGGTTAGCTTCCGGCCTGATGTGCACCCGCGGCATGCACAGGTGCGGTAGGCATTGATGCGACGGTTGCCGCGCGATCGGTGTTCGTCGCGGTTACGACGACCCGGAGCTGGTATCCGATGTCGCGGCGCCCGGGCACGTAGGTCGCGCCGGTTCCGATGTTCTGCCAGTTCAAGCCGTTGCGTGATCGCTGCCATCGCAAGGCGTACGCGGTCGCGTATTGCCAGACGCCATTGGTGGCGCTGATCAGCCGGCCGGGGGTTGGCGATTGCGAGATCGTCGGCGCTGCCGTAGCGACAGGCGCTCGAGTGCCCGCTGCAAGCAGGTGCAGGAGTCGATCGGCGTCGATGCGGCCCGCGGCAGCGGTTGTCGAGTCTGGAAGGGGGTCGCTCGATGCATCGAGTGCGGTCGCGAATTGGGCGGGCGTAAGAGCCGGGTCGAGTGAGCGTGCGAGTCCGGCGACGCCGGCGACGAATGGTGCTGCTGTCGAGGTTCCGCAGAAGTCGGTCTCATATCCGCCGCCGAGCGAGGGTGCTGTTGTGCAGCCGGGAGCAGCGACCGTCACCCATGGGCCGAAGTTCGACCACTGGTAGCGAGTGTTGTTCTGATCGATTCCTGCGACCGATACGACGCTGGGATACATGGCGGGGTAGAAGGTCTCGTTCTCGCCGTCGTTGCCGGCGGCGGCCACGACGATGACTCCTTTCGCGAGCGCACCCGCGATCGCGGCGCCGAGCGCGTCGGGCGCGCGCCTGCCGCCCACCGAGAGATTGATGACTTGGGCGCCGTGGTCTGCCGCCCAGGTCACGCCGGCCGCGATCGTTCCCCAGTCGCCGGTCATGTTCGCCGCTAGCACCTTGACCGGGAGGATGCGGCAGGACGGACACACCGAGGCGACGATGCCTGCGAGGGCGGTGCCGTGTCCGTTGTCGTCGCCGGGATCGGCGTCTTGGTTGACGAGGTCGTAGCCGGGTAGGACGCGGCCTGCCAGGGCGGGATGGTCGGCCTGGACGCCGGTGTCGACGATAGCGACCACGACGCTGGGGCTTCCCTGGGTCAGCTGCCACGCCTGCGCGAGCCCCAGGTCGGCGCTTTGCCACCCTACCGTTCCTCCTGCCGCCCTCGCGTTCGTCGTCGTCGCGACCATGAGCGCGCCGAGCAACAGGAACGCGAGAACCAAAGGTCGGGCGAGGGCCTGACGGCCGGGCGTATTCCATCTCGAGTAACGAGGCACCGGGCTAGCCGGATCTCCGGGACGCATCCGGCGAACACTGTAATCGGCCTCGTCACGAACCGCTCGTCACCCGGAAGGGTGCTCTTCCACAGCAGGAGCCCCGGCCTTTCGACCGGGGCTCCTGGAGGTGGCTCTGCCACTCTCATGGAAAGTGGCCTTTTGCCTATGGCACGACCGGATACCAGCCGAGCTGCCCGGTCAGGGCAGCGTGCGCTTCCGGCCCGGAGATGTCACCGCCGTCGCCGGCGAACTGCTGACCCGCGGCCTGGCCGGTCGCGAGATTGCAGACGAGGTGATAGCCGCCGATGTTCGTTCCGAACGGCACGTTCCCCTTCACCGCAAACGGAACCCAGTAACCACCGCCTGCCAGCAACTGCTGCGCGATGTGATACGGCCACACACCCGGATCAACCTGGAACGTCGAATAGCACAGGAAGATCGAGTTCTCACCCCGCGGCTGTGCCGGCGAGGGCAGAGGCGGCGTGACGCCGACATAGATGGTCACCAGATTGCTCGTGACCGTCACATAGTCGATGTCGTCACCATCGTCCTTCCACTGGTCGGTCGTCGCCGTGAACGCATAGACGCCGTTCGACGTCAACGACCAGGCCGGAACTACGAACGTTCCGTCGTCATTGAGAGTGACGTCCTCGGACGTGACCGGGGTTCCGTCCTTGGTCTCCGACACCGTCACCGTGGACGAGTAGGCATAGTCACTCCCGTACCACGACGCCCACGCGCTGTCGCCTGCGAACTTCCACTGGATCGTTCCACCGAGGTGGAGCGTCACCGGCGTAGCGGGCTGGGTGGTGGACTCGGTTGGGGCGAGCGACAGGTTGTACGAGAAGTTCTCGACACTGTCCGCCTTCGCGCCAGCCGCGCCCGCGAGCATTGCGCCGACCGCAGCGCAGACGGCGCAGGCACACATCAATCCCCTCTTCATGACCAGCTCCTTCCAATGTGATCCCAGTGACGGGCGTGCACTGGGTTCCAGCCCTCGCCTAGTGGCCAGCGGCGACCCGCACCGAGACGCGACGCAAGAAACCCGCGGCCATCTCGGCCGCACTCGCGCACTCGCGAGAGCGATTCCCGCATTCCCCTCCTTTCGAGAGTGTGTCCTGTAGGCGACGTACGACCGACGGCTCACGAATTGCTCACGCCTGACCGCGGCGAGACCGACCCTGAGTCCGCGCAGGTCCCGACGCGGCGGGGGCTGTCGCCACCCCTGCGAGCGGAGCGCGTCTGCCGGCTCGATTCATTCGCCTCCCGAACGGTGTGTCGACATTTGGTTCTCGACGGCGGGGTCGCCGACCGAACCCGGATCGGTGGACGGCTCCGCGGGCCTGACCGGGATCTCTTTTCCCGTTTCGGCGATTGCCGGGCTGATTCGTTCGGGTTCGAGGCCGGCGTCGCGTATGGCCTGCTCGACCGAGTCGGGTCCGTTTGCCTCGAACACGTGGAAGGCCGTTTCCTCGCCGGGAACGAGAACCGCGTGCATGTACCTGACTGCGGCGCCGGAATCGGTGAGCGCCTTGACGGCGGCGCGGATGCGCTTCGCCTCGGCTTTCAGCTGCTCGCGATCCTGTCGCGGGGCGTACAGCTCGACAAGGTAGGTCGTCGGCGTCGGCTTGTGAACCACACATCGAAGGTACGGCTCAGCCGGCGCCGCCAGAAGACGGGAAACCTGGGCAATTTACTGTCCGAAAGCGGGTTTCCCGCAGCCGTCAACCGCCAGCGTCGCGGTCGGCGAGTGCTCGGGCGAGCTGGGAGCGTGACCGCACCCCGAGTTTGCCGTAGACGCGCGTCAGGGTCGCTTCGACGGTGCTGACGGCGACGTAGAGCTCGGCAGCGACTTCCTTATTCGAGAGTCCGGCAGCGACGAGCTGAGCGGTGCGATCCTCGGCTCCGGTGAGATCGTGCGCACCGGCCGGCTTGCGTCCGCCAATGTGCGTGAGCTCGTCTCGACTCGCCTCGGCGAAGTGACTCGCTCCAAGTTGCTCGAACATGGCGAGCGCCTCGGCGAGCGCGGCACGGGCCATCCGGCGATGTGTTTGACGGCGAAGTACGGTTCCGTAGGCGAGCAGCGTCCGCGCACGCTCGAGCGGATACGTGAACCGGCCGTGATGCGCGAGCGCCCGTTCGAGCGATGCCTGGGCCGAGGAGAGGTCGCCTCGCGCCGCGTGCACAAGTCCGGCGCCACGCTCGGCCCAGGCGAGGAACCGCGGCAGCTCAAGCTCGGTGCCGGCGCGGCGCAGCGCCTCGACACGCGTGAGCGCCCGCTCCCAGTCACCGACGAGAACGAGCGCTTCGACCTCGTCACCCTGATGGAACGACCACCAGCATTCACTCCCTGGAAAGAGGTCATTGATCGCCCGCGCATGGACGAGAGTGGCCGCTGCGTCCCCGGCGCACAACTCCGTCAGGGCCAGCGCTGCGCGCGCGTAGGTCGACCAGAGCCGATCACCGAACGCTGTCAGCGTCGACACCGACTCTGTGCCGAGGGCGCGCGCCCGCTCCACGTCGCCGCTGCACGCCTCGATCCAGGCAAGGCCTCCCAGCAGCACTGGACGGCCGTACTCGTAGCCCAGGTTCTCGGCCTGCTCGAGCGCCGTCAATCCGAGCGCCCGCGCCTCTCCCCACTCGCCCGCGTGAAGCTTGACGTGAAGGAGGAGCTGCCTGAACTGGAAGGCGCTCATCTCATCGCCCCGCTCTCGGGCGATCATGAGAAGCTCGTCGAGAAGAGCCCCCGCACTGTCCGGATCGTCGGCCCACAACAGCGCAGCTCCACGCCACATCCGTGGCGACTCGTACACACTCGTGGGAAGGCCGCCCAGCTCTTCCTCAATAGCGAGCGCTTCCTCGATCTCCCTCATGCCCTCGAGCCTCCCGGCGAGGAGCTTGTCCCCGCCGAGAAACGTCAGCGATACGCCGAGCAGTGCCCGTTCACCGAGCTGACGGGCGAGCACCGCCGCCTCGCGCGCAGCATCGATTGCATCATCGAGCCGTACGGCAAACGTCGCCTGTTCACAAAGCCCGATCCGCGCGCGTACCCCTACCGGCGTCTCACCCGCCTCGGTAATCGCCTGCCGGAAGAGACTCTCCAATCCGGGGTGCATCTCCGCCGCACCGACCAGGACCGCCGCCCGCTCCGGCCCCGGCGCAAGCACGCTCTGGGCGTCCGCGACCAGTTCGGAGACACGGTCCCAGTGTCCGGCCTCGGCATGCGCCGCGACGGCGCTCGCCGCCAGCCGCGACCAGAGATCGAGCCTGCCCTCAGGCAGGAGCTCTCGCGCCCGGTCAAGAAGATCGGCAGACGCCGCAGGAGCACCATGCAGACGGGCACGCATTGCCGCCTCCTCGAGAAGCCGCGCCACCCCGAGGTCGGGTCCCACGGCAGCCGCCGCGAGGTGCCTAGCGCGCTGTTCCGAATCGTCGACGACCCCCGCGAGCGCGCGATGCACCTGACGCCGCCGCCCCGCACCCGCGGCCGACCACGCCGCAGAAGCCAGCAGCGGATGCACAAAAACGACCCGCTCATCGCGAAGCTCAAGCATCCCAGCACTCAGAGCCGGCTCGAGCTCGTCCCAGACACCTGCGCGTCTTAGGACTGGCTCGCGTGCATTGGCGAGAGCCGCCACGAACAAGAGGGCGTCGCGGGTGGCCGCAGGGAGCACCTGCAACCGCCCGCCAACGAGCTCTTGCAGCCTCCGGGGAGGCCTGAACATGCCGGAGCCGTCCGGCTCGACCCCTGCGCGGCAGAGCTCGAGTGCGAAGAACGGGTTTCCCCGCACAGCCTCGTAGACAACGTGCACCTGAAAACGCGGCAGATTCAGGCCGAGGCGGACCCGCAGCAGCCGCCGGATCGCCCCTTCGCTCAACGGCTCGAGCGGGACCCGAACCAGCAGCCGCTCGTCGAACGCCCGCTCCAGCGCAAACGGCAGCGGCCCGCCGGGCTCGCCCCGGCATGACACCAGCACGAACACCTGCGCATTGCCGAGACGGCGAAGAGCGTAGACGAGAATCGCGCCGCTCGCTTCGTCGAGCCACTGCAGATCGTCGATCGCCACCAGTACCGGACTCGAGCTGGCGAGGGCCTCCAACAGGCCGCGTACCGCCACGCCCAGTACACGACTGTCCGCGACCGGGCCGTTCTCTTCCTCGGCCAGGACCCCCGCGAGAGCCCGGCGCTGCCTCTCGGGCAAACCGTCTCGTGCCTTCTGCGGAAAGATGCTGAGGACATCTGCGAGACCCGCCAGCGATAGCGTCGCCTCGGTTTCCGTCGGGCGTGCGCGAAGCACCTGGTACCCGCGTCGACATGCTCCCTCCACGGCGTAGAGCCAGAGCGTTGTCTTGCCGATACCAGGCTCGCCCTCAAGGACGAGTGCGCGTGCAACTCCCTCCGCAAGGAAGCTGTCGATCGCCTCCAGCTCCCTGTCGCGACCGATCACCTCGTCCGCTACGACTGCGCCTGCCATCTGCCTCCTCGGCGATCGGGACGACACGTCGCACGCTGCCCAAACACCGCGATTCGACCCTCGTCTCCGCTGGGACGCCGCACATCAGAAGATCCACCGAAGGCATTTCGGCGCTCATTTCCTATACAGCTTCGGGCCTCATTCCGATCTGCTGGCCCAGGCGACGGTTACCTCTTTGACGCGCTGCGGACCAAGAAATGTGTTCCAGGATGGGCGTTCATGCTGCGTGGTTGGGAAGTCCGGCCCGGGGCGGGCCTTCCGCGAGGATGTTGGCGTGTCGGCGTCTCGGGGGTGTTCCGTTACGTGCGAAGCGGGGCGCAGAACGCTACGAGGTTGCCGGAATGACCGACGTCGACGGTGGCCTGCAATACAGCCTGATGCGGATGAGAGGACTTGAACCTCCACGGGGTTGCCCCCACACGGACCTGAACCGTGCGCGTCTACCAATTCCGCCACATCCGCGGGCGGGGGAAGTGTAGCCCGACCGACCTTTGAACCGGTCTGTCGTCTCATCCGTACCATGATCCGTCTGCGTCGCCCGGCCCCTCTTCTGCTCGGCCTCATCGCGGTCGTCGCGCTGCTCGCCGCCGGCGGCGCGTCCGCGCGGCCGGGCGCGGCCGGCGGGTCGGGGCTCGTCGAGGTCGTCGTCACGCTGCCGCAGCCGTCGCTCTCCGAGGCGATCCTCGGCGACCGCCTGCTCGCGGCGCGCACGACCACCCGTCACCGGCTCGACCTTCGCGCGCCCGCGAGCGTCTCGTACGTCCGGCTGCTCGCGGCGCACCAGGCGACGCTCCTCGCGCGGATTCGCGCCGAGATCCCGACCGCGACCGTGCACTGGCGCTACGACGTCGTGCTCGACGGGATGGCGGTCGTCGTCCCCCGCTCGCAGCTCTCGACGCTCTCGCACATCCCCGGCGCGACCGTCTGGCCGTCCGTCACCTACCACGCGCTCACCGACGAGCTGAACCGCACGCCGCAGCTGATCGGCGCGACGACGATCTGGGGGCCGACGCTCGCCACCGCCGGGCAGGGGATGAAGATCGGGATCATCGACGACGGCATCGACCAGGCGCACCCGTTCTTCGACCCGACCGGGTTCTCGTACCCGCCCGGGTTCCCGAAGGGGAATACGCAGTACACGACGCCGAAGGTGATCGTCGCGCGTGCGTTCGCGCCCGCGAACGAGAAGTGGAAGTACGCGAACACGCCGTTCGACCCGACGTTCTCCGACCACGCGACACACGTCGCGGGGATCGCCGCCGGCGACCACGGGACGATCGCATCCGGGCCGCGCGGGCGCGTCGCGGTGTCCGGGATCGCGCCCGAGGCGTACCTCGGCAACTACAAGGTGCTGACCGTCCCGACGAGCGACTACGGGCTCGACGGCAACTCGCCGGAGATCGCCGCAGGCATCGAGCAGGCGGTGAAGGACGGCATGGACGTGATCAACCTCTCGCTCGGCGAGCCGGAGATCGAGCCGAGCCGCGACATCGTCGTGAAGGCGCTCGACGACGCGGCCGACGCCGGCGTCGTGCCCGTCGTCGCGGCCGGGAACGACTACCAGGACACCGGCCGCGGCTCGGTCGGCAGCCCGGCGAGCGCGCCGGAGGCGATCACGGTCGCCGCGTCGAGCGAGGGCGGGTCGAGCCCCGCCGACGAGATCGCGCCGTTCTCCTCCGGCGGCCCGACGCCGGTGTCGCTGCAGATGAAGCCCGACGTGACCGCGCCCGGCGAGAGCATCCTCTCCTCGATCCCGCCGGACAACTGGGACGTCTGGGACGGGACGAGCATGGCGACGCCTCACGTCGCCGGCGCCGCCGCGCTCCTGAAGGAGCGCCATCCGACGTGGACGGTCGAGCAGATCAAGTCCGCGCTCGAGTCGACCGGCGACCCGGTGCACGTGCCCGGGACGTTGACCGAGGTCCAGTCGACGCGCGAGGGCGGCGGGCGCATCGACATCCCGCGCGCCGACAACCCGCTGATCTTCACCGACCCGACGGGGCTCTCGTTCGGGCTCGTCAAGCGGAGCACGACCGTGACGAGACAGCTGTCGATCGCCGACGCGGGCGGCGGGCCTGCGCCGTGGACGGTCGGCGTCGCGGCGCAGTCGACACCGACCGGCGTCACGCTCTCGGCGAGCGCGCCGACGGTCGTCGCCGGCACGCCGCTCACCGTCATGGTCACCACGACCGCGGACGCCGCCGAGGGCGAGGGCACCGGCTTCGTCACGCTCACCCGCGGCACCGACGCCCGCCGCGTCCCCTACTGGTTCCACGTCGAGAACCCGCAGCTCGGGAACGATCCGCACACGATGCTGACGAAGCCCGGCGTCTACAAGGGGGACACGCGCGGCAAGGCCTCGCGCGTCTCGACGTACCGCTACCCGGAGCTCGGCCTCGCCCCCGGCATCCCGACGAACCTCTCCGGGCCGGAGCAGGTCTTCCGCTACGACGTGAAGACGCCGCTTGCGAACTTCGGCGCGGTCATCATCCAGCACGGCGTGGGCGTCCGCGTCTCGCCGCGCATCGTCCGGGACGACGACGAGAACCGCCTCGTCGGCTACACCGGCCTGCCGGCGATGATCAACCCGTATGTCGGGCTGCCGCGGCCGACCCCGGTCGTCGCCGCGATCCTCCCCGTCACCGGCGAGTACGAGATCGTCTTCGACACGCCGGCCGGCGGGCGGCCCGGCCCGTTCACGTTCCGCTTCTGGGTCAACGACACGACGCCTCCGGCGATCCGGCTCCTCACCCGCACGGTGCGGCGCGGCGCCGGGCTGAGGGTCGCCGTCACGGACACGCAGTCGGGCGTCGACCCGGGCTCGGTCGCCGCCAACATCGACGGCAAGCGGGCGCGGTACGTCTACCGGAGCGGCGTGCTGGTGCTGCAGACCGCGGCGCTCGCCCCCGGGACCCACCGGGTCACCGTCCGCGCGTCGGACTGGGAGGAGTCGAAGAACATGGAGGACGTCGGCCCCGTCCTCCCGAACACGCGCACGCAGACGATGACCTTCGTCGTCAGCTAGCGGTTCCGGCGGTCGGTCTCCTCGATCGTCGGGAGGTTCGCGAGATCGCGCTCCACGCTTGCGGCGAAGTCGTCCGCATCGTCCGGGACGACGCGCAGCATCGTCTTGCGCTTCTCGCGCTCGCGGCGGCGGCGCGCCTCAGGCCCCACGCGCGCTTCCAGCCGATGGCTGAGGCGCGGCCACTCCGCGCCCACCACGACTGCGATCGCCAGGACGAGCAGGGCGATGTACAGCCAACTCACCCGACCGATCTTAGCTCAGTGTCGCCGGCCCGGAGTAAACCGATCGGCCGTTCCTGCCGATAGAACCGGTCATGCAAGGCCCGCTCCTCGTCGCCTACGCCCTCTTCTGGGCCACCCTCATGCGCGCGCTGCTCGTCCGCGCCCGCGTGCTGCCGCCGACCTGCGCCCGCTGCGGGCTCCCGTACGAGCGCGCCTCGCTCGGCGCCCGGGTCTGCAGCTGCGACGCGCACGCCGACTGACGCGGCTCAGGCGACAGGCGCGCCGAACAGCTCCTCGAGCTTTCGCTCGAGATACGCGAGGTACGGACCGGCGTCCATCGGCCCGCCCGTGACCCGCTGGAGCAGCTCCTGCGGCGTGAGTGCGCGGCCCGGCCGGTGCACGTGCTCGCCGAGCCACTCCCGGAGCGGCGCGAACTCGCCCCGCTCGAACATCGGCTCGAGCTCGCCGAGGTCCTCGATCGCCCGGTCCCACAGCTGGACGGAGACGACGTTCCCGAGCGCGTACGTCGGGAAGTAGCCGAAGCTCACGTCCGACCAGTGCACGTCCTGGAGCACGCCGGCGACGACGTCCGGCGGCTGGAGGTCGAGGTACTCGCGCATCTTCGCCTCGAACGCCTCCGGCAGGTCCGCGAGGGCCACGGTCCCGGCGAACACGTCCCGTTCCAGCTCGAAGCGGAGGATGATGTGCAGGCAGTACGTGATCTCGTCCGCGTCGACGCGGCGCAGGGACGGCTGCACCTTGTTCAGCGCCCGGTGGAACGTCTCCAGCGGCACGTCCCCGAACCGCTCCGGAAAGGTCGCCTGCAGCTCCGGATAGAAGAAGCGCCAGTTCGCGAGGCTGCGCCCGACGAGGTTCTCCCACATGCGGCTCTGCGACTCGTGGAACGCGGCGGAGACGCCGTGCGCGAGCGGCGTGCGCGCGAACCGCGGGTCGACCTGGCGCTCGTAGAGGCCGTGGCCGAACTCGTGGAGGCAGGAGAGGACGCCGTGGAGGCTGTCCTCGTTGAAGTTCGTCGTCAACCGGATGTCGAGCGGGGACATGGAGGTCGCGAACGGGTGCACCGTCCCGTCGAGCCGCCACGACGCCGGGTCCATCCCCCACCGCTCGAGCATCACGAGCGAGAAGCGCCGCTGCGCGCGCCGATCGAAGACGCCGTGCAGGCACGAGTCGTCGACCGGCTCGGTGTCGGACACGGCGCGGATCATCGGCACGAGCGCGGCCTTGATCCGGTCGAAGATCTCCTGCACGTCCGCCGTCTTCATCCCGGGCTCGTAGTCGTCGAGCAGCACGTCGTACGGGTCGTCCGCCGGATCGAAGCACGCGACGTACTCGCGCCGGAGCTCGAGCCCGCGGCGGAGATGCGGGAGCAGGATCGAGTAGTCCTCCGCGTCGCGCGCCTCGAGCCAGGCGCGGTAGCCGTGCGAGCCGCACCGGGTCAGCTCTGCGCGCAGGTCGGATGAGACGCGGGTCGCCTTGTCGTAGTCGCGGCGCGAGACGCGGACGAGCGCCGCCTCGAACGAGTCCGGGTCGTGCTGCTCCTCGAACGGCCGGAGCTCCTCGAGCAGCTCGCCGAGCTCCGGCGCCGTCTGCAGCTCGTGCGCGACGCGGTTCAGGGTCGCCCGCTGCTCGGCGCGGGCGGCAGCGCCCGTCTCGGGCATCTTCGTCTCCTCGTCCCAGGAGAGCAGGGACGCCGCCTTCTCGAGATCGGAGATCTCGCCGAGCCGGCGCACAAGCTCCTCGAAGCGGTCGTTCACCCGTCGTTCACCCGCGGGAGGGTACACAAGCGTCATGTCTGGTCCCGGGCCTCGCCGCCCGTGCAGGCGATCCGGAGCGGCGCGTCGAGCGGCGGCGGCAGGCGCAGCGTCACCTCGACGGTATCGGCGTCGAGGAGCCCGGCCACGAGCCCCGCCGGCGTAGCCGCCGTTCCCGGAGGCCTACGCGGCCAGGCGCCGCCGCCAGACGATCGCCGAGGCGATCGCGCCGGCGAGGCCCGCGACGAGCAGGAGCACGCCGATCGGCCGGAGATCCGGTCCGGGGCCGACGTCAAAAGTGAACGACTGCCGTTGGACCCTGCCCAGGGGCGGGAAGATGACCCTCGCGTTCGGCCCGACCCACGCGGGGCCGCCCGGGCGGACGTTCCCGCGCGGGACGACCACGCGGACGCGCGGGAGGTTGGACCCCGCCGCCACCGCGACGTGCGCCTCCCGCGTCGGCGATCCGACGATCGTGAGCATCAGGCCGACGAACGCGACGACGAGGCAGAGCGCAGCGAGCGCGAGCCAGCGCCGCTCGGATCTGCGCGCCGCGGGCGGCTGCGCCGGCGCGGGCGCCGCGATCACGCCCCGCTCGATCGCCCACGCGGCCGCGAAGGACCGAGCGTCGAACACGCCGCTGCCGAGCACCTCCTCGGGCGAGATCCCCTCCGCCTCGGCCTCCGCGAGGTCCGCGGCGAGGTCGGCGGCCATCTCGTTCGCGACGGGACCGGGAACGCCGAGCCGCCTCCACTCGGCGAGACATTCATCGACGAACGCGCTCACGCGGCCACCTCCGATTCGACGGGACCGAGCACGGCGTCGACCGCGTCGCGCGCCGCGCGCCACTCCGAGACGCCGTCCGCGAGCGTGCGCTCCCCGTCCGGCGAGGCGCGGTAGTACTTGCGGGGAGGCCCGCCGTTGCTGGCGGCGCGGTACGTCTCGACGAGGCCCTCGCGCTCGAGCCGGCCCAGCAGCGGATAGATCGAGCCCTCGCCGACGATCGACAGCCCGCGCGCGCGGAGCCGCTTCGTCATCTCGTAGCCGTATGCCGGCCCCTCCTGCATGACGGCGAGCAGGCAGAGGTCGAGCACTCCGCGCAGGAGCTCCGTGCGACGGCGTTCCGGGCTTCCCATGCGTGACAAGGTAGCAGGCTTTCCCTTGCCACGCAAGCGACCGGACACGGCGCGACATGGTAGACACCGCCCA